>OHYM01000397.1_pt1 | contig 11516 bp, 9 predicted proteins | sample 1580311 | NCBI WGS metagenome assembly OHYM01 (sample SAMEA3882512, study PRJEB24775) | human gut metagenome | biome: human-associated habitat; feature: intestine environment; material: feces | place: Netherlands | collected 2009/2010
AACAATCCGCGGGAGTTGGCCATCGCCGAGCCGTACAGCGTGATCGAACCATCCGGGGAAGGCTGAGCGCCCGAAATGTCCACGACGGTTTTGGGCGCGCTGAGCGTCTTCCGATAGAGCACGTTGTTCTGCGCGTCCATACGGATGATCTGCTGAATTTTGTAATCCGCAAGCGGCGCGGTGCAGACGACGAGGCCGCCGTCCGAAGCAAACGCGACGGTATCGTTAAACCCGCCGATATAGGGCGATTGAACGGTCTGTTCGGAGCGCAGCGCGCCCGCGTTTGAAAAGGTGCGCAGAAGCATGCGTGCGCTTTCGCCGCTATCCGCGCGAGGCCGGTCAACCGTGAGGACGCGCAATGTGCCGTCCGCCAAAAGGGCGCTGCCAAGCATCGAATAGCGCAGAGCGGGATCGAGCGCGTAATCCACCTTCAAACGCCCCTGCCAATCCAAAAGCTGGAGGGCGCAGGCCGTGTCCGTTTCATAGAGAAAGGCGATTCCGAAATTCATAAGCCGGACGGAATGACGATGATCCATCAGTTGGAGCAGCGGAGACGGCCCGCTGCCGGTCAGACGGACAAACAGGCGGCCGAGCGTCGGGTCGCCGTGATCGGCCAACACATAGCCGTAACAGGCTTCGTTCATCAGGAATGTCGAGAACAACCGCCAATCGCCGTCGTTGTCAAACTGTCGGCTGAATATGGGCTGGCCGTTTTGATACAGAATGATGGAGGTTGGAACGGTTCCGTCGTTCATCGTGCTGTCGTGGTGAATGAGAAACAAACCGGGTTGAATGAGCGTGATCCGCGCCATGGCGGAATTCGGAATTTCGTAGGGCACGAGGTCGATCTGCGCGCAGGCCGCAGCGGAAAGAAGCACCAGGGCGAGCAGCGCGGAGGCGAAAAAACGCCGTTTTGTCAGCATGAAAAAACCTCCTTATATATGGTCTATATATTTTGGGTGGCGCGGAAAAAGCTATATTCCGTCGTTGGTCAGCGTCAGCCCCGGATTGTCGCAGACGGGCAGAGCGTCAAAGGGGACGACGGCGATGGGGTGCTTGTAATCTTGAGCGACCACGTATGCGTTGCCGAGCGGATCGAGTTTGACGCTGTACAGATACGTGGCGCGGGTGGTGAAATCGCGGATATCTCGGGCAATGATGTTCCCTCCTGCGTCCAGATTCAGCCGGAACACGGCGAAGTATTTTCGGGCGGTTCGGGTCGCCGTGCCGTAAAGCGTGGTCGAGCCGTCGTCGCGCAAAAGGGCGCAGTTGACGCGGACGTTGATATCCGCCGCCTTGAGCATTTTGGTGAAAAGCAGGCGGCCTGCCGCATCCGAACGGGCGAGAAAGAATTGCGAGGGCTCCGTCAGCGCGTGGGATTCCGTATAGGAGAGCATGCCGCCGTCGGGCGAAAACGCGCCGTATGTGGTGGAGCTGTCGGACGGCAGAGGAATATGGATGGCGGAAAGCGGTTCGCCGTCCGCACTGACGCGCAGATGATTCAGCGCATAGCGGCCTTGCGAAATGTCGATATCCGGCGCGATATAGGCGACGCTCTTGTCGGCAAGCACCGTGAAGCCGCCGTAGGTTGCGGCGTGAAGCGGCGAAACCGGCGTAGAAGCCAGCAGAATGCCATTCCAATCAAAGCGATTGACGGCATACGCGCCGCCCTCCCAGCTCAAATTGCAGAGCCAGCCGAGCAAGGCGGCATAGCCGGTGAGATCGCCTTGAACGGAAAAGCCCTCAGAGAGTGCGCCGTCTTCCAAAAGCCGAAAACGGATGAAATTGGAATGGCTTTCGGTGGTTAAAATGCCGTATCGGTTTGCATCCGCAACAAAGAGCCGATAGCTGAGGGTTTCGCTGTCGGCTGTATGATCCGGCAGGCGCTGCTCGAATACCGTTTGCCCGTGGTCAAGCAGGACGAGCGCCGTTTTGAGTTTGCCGCCGTTCAGCGGACTGTCGTGAAGAAGCAGATAGACCTCCGGCGCGAGAATTTTGACCTCTGTGCCGGATGCGCTGGGCACTTCGTAGGGCTTCAAATTGATCTTCGCGCAGGCCGCAGAAGATAGAAGCGTCAGCATAAACAGCAGCGCCCCGAAGAGACGGCGTTTGGCCGGCATGAAAAAACCTCCCTGCATGTTGTCTATACTTATAAGACGATATACAGAGAGGAAAATTTCAGAATTTTATGAAATTTTTGAAAATGAAAGGCGGGAAGTTCGGAAACCTCGGGTTTCGGGTGGGGATTGGAGCAAAGTCCCGGCGTTTTCTCATTCCCCGATCATCAGCAGCTCGACCATCTTCGTGCAGCGATCCATGCTCTCTGCCGCGATATGCTCATACGGGCCGTGGAAAGCGAAGCCGCCGGTGCAGAGGTTCGGCGTAGGCAGACCCATGTAGGACAGGCGGCAGCCGTCCGTGCCGCCGCGCACCGCCTCGATAAACGGCTTCATGCCCGCCGCCTCGCAGGCGCGCTTGGCGTTTTCAATCAGCTTCATGTGGTCGGTCAGCTTTTCAGCCATGTTATAATAGCTGTCCTTGAGCCGGAGGGTGACGACGCTGCGGCCGTATTTTTCATTGATGACCTTTACGGCGTGCTCCATCAGCTTCTTGCGCGCCTCGAACGTCGCGCGGTCGTGGTCGCGGACGATGTAGTGCAGCTCGGCGTGCTCCACGTCGCCCTTCATATCGCACAGGTGGAAGAAGCCCTCGTAGCCCTCCGTCAGGCGGGGAATATCCCCGGCGGGGAGCAGCGCGTTGTATTCCATGGCGACCAGCGCCGCGTTAATCATCGTATCCTTGGAAGAACCGGGGTGTACGCTCAGACCGTCGAAATGCAGCTCCGCCGAACAGGCGTTGAACGTCTCGTAAGCGATTTCGCCCTCTTCGCCGCCATCCAGCGTGTAGGCGCAGTCCGCGCCGAACTTGGCCACGTCGAAATGGTCAACGCCCGCGCCGATTTCCTCATCCGGGGTGAAGGCGATGCAGAGTTTGCCGTGCGGGGCGTTGGCGGCGAGGATGTTTTCCAGCGCGGTCATAATTTCCGCGATGCCGGCCTTGTCGTCCGCGCCGAGCAGGGTGGTGCCGTCCGTGGTGATGAGCGTCATGCCGACCAGCTTTTTCAGGCCGGGGAACGCCGCGGGGCTGAGCGTTTCGCCGCTTCCGGCCAGAAGCACGTCGCCGCCGTCGTAATGCTCGATGATCTGCGGCTTCACGTTTTCGCCGGAGCAATCCGGCGCAGTGTCGAGATGGGCGATGAAGCCGAGCGCGGGCTTCTGCTCGCAGCCCGCCGTCGCGGACAGCCAGCCGTAGACGACGCCGTTTTCGTCAACGTGGACGTTTTCAAGGCCGAGGGCTTTCAGCTCATCGACGAGGATGTTCGCCAGATCGTACTGGCGCATGGAGCTGGGGACGGTGGCGCTGTCCGGGTCGGAGGTGGTGTAGACCGAAACATATTTGAGCAGACGTTCGTAAGCGCGCATGAAAATCGCTCTCCTTTATGATTGATAGATGTATTATAGCAGGTTTTGGGGAAAAGCGAAAGCCGACCGGCCATCAAAAACCGGGCGGCTTTTATCGCGGGGAGGCGGTTACCCCAGCCCCACCATGCTCATCACCAGCACGAGCAGCGGGAGGGTCACGCCGCTGATCAGGGTGGAGACGATGGTCGCGTGGGAGGCGGTCATGTCCTCGGGCGTGTAGATATCGGAAAGCATGCTGCAATTTCCGGCAATCGGCATCGCGGCGACGATGACGCACAAGCCCGCGAGCATGCGGTTGATCGGCATGATGAGCGCCAGACCGATGAACACCAGCGGCATGACGATCAGGCGCAGGAAGGTGATGCGGTACAGGCGCGGATTAGTGAACGCGGCGCGAATATCGCTGTGCGCGAGGGAAGCGCCGATAATCATCATCGCCATCGGGGTGTTGATGGAGCCGATGGAGGCCAGCGCGCTTTCCACCGGGTCGGGCAGCCGCCAGCCGGTCAGACCGAAGAACAGCGCAATCAGCGCGGAGATCACGCCGGGGTTGACCAACTGCCGGAGGTTGATGTCGCCGCTGCCATCGAGCAGCATGACGCCGTAGGTGAACACGAGAAAGTTGAACACCAGCAGGAACATCGAGAGCATCGCCACGCCCTCCACGCCATAGAGCGCCTGAATGATCGGGATGCCCATGAACGCCAGATTGGTGAACACGAGCAGAAGCTGATCGAGGTTGCGCTCTTCCTTCGGCGTGGGCACGATGCGCACGAGCACCGCCGCCAGCGCGATCATCAGCGCGAAAAACGCGACGCTCACGCCGAGGGCGACGAGCATGCTGCCGGGCGCGCCGCCGCTTTGCAGCACCGACGAAACGATGCAGCAGGGGAACGCCGTGCTCAGCACCAGCGAGGAGAGCCCGCGCCGGAAGGACGGCGAAATCAGCCCCGCCCGTGCGGAAACATAGCCCGCAAACATCATGATGAACAACGTAATCATTTGAAAAATGATGCCGGAAACAGCCATAGAATATTCCTCCGTGTTTTTTGAATGAAAATGCGCAGTCGGGTCGCGTGCGCTGAAAAGAAAAAACCGCGGACATGCGGCGGAAGGAAAGCGGCCTTCGGCCGCGCCGCTTATTGTACACCCGTCCGGAACGGTTGTAAAGTTTTTCTTTTTGTGATATTCTATTTTATATTCTTGATTGGATTGTGGAGGCAACAAAATGGGCTATCAGGCGCTGTATCGCCGCTATCGTCCGGCGCGGTTCGAGGATTTTGTGGGGCAGGAGGCTGTGATCAAAACGCTGCGCAGCCAGATCACGAGCGGACGCATCGCGCATGCGTATCTGTTCTGCGGCACGCGCGGCACGGGCAAAACCTCGACGGCGAAGGTGTTCGCGCGCGCGGTCAACTGCGAACACCCGGAGAACGGCGATCCCTGCGGCACGTGCGACACCTGCCGGGCGCTGGCGGAGGAAAACAGCCTCGATATTCTGGAAATCGACGCGGCCAGCAACAACGGCGTGGACGAGATCCGCGATTTGCGCGAAAAGGTGAAATACCCGCCGCAGACGGGGCGCTATCGCGTGTATATCATCGACGAGGTGCACATGCTCTCGCAGGGCGCGTTCAACGCGCTGCTCAAGACGCTGGAAGAGCCGCCCGCCTACGTCGTGTTCATTTTGGCGACGACGGAGCCGCAGAAGCTCCCGGCGACGATCCTTTCCCGCTGTCAGCGGTTCGATTTCGGGCGGATTCCCGCGCACCAGATCATCGGGCGGCTGCGCGTTGCGCTGGAGGAAGGCCATATTCAGGCCGAGGACGCGGCGCTTTCCCGCATCGCCCGCGCGGCGGAGGGCGGCATGCGCGACGCATGGTCGATCATGGACATGTGCCTTTCCTACGCGCAGGAGGAGGACGGCGGGCTGACGGAGGTGCTCGTGCTTCGGGTGCTCGGCGCGGCGGATAAGAGCTTCCTGTTCGCGTTCGCGGATCGGCTGATTGATTCGGACGCGGCGGGCGCGCTGGCGCTGATTGACGAGATGATGCGCAAGGGGCGCGAGGTGCAGGTGTTTGTGCGCGATGTGAGCGCCCATCTGCGCGCGCTGATGCTGGCGGATATCTGCGGCGAGGAACAGCTCAGCGGTCTTTTGGAGGTCACGCGCGAGGACGCGGCGGAATACGTCGCGCAGGCAAAGCGCACGTCGCACACGCGGCTGATGCGGATGCTCGATCTCTTTTTGGCGAGCGAAACGGATATGAAGTGGGCGGCACAGCCGCGCTTTGCGCTGGAAACGGCCGCGCTTCGCGCCTGCGCGCCGGAGGAAAGCATGCAGGTGGAGGCGCTCGTCGCCCGCGTGGACGAGCTGGAGCGCAAGCTGCGCGAGGGCGCAGTGGCGGCTGCGCCCGCCCGGAAGCAGGCAGCCGCCGTGCAGGCGGCCGATACGCCGGACGACGCGCAGGGAGAAGCCGCGCCGCCCCCCGCGAAGGAAGCGCCGAAAGGCCCCGCACCGGACGCGGAACGCATCTGGCAAGAGGCCATGCGTCAGGCCAAGCAGAAGCCGCAGCTCTTCGGCATGCTCAAATTCGGGCGGCTCGTCTCCGGCGAGAACGGGCTGTTCACCGTGGTCTATCCCAAGGCGATGGGCGCGGCCTATGTGAAGATGCTGAGCATCCCGGAGAAGAACGAGGAGGTGGCGGGCTATCTGACGCAGGCGGCGGGCTACCCGTGCACATTCCGCGCGGCGATCGAGGGCACGGTGCAGGAATCGGACAAGGCGATCCTCAGCGCGCAGGAGGAAGCCAGAAAGCAGGCGGAAAACAGCCTGAACAAGGTATTCGATATGTTCGGACGGGAAAACGTGCGCGTCAAGGATGAATAGGAGAAGAGCAAATCCGAAATTTTACACAAATTCCAATGGGCGCGCACGATGCGCGCCTGACTCCTTCAGTCAGCTTCGCTGACAGCTCCCTCGAGGAGGGAGCTCTTTGGCAGGTTATTTTCCGTCTAAGCAATAAGTCGAAGGGATTTCTCTAAGGTTTCGGCGGTGAAGAGACAATACCTCCCTCTTAGAGGGACGTTTGAAATCGGCGCTGCCTGTGGCGGAATCAGCCGATGAAAACGCCGAAGGTTGGCTGCCGAAAGGCAGACGGAAGGAGAAAAACGCAGCGCCCGCATTATACGCAGAATTTGCGTTTTCTCCCCCATTGGTTTTGATTTATTTTTTTCGTCTGAGCATGAAGCAGGCCGCCGCGGAAACCGCCAGCACCGCGCCCCAAAGCAGAACGGGGCTTTCGTCGCCCGTCTTCGGCAGGTTTTCCGCGCTGGGGAGCTTTTTCCACTCCGCCGTGAGCGTCATATCGCCCGTGACGGTGATCTTGACTTTTCCGTCTTCTCCGGCCGGATAGCTGTTCCCTTTCTCGTCCTTCCAGCCCTTGAACAGATGCCCTTCCTTTGTGGGCGCTTTGATGGTGACGTTCGTGCCCTTTTGCACCGTTTGGCTGCTGCTTCCGCCTACGCCGCCGTTCGCGTCGATTTCGATGCGCACCGGGTCTGCTTTATACGAAGCGACGAGCGACCTTGGGTTTGTTAGCGTCTCGCTTACATCCACAGGATCGACGTCTTTAGAGGGCTCATATCGCGGTTTGTCCTTATACCAGCCGTCAATGTTTATGCCGCTGTCGCCAAAGGTCGCGCCCATGTTCGCGGCGATGGGCAGTTTGATTGAAGCACCTATTTCCATACAAATATCTGCGCCGTGTCCTTCTGCCTGATTGTTGTAAATCCGGTTTGATCCGGCGGAAACATTCATCGACACATAGTCCAAATAAATACCGCCGCCGATACCGCCATTACCTCTTTTTGTTTTATACGCTTCATTGCCAATAACCGTCCAGTTTGTTATTGGATTAATCGTTGAGCTGTTCAGCGCCACGCCGCCGCCATATGTTGCTTTGTTGTTTTCGATTGTGCCGCGGCTGATGGTAATGGTTGATTTATATGCATATAAACCGCCGCCCATACCTGCCTCTGACGTAGAACATCCGCTGATTGTGCCCTTGCTGATGGTGACGGCTGAATTGTCCGCATACAAACCGCCGCCCGCGTATGCCGAACATCTGCTGATTGTGCCGCCTTTGATGGTGACGGTTGAATTCTCCGCATACAAACCGCCGCCCTCGCTCGCCGAACATTCGCTGATTGTGCCGCCTTCCATGATAAATCCTGATCCATTCTTAAGAGAGACGCCGCCATATTTACCTTTACAATTTTGAATCACACCGCCATGCATGTTAAAAACTGAATTTTCTTCAAGCACTACGCAGGCCTGGTCCACTTGCTGCCTATTTTGCAGCGTCACATTTTCGTACATATTCGCGGTTGCCCCTCCTGATACAGTTATAAAGGCACCCTTTGCATTTCCGTCAATCGTCAGCTTTTCGGCATAACCTTCCGCGCCCAAATTCAGGACAGTTTCTCCTCCTGTCACCTTAATTCCTGCGCCCGAATTAACGGTAATCGTATTACCTTCGCCCTTGATGGTCGTCGTGCCGCGTCTCAATGTATATTCGGTAGTATCGCCTTCCAAGGTGAAACCATTCATCAAAATGATCTCGTTTTCATTCTTATCTTTGGAATTATTAATCGTTTCAATCGCTTTTTTAAAACTACCGTCGTCTGAGACATAATGCGAATTCGTCTCCGCCATAGCGCGCGGCACCGCCAGCGCCAGCATGCAGACCGCTATGCCCAGCGCCTTCCAAATCTTCCTGTTCATCGCTTTCTGCCTTTCCTTCGGTTCATTGTTTTCCCATACACAGCCTATAAAATGGATATGGACATCATAGCATATCGACATTCTTTTTTCAATCTGTTTTATTCGGTTCTTCGCGAATCCGGAATTCCGTACAATCATTGAGCAAAAATCGAATGTTGCACAAAACGCGGGCGCGCAATGCGCGCCCCTACGGATACAGCGGCATAATGCGCAGTTCCTTTTTTCCGCAACATTGTAGGGGCGCGCATTGCGCGCCCGTTATTGGAATTTGTGCAAAATTTCGGATTTGCGCAGTTACTGTTCCGTACAAATTTATCTCCCTCGTTCTGCGCGCCCGCATTTTATAAAAAGCGCCCTCCCGTTTTTCGGGAAAGCGCCGTGTATTCGCTTTTACAGCATACTCGCCAGAAACGCCTTGAGCCTTTCGGTCTTCGGCGCGCCGAGCACGTCCTTGGGGTCGCCGTGCTCGCAGATCACGCCCTGATCCATGAACACGACCTCGCTGGCCACCGCGCGGGCAAAGCCCATCTCGTGGGTGACGACCAGCATCGTCAACCCCTCCTGCGCGAGCTTCTGCATGACGGAGAGCACCTCGCCGACCATCTCCGGGTCAAGCGCGCTCGTCGGCTCGTCGAAAAGGATGACCTCCGGGTCCATCGCCAGCGCGCGGGCGATGGCGACGCGCTGCTTCTGCCCGCCGGAGAGCTGGCGCGGCTTGGCGTTGATGTAGGCGGACATGCCGACCTTTTCGAGGTACTTCATCGCGTTTTCAACGCTCTCCTCGCGGGTGCGGTGCAGCACCTTCATCTGGCCGGTGACGCAGTTGTTCAGCACATCCATGTTGCCGAACAGGTTGAACTGCTGAAAGACCATGCCGACCTTGGCGTGGTAGCGCGGCATGTTGACCGCGCCGGAGAGAATATCCTCGCCGTGGTAGAGAATCTGCCCCTCGTCCGGCGTTTCGAGCAGGTTGATGCAGCGCAGCAGCGTCGATTTGCCCGAGCCGGAGGAGCCGATGATGCAGGTCACCTCGCCCTTGTTGGCGGCAAAATCCACGCCCCGCAGCACCTCGTGGTCGCCGAAGGCCTTTTTGATGCCCCTGACTTCAATCACACGTTCCATCTCTTGACGGCCTCCTTTTCGTTTTTGACGGATACCTTGATATCCGCGCGGCTGTCGCTCTGCGAGCCGTGAATGACGTAGTTATCCGGGCCGTCCATCTTCTTTTCCACCGCGCGCAGGATGGCGCTGACGCTCAGCGTCAGAATGAGGTAGATCACCGCGATGATGAAATAGACCTCGAAGTAGCGGTAATACGTGCCCGCGGCGCTCTTCGCCTGGAAGAACAGCTCGGAGACGGAGATGACGTTGAGCACGCTGGAATCCTTGATGTTGACGATCAGCTCGTTGCCCACGGAGGGGAGAATGTTGCGGATGGCCTGCGGCAGAACCACCGTCGTCATGGTCTGCCAGTGGGTCATGCCGATGGCGTGCGCCGCCTCGAACTGCCCCTTATCGACGGAGACGATGCCGCCGCGGATGATTTCGGCCATATACGCGCCGGTGTTGATGGAGATGATGAAGATGGCCGCGAAGGTCGTATCCATGTACACACCCGCGTACTGCGCGCCGTAGTAGATCACGACGGCCTGCACGATCATCGGCGTGCCGCGAAACACTTGAATGTAGACGTTCATCAGGAGCTGCGCCAGCCTGAGCAGCCCGCGCCGGAGGGTCACGCCGACGTTCGAGCCGGTTTTCTTCTTCTCCGGCAGGGCGATGGTGCGGATGATGGCCACCAGCAGGCCGAGCGCGAAGCCCAGCGCCGTGCCCGTCAGCGCAATCAGCAGGGTCATGCCCGTTCCGCGCAGGAACAGCATCCCGTATTTTTCCAGTAAAAAGGCCACCCAGCCAAAGAAGGATGTAGAAGCGTTCGGCATTTTGTTTTCTCCTTTGGGGTACGTCGACTCGCCGCCCCGAACCCCGGCAGGGAACTGAGTTCCCTGCACCTTCCATTACCATCTGCTTCGCAGATGGTTTATTTAATTAATAAGAAACTTCTTTTCCTCCGTTTATCGCGCAGCGATAAACAAAGTGGGAAATCCAAGAACCTCAGGTTCTTGGCAGGGCTTGGGGCAGCGCCCCAACGTTCTCCCCCCATGGCGCGTAAAAAGGCTGCCGGTTGCCCGACAGTCTTGTTTGGCGCTTGATTACTCGCTCAGCGGCTGATCGAGCACAACCGCGTCCATGATGGCGTTGCGCTCCTCCGCGGAAATCCCGGCGAGGATTTCGTTGATCTGCGCCTTCAGCGGGCTGCCCTGCTTCACGCCGACGGCAATCTGCGCGTCGTCCGGGGAGACGGTGAAGCCCTGCCCCTCGTCGAAGGTGATGTACGTCAGATCCGCGTTCGCGGAGGTCGCGGAGACCGCGCCGGGGCGGTCGGCCACATAGCCGTCAATCGCGCCGGAGGAAACCGCAACGATCATCGTCGGGAAGGTCTCCATCGCGGGCATCTTCACCGCGCCCTCGATCTGGTCGATCATGTCATAGTGGAACGTGCTCATCTGGCCGGTGATCTTCGCGCCCGCCAGATCGGCCAGGCTCTTCGCGCTGGCAAACGCGCTGTCCTTGCGAACCACGACGGTCAGCTCCGTGTCGTAGTAGGAATCCGTAAAGTCAATGGTCATCCGGCGCTCGGCGGTCGGGCTCATGCCCGCGATAATCACGTCGATGTTGCCGGAGAGCAGCGCCGGGGTCAGGCCGTCCCACTCGGTCTTGACGATTTCCAGCTCCATGCCGAGCTGATCGGCGATGATCTTCGCGATGCGCACATCGTAGCCGTCCGCGTAGCCGCCCGCCGCAATCGCCACGGCGTTTTCGCTCGCGTCGCTCTGCGTCCAGTTATACGGCGCGTAGTTGCACTCCATGCCCACGCGCAGGGTTTCGCAAACGCCCGCCGCCGCGAGCAGAACCATCGCCATCGTCATGGCCAAAATCAGCATTTTCTTCATTGTGCTGTCCTCCCGACCCCATCGGGTCTATCCACAGGTTGTTCGTTGGAATGAGGATATCTTACACCTGACCCGCCGGAGAGTCAACGAAATTACAATAATTCCGCGTCATCTTTATATTTTTTACAAAACAAATGCGCAGCAAAGCGTTTTTCATCGTCCAAAAACCGATAAATTCCGTACAAAAACGTGGGCGCAGAGCTGCGTTTTTCTCCTTCCGTCTGCCTTTCGGCAGCCAAC
>OHYM01000415.1_pt1 | contig 11196 bp, 15 predicted proteins | sample 1580311 | NCBI WGS metagenome assembly OHYM01 (sample SAMEA3882512, study PRJEB24775) | human gut metagenome | biome: human-associated habitat; feature: intestine environment; material: feces | place: Netherlands | collected 2009/2010
CCCCCTTTCTGCGTAAAGTTCGGTACTTCTGCACTCATACCTATTAACGCATTAAGGAGGTGTATTTCTTACATAATTTTAAAATATTTTATCCGTCTCTCATAACACTTTTCGCCATATTCACAAGGTCATCCCGCTCAAAGCTTCCATCAATCATAAACTGGATTCCACTCTGAGCATCATACCACGTTATACAGCTACTCTGTTCCCTATCTTGCGACATATATAAATGGCCCAAGTTTCCGTTTATTTCAATTTCTAATACCTCCATATTTTCCGTATCTATTACTATGGCAGAGCCTTCTTCAACCCGCATATATTCGAAACGAATGGCATTTCCGTTTTCATCCTCATAGTTTATTTCAATATTATTAGGAAGCACCTGCGGCATCTTCGTATCATGATAACCAACTGGTAACTCTGCAATCTTATATCGTGGCATATCACCAAAAAATGGTTTTCCAAAAAAGCGATAAATAGCACTGCCTTCATACCATTCAATGGCCCATTCAATAATGGCCGCACGGGCAGTCGGGCTCACCACCATAATAGATCCCAGCGTCAAAGAACATACAATTAAAATTGCTGCTGCCGTTTGCATGACTTGCTTCCAAATTGGTTTTCGCCGTTGCTTTGCCCATCTCATGGGATTTTCTATCATCCTCTGCATCTGGTTCTGAAAATAAGCGGATGTAGTTACCTCTTCTTTGTCATTAAGTTCTTCTGCAAACTCTTTAGAGGCAACATCTAATAAAATACTTTGTAAAACGACATTCTCTGCCGCACTATTCACTTCACATATCCCTCCTCTCTCAACTTTTTCATCAATAAAGCTCTCCCTCGGTGAATTCTTACGTTAACTGTAGTTTCTTTCAGCCCCAAAGCAGCAGCGATTTCTTTTGTACTCAGTTCTTCTACAAACCGCATTTCTATAACTGCACGATATATTTCCGGCATTTCTTGTATGATTTCAGTAATATCTTTGGCGTTATCCCTTTCAAAATTACCTCTGTCTGCTACAACAGTTTCATCAAACGATAACTCCTTATGCTGTTTGCGTAAAAGAGATATTGATTCATTCTTTGCTATTATAACGAGATAGGCGCCTCTTTTCTTTCGTGGAATATCCTGTAATCTGAAGAATTTATCGACAACTCTTAACCATGCATTTTGAACGGCATCCTCTGCCATCGTTGGATCCCCAATAAAATATCGTTGGGCAACCCGTAGCATTGCATTTCCATATTGGCTATACAGTTCCATAAATAGTTGACGCTCTTCATCCGTTTCCAGCATGGATAAGAAAATTAGCACTTTCTATTCCTCCGTGGTTTAAATACTCAGCAAGACCAACTCTGATTGCCTTTCCAATTTTCTCGTTCTTTTTACAGATATTTTGTTAATCCTGCACGTAATACGTCGTTGATCGACTCAGTCAAATTTTTTCCCTCTTCCAGCGCCTTTCTGCGCAATGCCTTATCAATGTCCCGATCTAAAAAGTAAGCTCGCTGCACACGATCCTTGTTCTTCTTCGGTTTTTCAATTTTCTCCTGCAGCTTCTCTGCCGGTCGACGATCTGCGCCAATGATGGACTTGAATGCAGCCTCCTGATCAAACTTTGCTTTTCCTGCCATTATTCCTTAACCCCTTTCAAAAACTCCTCAATAAATGCTTTATAGTCCCCTGACACCGTAGACCTATTTGCGTAGTCAAAAATATCCTGCCGGTTTGCTTGCGCTTCTTCTACTACTACGGCAGATCTGATATACGTCTCGTAAATCGGTGCAGCAATATACTCGCTAAGCTGCTCTGCGAGTTCCTTCATCTGCCGGCTGATATTGGCCCGCGGATTAAATTTCGTAAATAAGATACCCCTAATTTTCACGTTCGGGTTGCAATACTTCTGAACGCTTGTAACCGTCTCATTGAGTTGCGATATTCCTGCTGTCGCAAAAATTCCCGCTGTCGTCGGAATCAAAATATCTGTAGCACAGGTAAAGGCATTCACCGTCAGCACGCCCAGGGAAGGCGGCGTGTCGATCACTATAAAATCATAGTCGGCTGCGATTGGCGCCACGGCCTCCTTCAGCCGGTGTTCTTTTCCCGTCTGCGACAGCTCCTGCTCTGCTCCGGCCAACATAATATTTGCCGGCACGACATCGTATCCGCCTTTAGTATGCTGAATTGCCTCCCGGATACTGGCAGCTCTTTTCATGACCTCGTAAATCGTCTGAACATTGTAGTTTTCTGCTCCGCAGGCTGTCGAGAAATTTCCTTGTGGATCTAAATCAATACCGAGGACTCGGTATCCCTTAGCTGCAAGGCCTGCAGCCAACGCCTGGGACGTTGTTGTTTTGCCAACGCCGCCCTTTTGATTTGCTACTGCAATAATCATTTATTCGCCCTCCCATATGTAGTTTTGTAGATAAATATATTTATATTTTACTACATTTGTACATATCGGTCAACTGTAATAAACTGCGTATCAAATCTGCATTTCTTCAAAATGCAATCAAAAATTGGGTCAATGTAAATCCCGCATGGTTTACATTGACCCAATATATAAAAAGCGTGCTATAGATAACTACATTCGCAGATAAATAGCAAAATAGAAATGGACGAAAGCAAAATGCTTCGTCCATTTCTATTTAAATCTTTACAAACAATCCAATCGGGCAAACTTCTCTAAAACCTGGCGTTGAAATATACCAACATCTGGGTCCATTCTGATCTTCTCTAATCTCCAGCGTAACATCGTGCCAACCGTCGGGAAATAGTGCTGTAAAACTGTCGCCAGCATGAATGCCTTCTCCATTGAGTGTCAGTCGAGGGTGCTCATCAGTATCTGCCAGATCAGGGAGCTGCAACTGAGCAATGGCTTCATTTTTCATACGCTCATAGCCTCCTTATTTCTCATCGATTAGTTCCAAGACATTTGAATTTTCCGATGATTGTCCGCGCAATCTCTCAAATAAAGGTTGATCAAAGTCTGATATGGAATTCCCTTCGTTACAGCCATCGATTTAAAGTAATCTATTGTACTGCCATCAATGTTAATCGTAATTTGCTTTTTCAAGCCGCTTGCATAAGGATTTTTTCTTGGATTCAACTCTCGAATATTATACTCGTCTCTCATACAATCACCTCAGATTCCGTCAAGATACGTTCGCTGCTCGGCTCTGGTCGCCCTTCTCGCCGAGATAATACGAACGACGTTCTCGTTGTCACGATAGCAATGGCTCACAATGCAAATTTGTTCTGTTTTAGTCTCACCAATAATGAGGAATCGATCCTCCTCATCAGAGTGGTCAGGATCATCAAACAGAATAGCGAACTCGTCGTAAAAGACCTCCCTTGCTGTCTCGAAAGATAAGCCATGCTTCTTTTTATTGATTTCGTTTTTATTGGGATCCCACTCAAACTTTATTGTCTCCATAATTATATTATACTTATATTGTAATTATTGTCAATGTCATTTCCTATATCATTTTTCCAGGTGCTGAACATCTCCCAGAACTTCATCATAATGCTTTGCTATCCCACCATTTGCGGATCGTCTTGGGATCAAGTCCAGTATCTCTATGGCAGTCAACCTTGCGCCCGTTTGGATGCTGCTCTCGCCACTCATAGACCTTTTTCTCTGCTGTTGGCCGGCCATCTGTATTCCGCCACTCTCCATCTGGGTGAACAATATCCCGAACTGCACTCATAATTGCAATATGCTGTCCTTGCTTCCTCCCATTTCTCTTATTAACGGGCATCGAAAGCCCTGAGATCTTCGCTATATCATCTCGCGGAAAAGTCACATAGTCCTCATTAAACATCTCCAAAGCGCACACAATATCGTCTTTCGTAAAGCGGTTGATATCCTCCACACTCATATCATCATATCGCTCGAGCAGTCCAAATGCGTCCTCTCTTAGCTCATCTTCATCTATGCCACACTTTTTTGCGTATATGGCCAACGTCATAATCCCGTAAAAACGATGTCCCACTTTAATCTCATCTATTATACGATGCAGCCACCAATCATAAAGATCTCTCTTTACCGTCCAGCGCCCCCGGCGCTCTTTTTTCACGATACGACGCTCATACCAATCCGGATACTTTTCCTTAGCCTCAGCCAATGACAGCCGGCTCTTTTTTATAAGCGCCTGTATTCGCTGCTGCTCTCCATTGCTGTCAGGAATATAATCCAGCAGCTTCTCCAAATCTACAGCATCCCCGAATCGATACGCTACCACAGGATAATCTCGCCCCAGCTTTGAGCCAGACCCAACAACACGGAATCCCTGTAAAATGCCCTGCATCTGCGGCTCACGGATGGACGAGGTAAACCTGTTCCAGATCTGCCGGGTGAGGGCATATTTCAGTTCCTTCAAAATTTTCTGATTTTGCGGATACATGGGAACCGGCTCTGTCAGCACATAATAGAGATGGAGTCCTGTTCCGCTGTTTACAATGAAGGTCGCTTTGGGAATGATATCCTTGTCCATCTGATGCAGTGTATCCCGGAGCTGCGGCATACCTACACCGTCCAGATCGAAAACGATGGCATAGAAATATCTGGCATTTCTCCCGCTACGCTGCCTACCAAAATACGAGATAGGAGACATGATTGTAAAATCTGTATCCTGGATATCTCCCAATTCTTCCAACTCGTCCGTAATCAGATGTCTTCTGGCCCTACCGTCACCTTCGATCTCCAGCGCGACCCCATTTTCACGACTATCTTGCTTTCTTGGGACGGTCAGTGCAATAGCATTTCCTTTAGCATCTTCATAGTGGCCCTTCCTCTCGAACGAACCTTCAGGAAATATCTCTCTATAAAACTCAAACGGCTCCACCGGCTCCAAATACTGCCGGAGATGGTCGTTCTTTTCCCTATAAAGCGCCCGCTGCCGCTCCAGAGCGGCCTGCTGATCTATCGTCACAAAAAAACCTCCAGTCCAGAAAAGAAAAAGAAGCAAAAAGAAAAGTCCGCTACGCGGAAACCGCCTGCGGGCGGGAAGGGGGAAAAGGGGAGCCAAAGAGCGCCCCCTACGGGGGCTTAAAGAGAAAGTCACCTCCCCTTTTCCCCCTCGCTCCGGGGCATGGAAATGATGGAAAACCCGTCGGGTTTACCACATTCCCACACCCCTCCGCACACCCCCTTTTCCCCTCCGACTTTCTCCCGATCCAGAGAGAAAACTTTCTTTCGGCTGTTTGAGCCAAAGGCTCTTAGGGGGGCATATATTATCAATACAGTAAATCCCTATTTTCGCCTATTATTATAGCCTGTCCGAAAGGCTTTTGCAAGGCCCTTTGGACAGGCTATTTTCACAGGCTCATATCGTTCCAGGAATGGCCTCTCTCACGCTGCTGTTGCTGCCGGTATGTCTGATGCTCCGGCAGCAGATCCCGCGCCTTATCGACGAGGTAAAGAAGCTGCTTCGGCAGGTGCCGCTCCAGCATATCCAACACCCGGTCGATGCCCTCCAGCAGCCGGTCGGAAAATCTCCGTTCTTCCTCCAGCGCCGCCTTCAGCTCCATGTTCTCATACTGGAGGCGTTCAAGCTGGTTCTGTTTTGCCGCAGCTTCCATACGATCCTTGATAGACGGAACCTTTTTTTGAAGCTCGGCCTTGTCTTTTCTCAGCGCGGCATTTTCCTTTTTTAGCTCCACACTTTCCTGCTTCGCCGCTGCGCCGCTCATGGCCGCAGCCTTGAGTTCCCTGATCTGCTCCACCGTAACGCCCTTGACAGCCCCTGTGAGCGTTTTTTCCGGTCGGATGGTATTAAAGTCCACCCGCACCCGTTCTGCGGCCTTCAGCGCCGCAGAAGCACCGGAGAGCGACTTGATTTCCCGCTTCAGCTCCGTCCTCTGCTCTTGCAGGTCTGTCAGCTCCTGCGTGGCTGCCGCCGTCTGCTCCTGTACGGCCTCGGCCTCCTGGATCGCCGCCCGGTACTCCGGCAAATCCATGTGCCGCCGGTTACTGCCGAGAGAAATGATTTCAAATTCGTGCCGCTGGGCGATCTCCGTCAGAGTGTCCTTCTCCCGATCCATCCAAGACTTCCACTCGGTCTGTTTCCGACCAAGCCCTGTAAAGCCCTGCTGCTTGAGGGCCTGCTTCATGGATACTCTCACGGACAGGCCCCGCGCCTGCTCCGTTGCCACTGGGATATAGTCTACATGAAGGTGCGGTGTGGCCTCGTCCATGTGCAGCACCATGTTGAACACCCGGAGATGGGGGTTGCGCTCCTGAAAGGTTTTTGCGAACTCCGTCAGCGCCTCGGCTGCCCGCTGACCACCCTCCGAGCCGCAGCCGCAGTCGCTGAGATTTCCGATCTGGAAGATGGCCTCATGGAACAGCTTCTCTTGCTTGCTCTGCCGGATATGTTCGTAATAGTCCGGGATCTTATCTCTGGTCTTTTTCTTCCCGGCGTTGTAGCTCTCCAGCGCCGCGTCAAACAGCTCGTGATAGACCTGCTTCAGATCCTCGTTGACAAAGACGATGTTCTGTCCCGACCGGTCACGGTCTACATTGGCCGCTGTGAACTCCCGGTTATTGTGCCGGATGCTGCCCCGGCCCATCATGCCGGAAATCGTTGTTCCGATACCGCTCACCTTCCTTTCCTCTATTCTTCCGTTTTCGTACTGCTATAATTTTACCATATGAGTACCAATTAGGCAACCTCTTTGTTACTTTCTTGTGAGAAAGTAACGCAAAAGCACTTTCACACCGCCGCCACTTGTGTGGCTGGCAGTATGAAAGTGCTTTTGCGCGCTCCCGCGGGGTGGCTGGAGCAAAGGAGCGCATGACCGGCAGAATGCGCTGCCGGTCATGCGCTCCTTTGCTCCAGAGGGGCGTTGCCCCTGCCGCCTACGAGCGACTCCCTGTTTTTTCTGCTACCTTTCTCACTGATTATTGCCTGCGCATTTTAAGATATTCTTAATCGCTACACTATTGCCATTATCGACAACTTTTGTTATACTTTTTGCAACAAATTTACGAAAGAGGTGATGTGACGCGCAAATTATACACCAGACGGCTATTCTTACACCCCGACCCGCTTTCTAAAGGAGGTATCGAGATGAAAAAATTGTTATCTGCATTTCTTTGCTTAACCCTAATCTTTTCTCTTTCCGTCCCAGCATTTGCTGCAAATTCAAATTACGGCACATCTGCCGTCACATCGCTGTCGTTCGACGAAGAAACTACTATAGATGCTTTACGCAATCAGTGTTCTTCTCTTTCGCCAGAAGCAAAAGCGATTTTCTTACAAGCAATTTCAAACGATCCAGAACTCGCAGCTTATTATAAACAATATATCGATCCCACTTTCTCTCGTTCTCGCCCTACAAATTTTGCTCGTGCCGCATCTTCCAATCCATTAAATCAGCTTGAGAAAAACCTCAAAGCACTCTCATTGCCTACAGCAGTAGTGGTTTCTCTCGTTGCTGTCGGAAGCGGATTTATTGCTGCTATGGCAGACGGCCCGCTTATTTTCGGCGATGCTTATTTAGCTGCTACTGTTGCTGGAGCTTCTCTCATCATGGGGCTAAACTGGATTGTTGTATCCCCTCAGTTCCCCAATATTGTTTCTGCATTCAAAAAGTCTTTCGCTGATTCTGTTTCTGTCATTACAGATGTTTTTGATTCTCTGAAGGCCGAAGCAAAAGCAACTTCTTCTGCAAAGAAAAAAGCCGAAGATGCTGCTAAAGATGTTTCAAATACTGTAAAAGAAAAAGGCTCCAGCGATACCGTGGATCTTGATCAGTTCAAAGATAAAAACGGGAAGACCCCAAAAGATAAAAGTTCCGGAAAATTTACAAGCCAAAAGGATAGCAGATACACCATAGAAAAAGACACCGCTGGACACACCGGGTATGATGGAACACCCAAAGAATGGAAACTTTTCCGAAGTGGAAAGCGCGTTGCTTCCCTTAACGGAAACGGAAAAATCGTTGGAAATTAACTTTTACTCACCACTATAAAAAGGAGACATGCCTTACATGTTTACATTCAAACTCGGCTCTTGGACGGTAGAATTTCCTCAGGAATACCGAATCGTATCAGACGGAAGATCTGCAGTAGTCCTCGATGAAGAAAAAAATTCTCTTATCCTTATCAGCATTACCGATACAGAAAGCATCCGTATTGAGCGAACCTACTACGCTATGATTTGCGAGGTTAATGCAGAACAAAAAAGAGTTCGTTTCCTTCTGACTGACGAAATTGGCTAACTTATCGTCAAAAATCTCATCAAAAAAAGCGCCCAATGGGCGCTTTTTTTAATCTAACCTCGAAACACCCTGCTAAACCAGCTTCGCTTCTGCTCCGGCTGATCCGCTCCGGCCTCCCCGGTAAGACGCTGCTGCTGGATCGTCCCGGCATGAAGCGCCTGCGCGGCCTGTGCCGTCTGCTGGGCCGCAACCAGCGCCGCGCTGCACTCGGACAGCCGAGCGTTCAGCTCGGTGATCTGCTTGTCCTTCACGGCAAGCTGCTCATTTTTTCGGTCTAATTCCTTTTGCAGCATGGAAATCAGCACCGTTTCAGAGGTTTCGCAAGTTTCGTAACTTGCTTTCGCTGGTTGCGAAATCTGCTTTCGCTCAACGCCCAAATAATGCTGATATATAACGGTTTTCTGGCTTTCGCTGATTGCGAAACTTCCTTTCGCATCTTTCGCAACATGGTTTCGCCGACACCACGCTCTAACCGCCTGCTCCGACACGCCACACTCCGCTGCAATTTCCGTTATTAGCCCTGCCATATACCGTCACCACGCTCTCACTTTTATTCTCTCAAAACAAATCACTGTGTGTTCCCGTTCTGGTTAAGCAGAGAACGAGTTCGTTATTCTTGATCTCATAAATCAAGAGCCAGTCCGGGGTTATATGGCACTCTCTACACCCAGCATAATCCCCGGACAGGTTGTGATCCCGGTAGATCTCCGGCAGCGGCTTTTGTTCCGCCAAAATACTAATTACTTCCTCCAGCAGCCGCACATCGTATCCTCTTCGGACAATTCTCTTGTAGTCCTTCTTGAAGGCCGTCTGATACTTAATCGTCAGCATTCAGATCCTCCATCAACTCTTTTACGGAGGAAAAAGCCCTGCTCATTCCAATCCCATTTTCTGCGTCCTCGATTGCTTTTCTCGTGACAGCATTCGGCACTTCGCCGCTAATCTCAAAGGGAATACGATACTCACGCACCGCCTTTTTCGCAAAAACATTGAAAGCGGTTGTCATCGTCATTCCCATATCAGCGCAAAAAGCCTCAAACTGCATCTTCAAGTCAGTATCCATGCGGATATTGATATTCGTGCTTGCCATAATTTCAGCCCCTTTCTTCCTTTAGCATTTCTATTGTATTCGATTTTATTTACATTGTCAATATTATTCCTCGTTATTCCTCGGTCCCCGCCCGCAACGCTGCCCTCGCCGTATTGCGGACGCATAGAAGGAGAAAAAGCCTCTTTATCGCCCCTCTGAGCCGCTTTTTAGAGCGTGGCAGCATCTCTACCCTCAGCACACCGCAAACGCCGTCCTGCGGGGATAAATGCCTCAAACCGTACCCTAATCCCCGTCCTTTTTCAAAGCCTCAACCAGCAGATCGCTCAGAGTCTGCGACGGTCTCACTCTGGCTACCATTTGGCCGTCCTCCTGCCACACCGCAGGCGGATCGCTGTCCCACCACTTGCGGATCGTTTTTGGGTCAAGTCCGGTATCTCTGTGGCAATCCACCTTACGCCCTTCCGGGTGCTGCTGCCGCCACTCATAGACCTTGTTCTGTACCTTTGGTTGCCCTTTCTTATTTCTCCATTTCCCTTCCGGATCATCAAAATTTTGAACGGCTCTTGCTCTTCCTAAGTGATCTTTTTGCTTACGCCAATTTCTCTTATTAACCGGCATAGTCATGCCGGAAATCTTTGCTATATCGTCCCTCGGAAAGGTCACATAGTCCTCGTTGAACATCTCCAGAGCACACACCACATCGTCCTTCGTAAAGCGGTTGATTTCCTCCACGCTCATATCGTCATATGGATTAATCAGTGCGAAAGCGTCCCGGCGCAGCTCTTCTTCGTCTATGCCGCATTTTTTGGCATAGATGGCAAGCGTCATAATCCCGTAGAAGCGATGCCCGACCCGGATCTCATCGGCGATCCTGTGCAGCCACCAGTCATAAAGATCCCGCTTCACCGTCCAGCGCCCCCGGCGTTCCTTCTTCACCACCCGGCGCTCATACCAGTCCGGATACTTCTCCTTCGCCTCGACCAGCGACAGGCGGCTCTTTCGCATGAGCGCCTGTATGCGCTGCTGCTCACCGTTGCTGTCCGGGATATAGTCAAGCAGCTTCTCCAGCTCCACCGCACCGCCATACCGGTAGGCCACCACAGGATAGTCCTTTCCCAGTTTTGTGCCGGTTCCCACAACACGGAATCCCTGCAAAATGCCCTGCATCTGCGGCTCAAGGAGAGACGAGGTAAACCTGTTCCAGATCTGCCGGGTGAGGGCATACTTCAGCTCTTTCAAAATCTTCTGATTGTGCGGGTACATAGGGATCGGCTCGGTCAGCACATAATACAGATGCAGCCCCGTCCCGCTGTTTACCACGAAGGTTGCTTTGGGAATAATGTCCTTGTTCATCTGATGCAGCGTGTCACGAAGCTGTGGCATACCCACGCCGTCCAAATCGAACACCATCGCATAGAGATACCGGGCGTTCTGCCCCCGGCGCTGCCGGCCAAAATACGAGATGGGGGACATGATCGTAAAATCCGTGTCCCTAATATCCTCCAGCTCCTTCAGCTCGTCCGTAATCACATGACGGTTTGCTTTGCCATCGCCCTTGATCTCCAGCGCAACACCATTCTCCTGCACCTCTTTTGACCTCTGAGGCACAACCAGAGCAATACCGTTTCCTTTAGCATCCTCATAATGCCCTTTGCGTTCAAACGACCCCTTAGGAAAGATCTCCCGGTAAAACTCAAACGGCGTCACCGGCTCCAGGTACTGCTGGAGATGGTCGTTCTTTTCCCGATAAAGCGCCCGCTGCCGCTCCAGAGCAGCCTGCTGATCCATACTCATAAAATCACCTCGCAAAAGAAAAAGTAGCAAAAAGAAAATCCGCTGCGGCGGGGAATCGCCTGCGGGCGGAAAGGGGGAAAAGGGGAGCCAAAGAGCGCCCCCTACGGGGGCTTAAAGAGAAAGTC
>OHYM01000437.1_pt1 | contig 10919 bp, 9 predicted proteins | sample 1580311 | NCBI WGS metagenome assembly OHYM01 (sample SAMEA3882512, study PRJEB24775) | human gut metagenome | biome: human-associated habitat; feature: intestine environment; material: feces | place: Netherlands | collected 2009/2010
GCCGTGGTTGATTCAGGTCGGAAACCATGTACTCCTGTCTGCAGAAGTAAACTTCATTACACACGACGCAGGCACTTTTTTATTCCGTGATACGGAGGAATATAAAGATGTGTTTAAGTTTGCGCCAATCGTAATACATGACAACTGCTTTATTGGAATGAGGTCAACTCTATTACCCGGAATTGAAATTGGACCGAACTCTGTTATTGCAGCAGGAAGCGTTGTAACACGTTCTGTTCCACCTGGAGAAGTCTGGGGGGGGGTACCAGCTCATTTCATAGAAACGACAAAAGAGTATGCTGATAAATGCAAAGAGACCAGGTTACCCTACGATATACAAGCATACAACACTGATATGAAAGCAGAGCTTTTAAGAGTAACACATCAAGCCTATAAATTCTTTAAATGAAAACATTGCAATAGAAGTATAGAAAGAGGAAATAAAAATGTCTGCATTTGATAACGCAACCCTTATGATTACTGGTGGTACTGGTTCTTTTGGTTCTACCGTTCTGAAACACTTCCTTGACTCTGACCTCAAGGAGATTCGCATCTTCTCCCGCGACGAGAAGAAGCAGGACGATATGCGCCATGAGCTTCAGGCCAAGCACCCGGAAAATGCCAAGAAGGTCAAGTTCTACATCGGTGATGTCCGCAATCCCCAGTCCATCCGTGACGCTATGCCCGGTGTTGATTACATCTTCCACGCTGCTGCTCTGAAGCAGGTTCCTTCCTGCGAGTTCTTCCCCATGCAGGCCGTCCAGACCAACATCATCGGTACTGATAATGTGTTGCACGCCGCTATTGACGCTGGCGTCAAGCGTGTTGTCTGCCTGTCCACCGACAAGGCTGCTTACCCCATCAACGCTATGGGTATCTCCAAGGCCATGATGGAGCACGTCATCTACGCCAATGCCCGTGTAGCTGCTGAGCGTGGTGGCACTACCATCTGCTGCACCCGTTACGGCAATGTCATGTGCAGCCGTGGCTCCGTTATCCCTCTGTTTATCGACCAGATCAAGGCTGGCAACCCCATCACCATCACTGACCCCAACATGACCCGCTTCCTGATGAATTTGGACGAGGCTGTGGACCTGGTTATGTTCGCCTTCCAGCACGCCAACCCCGGCGACCTGTTCATCCAGAAGGCTGATGCCTCTACCATCGGCGATTTGGCCAAGGCTGTCCAGCAACTCTTCGGCGTCACCGGTACGAACATCATTGGCACCCGTCACGGCGAGAAGCTGTTCGAGACCCTGATGACCCGTGAGGAGCGTCTGCGCAGCGAGGATATGGGTCACTACTTCCGTGTTGCTGCTGACAACCGCGACCTGAACTACGATAAGTTCGTGGTCAAGGGCGAGGTTCATACCATGGCTGACGAGTCCTACACCAGCCACAACACCAATCGGCTGGATGTGGAAGGCACCGTCAAGAAGATCCTGACCACTGAGTATGTCCAGAACGAGCTGAAGGGTATTCCCAATGTCTAAGGAGAAGCTCCTGTTGGTTGGTGCCGGCGGCTTCGGTCGTATGGTTGCTGAACAAGCGATGCTTCAATACGATTGCGCCTTTGTAGATGATGGACAGTCTGTGGGGGGCGAAATCTGTGGCATTCCGGTGGTTGGCAGTCTTGCTGATTTGCCGGAGCTGCGGAAGGAGTACGGCTTGCTGGTGGTGGGTATCGGCAACAATCGGTTCCGGGCACAGGTGTATGAGAAGGCGAAAGCCCTTGGCTTTGCTTTTCCCAATATCGTTGCGCCCAGCGCCTACATCAGTCCATACGCAAAGTTGGGCTGTGGCTGCGTGGTGCTGCAAAATGCCTGTGTCCAGAATGGTGCGTCCGTTGGCAACGGTGTTCTGCTGAATGCCGGAACGGAAGTCCACTGTGATGCAACGGTAGGGGACTACGCCCTTATCTACACCAACAGCGTAGTTCGCACAGGCGCAACGGTGGGGAACTTTGCCCGCATCGGCAGCAACTGCACCATCTGCAATCATGCAACTGTGCTGGACGGTGCAGATATTCCAGACTGCACCGCAGTACATTAAAGAGGTGAAGGGATGAACATTCTAGTCACAGGTGCTAAGGGCATGGTGGGAACCGCCCTGTGTAACAACCTGAAAAACATCCGAGACGGAAAGAATAAGACCCGTCCGGCATTGCATATTGAAGAAATCTACGAATATGATTTGGATTCCACCCCGCAGGAGTTGGATGAATATTGCCAGAAGGCAGACTTCGTGTTCAATCTGGCAGGCGTGAATCGTCCGAAAAACCCGGAAGACTTCATGAAGGGCAACTTTGGCTTTGCATCCGACCTGCTGAACTGCCTGAAAAAGCACAATAACAAGGCAACCATCATGCTGTCTTCATCCATTCAGGCTACGCTGGCTGGTCGTTTCGGCAACAGTGAGTACGGACGCAGCAAGAAGGCTGGCGAGGAACTATTCTTCCAGTATGCTCAGGAGACCGGGGCAAAGGTTGCGGTTTACCGTTTTGTCAACCTGATGGGACACAGCCGCCCCAAGTACAACAGTGCTGTCAGCACCTTCTGCTTGGCGGTTGCCAATGATGAGCCATTTACCGTCAACGACCGCAGCACCGAGCTTGAGCTGCTGTACATCGATGACTTGGTAGAAGGGATGTTTGACCTGCTGGAGGGCAAGGAGCAGCACTGTGAATTTGACGGTGTAGAGACTGTTCTGAAGGCAGACGGTCGCTACTGCTGTGTTCCAGTGACCCACAAGGTTACGCTGGGCGAAATCGTGAATCTTCTGCAGGAGTTCAAAGCACAGCCCATCACTCTGATGATGCCGAAAATGCCGGACGGCTCCTTTGCCAAGAAGCTGTATTCTTTGTACCTGACCTATCTGCCCACGGACAAGTTTAAGTATGCCCTGAAGATGAACGTGGACAACCGTGGTTCTTTCACCGAGCTGGTACACACCGCCGATTGCGGACAGGTGAGCATCAACATCAGCCGCCCGGGCATCACGAAGGGGCAGCACTGGCACAACTCCAAGTGGGAACTGTTCATCGTGGTTGCCGGTCACGGCCTGATTCAGGAACGGAATATTAACACCGGAGAGACGGTGGAATTTGAAGTTTCCGGGGACAAAATCGAGGCTGTCCACATGGTTCCCGGATGGACTCACAACATCATCAACCTGTCCGAGACGGAAAATCTGGTGACGGTGATGACCTGCAACGAGATTTTTGACCCCAACCACCCGGACACCTTCTTCGAGCCGGTGTAAGAAAAAATACTGGTTGTCAATAGGAGATTTTTATGGAACATAATTTTAAATGGAAAAATGATGGGCGTACTAAGGTCATGATTGGCTGCGGTACCCGTCCGGAAATCATCCGACTGGCTGCGGTTATCAAACGCTGCCGGGAATATTTTGACTGCTGCGTGGTCTATTACAATCAGAACTGGGACAGAAACCTTTCCACCGTGTTTTGGGAGGATTTCGAACTGAAGAACACCTTCGGGGAATACGGACCTGACATTCTGGTGCCCGTGGTGGGCGAGAATCTGGGTGTGACCTGTGGTAACATTCTGGGTCGCAGCTATGAGCTTCTGGCCGAGCTGCAGCCGGAGGGCTATCTGGTGCTGGGCGATACCAACTCCTGCCTGTCCGCCATCAGCGCAAAGCGGCTGCATATCCCCCTGTTTCACATGGAGGCGGGTAACCGCTGCAAGGATGAGTGCCTGCCCGAGGAGACCAACCGCCGCATCGTGGACGTGATCTCTGATGTGAACCTGTGCTACTCCGAGTTCGCCCGGAAGTATCTGGCGGATACCGGCCTGCCCAAGGAGCGCACCTACCAGACCGGCTCTCCCATGGCAGAAGTGCTGCACATGAATCTGGATAAGATTCAGAAAAGCGACGTGCTGGAGCGTCTGGGGCTGGAAAAGGACAAGTACATTCTGCTGTCCGCCCACCGTGAGGAGAACATCGACTCTGAAAAGAACTTCCTGAGCCTGTTCACCGCCATCAATGCGCTGGCAGAAAAGTACGATCTGCCCATTCTCTACTCCTGCCATCCCAGAAGCAAGCACCGTCTGGAAAAGAGCGGCTTCCAGTTGGATCCTCGTGTCCGGGTCAACGAGCCGCTGGGCTTCAACGACTACAATAAGCTGCAAATGAACGCGCTGGCAATCGTCTCCGACTCAGGTACGCTGCCCGAGGAGAGCAGCTTCTATCTGTCCATTGGGCATCCCATTGCCGCCGTGTGCATTCGTACCAGTACAGAACGCCCCGAGGCACTGGAAGCCGGTGATTTCATCCTGGCTGGCATCACTACCCGGGAACTGCTCAACGCCACCGATATGGCGATTGAAATGAAACAGAAGGGCGTTCTGGGTAAGCCCTGCCCCGACTATGTGGACGAAACCGTGTCCATGAAGGTGGTTCGCATCATTCAGGGATATGTAAACGTGGTCAATAAGATGGTGTGGAGAAAAGGGTAAGTGTGAAAAAGATGGGTAAAACAGTATTCATCACCGGTTCATCCGGTTTTATCGGCTCTAACCTTGCCAAGCGTATTCTGACCACTGAGCCGGATACCATAGTCATCGGTCTGGATAACATGAACGATTACTATGATGTCCGCATCAAGGAAGCTCGCCTTGCGGAGCTTCAGAAATTTGAAAACTATACCTTTATCAAGGGCAACCTTGCGGACAAGGTACGTATCAACAGCATTTTTGAACAGTACCATCCGGATATTGTAGTCAATCTGGGTGCCCAGGCTGGCGTTCGCTACTCCATCACCAACCCGGATGCCTACATCGAGAGCAACATGATCGGCTTCTATAACATTCTGGAAGCCTGCCGTCATTATCCTGTGGAGCACCTGGTGTACGCTTCGTCTAGTTCGGTCTACGGCAGCAACAAGAAGGTGCCTTACTCCACTGATGACAAGGTGGATAACCCTGTTTCCCTGTATGCGGCTACCAAGAAGTCTAATGAGTTGATGGCACACGCCTACTCCAAGCTCTACAATATTCCCTCCACCGGTCTGCGGTTCTTCACCGTGTATGGCCCTGCTGGTCGTCCGGATATGGCATATTTTGGCTTTACCAATAAGCTGGTGAACGGCGAAACTATCAAGATCTTCAACTACGGCAACTGCAAGCGGGACTTTACTTATGTGGATGACATCGTGGAAGGCGTTGTCCGTGTGATGGCGAAAGCTCCTGAAAAGAAGAATGGCGAGGATGGTTTGCCCATTCCGCCCTATGCAGTCTACAATATCGGCAACTCCAACCCGGAAAACCTGCTGGACTTTGTGCAGATCCTGTCGGAGGAGCTGGTGCGTGCCGGTGTACTCCCTGCGGACTATGACTTTGAGGCTCACAAGGAACTGGTGCCTATGCAGCCCGGCGATGTGCCTGTGACATTCGCAGATACCGAGCCGCTGGAGAGGGACTTCGGTTTTAAGCCCCACACTCCGCTGCGGGAGGGGCTGCGGAAGTTTGCTGAGTGGTACAAAGAGTTCTATATGGAATAAAAGACGACGGGAGGAATTATATGCGCTGCGAGGAAAGATTCTACGAAATATATGGAAAAGATCCCGTGGACATTAGCTTTTGCCCCTATCGGATTTGCCCCATTGGTGCCCACAGTGATCACAACTTAGGAAAGATCACAGGACTTGCAATTGATAAGGGAATCCATATTGCCTACAAGCCCAAGATGAATGGCGTTATTGAAATGTGCAGTCTTCAATTCCCGAAACGTGCCCAGTGGCATATTCGGGAAATCGGCGAAAAAACCGGCGATTGGGCAGACTATCTGCGGGGGGCTACCTGGGCGCTGAGCAATCGGTTTCCATTGACAGTCGGACTCAGCGGCGTCATTGAGGGCTCGTTGCCCATCGGAGGGCTTTCTTCCTCTGCAGCGGTGATACTGTCCTTCTTGGATGCATTGTGCCAAGTCAATGGAATTAAACTGGAGCCGTCAGAGCTCATCAGCATTGCATTTGATGCGGAGAAAAACTATGTGGGCGTTAATGTAGGAACCCTGGATCAGAGCTGTGAGGTTCTGAGCAAAAAAGACCACTTGCTATATCTGGACTGTAAGGATAACAGCTACGAGCTGATTCCTACGAATCCCAACATGAAGCCCTACAGAATTGCTGTTTTTTTCAGTGGATTGGAGCACAGTCTGGCTGGCTCTAAATACAATATGCGAGTGGATGAGTTGCGTTCTGGCGTATACGCTTTGCAGGCTTTTGCGGGTCTTGAGTACGGAAAATTCAATGAGGCTAATGCCCGTGACGTTTCGTATGAGATCTACCAGACCTATAAAGATAAGCTGCCGCTGCAATGGGCAAAACGCTGTGAACATTGGTATACGGAGTTCAAGCGTGTGGAAGCCGGTGCGGAAGCATGGCGGCGAGGGGATTTGGAAGAGTATGGACGCCTGTCCTTTGAATCGGGCTGGAGCAGTATCCATAACTGGGAATCCGGTGCGCCTGAGCAGATCAAGCTCTATGAAATCATGCGGGAAACCAACGGTATCTACGGTGGACGCTTTAGCGGTGCTGGCTTTAAGGGATGCTGCATGGCATTGATTGATCCCAGCAAGACAGATGTCATTCGGGAAGAAGTGGAGCGGAAATATCTCACTGCATTCCCGGAGATGCGTGGAAAGTACAGTTTTCATCTGTGCGAGAGTGCGGACGGCGTAGGGCATAAGACGGAGGACTAATATGAAGTGCTTGATTTTGGCGGCGGGATATGCAACTCGCTTGTATCCCTTGACGGAGAACTTTCCCAAACCCTTGCTGAAGGTAGGGGATAAGACCATATTGGACTGGCTGGTGGATGACATTGACACTGCTGGTCTGGTGGACACCTATGTGGTCATTAGTAATCACAAGTTTGCCCGCCATTTTGAAGACTGGGCGGCAACCAAAAAACAGAATATCCGTGTGGTGGACGATGGAACAAGTAGCAATGAGACCCGGCTTGGTGCTGTATGTGATGTGCAGTTTGCCATTGACCAGTTGGGGCTGGATGATGACCTGCTGGTGATTGCCGGAGATAACGTGCTGGATTTCTCCCTCTCCAAGTTTGTTGCCTATGCCAACGAGAAGAAAACCTCTTGCATCATGCGCTATTATGAACCCAGCGAAAAGAAGCTCACCAAATGCGGCGTCGTTGAGTTGGATGATCAGGATAAGATCCTTTCGATGGAAGAAAAGCCAGCCCAACCCAAGAGCCACTGGTGCTGCCCTCCATTCTATGTCTACACCCGAGAGGATGCCCAAAAGGTCAAGGATGCAATCGAACAGAAGAAATGTGGCACCGATGCGCCGGGCAGCTTCATTGCGTGGCTGTGCACAGTAACGGATGTGCATGCTATGGAAATGCCGGGCAAACGGTATGACATTGGTAACTTGGAAAGCTACCAGCAGGTCCAGCAGGAGTATCAGGGAATCAAGGCATAAGTCTTGCTAAGGATGGAAGAATGTATAGAAAGGGAGAAAGACCATGAAAATTGCAGTTGCAGGTACCGGCTATGTCGGTTTGTCTATCGCCACGTTGCTGTCACAGCACCACGAGGTCATGGCGGTGGATATTATCCCGGAGAAGGTTGACCTTATTAACCACAAAAAGTCTCCCATTCAGGACGAGTATATTGAAAAATATCTGGCAGAGAAAGACCTAAATCTGACTGCCACGCTGGATGCTGAAGCTGCCTATAAGGACGCAGACTTTGTTGTCATCGCAGCACCTACCAACTACGATAGCAAGAAGAACTTCTTTGATACTTCTGCAGTAGAAGCTGTCATCAAGCTGGTGATCCAGTATAATCCTGATGCTATCATGGTCATCAAGTCCACGATTCCGGTTGGCTTTACAGCTTCTGTGCGTGAGAAGTACCACTGTGATAACATCATCTTCAGCCCGGAGTTCCTGCGGGAGTCTAAAGCTCTTTACGACAATCTGTACCCGAGCCGTATCATTGTGGGTACTGATGTGGATAACGCTCGCCTGGTGAAGGCTGCCAACACCTTTGCAGGCCTGCTCCAGGAAGGTGCAATCAAGGAGAATATCGATACCCTGATCATGGGCTTTACGGAAGCCGAGGCTGTTAAGTTGTTTGCCAACACTTATCTGGCTCTGCGTGTCAGCTATTTCAACGAGCTGGATACCTATGCGGAGATGAAGGGACTGAATACGCAGCAAATTATCAAGGGTGTGTGCCTTGATCCTCGTATTGGTGATCAGTACAACAACCCAAGCTTTGGCTACGGCGGTTACTGCTTGCCCAAGGATACCAAGCAGCTTCTGGCCAATTACGCTGATGTGCCGGAGAACCTGATTGAAGCAATCGTGGAGTCTAACCGTACCCGAAAAGACTACATTGCTGACCGTGTGCTGGAGATCGCTGGCGCATATGAAGCAAACGAGGCTTATGATCCTAGCAAGGAACACAATGTGGTGGTTGGCGTATACCGCCTGACCATGAAATCTAACTCTGATAACTTCCGCCAGAGCTCTATTCAGGGCGTTATGAAGCGTATCAAGGCTAAAGGCGCGACAGTCATTATTTACGAGCCGACTCTGGAGAATGGTTCTACCTTCTTCGGCAGCGAAGTCGTGAATGACCTTGAAGAATTCAAAAACCGCAGCCAAGCCATCATTGCCAACCGCTATGATAGCTGCTTGGATGATGTGCAGGACAAGGTCTACACCCGCGACCTGTTCCGCAGAGACTAATACTTATTGCAGCCATGCGTCGGCATGGCTGTGCTGCTCAAGTGTGCTACCTCTCCGTGGTGAGCAGCAGGCAACGGATAATTATCCGGCTAACGGCACATTTTATTCGTTAATTCACTCATTGGATGAGGAAAAAACTATAATGGGAAAGTATTTTGGAACTGACGGTTTCCGTGGCGAAGCTGGAATCACTCTGACCGCAGATCATGCCTACAAGGTTGGTCGTTTTCTGGGCTGGTACTACAACGCATTGCGTGAGCGCAACGGCAACAACGAGCCTGCCAGCATCGTCATTGGCAAGGATACCCGCCGTAGCTCTTATATGTTCGAGTACAGCCTAGTCGCAGGTCTGACCGCTTCTGGTGCAGATGCCTACCTGCTCCATGTCACTACTACCCCTTCTGTGGCTTACATCGCCCGCGTGGATGACTTTGACTGTGGCATTATGATCTCTGCCAGCCATAATCCCTACTACGATAACGGCATCAAGCTGATCGACTGCTACGGCGAAAAGATGCCGGAGGAAATCTTGCTGTTAGTCGAGGATTACATTGACGGAAAGCTCCACGTCTTTGACAAGGACTGGCCGGAGCTGCCCTTCGCCCACCGGGAGCACATTGGCTGCACTGTGGACTATGTGGCAGGACGCAACCGCTACATGGGTTATCTGATCTCTCTGGGCATCTACTCTTTCAAGGGGGTCAAGGTTGGTTTGGACTGCGCCAACGGTGCAAGCTGGAATATTGCCAAGTCTGTTTTTGATGCGCTGGGGGCCGATACCTACGTTATCAACAACAAGCCCAACGGTCTGAACATCAACAACAATGCTGGCTCCACTCACATCGAGGGCTTGCAGAAGTTCGTGGTAGAGAAGGGGCTGGACATCGGTTTTGCCTATGACGGCGATGCTGATCGTTGCCTGTGTGTGGATGAAAAGGGAAATGTCATTACGGGTGACCACATCCTGTACATCTACGGCTGCTATATGAAGGAGCGTGGCAAACTTCTGACCAACACCGTCGTTACCACGGTCATGTCCAACTTTGGCCTGTATAAGGCTTTTGATGACAAGTACGTCTATGAGTATATGGCTAAGAACGGCTGCCGTATCGGCGGTGAGCAGAGTGGTCATATTATCTTCAGCAAGTACGCCAGCACTGGTGATGGTATCCTGACCAGTCTCAAGATGATGGAAGTAATGCTTGCCAAGAAACTGCCCATGAGCAAGCTGGCTGAGCCTTTGAAGATCTATCCGCAGGTGTTGGAGAATGTTCGTGTGACCGATAAAAAGGCCGCACAGGATGACGAAGCAGTGCAGGCAGCAGTCAAGGCCGTAGCCGAGGCACTGGGTGACACCGGCCGTATCCTTGTCCGTGAATCTGGTACGGAGCCTGTTGTGCGTGTGATGGTCGAGGCACCTGATCATGATACCTGCCAGAAGTATGTGTCTCAGGTTGTGGAGACCATCAAGAGCCGGGGTTATGGAGTTTGAACGCAAAGCTGAAACAGAAAAGTGTTCATGCGCTGTTACTTGCTTTTGTCGTGGCTTCAATCTTGTTTTTATTGCCATATGCCTCGGTTGATCATGATTCCGGCTTCACGTCTTCGAATCTTGAAGTGAAGGAGACCGTGGAGGAAAACGTAACGAACGCGAGTTATGTGAACTCTGACGGGGTTATCACAGATGCCATTGACATGGGTTATGCGACAGTACAGAGAACGCGGAATGCAAATGGGCAGGTTACAGAAGAGTTTTACCTCGATGCTGCTGGAAACCCAGTGGAACGGTATGGCGATTACTATGGCATCTCATATGAATATAACAGTGAAAATGTTGTAATCAGGTATCTTGGCGCAGATAAGCAACCAATGATGCTAGGCGCAGGTTATTCCGCCATTGTGAGAACACTGGTGGATGGAAAAGCAACGGACGATTTCTACTACGACCTAAATATGCAGCCAGTCCGATGCACAGGCGGCTATTACGGTTTGTACCGAGAGTATGATGAGCAAGGAAAAAATTGTGGCATCACTTATCTCGGTGAAAATGGACAGCCTGTTATCTGCACATCTGGTTATGCCGTCAAGACGTATCTGCGTGATTCAGAAGAAACCGTTATTGGCGAACGATACTTTGACACAGGAGAAAACCCTGTGAAATCTTCTCTTGGCCAG
>OHYM01000448.1_pt1 | contig 10792 bp, 9 predicted proteins | sample 1580311 | NCBI WGS metagenome assembly OHYM01 (sample SAMEA3882512, study PRJEB24775) | human gut metagenome | biome: human-associated habitat; feature: intestine environment; material: feces | place: Netherlands | collected 2009/2010
TGGCGGAAACAAACAGATGAGATGCCGAAGGTTGGCACGCCGAAGGCGTGACGGAAGGAGTCGCCATTTTCAATCGCAAAGGAGAAAAGTGGTCATGGATACCTCAAAGCTCAAGTTCAAAGCCGAAATCATGGATGAAAACGCCATGAAGCGCGCGCTGCGGCGCATTGCGCACGAAATCATCGAAAACAACGGCGGCGTGGAGAACCTCAAGCTGGTCGGGATTCAGCGCCGGGGCGTGACGCTGGCGAAGATGATCCGGGAGATCATCGAGCAGGTGGAGGGCGTGGGGCTGCCGCTGGGCGTGCTGGATATCACGTTCTACCGCGACGACCTCTCCAGCCTCTCCGAGCACCCGGTCGTCAACGCGACCGACCTGCCGTTTCAGGTGCAGGACGCGCGCATCGTGATGGTGGACGACGTGCTCTTTTCCGGGCGCACGGCGCGCGCTGCGATGGACGCGATTTGCGACATGGGGCGGCCGAGCTGCGTTCAACTGGCGGTGATGGTGGATCGCGGGCACAGGGAGCTGCCGATCCGCGCGGATTACGTCGGCAAAAATCTGCCGACGAGCAAGAGCGAGCTGGTGGGCGTGCGTGTGCCGGAATTCGACGGCGACATGAGCGTCGTTTTATATGACAAAAGGAGCGAATGAGCATGAAGCGCAAAGATTTGCTGGGCCTTGACGGCGTGAGCCGCGAGGAGATCACCTCCATCCTCGACACGGCGCTGATGATGCGTCAGGTGGTGCGTTCAAACAACAAGAAAACGCCGCATTTGCAGGGGAAATCCATCGTGACGCTGTTCTACGAGAACTCCACGAGAACGCGGATGTCCTTCGAGCTGGCGAGCAAGTACATGTCCGCCGCGGCGGCGAACATCTCCGCCAGCGCGTCGAGCGTGGCCAAGGGCGAAACGCTGATCGACACCGGCGTGACGCTTGACCAGATGGGCACGGACGTCATCATCATCCGCCACCCGATGAGCGGCGCGCCGACGCTGCTGGCCAAGCACGTGAAGGCGAGCGTCGTCAACGCGGGCGACGGCATGAACGAGCACCCGACGCAGGCGCTGCTGGACATGCTGACGATGCGGGAGCACCTCGGCGGGCTGGAGGGCGCGAAGGTCGCGATCTGCGGCGACGTGATGCACTCCCACGTGGCGCGCAGCAACATCTACGGCCTGACGACGATGGGCGCGAAGGTCGTGCTCTGCGCGCCGCCGACGCTGATTCCGCCGCGCATGGACGAGATGGGCTGCACCATCGCCCCGACGATCGAGGACGCCTGCGAAAACGCGGACGTTGTGATGGGTCTGCGGATTCAGCGGGAACGTCAGCAGAAGGGTCTGTTCCCCTCCGTCGCGGAATACTGCGACCATTGGGAGATCACGCCGCAGCGGCTGGCGCTGGCGAAGAAGAACGCGCTGGTCATGCACCCCGGCCCGATGAACCGCGGCGTGGAAATCGCCTCGAGCGTCGCGGACTGCGGCCAGTCGGTCATCACTCAGCAGGTTGAAAGCGGCGTGGCTGTGCGCATGGCGCTGCTCTATATGCTCACCAGAAGGGAGAATGTCTGATGGAAAAGCTGTTGATTCGCGGCGGCCGTGTGATTGACCCGGCCAACGGTATGGACAAGGTGGCGGATGTTCTGATTGCGGATGGCAAAATCGCGGCGGTCGGCGAGAACCTGACCGACGCGGCGGCGAAGGTCTACGACGCGGCGGGCAAGGTCGTCGCGCCGGGCTTCATCGACATGCACTGCCATCTGCGCGACCCCGGCCAGGAATACAAAGAGGATATCGTCACCGGCACGCGCGCGGCGGCGCACGGCGGCTTCACGGCGGTCTGCTGCATGCCCAACACCAAGCCGGTCAACGACAATGCGGCGGTGACGCGCTACATCATCGAGAAGGCCGAGACGCAGGGCAGCGGCGTGCGCGTTTACCCGGTCGGCGCGGTCTCCAAGGGGCTCGCCGGCGTGGAGATGGCGGAGGTCGGCCGGATGAAGGAAGCCGGCATCATCGCGATTTCTGACGACGGCCAGCCGGTCGCCAATTCGAACCTGTTCCGGCTGGCGATGCAGTACGCCGATCACTTCGGCCTGTTCATTATGAGCCACAGCGAGGATAAGAACCTCGTCGGCGACGGCGTGATGAACGAGGGCTTTGTCTCCACCAAGCTCGGCCTGCCGGGCACGACGCGCGCGGCGGAGGAAGTGATGATCGCCCGCGACATTCTGGTTGCGGAGGCGGAGGGCAAGCGGATTCACCTGTGCCATGTCTCCACGCGGGGCGGCGTGCAGCTTGTGCGCGAGGCGAAGGCGCGCGGCGTCCGCGTGACGGCGGAGACCACGCCGCACTACATCGGCGCGACGGATGAATGGGTGATCGGCTACGACAGCCGCTGCCGCGTGAACCCGCCGCTGCGCGAGGAAGCGGACAGGCAGGCCTGCATCGACGGCCTTTGCGACGGCACGATCGACGTGATCGCGACCGACCACGCGCCGCACCATGAGGACGAGAAGCGCTGCGAGTTCCACATCGCGGCCAGCGGCATCAGCGGGTTTGAAACGGCCTTCTGCATCAGCAACAGCATGCTGGTCAAGAGCGGAAGGATGACGCTCTCCGATCTGATCGAGCGGATGAGCGTGCGCCCGGCGGCGCTGCTGGGCGTTGAGGGCGGCAGGCTTTCCGTCGGCTGCGCGGCGGACGTTGTGGTTTTCGACCCCGACAAGGAAATTGTGGTGGATGCGAGCCGCTTCCTCTCCCGCGGCAAGAACACGCCGTTTGACGGCAAGCGCTACTTTGGTGAAATCGAGCTGACGCTGGTGGGCGGCAAGACGGCCTATCAGGCTGAATAAAGGAGAAAAAACAATGAATATCATGGAAAAGCTTGCGGCCCGCATTTCTGAACTCAAAAACCCGACCGTCGCGGGGCTGGATACCCGCATCGAATATCTGCCGGAGAGCTTCGTCAAGGATGTGCTGCCGTCGGGCATTCATTCCTTTGAGGACGCGGCGAAGGCCGTTTACGCCTACAATGTGCGCCTGATCGACGCGCTCTGCGATGTCGTTCCGGCGGTCAAGGTGCAGGTGGCGTATTATGAAATGTACGGTCCGGCGGGCATGGAGGTCTATGAAAAGACCATCCGCTACGCGCAGGAGAAGGGGCTGATCGTGATGGCGGACGTGAAGCGCAACGACATCGGCGCGACGGCCGCGTGCTACGCCAACGCCTACATCGGCAAGACGGATATGCCGGACGGCGCGCAGGCGGCCTTCGGCGCGGACATCGCGACGATCAACCCGTACCTCGGCGTGGACGGCGTCAAGCCGTTTGCCGACGCATGCCGCGAGAACGGAACGGGCGTGTTCGTGCTGGTCAAGACGAGCAACCCTTCCTCCGGCCAGCTTCAGGATCTGCGCTTTGAGGACGGGCGGACACTGTATCAGGCGGTCGCCGATCTGGTGGAAGAATGGGGCGAGGAGACGCGCGGCGAGAGCGGCTATTCCGCCGTCGGCGCGGTCGTCGGTGCGACCTATCCGCAGCAGGGCGTGGAACTGCGCGAGCGCATGCCGCATGCCTTCTTCCTCGTGCCGGGCTACGGCGCGCAGGGCGCGAAGGGCACGGATATCGCGGGCTGCTTCGACGCGAACGGCAACGGCGCGATTGTCAACGCTTCCCGCTCGATCCTCTGCGCGTGGAAGAAGCGCGAGGGCATGGCGTTTGACGCGGCCGCGCGGGAGGAGGCGCTGCGCATGAAGCAGGATCTTTGCGACAGCCTCGCGGCGGTCGGCAAGGCGATCAAGTAAGGAGGGCGCAGACATGCAGGATACAGCCGCGCGCGTCCTTTCCTGCGAGACGATGGCGCAGGATCTGGTGCGCATCATTCTCTCCGCGCCGGATATCGCGGCGCAGGCGAAGGCCGGGCAATTCATCCACATCCTCGTGCCGGACAGCGGCCATGTGCTGCGCCGTCCCATCAGCCTGATGGCGGCGGATGCGGCGGCGGGCACGCTGACGCTGGCGATTCAGCCCAAGGGCGCGGGCACGCAGACGCTCTGCGCCTGCAAGCCGGGGGAGACGATCCGCGTGCTCGGCCCGCTGGGCACGGGCTTTGACGGAAAGGGCGCACAATGCGTCTACTTTGTCGGCGGCGGCGTGGGCGTTGCGCCGATCTGCTGCGCGATGGATGCGTTCGCGACGGCGGAGAGCCGCGCGTTCTTCGGCTTCCGCACGGCGGCGCATGCTTACGGCATGACGCAGGCGCCCTGCGCGGTCACGGCGGTCAGCGACGACGGCTCGCTGGGCGAGCGTGCGCTGGTGACGAAGCCGCTGGAGGCGGCGATCTGCGCGCGCAAGCCCGACGTGGTGATGGCCTGCGGCCCCACGCCGATGCTGGCGGCGGTGCAGGCGCTCTGCGAAACATACGGCGTGCCGTGCCAGCTCTCGCTGGAGGAGCGGATGGGCTGCGGCATTGGCGCGTGTCTGGGCTGCAACGTGAAAATCATGCAGCCGGACGGCGGATGGCGCTACAAGCGCGTCTGCAAGGACGGCCCGGTGTTCGACGCGAAGGAGGTGTGTCTGCGTGGCTGATCTTTCCCTCGATCTGTGCGGCGTGAAGCTCAAAAACCCGATCATCGCGGCGAGCGGCACGTTCGGTTTTGGCCGCGAGTACGACGAGCTTTACGACATCGGCCGGCTTGGCGGCATTTCTGTCAAGGGGCTGAGCCTGCTGCCGCGCACGGGCAACCCGCCCTCCCGCATCGCGGAAACGCCGAGCGGCATGCTCAACAGCGTCGGCCTGCAAAACCCCGGCGTGGAGAGCTTCATTGAAAACGACCTGCCGTGGCTGCTGACCAAGGACGTCGCGGTGATCGCCAACATCACCGGCACGAGCGTGGAGCAGTATGTGCAGATGGCCGAGCGGCTGGCGGGCACGGGCGTGCATCTGCTGGAGATGAACATCTCCTGCCCGAACGTGCACGAGGGCGGCGTGGCCTTCGGCGTGAAGCCGGAGAGCGTATACGCCATCACCAAGGCCGTCAAGGCGGCGGCGAAGCAGCCGCTGATCGTCAAGCTGACCCCGAACGTATCCGACATCACGGAGAACGCGCTGGCCGCCGAGGAGGCGGGCGCGGACGCGATTTCCATGATTAACACGCTGACGGGCATCGCCGTGGATGTGAACAAGCGCAGGATGGTGCTGGCAAACAACACGGGCGGCCTTTCCGGTCCGGCGGTGCGCCCGGTCGCCCTGCGCATGGTCTGGCAGAGCGCCAAGAAGGTGCATATTCCGATTATCGGCATGGGCGGGATCGAGACCGGCGAGGATGCGGCGGCGTTCATGCTCTGCGGTGCGAAGGCCGTCATGGTCGGCACGGCGAACTTCACCGATCCGTTCGCCTGCCCGCGCATCATTCGGGAGCTGGACGCATATTGCGACCGGCAGAAGGTGCAGCGCGCGCAGGAGCTGGTCGGAACGCTGGCGGAATATTGAGCATAACCGGGGCTTTTGCCCATAAAAATAACCCGCGCAGGCCAAGTGCCGCGCGGGTTATTCTTTTACGAGCTTACAGCATCTGACCGTGATCCTCGGTCGTCTTGCCGTATTCGTAGTCGTTCTGGAAGTTGTAATCCTTGCCCGGAAGGATAGCGTTGACCACAATGCCGACGATGGCGGCGACAGCCAGGCCGGAGAAGTTCAGCGTGAACTCGCCGACATGGAAGGTGATCGCGCCCGCGGCGGAGAAGGTGATGCCCAGCGCCAGCGAGATAATCAGCGAAACGACGATGACGTTGCGGCTCTTGGCCAGATCCACGCGGTTCTCAACGAGGTTGCGCACGCCGATGGCGGAGATCATGCCGTAGAGAATCAGGGAGACGCCGCCGATGGTGCCGGTCGGCATGGCGGAAACGAGCGCCGCGAACTTCGGGCAGAAGGACGCGATGATCGCGTAGACGGCGGCCAGACGGATGACCAGCGGATCATACACGCGGGTCAGCGCCAGAACGCCGGTGTTCTCGCCGTAGGTGGTGTTGGCCGGCGCGCCGAAGAGGGACGCGATGCTCGTGGCGAGACCGTCGCCCAGCAGGGTGCGGTGCAGACCCGGATCGGCGATGAAGTTGGCGCCGACGGTGGAGGAGATCGCGCAGATATCGCCGATGTGCTCGATCATGGTCGCAAACGCGATGGGCATGATGGCGATGATGGCGGTGACGAGCAGGTTCGCGTCGCAGTTGCCGATGAGGGAGAAGACGGTGTTTTCCATCTTCACCGGCAGGCCGATCCACGCGGCGCTGGCCACGCCGGAGAAATCCACGCGGCCGGTGACGGCGGCGTAGACATAGGAGACGAGCACGCCCAGCAGAATCGGGATGATGCGCAGCATGCCCTTGCCCCAGATGTTGAAGATGACCACCGTGAGGATGGCGACCAGCGCGATATCCCAACTGCCGGTGCAGTTGTTGATGGCGGAGTTGGCCAGCGTCATGCCGATGCAGATGATGATCGGGCCGGTGACGACCGGCGGGAAGAACCGCATGACGCGGTTCGCGCCGAAGCCGCGCACCAGCGCTGCGAGAATCAGATACAGCAGGCCGGAAGCGGCGACGCCCACACAGGCGTAGGGGAGAAGCGCGGCTTCGCCGTTCGGCGCGATGGCGGCATAGCCGGCCAGATACGCGAACGAGCTGCCCAGGAAGGCCGGAACCTTGCCCTTCGTGACGAAATGGAAGAACAGCGTGCCCAAACCTGCGAACAGCAGCGTCGCGGAAACGGAAAGGCCAGTCAGCGCGGGCACGAGCACCGTCGCGCCGAACATGGCGAACATGTGCTGGAGGCCCAGAACGAGCAACTTCGGGGTGCCCAGCGAGCGGGCATCGCGGATACCTTGGTTCTGCATGGCGATATCTCCTTTGTAAATATGAAGTTTACGCGCGACAGACCGCCGCGCATATCCTCCATATTATAGAAGCGATGGCGCCAAAAAGCAAGAAGAAAACGAAAATTCAAACGGGTCAATTCACGAATGTTCGGTTACGGGCACATCCAGCAGATAGTAGCCGAACGCATTGATGACGGTGGTGTCGCCGTGATGACGGACGCGCTTGAAATTGTATTGATAGTTTTGGTGGACATGGCCGTGCACCATGTAGCGCGGGCGGTACTTTTCCATCACATCCAGAAAGGTTTTGAACCCGGTGTGCGCCAGATCGGTGTCGTCGCCGAGGTTGCGCGCGGGGGAATGGGTCATCAGGATATCAATGCCGCCGCTGCGCCAGATTTTGAAGCGGAGCTTTTGAACGCGCTGGCGCATCTGCTTTTCGGTATACTGGTTCACGCCGCGGTTATAGCGCATCGAGCCGCCGAGGCCGAGGATGCGCAGGCCGCCGACGGTCACGACCTGATCCTCGATGCACAGGCACCCTTCCGGCGGGTTTTGGGCGTATTGGTCGTCGTGGTTGCCGCGGACATAGAGGATGGGCGCGGCGGTGAAGCAGGTGAGGAAGGAGAGATAGCTGGCGGGCAGATCGCCGCAGGCCAGCACCAGCTCCACGCCTTCGAGCTTGCGCCTGTCCAGATGCTCCCAGAGCGTCGGTTCCGCCTGATCGGCGAGCAGAAGAATCTTCATCGGCTCACTCCTTTGTGGCGGCACGGATGCCTTGCAGCGAAACCAGCCCCTTGGCGACGTCGTTCAGCTCGTCCACCGAGGGAATCCGGCCGATGACATTTCCGGCGAGGTAATCCATCAGGATGATCTCCTGCGGGGTCAGCGCCACGTCGGCCGCGACGTGAACCTGACCGGCCTGATCGACAATCGGCCCGACGAACGGCAGGAACGCGCCGGCGCGGATGCGCTCGTGCAGCAGATCGACCAGCCGCCGCGTGCGCGCGGGCAGGCGTTGGGAGCAGATGATGTCAATCGCGTCGGTGGACATGCCCATGTAGTAATTCATGGCGCGGTCGGCGTTGTGCTCGCCCTCGTCGCTCCACGCGCCGGTCAGGATGCTGCGGACAATGCCCTCGTACAGCTTGCCCCAGTTCCAAATCGGCATGGCGAGGTTGGCGATCACGCCGTCCTGCTCGTGATACAGGCCGAACGCGCGCGATTCCAGATGCGGCGCGCTGATGTCGCGGCTGGAGATGATGCGCACACCGCGCGCGGCCAGCGCCGCCTCCGGGCTGTGGCCGGGCAGGGTGGACCATTCCAGCACGATTTGGGCGCGCGGGTTGACCATCTGCGCGCCGAGGGCGAAGGCATTGATCGACGTGGGCGTGCCGTAGATGGGGTAATCCGCGATGTAGCCGATTTCGTCGCTTTCCGACAGGGCGGCGGCAATCGCGCCCAAGACGAATTTGGCCTCGTACACGCGCAGGTAGTAGCTGCGTACATTGTGGTAGCTGGCCAGCAGCGAGCAGTTGAGGATTTTGGCGTTCGGGTGGATGGCACACTGACGGATGCAGGCGTCCAAAAAGACGGGGGAGGCGGCGAAAATCACGTCGTAGCCGTCCTCGATGAAGCGTTCGATGACCTCCTGCGCGTCCTCCTGCGCGACGCATTCGCGGCAGACGGTTTCCACGCGGGAACCGAAGGTATCCTCAAGCGCCTTGCGCCCCAGCTCGTGCCAATACGACCAGCCGGAATCCTGCGGCGAGCGGTTGTAGAGGAACGCGCAGCGCACCGTCTGCGGCGGCTTGTGCCAGACGGATTGCAGAAAGCCCGGCTTGGCCTCCGTCGGCTGGGAGAGCAGCGCGGCGGGCTTGTTGGCCGCGGCGACGACAAATTCAGACCAGATCCGCTCGATCTCCTGCCCGAACTCGGCGGGCGTTTTCTCCACGCTGTCCTCGTAGCCGAAAACCTCCAGATAGATCAGCAGCGCGTCGCAGGCGGGCATCGGCGCGCCGCCCTCGGCCTTGGCGCTGTATGCCTGCTGGAAGCGGTAGAAGCAGGACTGAAAATCAAACAGATCCTCCGGCGACCACTTCTTGCCCGGCGTTTTGCCCATCAGTTTATAGAGCTTTTCATAGCTGCCCTCGCGGGTGAAGGTGATGAAATTGATCTTCGTATCGGCGTAGAAGCTCAAAAATTCCTGATAGACGCGGTAGCGCTCGCTGTCCTCCGGTTCCGGCAGGACGCGGGTGACGTCTGCCTCGATGCTCACCGCATCGAGCCGACGCATGACGCTCACGCGTTTGTTGCCCTCCACGATGTAAAAGCGGTTATAGTATTCCAGCGCGACGATGGGCTGGCGCAGGCCGTCCTCCACAATGCCGTCGTAGAGCACGCTCCACTTGGAGGCGAACTCGGAATCCGGCTCGAGCAGCGGCATGAAGCCGCGCGAAAACGCCGTCGTGCGTCCCTTCGTCGCCGTGCCCTCGATTTGATCCAGCGCGATCTGCACCAGCCCGAGCGGCACCTGCGTCAGCTTGTTGAGGGTGGGCACAAGCTCGGACAGCACCGGCAGATACGGGTCCTGCCCGCGCGCCTGTGCGGCGTGCTGCTGCTTGAGCCCCTCTTTTCGGGCGGCAAGATAATGTTTCATGCTCATGGCGGTACGCTCCCCTCTGCGTCAATGAATGTGCGTATTTCCTTCCATGATTATAGCATCGCGTGCGTCCGCGCGCAACCGTCCCTTGATGAATGGGGGCGACTGTGCTATAATTTCAGGGAAGAACGGCGTGCCCTATAAAAAACAATCCTTTAGCATAAACGAAGCCCGAATGGGAGCAGGAGGAACAGCATGAGCGAATTTAGCGTGAGGCCGGACTGGATGGCCTTTTGTCTGCCGGATATTTCCGAGGCCGAGGTGCAGGCGGATGCGGATGTAATCCGTTCCGGCTGGTGGGCGAAGGGTCCGCGCACGATGGAGTTTCAGAAGAAGTTTGCGGAATATGTCGGCGCGAAGCACTGCATCGCGGTCAATTCCTGCACGGCGGCGCTGCATCTGGCGCTGCTGACGCAGGGGATCGGCCCCGGCGACGAGGTGATTACCACGCCGCTGACGTTTGCCTCCACGGCGAACACGATTCTGCACGTCGGCGCGACGCCGGTGTTTGCGGATATCGACCCGGATACGGGGCTCATCGACCCCGCCGAAATCGAAAAGAAGGTCACGAACCGGACGCGCGCGGTGGTGCCGGTGCATTATTCCGGCCTCGCGGCGGATCTGGGCGCAATCGGCCAAATCTGCGACGCGCACAACCTGTTCCTCAGCGAGGATGCAGCGCACGCGGTTGAAACCCGCTACAACGGCGAATTGATCGGCCATCATCCACGCGTCACGGTGAGCTATTCCTTCTACGCGACCAAAAATCTGGCCTGCGGCGAGGGCGGCGCGCTGGTGACGGAACTCAAGACGGTCATAACCGGCGGCAACGGCCTCTCGCTCTCGGACAAGGAGCGGATGGACGTGGTGGATCAGGTTTACACGAAGATGCTGGAGTACCGCAACCTCACGCGCTATTACACGCGCAAGACCATCTCCGTGTCCTTCATCCGCAGCCGCGAAAAGGGCGACGCGCACCGGGTGCTGGCACTTTACGGGAACCCGAACGACAGATATTGGTAACCTGAAAACGGAGGCAGTCATGGATTTCGACAATTTACACCAGGTTCTCCGGAACCTGTATCAGGAGATGATGCCGCTATGCGGCGACATGATCGGGGTGGCGAAAGGTATCGCCGGCCTGGGTGCGCTCTTTTACGTGGCTTACCGGGTATGGAAGGCACTGGCCAGCGCGGAGCCTATCGACGTGTTCCCGCTCCTGCGGCCTTTCGCCATCGGCTT
>OHYM01000454.1_pt1 | contig 10749 bp, 8 predicted proteins | sample 1580311 | NCBI WGS metagenome assembly OHYM01 (sample SAMEA3882512, study PRJEB24775) | human gut metagenome | biome: human-associated habitat; feature: intestine environment; material: feces | place: Netherlands | collected 2009/2010
TCCCGAATCCGGTCAGCGGCACGGTAGCCCCGGCGCCCGCCCAGTCGGCCAGCGGCTGATACAGGCCAAGCGCGCCGAGAATCACTCCGGCAACGACATAGCAGGTAAGGATCCTTGCGGGGGTCAGCTTTGTGCGGTCAATGAGTACTTGGCCTATCACGCAGAACAGCCCGCCCACAGCAAAAGCCTTTATATACGTCAGTACGATTTCCATACTGTGCCTCCTTTAAACGGGATTTTCTATGGCGACGGCGTGGCATATGCCGGGGATGCTGTCGCCCTGCTGGGCGCTGGTGGCGGACATTAGCGCACCCGTTGCGGCAAACAGCACGCGGTTCCATATGCCCTTGCGCATTGACGGCAGAATGTGCGCAGCGAGCACCGAAGCACTGCATCCGCAGCCGGAGCCGCCCGCGTGCACGTCCTGCGCCTCGAGATCGTAGATCATCAGCCCGCAGTCGTTGTACCTGCCTGCGAGCTCCACGCCATCGTCCGCAAACAGCCGCGTCACGACGGCGTGACCGATCTTGCCGAGATCGCCGGTCACGATCAGATCATAGTCGTCCGGCGTGCGCCCGGTGTCGGCAAAGTGCGCGCGGAGCGTTTCGTATGCTGCCGGAGCCATTGCCGCGCCCATGTTGTTCGCGTCCGTCACGCCCGCGTCGCGGATGCGCCCGGTCGTGACGTGCGTCACATAAGGGCCTTCGCCATCGCTCGTGAGCAGCAGCGCGCCCGCACCGGTCACGGTCCACTGCGCCGTCGGCGTGCGCTGATTGCCCAATTCCAGCGGCGCGCGATACTGCCGCTCCGCCGTGCAGAAGTGGCTGCACGTCGCGCAGATCAGCCGATCCGCAAAGCCTCCGTCCGCCAGCATGCCGCCGACGGACAGGGATTCAGACATGGTGGAACACGCCCCGTACAGACCGTAAAACGGGATTCCGAGGTTACGCGCCGCAAATCCGGCGGAAATGATCTGGTTGAGCAGATCACCCGCGAGCAGCATTTGAATTTCGTTCAGCCGCGTTCCCGCTTTTTCCGCGCAGAGCACAACCGCCTGTTCGAGCATCGCGCGTTCAGCGCTTTCAAAGGATTGCTCCCCGTTCAGCTCGTCCGGTATAATCCAATCGAATTTCGCGCCATACGGGCCTTCTTTTTCCTTTTGCCCCGCAATCCCCGCCCAGCCGATCAAGCCGGGGCACGACGGCAGCGCCGTCGTTTGCGCACCGATTCGTTTGCTCATCCGCCCACCTCCGCAGACCCGGAGACGGCGCAACGCGCTTTTTGTTTTCTCTTCATGCGAACGCCTCCGCTTGATTTGCCCCTATTTTGAGCAAAAGCCCTCGCCGTTATTCTATTTCTGCGCATGGAGGCAATTTTGCGCCTTTTCCCATATATCAAAAAAGGACGCCGCATTCAATACGACGTCCTTCGTTTTCAAACAAACCGAATTACTTCATAACCTTCGGATAGGTCGTAACCTTCGCTTCGGAAACCCACTGGGTCACAGCCGCTTCATAAGCCGCATCCTTCGCGTCGGAGAGCATGGTATCATAGATATTGCTCTTGATCTCGTCGGTATACTCGACCTCGCCCGCAGCGATGTCGGTCGCATACTGAAGAATGTGATAGCCATAGCTCGTCTTGACCAGCTCGGCAGACACGTCGCCGACCTTTTCAAGCGCCATCGCCGCATCCTGGAAGCTCTGCTCATAGACGGACAGACCGTCGCAGACCAGATAGCCGCGGCTCTTGTTCGGCTCGTTGTTCATGCCGGTGTCCTGACCATAGGTCTCAATCAGGCTATCAAAGTCCTCGCCGGACTGCGCACGGGCGAGCACGTCCTGCGCCGTCGGCAGGATCTCGTCATACGCCTCGGCAGTCACGGTCTCCAGCTTCGCGCTGGATTCATCCAGCGTCGCCTGAGCGGTCGCCACGGTCTCTTCGAGCGCCGCAACCTGCTCGTCATAGTCGGCCTTGGTCGTCTCGTCATAGGAAGAGGTATCCTCCGCCTTCAGATCGTCAAGCTGCTTCTGCGCGTCGCTCAGCGTGGTGTTCGCGGTGGAAATTGCGCTGTTCAGGTCGCTGATTTCGCTCTGCTTCTCGTCGCTGAACTTGATGAGCAGGTTCTTCACACCGCGGTAGCCTTCCGGCACATAGTAATTCGTCGTGCCGTTGTTCTCGGCGGTCACATAACCGGCCGGAGCCGCGTCATAGCTTTCCTTCTGGGCGGCCACGCGCTTGTCAAATTCTTCCTTCACCTGCTCGTCCGTCACCACGACGTCCTTGGCGGCATATTCGCGAATCTTTTCGCGCTGCACGCTGGCGGTCTGGTTCTGCACGAAATAATCGCGCGTATAGCCGACGGTGTTCAGGTCGTTGACGAGCATCTCGTCGAGCTGATCGTTGGTGACGGTCGCCTTGCGCTCCGTATCAACGGCCTCGGCCGTGGTCGCCTCGCTGCCGGTCGCCTCGGCCGGGGTCGCCTCGCTGCCGGTCGCCTCGCTGCCGGTCGCCTCTTCGAGGGCGGCCAGACGCGCTTCTTCCTCTTCCACCGTCTCCAGATCCGGATAGTTCTGGTAGCGGATCATCATCTTGTAGAAGTTAAACATGTTGTCGGCGTAGCTTTCCACGTCGGAGGCATCCTCTTCGGGCAGCGGCTCGAAGCCAAGCTCCTTCATCTTGCCTTCAAGCACGACGCTCTCAATCAGCTGCTCGACAGCAGCCTCGCCGTAGGAGGCGATATCGTCGTCCGTGAGCTGCATCGACACGCCGAAGTTCTGCTGGAAATACTGCTGGTAGTAGCTGGCCAGATAATCCCGGTAAGCCTCCCACTCCGCCTTGGTGATCTCGGTGGTATCCTGGCTGGTCTCCACCTTCGCCACAACCTGCGCGCCGTCAAGCTCGTCGTCGTGGCCGATCAGGTTGCAGCCGGAGAGCAGCATCAAAGCCGCAAGCAGCAACGCAATCAGCGCGAATCTCTTATTCATGTTCGTTCTCTTCCTTTCAGCCTCTACTCGGCAATATACGATTTATTATAATAAGCTGTCATCGACTTGTCAAGCGCGTGTGTCGCCCTGCGGCTCAAATGTTCGCTCTTTTTGTTCAAATTCACAAAAAGAACACATTTCACTCGCCGCAAACCCGAATCCCGAACCACTTGGAGAGCGTGCTGTTCGGCCAGCTTTCCGCGTCCTTTTCCAGCGCAATGTTCATGGTAAAGCGCGAGCGGCTTTCCACCGAGGCGATTTTCACCTCGTCCGCCCCGCTCTGCACTGCTGTTTCGATTTTTTGAGTCTGCGCTTCCCACGCCGCCTCATGCGCGCCGACTTCCCTGACAGCCTGATACCCGCCGTAAACAAGCAAAAACAGCGCCAGCGGCAGCGCGCACAGTCTGGCCGCGTCCAGCGCGCGGACATGCGCCTCCATGTCACCGAGCAGCGTCGCCAGCGCGCAGAGCGTCAGCGCAATCACGCAGGTATACGACCGATCCGACAATTCCGGCGAGGCGACCATCGCATACGCGCTCAGCAGCGCCGCCAGCAGCAAAAGTGCCGCTCGCCGGTTTCGCATCGGCACGTGAAGCGCCCGCCCCATTCCATGGACAATCGGCATGGCCAGCAATTCCGCGCCCGCATACACGCCCGTATAAAGCGTAATGCGGAGCAGCCGCTTCACGATCTCCCACGCCATCGAATCGTAAGCATAGACAGATGCGCGCGCAAAATTCCCCGGCGCAAGAATCATCATCGCCGCGCCCGCCGCCTGCGCAGCCAGACAGAGCCACGCGGAAACCGGCGTTCTTTTCCCGCGGTATGCGCTGTCCGCCAGCAGCAAGAGCGCCACCGCCAGCATGCCGCAGGCCGCGTTCTCATTCGTCCAGCCGCTCAAAAAGCAGAGCGGAACGCCGATCACGCCGAGCGCCGCACATTCTTTTTCCAGCAGCCGCGGGATGATCAGCAGCGGCAAAAGCGCCAGCGCCGTGCCCCACAGATAGTTGCACGCGCCGTCCAGCCACAAAAAGACCGTGCCGAAGAACGGAACCAGCGTGAACAGCGCCGCGTGGATGACCAGCAGAACCGTCCAGCAAAACCGTCTGCCCTTCGGCTTGGCCAGCGTATACAGTTCAAGCACGAGCAGCATATACGCCGCCGTATTGGCGATGTTGAAAACGCCCTTTCCCCAATAAAGGAAGAGCTGCGCCAGCGTGTGAACCACGCTGAGCCCGCCCCAGAGACGGTAATGCGCCGCCTGAGAGGCGAGCACGTCCGCCACCCCGGCAAGCGGCTTGCCCGTGCTCCAACTGAAGGAATAATCATAATCGTCCATTTGCAGCGGCGTATGCACGTTCAGCAGGAACATGGTCGCCGCCATGAGCACGAGAATCGCCGCAAAGACGCAGGCGCGAAACGCCGTCTTTTCTTCCATTCCGGCCAAAAAATCCCGTGCGCGGTTCATGCGTTTCCCCCCAGCGGCTCAACGGCCAGCACGACTTTATCGTGGCTCGTCACCGCAACGTCGCGCCCAATCAGCGCCGCGTCAAAGGGCATGGCCGGCTCGATCAAAAAGCGCCGCTCGCCCTCCGGCGCCATATCCTCATAAACATTGACGATCATCTCGTGAAAATGCACGCCGTTTTCATAAACCTCTTCATCGCCGACGCGCACCAGCGTTCCCGCCGTCTTGCGCGTCAGGCCGCTGGTCAGCTCGCGCAGAAAGCGGCCGTATCGAATCGACGGCATCACAAACAAATCTCCGACAAAAATCGCCGCCGCACAGGTCAGAATCAGCCCAGTCGTGCACAGCGTCTGGTTGCGCACCGCAAAGCCCGCGGCGCACAGCGCAAAAAACGGCAGCATCGCCAGCAGCATTTTGAAAACGTCCCGCCGCAGACGCCGTTTGTTTTCTTCCGTTCGTTTTTCCGTATAAAACATGGCCGTCGCTCCTTTACCGTTCTCCCGCTTCAAAACGGATCTGTCCCGCGTCGTAGTGAATGGTGCCGGTCGAGCCGCGCACGTCCTTCTTCTCCATGCACAGCTTGAGCAGCTTGGCGGTCAGCATCGGGCCGCCCGTTCGCGTCAGCGCATCCTTCCAGATGGTGAATCTGCATCCCTCGCGGAATCGGGTGCAGTAAAAGCCCTTGCTGTTTTCCGCCACCTTGCCCTGACCGCAGACGGGGCAGGCCACACCGAGCGTCGGTATGCGCTTTTTCCCTCGGCGCTCCTCCTTGGCAAAGGCCACATCCGGCGCGCCAGCCGCGTTTTCAACAAGGAAAGCCGCCAGCCGCGCAATGCCCTGACGGAAGCGCGCTTCGCCGTCGCTGCCTCGGGCAATTTCCGCCAGCGCCCGTTCCCAGCGGCCCGTCGTCTCCGGCGAAGCGATCTCCTGCGGCACCGCTTCTATCAGGTGCACGCCCTTTTCCGTCGCCACGAGGTTTTTGCCGCTGCGCCGCACATATCCCACGTCGATCATCCGCTCAATGATGGCCGCGCGCGTTGCCGGTGTGCCCAGCGCGCAATCCTTCATCTGCTCGCGAATTTCTTCGTCCGCAATCTGCCGCCCTGCGTGCTCCATATCCAGCAGGATACTCGCGTCGCTATATTCCTTCGGCGGCTTGGTCTGGTCGCGCGTCACCTGTGCGCGCTTGCAGAGCCGCTCGTCCCCGACGGCCAGCGCCGGAAGCCGCTGCTCGTCGTCATCCGCCTTCTTTTTTCTTTTGCCCTCGTCTCCGCCGTAGACGGTCTTCCATCCTTCCTGCGTGACGGCTTTCCCCGTGCTGAGAAAATCATCCTCGCCGCAGGTCGTGACCACGCGCAGCGCGTCGTATTCGTAATTCGGATAGAACGCCGCCGCCAATCGCTTGGCGACCATCTCGTACAGCCTGCGCTCATCCGCAGTCAGATTCACGCGATCCGCGCGCTTGCCCGTCGGAATGATCGCGTGGTGATCGGTCAGCTTCGCGTCGTCAAACACGCGCTTGGTCATCCGAACGCCATAAGAAAGCGCCTGCTCGCCGATGGGTTGCAGCGCGCCGTCATAGCTGCCCAGCGTCGTCTGCACCTTGCCGAGCATATCGTGCGACAGATAGCGGCTGTCCGTCCTCGGATAGGTCAGCAGCTTGTGCTGTTCGTAGAGCTTTTGCGCTGTCGCCAGCGTCTTTTTCGCGGTAAAGCCCAGTTGCGCGTTCGCTTCGCGTTGAAGCGTCGTCAAATCATACAGGAGCGGCGGCCACACGCTCTTGTGTTCCCGCGCGGCCTGCGTCACCCGTGCCGACCGGCCGGAAACGCGCTGCGCGATCTGCTGCGCGGCCTCCTCGTTTTCGAGCCTGCGCTCGCCTTTTTTGTCGATGTACACGCCCTGATAGTCGCCGAAATCCGCGCGCACCATGTAAAACGGCTTGGGCACAAATGCGTCGATTTCCCGCCTCCGCTTGACGAGCATGCTCAGCGTCGGCGTTTGCACACGGCCGATAGAGAGCAGCACATTGTAGCGGATCGTATAGGCGCGCGTCGCGTTCATGCCGATGAGCCAGTCCGCGTCCGCCCGACAGCGCGCGCTGGCATAGAGCGCATCGTAATCCGCCGACGGCCGAAGGCTGTCAAACCCGGCGCGGATGGCTTCGTCCGTCATGGAGGATATCCACAGCCGCTTCACCGGCTTTCTGCACCCCGCCTGTTCGTAAATATAGCGGAAGATCAGCTCGCCCTCGCGCCCGGAGTCTGTCGCGCAGATGATATTCTGCGTTTCCTTGTCGTTCATCCATTTTTTGACGGAGAGAAACTGGCTTCTCGTCTTTTTGATCACCTTTGTCTCCATCTTTTCCGGCAGAATCGGCAGATCTTCCGCGCGCCATCGGGTATACCGCTCGTCCAGCTCCTGCGGCTCCTTGAGCGTAACCAGATGGCCGAGCGCCCATGTAACCACATAGCCGCCGCCGATCAGGCTGTTTTCGCCCCTGTCCTTTGCACCCAGCACGCGGGCAATGTCCCGCGCGACGGAGGGTTTTTCGGCAACGACGAGCGTATGCATGGCTTCACCTCATGTCTTTTACTGCGCCGCGCCGCCCTGCTGGAGGCTGGCAAAGCGCGTGTATTGCCCCAGCCAGGCCAGCTTCACCGTGCCCAGCGGGCCGTTGCGCTGTTTGGCCACAATCACCTCGGCGATGTTCTTGTCCTCGGTGTTGGGATCGTAATATTCCTCTCGATGCAGGAACATGATGACGTCGGCGTCCTGCTCGATGGCTCCGGAATCGCGCAGGTCGGATAGAATCGGCCGCTTGTCGCTTCGCTGTGCGCCCGCACGGGAAAGCTGCGCCAGCGCAACCAGCGGCACGTTCAGCTCCTTGGCGATGCTCTTGAGGTTGCGCGAAATCTCGCTGACCTCGTTCTGGCGGTTTTCGACATGGCCGTCCGCGCTCATCAGCTGCAAATAGTCGACCATAATCATATCCAGCCCGTGCTCCATTTTCAGCCTTCGGCAGCGGGAACGGAGCTGCGACGGCGTGATGCCGGACGTATCGTCGATATAGATATTGGAAGCCGCCAGCGGGCCGAGCACGGAGGACAGCGAAATCCAGTCGTCGTCGCGCAGCGAGCCATGGCGAACGGACTGCATGTCCACGCGCGCATCCGCGCACAGAAGGCGCATCGCGAGCTGATCCTTCGGCATTTCCAGCGAGAAAACCGCCGTCGTCTTGCCCGCCATCGTCGCCGCGTAGCCGATCAGGTTCATGCCAAAGCTCGTCTTGCCCATCGAAGGGCGCGCGCCGACAATCACCAGTTCGCCTCCGTGCAAGCCGGTCAGCAGGTTATCCAAATCCACAAAGCCCGTCGGCACACCGTCGATGCCGCCCTTCAGCTCGGTCAGCTGCTCGATGCGCAGATAGGTATCCGGCAGAACGTCCGCAATATGCGTCAGCGTGCTTCCCTCGTGGCGGCGCATGATGATATCAAAAATCGACTTTTCCGCCACGCCGAGGATGTCGCTCACTGCTTCGGTCTGCTGATAGCATGCGGAGGCGATGTCCCCCGTCGCCTTAATCATGCGGCGCAGCGTCGCCTTTTCATCCACAATCTGCACATAAGCGCGCGCGTTGACCGTAGACGGCATGCACTGGCTCAATTCGATGAGATAGTTCGTGCCGCCGACACCCTCCAGCGTGCCGCGCCGGGTCAGCTCGTCATCCACCGTCACCAAATCAATGGGCATGCCCTGCGTATTGAGCGCATGCATCGCATCGAAAATTTCCCGGTTTGCGGGCTGATAGAAATCATCCGCCGTAAGCAGCTCAAAGGCCAGCGACAGCGCCTCTCTGTCCTGCATCATGCAGCCCAGCACGCTTTTTTCCGCATCGGCATTGTTGGGCGGTACACGCATAACTGCCTCGTCCACAATGTTCTCCCCTTTTAACAAAAGATAGGGCTTTCCCCCGTTTCAGGAGGAAAACCCAGTGCGTTGTATGGATCAGCCAACCTCAACCTTGGCGGTCATTTCCGCCGTAATGCCCGCATAGAGCCACACGCTGACCGTAAAATCGCCTGCGTTGCGGATGTTGGCCACATCAATGCGGCGCTTTTCCACCTTCACGCCATACTGCTTAAACAGCTCGTCGGCAATCTCCTGCGCAGTGACGGAGCCGTAAAGCCTGCCGCCCTCCGCGCCGCGCGCCACGATCTTGATGGCCTTGCCGGAAAGCGCCTTGCGGGTTTCCTCCGCCTTGGCGCGCTCAACGTCCTCGCGGTGCTTCTGCGCGGCCTTCGCGTTCTCGATGGCGTTCAGATTCGTCGCGCTCGCCTCGCGCGCCAGCCCCTTGGGAAAGAGGAAGTTGCGGGCAAATCCGTCGGAAGCCTCGATGATCTGATCCTTCTTGCCGGTTCCCTTGATATCCTTGAGCAAAATCACTTTCATAGCTTTATCCTCCCGAAATCTTATTTATCATCGTGTGTGCGCGGATCAAACGGATTCGGCGTTTCCTCCTCCATTTTTTCGCGGCGATGGACGACGTCGAACGTCTGATCCGCAATGCCGATCAAAATCGCGGCGGGTCGAATCGCGAAATAGCCCAGCGCAAAGACAATCCCCTGCGCCACGTGCCCCTTGCCCTTTTCATTCAGATAATAACACACGGCGGCTATGCCCTGCAAGGCGAAAATCTGTTCAAATACGCCGGTAAAGACGTAAAACATGCTGCTCGTAAAGCTCGGCACAATCAGCGTCAGCACATACAGTGCCGCCAGCGTCGCGCCCAGCACGCGCCCCCAGCCTTTTGGCACGGTCCATGTGCGCAGCGGCGGATAATCCACCTTATCCCCACGAGAGAGCACGCCCTTGCGCAGCGCGACCTGCCCCAGCACGCCCGCCGCCACGGAGCCCGTCGCCATCTGCATCGGGATTTCCAGCCGCATCAGGGTATCCAGAATCAGCACGAGCTGCTCAATCAGCTGCCCGCGCGCCGCCGCATCCAGCGTCGCAATATCCACTGCGCCGCCGCTCGCCGACGTGATCGCGCCGAGCTGCATCATCATCGTCAGCACCATGTCGCTGAACGTCTGCGAAACCGAGAACGCCTGACGCATCATATTGGACAGCGCCGTAACCACGTCCGCCCCCGCCAGCGCGCTGACAAGCAGCATCGCCAGACCGATGGACGCAAACATGGTCACGCCGGAACCCGCCGCGCTCTGCCAGAAGCTCTGTTCGTGCTCAACCATGTAGCTCGAAACAACCAGAATCGGCACGAGCAGCACCGCGGAAAGCGCCGCGCCCCAGAAGCCGAAAAACACTGTGCTGAGTGTCACGAGAATCGCCGTGCACGCCGCCGCACTGACCGGGCCGACATATCCCACAAGCATCAGCAGCGCGATCGGCACCAGCGTCATGCCCTGCGGTATAAACACGGAAACCGCCAGCAGCGGCGAAAGGAGCATGCACAGCGCAATGCTCAACGCCGTCCATCCCCATCGGTTTGAGCGGCGAAGCAAGGATATATTCTTGTTTTCCAATGTGAACCCCTTCTTTTTTAACATCGCGGGAGAACATGATCCGCAAAAGATGTCGTCATTTCAGTTTATTATACCGCATTCGGCGAATTTTGTATAGCGAAAAAATCGGCAGGTCGATCATCCCTGCCGAAAAGCCGCCTTCCCGCGGCATCCATGCCCCAGGCAAGCAGCGCCATCATTCCCTGCAAAAACGCAATATATGCGCCGTAACTCAGGCGATAGATTCCCTCCAGCGGCGTTCTGACCGGCGGCGCGGCCAGAAACAGAAAATCCGTTCCGAGCGCGCGGTTGGCAAAAAACGCCGCAACGGCCAGCGCCTGCAAGGCCAGCAGCACCTGCGGCGCACGGCCGACGCGCGGCCGTTCTCCCATCGCCAGCGCGCTCAGGCCGATGAGCACGATGAGCGCGTGTGTCAGCACATAGCAGGCCGTGAACGCCGTCTGCCAGCGGCTGACGGCCGGTGCGGGAAACACGAGCGCCAGAACCGCCCCCGGCATGCCGAGCAGCCAAAGAAAATCCACGACGAAGGGCGCGGGAGAAAACGCGAGCGCCGCCGCCGCCAGCGCCGATACGCTGCACAGATGCAGCGGAACGGCCTCCCGAATCCGCCCCTGCAGAGCCAGCATGAGCGTCGTCCCCGCCATCGAGCAGAGGATCATAACGCCCATTCGCCGCCGCCATCTTTTCGCCATCTTCCCACCTCCCGGTTTTATCCTTTCCCGGAAAGGCGCTGCATATCCCGCGCGCACCC
>OHYM01000458.1_pt1 | contig 10696 bp, 7 predicted proteins | sample 1580311 | NCBI WGS metagenome assembly OHYM01 (sample SAMEA3882512, study PRJEB24775) | human gut metagenome | biome: human-associated habitat; feature: intestine environment; material: feces | place: Netherlands | collected 2009/2010
CACGGCGATCGTTTCGCCCTTTTCTGCCTTAAAGGAGATGTCGCTGATGACGTTTTCGCCTGCTTCCGGATATGCAAAACTTACATGGTCGAATTCAACGGTTCCTTTGACATTCGCCTCTGGCTGAACCGGATTTTCCGGATCTGTTATGCTGACTTTTGTATTGAGTACATCGTTGATACGAAGTGCTGCAACATTTGCTCTTGGGAGCATAATGGACATTGCTGTGATCATCAGGAAGGACATAATGATCTGCATTGCATACTGGATAAATGCCATAACATTACCAACCTGCATGGTTCCGTTGTCTACTGCATGGGCACCACTGTAAATAATAAGTACAGATACTCCGTTCATGATCAACATCATAATGGGCATCATAAAAGTCATACATCTGTTGACAAACAGGTTTGTTTTTGTCAGATCCAGGTTCGCTTTCTCAAAACGATCTTCCTCATGCTTCTCACGGCTGAATGCACGGATAACAGGAATACCTGTCAGAATCTCACGGGATACCAGATTCAGTCTGTCGATCAGAGTCTGTAAGATAGTGAATTTTGGCATTGCCACCTGGAACAGCACAAAGATCACAATCAGGATCAGACCAACTGCCACACCAAGGATCCATGTCATGGAAGAATCTGTGTTTAATACCTTGAGCACTCCACCAATACCAAGGATCGGCGCGTACAGAACAATGCGGAACATCATTGCCATAACCTGCTGTACCTGCTGCACATCATTGGTGCTTCGTGTGATCAGGGATGCTGTGGAGAATTTATGATATTCTCTGCTGGAAAAGCTCATAACCTTGCGGTAAATGCTGTTTCTCAGGTCATGACCAAGTCTGCCTGCCACTCTGGCCGAAATAAATGTGACGCTGATTGCTGCCAGCATGATCACCAGTGCCATGGCAAGCATTCTGATACCTGACATCAGGATGTAATGCATCTGAATGGCATCCACATCTTTTCCCAGTGCTTCATATTCTGAAGCAACAAAGGAAACACCAGCCTGTGTCACAATAGACTCCGGCATATCTTTCAGCCTCTCATCCACCTGACTCATAATCTGCTGTACTGCTTCTTCCGGCATCTGTGCCAGTGCTGTCAACGGGTCTGTTCCCTCCGGAAGGCCCATCTGTGCAGCCATTGCCTGCCCCTGCTCACTGTCTTCGGAAAAGGCAGCTACCATCATCATTGCCTTTGAGAAATCCTCATTTAAATTCTCTCTGGTTTCTTTGGAAATATCATCGTTTAATAACCAGGTATCATCTTCCTGTGTATAATTCTGTGAAACTTCCTTTTTCTGATCCTCATCCATAAAAATCTGAAGATTCTGCAGGGTTGAATCCCGAAGCTTATCCGGCACACTGTCTTCAATACCTTTCTGCTGGATACCTACATTAATGATCTTGGAGGTATAATCCGGCAGGGAAAGATCACAGTACGCCTGCAGAAACAGAAGTGCTATGATCAGGACAATGTATCCCGCTGATTTCTTCAGATATTTCATCAGTTTAATCATTGCTTGATTCCCTCTTTTCCTATTTTTAATATGTATGTCTGTTTAAACTCACGTGTCAGTTCTTTCACAGACAATATTATTTTTTATCTGAACATGCTGATACAGTTTTCTCAATCTGCTCCATCATGTATTTTTCAGTTTCTACCTGTTGACAGGTATCTCCGAAATATTATCCAGAATCTGCCCAAAAAACCTTCGTAAAAGACATAGCTCTGCTTCGCTGAAATTGCTGAACATCACTTTTTCCACAGCTTTGCTTTCCTGCTGGAGCTCCTCCACGATTTTTCTTCCGTTTTCTGTCAGATATACACGCATGATGCGTTGGTCTTTATCATCACGTTTCCTGCAGACAATGTCTGCTTTCTCCAGACGCTGGATACTTACATTTACAGTGGGCGGTGTTACACCCATCCACTCTGCAATCTCCTTCTGGCTGCAGCCGTTATGTCTGTATACGATCATAATGATCGGCATCTGTCCCCGCTGGATACCGATTTCCCGTATACGCTGCATACATCTCATACCATATTGGCGGTTGATCTCCATAAAGAGCGCAGGCATGCTTTTCTCTTCTCGTTTTTCTTTCTTCTCCTCTTCCGGGCACCACATAACTTCACTCCTTTCCGGCCTCTGTCCTCTTTCAGGTCTGATATTATTTTTTAATTAGCCTGACTAATCATATATGATATACTTTTAGACAAAAAATGCAAGTGTTTTTTGTGCAGTTTATAATTATTTTAGATTTAGCTTTGATATTTCCAATTTGTAAATATTCAATTTTATTTTGCCCGGCTAATATTTTTCATCTCAGGTCGAATAAAATTTCCAGTATTCTTCAAGTTCTATCTCTGCATGACTTCTTTATAAAATTCTACAAACACATTAATTGCCGGAGACCGCCATTTATTTTTGTGGAGCAGCAACTGTGTCCATACAGTTACCGGGCAGCCGGCAACATCCAGTCTTTTAATCTGTCCGTCTTTCACATATTTCTCCGAAATAAAATCCGGAAGAAAGGAAAGCAGGCTGCTGTTTTTTACCAGTTCACATATCTGAAGCGGATTTCCGATTTCAAGAACCGGACGGATTTCCAGTGATTGGGACGCAAGGGTTTCATTCAGTATTTTTCTGTAGCTCATGGCTTGTTCTGTTAACACAAACTCATTCTGAGAAATTTCACTTAATTTCCATGAACAGTCTGCAACAGGATTGTCAGCCGCTGCAATAAAATGAACCTGTTCTTCCTGTTCCGCACAAATAATAAAATCCGAATCATAAATATGCCTGTCCAGAGTAAAAACCAGATCTGTTTCGTTCTTCCGCAATTTATCAAACATCTGCTCTGTACCGTTTTCTGTTATCTCCACTTTTATTTCCGGATACTGATGATGAAAACGCAGAAAATCATTTTTAAAATATCTGCTGCAGACAGAACTGGACATAGACAACCGGATCTCGCCTTCAATGCTTTCAGCCGAATTCAGCGAATCAAGCATTTTCGCCTGTGCCTTCAGAATATTTCGAGCCTGCTGCAAAACTAAAACTCCCTTTTCCGTAAGATTGATTTTATGATAATAACGGTCAAACAGCCTGACATCAAGTTCCTTTTCCAGTTGTTTGATCTGTGAAGAAACTGTAGACTGCGTATATCCCAGTTCCTTTGCAGCAGCCGAAAATCCGGAATATTCACATACTGCAATAAAAGTTTTTAACACATTTGTATCCATTTCTCGTTCCTTTCCCATATTTTTTTCAATATTTTCCCATCAAAACGCAGAAGCGTTATTTTTCTTATACAAACGATATTTTCAATAATATACAACAAAACAATTAATTTTACAAATATTGTTTTTTATCTTATAATATCCCTTATATGAACTTCTGAAGGGAGCGTTATCTTATGAAACGTGAACAGCTTGGAAGCCGGCTTGGCTTCATTATGCTTTCCGCCGGCTGCGCCATTGGCTGCGGAAATGTATGGAAATTCCCGTGGATGTGCGGGCAAAATGGCGGCGGCAGCTTTATGCTGATCTATCTTCTGTGTCTGGTCATCCTGGGAATCCCGGCTCTTGTGTTGGAATTTTCCATCGGAAGAGCGGCTCAGACAAGTCCCCTTTTCATGTACCGTAAGCTGGAAAAGCCAGGACAGAAATGGGGGATTTTCGGTTGGTTCTGTCTGCTTGGCAACATTGCCCTGATGGCATTTTACACTGTTGTCTGCGGCTGGATCATTTATTATTTTGTACAGTTTCTCAGAGGTAAAAATGGTTCACTGGGATTTTCAGCCATGATCTCCTCTCCCTCTGTGAATGTATTCTTCTTACTGGTCACTGTAGTCATTGCATTTTTCATCCTTTCCTTCAATCTTCAGGGAGGACTGGAGCGTGTGACAAAATATATGATGTCTGCACTGCTGGTACTGATGCTTGCTCTCGCTGTACACAGTCTTTTTCTGAAAGGCTCTGGTGAGGGAATGACCTTTTATCTGAAACCGGATTTCTCAAAGATTGATGGTTCGGTGATCGTAGGGGCAATGAACCAGGCATTCTTTACTTTATCTACAGGTATGGGTGGCATGGCTATCTTTGGCAGCTATATTGGCAAAGAGCATTCTCTAATGGGGGAAGCTATTCATGTGATCACACTGGACACACTGGTTGCTTTTCTGGCAGGAGTTATTATTTTCCCTGCATGCTTTACCTTTAATCTGGAAGTAAATGCAGGTCCGAGCCTTCTGTTTGATACAATGGCGGCTGTTTTTAACAATATGTCCGGAGGACGTATCTGGGGATCCTTATTCTTCCTGTTCATGGTATTTGCAGCCATGTCAACAGTTCTGGGAGTGTGCGAAAACATCCTGGCAATGATACGTGAGCTTACCGGCTGGTCTCGTCCAAAAGGCAGCGTGGTCTGCGGCACAGGTGTCTTTCTTCTGGCACTTACCACAGCCCTTGGTTTCAGCGTTTTCCACTTCCAGCCATTTGCCGAAGGAACTACCTGGCTTGATTTCTGGGATTTTATTGTTTCCAACAATATTTTACCCCTTGGCTCTCTCATCCTTGCACTCTTCTGCTGTAATAAGTTCGGCTGGGGATGGGATAACTTTATCAAAGAGAGCAATACCGGTAAGGGCTTAAAGGTACAGAGCTGGATGAAACCGCTCTTCCGATTTGTACTTCCGATTATAATTGCCTTTATCTATATTTATGGAATGTTCACATTCAACTGGAAATAAAAAAGAAAAATAAGCTCCGTGGATCAAAACTTCTATCTACAGAGCTTATTTTTTATCCAACCATCATTTTTAATTTTAGTGAACCTTCTGATCCAGCATTCTCCGGATCAGCTCAATTGTATCCTTCAGTCCATAGTTGGCACTGTTGATACACAAATCATAATTCTCCGGTTTTCCCCATTTCTCACCGGTATAAAATTCATAATATTTCTTATGCTGCTTATCCATCTGCTTCAGAAAACGTACTGCCTGTTTCAGATTCATATTACGGATATCCATAACGTGCTGCACACGAACCTGGAACGGAGCACTGATAAACAGACTGATATGAGGAATATGATTATTCTTAAGAATCGCATCTGCGCAACGTCCCATGATCACGCAGTCTTCACTCTTTGCCAGTTCACAGATCAGATCACTCATATTGAAAAATACTGCGTCCTGCTTCGGAAGTCCATGATAACGATTGAATTCCCTGAACCAGGTTTTCAGATCTGTGTGTTTTTTCTTTCTGTATTTATCAAACCCTTCAAAATTACCAGTATCACTGACTGCATTTTTGTCTGCCTGCAGACGCTTCATAACCTGATCAAAAATTTCTGCATCATAATAGTTGATCTGAAGCTGATCCGCCAGTTCAAATCCGATATCATTACCGCCACTTCCCTGTGTACGGCTGATACAGATGATCAGATGATCATTTTCGGAAATCTCATTCTGGCGTCTTGCGATCAGATTATTCAGACTGATACGTTCTTTATCTACAATATCTGTCTGTCCAAATGTATCCGGAAGACTTTCAATCTCTTTCAGAATACTGTCATACTCTATCATAAGACGTCTTCTCTCGCTCTTATCCCTGATGGTACGGGCCATGTTACTGATCAGCGCCAGTTCACTTCTGAGCAGATGTCCGTCCGGCTTGGTATACATCAGTGCTGCCAGATGACGGAGAGTTGTTTCTTTTTGTCCTGTAAATGTACGTCCCAGAGAGGAACCCACACATTTATAAACTTCTTCGTCCAGGTTATAAATGCGTATTGCAAGTTCTTTACATTTTTCCTGATTATCCTGCATAATGATCCTCCCTCCTTATAAAAAGAATACAAACATATCGATAATAAACACCGGAACCAGAAATGCCACAGACCACAGCATATATCCGAAAAATGACGGCATCTTCACACCATTCTCATCAGAGATTGCCTTTACCATAAAGTTCGGGGCATTTCCGATATAAGTGTTGGCACCCATGAATACCGCACCACAGGAAATGGCAGACAGAATCTTGGTAGGTACTGTTCCCAGTGTGGTTGTGATTCCATTGGTAAATGCCAATGTTCCTGCTGTTGTAAGGAATACCAGATAAGTCGGTGTGTTATCCAGAAAACTGGAAAGTGCACCTGTTGCCCAGAACATCTCTGCCGGTTCAGTAACTCCCAGATTCGGTCCTACAGCTTTCAGAAGCATCAATGCAGGCTGCATGGTGATAAAAATACCGATGAATAAAACCGCAACCTCCTGGATCGCACCCCAGGTAAAATGGTTCCTGATACGGATCTGCTTATCTGTTGTCTTAAAGGAAAGAAAAGCAGCAAGCAGAATGATCACGATTTCGATCAGAGCCGGGAATGTCAGGGTTACTTCTCCAAAGAGATGAATGCCTCTTACATTGCCTGCAGCATCCTGGAATGCGGACATTCCCGGAAGTACACCGCTTAAAATTACCGCGCCAACGATCATCACAAGGAAAATGATATTGTGCAGTCCATCCAGACGAAACTGAGTACCCGGTTTACGGATATCCGGTTTACGGCCATTTGCAATATCTTTTCTGTAGGAACGTTTATCAATCTGATAAAATACAAACAGCAGAATGACCATATTAAAGATCAGCACAGGGAACAGATGCAGGCTCCAGAAGAAAGGAACGCCTCGCATAAATCCCATTAACAGCGGCGGATCTCCAATCGGGGTAAGACATCCACCCATATTGGAAATCATGAAGATAAAGAAAATCATAATATGTCCTTTTCTCTTTCTCCATGAATTCATTTTAATTACCGGACGTACCATCAGCATACTGGCACCGGTGGTACCGATACAGCTTGCCAGAAGAGTTCCCAGTGCAAGCAGACCTACATTAACACGGGGGGAACCTGCGAAATCACCCTCCATGGTAATATTACCTGATACGCAGAACAGGCCGAATAACAGAATGATGAATGTAAGATAATCATTCACAATACAGTCCAGAACTGTCTCTGCAGTCTTTCCGGCTCCATAAACGAAAGCAAATGGAACCACCATCAGAATGATCCATAAGGCAACAACCAGTGGCTGATGAGACTCCCACCACTCCGCTTTTACCAGAGGCATCACTGCAATACATAACAAAAGCCCTGCAAAGGGAATGCAAAGCCATACAGGTACTGTAGATGGTGCTTTACTGCCTTCTGCCGCAAATACACTCAACGGACAAGCCAGAAGAACTGCAAAAAAAGCACCCAGTACGGTCACCAACTTTTTCAAAACTGCCACCTCCATATTGTATTTTCGTACAGCGCGATTATCATTCAGGAGATTTTTTTCATATACGTGTTTCTTCCTATTTAATATGCGCTTGTTTTTTACAGATGCAATTATATCATACAGCATACAAAAATCAATTGTGTGGATAGTGAATATTTATACTTTATTTCCTGTTTTTTTATACATTTTTTACATATTTCCTGATTATTTTCGTTTATATTTTAACGATTTAATCTTTATTACTGATATTTTTTTGTACTGCCTTATCTATTTTTTAAGATTGTACTGATTTTGAAACACATGACCCAATAACTGCTCCGCAGTTTATCACTTTTGGGCAATTAAAGCAGGGAGCTTTCTTATATGCAATACGAAAAATGCTCCCCAACAGCAATTCCCGCTGTCAGAGAGCATTTCGCATATTTCTTATATGAACTGATTGGTTGCCTCATCATACTCATAGTCGATGGAATGCATCTTCGCCACCAGTTCGTCTTTCTTCAATCCTCTGCATGTGCAGAGTGCTTCCAGGGAATCATAGTAATCCCTGAGCTGAGTATTTACATAACTCAGCAGAATCATTGGATCTTTGGGTATCATTTAGTTTCCGTCCTTTACCGTAACAATGAATTCCCCATTCTGAACATCCAGCACCAGAGTATCACCTGCGTGAACATCTCCGGACAAAATCTTTCTCGCCGCAAGAGTCTCTACATATTTCTGCAGATAGCGCTTCAACGGACGTGCACCATATACCGGGTCATAGCCATTCTCGATAACCTGATCCTTGGCTGCATCTGTCAGTTCCAGGGAAAGCTCCTGGTCTGCAAGACGTTTGTCAAGCTCGCCGACCATCAAGTCTACTATCTTACCAATATTGGATTTTGTCAAGGGCTTGAACATAATTATTTCATCCAGACGGTTCAGGAATTCCGGACGGAAATGGCCTCTCAGGTCATCCATAACCTGACTCTGAGCCTCAGGTTTGATCTCACCATTCTCATCAATACCATCCAGCAGATACGGAGAACCGATGTTGGAAGTCATGATAAGAATTGTATTCTTAAAGTCAACTGTACGTCCTTGAGAATCTGTGATACGGCCATCATCCAGTACCTGCAGCAGTACGTTAAACACATCCGGATGGCCACCCTCCTCATATCCTACATATCCGGGAGGCGCTCCGATCAGTTTGGATACAGAATACTTCTCCATGTATTCACTCATATCAATTCTGACCATATTCTGTTCATCATCAAACAGATTCTCTGCCAGAGTTTTGGCAAGCTCTGTCTTACCTACACCTGTAGGACCAAGGAACAGGAAGGAACCGATAGGTTTGGTCGGATCCTTGATGCCGGCTTTGGAACGAAGGATTGCATCTGTAACCCTCTTCACACCTTCATCCTGACCTACAACTATCTTGTGAAGCTGATCTTCCAGAGTGAGGAGTTTGGCTCTCTCGCCTTCTGTCAGTCTTGTTACAGGAATACCGGTCCATCTGGAAATGATCCTTGCGATCTCATCATCAGTGACTGCCTCATGAACCAGACTTCTGTCACTTTCTTTGACACTCTTCTCTTCGATTTCCAGCTGCTGCTGTAATTTCGGAAGTTCGCCGTACTGTAACTGTGCAGCCTTCTCCAGATCATAGTTCTGTTTTGCTTTCTGGATCTGCTTATTCACATCCTCGATCTGCTCACGAAGCTTCTGTAATTTTTCTACAGAATGCTTCTCATTATCCCACTGTGCTTTCTGTGTATTAAAGGTATCTCGAAGCTCTGCCAGTTCCTTCTGAAGTGCTTCCAGACGTTCCTTACTCAGGTTATCTGTCTCTTTCTTCAGTGCAGATTCCTCAATCTCCAGCTGCATGATCTTACGGCGCTGTTCATCCAGCTCTGAAGGCATGGAATCCAGCTCTGTCTTGATCAGGGCACAGGCCTCATCCACCAGGTCAATGGCCTTATCAGGAAGAAAACGGTCTGTGATATATCTATGTGAAAGTGTAGCTGCTGCAACCAGCGCACTGTCTGTGATCTTAACACCATGGAAGACCTCATATCTCTCCTTCAGACCACGAAGGATGGAAATGGTATCCTCCACTGTAGGTTCATCTACCATAACAGGCTGGAAACGACGTTCCAGAGCGGCATCTTTCTCAATATACTGACGATACTCATCCAGAGTTGTTGCACCGATACAGTGAAGCTCACCTCTGGCAAGCATAGGCTTCAGCATATTGCTTGCATCCATGGCTCCGTCAGTCTTACCTGCACCAACGATCAGATGTAACTCATCAATGAAAAGAATGATGTTTCCTTCACTCTTCTTTACTTCTTCAAGGACTGCTTTCAGACGTTCCTCAAACTCACCTCTGTATTTGGCACCTGCCACCAGAGCACCCATGTCCAGGGCAAAAATCTTCTTATCCTTCAGACCTTCCGGCACATCCTCTGCCACGATTCGCTGTGCAAGACCCTCGATTGCTGCAGTCTTACCTACACCAGGCTCACCGATGAGCACCGGATTGTTCTTGGTCTTACGTGAAAGGATTCTGATGATATTACGGATTTCTTCATCACGTCCGATCACAGGATCCAGCTTCTGGTTACGTGCCTTTTCGACTAAATCCTCGCCATATTTATTCAAAGTATCATAAGTAGCTTCTGGATTGTCACTGACTACACGCTGATGGCCTCGTACTGTAGAAAGTGCCTGCAGGAAACGCTCCTTAGTAATGCCAAATTCCTGAAACAGTTTCTTCATGCTCGGACTTGGATATCTCAACAAGGCAAGGAATAAATGCTCTACAGAGACATATTCATCTCCCATTGCCTTGGCTTCATCCTCTGCACTGACCAGAGCCTTGTTCAGATACTGTCCGAAACGAAGCTCACCGCCGGATACCTTAACCCTGGCATCCAGTGCCTGATTCAGAGAATTTCTGAAATAATCCTTATCTATCTCCATTTTCTCAATCAGTTTAAGAATCAGGCTGTCTTCCTGTTCCAGCAGAGCATATAAAAGATGCTCCTCTTCAATCTCCTGGTTGCCAAACTGATAAGCAACCTTCTCCAGATCCTGGACAGCCTGTACGGATTTCTGTGTAAATTTACTGATATTCATAGGCTAACCCTCCTCTTATATGAGAAATATCTCTCCCGAAGGAGAAATATGTTGTTTTCTTTGTTCTGCATGTAATATAACACACGTTGTTAGCACTGTCAATAGGTGAGTGCTAATTTTTTTTCAACTCCTCTCCTATCTACCTCGCTGATAAATTTTTCTATCAGTCTGTTTACTTCATCCGGCTGGTCCGTATTGGAATTATGACCAGCATTCTTTATCCATATTTCTGATTTCTGCAATAAATCCTCAACACCGCCACAATAGGGAATCAAC
>OHYM01000463.1_pt1 | contig 10599 bp, 1 predicted proteins | sample 1580311 | NCBI WGS metagenome assembly OHYM01 (sample SAMEA3882512, study PRJEB24775) | human gut metagenome | biome: human-associated habitat; feature: intestine environment; material: feces | place: Netherlands | collected 2009/2010
ATGGGACTTGATGCTTCCTCGGCCTAGCCGGGTACTCGTAACCAATCCTGACAGGCAGTTGCCATGTCATTTCTCGAAAACTGTTTTACGAACACCCAGCTAACTGACGGGGCGGCTCTCATTTACAGTTCCATATCGTGACTTTTCCGCTTCTGGGATTTCTGCGGTTCTGCGCTGCGCTCTGCCTGTTTTGCATGAAGCTGCGCCAGCACAGAGGGTTTCCGCACATTGTCCGCAGTGCGCTCTGCAACGCGGCCTGCATAGTTCACAGGCTGGCGCGGCCTGTCTGCAACTTCGGTTTCGGCTGCATCCTCGTCCACTCCCAGCGCATCCTCACCGCCCTTTTCGTCCATGTTGAGCAGTGAATTCAGCTCTGCAAGTCTCGCGGATTTCTCTGCCAGTTCCGCTTCCTGCACAAAGGGTCGCTTGGCTTCTTCCTTTGCCTGCGCCAACTGCTGTTCCAAGGTTTCCAGTCTGCGTTCCACTTGCGGCAATGCTCTTTCGATGCCAGACAGTGCATTGGTAACACGCAGAATGTTGCCCTGCGGGTCTTTGCCGACTTCCATAGAGTAGTTCCATGCGCCCTTGATGGATAGCCGGAACACCTTATCGAAGTTGTCAAACCGGGAATGCAGTTCAAACGCACCGTAGCTGCCAATCCTTCCCTCGGTGCCAGCCGCTTTCAAAGCCTTGCAAGCCTCAATGATGGCTGCACCCGCTTCCTTGCGTTCGGTGTACACCTTGCCGCTGATCTCCATAGAGAAGTGGTCTTTGTCCTGCACCAGAAGCGGTTTTGCCGCTTCCATATCGGTTTTCAGTGCTTCGATCTGTCCCTGTGCCACAGCGATTTCTCGCGGATAGCGGCGCGCAATATCCGATTCCAAGCTATAAATCTGACTGGTGTGATTAGCTTTCAGCAGTTTCAGTTTGCTGACCTGAATATCCAAGTCCATCTTTTCCTTGATGTAGGGATTGCCCGTTGCCAGTGCCTTGATTTCGGCATAGGACAGCGCGGTATCGTCCACATCATCGCAGGCACGGACAGGCGACTTGGATGTCATAATCTGGCTTATAAACTTCTGTTTATTTTCCAGAATCTGCCACATATACGAATCAAACGTATTTTCAGTGACGTAACGATAGATTTTTACCTGCTTATTCCGGTTTCCCTGCCGGAGAATACGTCCTTCCTGCTGTTCTAGGTCAGACGGCTTCCACGGGCAATCCAGATGATGCAGGGCAATCAGCCGATCCTGAATATTGGTTCCTGCGCCAAGTTTCGGCGTAGACCCCATCAGGATACGAACCTGTCCGGCGCGCACCTTTGCAAACAGGTCAGCCTTTTTGGTTTCCGTGTTATACTCGTGAATGAACGCCACTTCTTCACGAGGAACACCTTTCGCCACCAGCTTCTCCCGCACATCATCGTAGACGTTGAATGTACCATCAGCTTTTGGTGTCGATAAATCGCAGAAAATCAGCTGTGTTCCTCTATCCGACGAAGATTCTTCCCAGACCTTGAACGCATTGTCCACACAGCGATTTACCTTGCTTTCCGGCTCATCCGGCAGCATATCATTCATAAGCCGCTGGTCGAGTGCCAGTTTTCTGCCATCGTTGGTGATTTTGAGCATATTATCGAATTTGGGATTCACATTACCGTTGCGTACAGCCTCGGCACGGTCTGCAAAGGAACTGACCATTTCTTCCTGTGTTTCGCTGGGTTTCAGCACTTCGTTGATGTACTCCGCTTGCGGCACAGGCAGATTCAGCATATCCGCTGTCTGCACATCTGCGGATTCCTTGAACAGAGAAATCAGTTCCGGCAGATTAAAGAACCGGGCAAAGCGCGTTTTTGCACGGTAGCCCGTTCCTTCCGGGGAAAGCTCGATTGCCGTGACGGTTTCGCCAAAGGATGCCGCCCAATCATCGAAGTGACTCAGCCCCATCTTCTGCAAGGTGTCATACTGGAGATACCGCATAATGGTGTACAGCTCCACCATCGAGTTGCTGACCGGGGTTCCGGTTGCAAAGGTCACGCCCTTGCCTCCTGTCAGCTCGTCCAGATACTGACACTTTGCAAACATATCGCTGGACTTCTGCGCATCGGTCTGGGCAATACCTGCGATATTCCGCATTTTTGTGTAGAGGAACATATTTTTATAGAAATGTGACTCGTCCACAAACAGACGGTCAACACCCAGTTCCTCAAATGTAACTACATCATCCTTTCTCGTCTGGTCGTTCAGCTTTTGCAGCTTTGCTTCCAGCGTTTTCTTTGTTTTTTCCATCTGCTTGACCGTAAAACTGCGGCTATCATCACTCCGGGCATCGGCCAGAGCCAGTGTAATATCGTCGATCTGACGCTCCACAATGGCTTTCTGCCGTTCCGGGGAAAGCGGCACTCGTTCAAACTGCGAATGACCGATCACGATGGCATCGTAATCGCCGGTTGCGATCCGGGAGCAGAACTGCTTTCGATTGCTGGGTTCAAAATCCTTTTTCGTTGCCACCAGCACATTGGCATTGGGATAGAGCCGCAGGAAATCTGCGCCCCACTGCTCCGTGAGGTGATTCGGCACCACATAGAGGTTTTTCTGCGACAGGCCCAGTCTGCGGCTTTCCATGCCGGCAGCGATCATCTGGAAGGTCTTGCCTGCACCCACACAATGAGCCAGCAGCGTATTGTTACCGTACAGAATGTGCGCCACGGCATTTTTCTGGTGCGGCATCAGAGAGATTTCCGGAGTCATGCCCTCAAAACGAATATGACTACCATCGTACTCACGGGGACGAATCGCATTGAAAATCCGATTATAGGTCGCACACAAATCCTCGCGGCGGTCTAAATCCTTGAAAATCCACTGCTTGAACGCTTCCCGAATGGATTCCTGCGCCTGCTGTGCAAGCATGGTTTCCTGCTTATTCAGCACACGGTGGTCGCCATCCGCATCGTGAATCGTATCGTAGATTTTGGTATCGCGGAGATTCAGCGCATCTTCCAGCAGCTTATAGCCGTTGACGCGCAGGGTTCCGTAAGTGTTGGTGACAAGCGGATTGCCGCGATCCAGCGACTTGCCCGAAATGTTCCATGCACCAGAAATTTCGGAATAGGTTGCCTTAATGTCAATCCCGGCATAGTAGTTCGGTGTCTTGAACACTTCTTTCATAAACTGCGTGATGTACTCCGGCTTTACCCAGTTTGCACCCAGCCGCACTTCAATTTCCGAAGCATCCAAATCCTTGGGCTGTACCCGTTTCAGGTAATCCACATTGATTTGATATTCAGCATGGTTTGCCGCAAAGGTTTCTGCTGTGGCCAGTTTTTCACGAACATTGCCAGACAAGTATTCATCCGAGGTTTCCCACTGCTGCGTCACAGGGTTTCGGAAAATCGCACCTGCCAGTTCATCCGTGATCTCCTGTTCTGTTTTACCGCAGAGCTGCGCCATGAACGGCACATCTACCTTTGCTTTCTCTCCAATGGAAAGTGCCAGGGCTTCGCTTGGCGTGTCTACTGAGGTAACAGGCTCCGGCTTACGGATGGTACGTTTGGTAAAAATATCGGCAAGCCGTTTGAAATTCTTCTCCTCATCCAGAATTTCCAGCGATGCCAGCAGACAATAACTGCTGTCCTGTCGGAATGCCCGCTTGTTGGCCGTGCTGTTGATAAGGCCATACTGCGCCTTAAATGCAGTGTACTGCTGTTTCAGTTCATTCTGCAAAAGCTGTACTTCTGCATCCGAACCATCATGCAACTGACAATCCAACTGTTTCCGGGTGGTTTCTCGCAGAGCGATCATACCCAGCACCCGCTCTGCGGTTACGGCAGGCAGTTCCACCTTGTTCATAAAGGAATTTTCGCGGTAGTAAATCTGCCCATCCACGTTCGTGAAGCTGAAATTCTTCACACTTGGGTCTGCCGGTATAGGTTCTTCCTGTACTTCCAGTTCATCGTCGGAGATTTCCGGCTCTGTGATAGTAGTATGGATGTTGCCGATTGCTTCTTTTAACTGCTGGGCAAGGTCTGCACCTTCGATGGGCTTGACCGTAGTTTCCTGCTTGCCGTACTGGGTGCTTTCCGTGGTGATCTCGCCCAGCACCATTTCAGGATGCTGCGCAAAATACTGGTTAATGGAGTAGCCTTTCGGTGTTTCGCCAAGGTCTACCCAGTCTGCCCGCTCTACCGCTACACGGTCACGCTTCTGCAAAAACAGGATGTCAGCAACCACGCTCGTGTTGGCATTGCGCTGAAACGCATTGTTCGGCAGACGAATTGCGCCGACCAGATCGGCACGGTTGGCAAGGTACTCACGGACAGAGGAATCCTTCTTATCCATCGTACCGCTGGACGTTACCACCGCTACCACACCGCCCGGACGCACAAGGTCAAGACTTTTCGCAATAAAATAATCGTGGATGAGAAAATTGTGGCGGTCATACCGCTTGTCCGGTACTTTGTAATTGCCGAACGGTACGTTGCCCACAACACAGTCAAAGAAGCTGTCCGGGAACTGCATTGTTTCAAAGCCCTGCACCGCAATCTTGTTTTTCTGGTACAACTGCTGTGCAATGCGGCCCGAAATGCTGTCCAGCTCCACACCATACATCCGAATCTTCTCCATGCTGTCCGGCACCAGACCCATGAAATTGCCGACACCACAGGATGGTTCCAGCACGTTGCCTTTGGACAATCCCATATTGCCCAGGGCTTCATACATCGCCTTGATGACCGTAGGAGAAGTGTAAAACGCATTCAGCGTACTGGCACGGGCTTCCTTATACTCATCTACCGTGAGCAGGGACTGCAGTTCGGCATACTCTTTCGACCATTCCGCGTTGTTTTCATCGAACGCCTGCGGAATGCCGCCCCAGCCCACATACCGGGAAAGTATCTCCTGCTCTTCTGCGGTAGCCTGCCGCTGCTCTGCATCCAGTGTCTGCAGCACCCGAATGGCTTCCACATTGGCTTTATACTTTGTTTTCGGCCCTCCTGCGCCGAGATCATCGTCCGTAATGCGGAAGTTCATAGGTTTCTGTTTGGGCTGTGCAGGCTGTTCTGTTTCTGCTCCACTGTCCAGCGGAAGATTGTGCTGCCGCCGTGCATGGTTGACCTCTGCCGGGGTCATAGGCTGCTGGGTCAGCGGTTCAAGGGCTTCCTCTGCTGCTGCACGGCTGATGGCATCCGTTCGGTTCTGCACATCTGCAATCAGCTGCATCTGTTCTGGCGGGAAGTCAGGATTCAGCAGTTCTTCCAACTCGCCGCCTGCTTCTGCCACCGAATAGATCACATCCATCTGCTCCGGGGAGAAATCCTCGTAGGCCACACCCGCATTGTGCAGAGCCGTAAAGACTGTGATTTCAACCGCTTCTTCCATCGGTACATCTGCCTGTTCGTACAGATGCCGAATGTACTCCAGCTGTTCCGTTCGGAAAATCGGATACCGGGCTTCTTTTGCAAGGGTCATGTCCTGCAAACTGACCGTTCCATTTCCAAAGTCCACCGAATCCACACGGAACTCTCTATCGTCCAGTTCAACGATGGTATTGACTGGCAGATATTCCTCTCTGCGGAAGTATTTCGTTTGGGCATGGGTTCCATCTTCCTGCTGGCCGGACAGATAGACGTTCTCCCCTTGCTTCCAGAGCTTCATTGCCTGTGAAACCCACTGTTCACGCGGAAAACCAGATACCTCAACCTTGCCGAGTGCGGTTTCCTTTTCCAACAGCTTGCTGCCAAGAAGTTCTGAAACGCGCTTTGCATCCTCGCCGTAGAACTCAAAGTTACCGTGCTGCTCGTAGCCGACCAGTGCATCCGGGTAACGCTCTTTCAGAGCGTTATACTCGTTGGCGGCATCCAGTGGCAGGGGCTGCAGCGTCTGCTCCGAATACTTTTCATCTGCAAGAGGCGCATCTTTTTGGGGTTTCTCAACCGCTGCGACGGTTGACTGCTCTTTCGATTGCGGCTCCTGCTCCATAAAGTCAAACATGGACATCTGCCCCTGTTCAGGAACCGCAATCTCAACAGCCTGCTTCTTTTCCGGGAAGATTGTGTACGTTCCCTCGACATACTGGTGCAGGATAGAGAGGGATTCTGCCTTTCGCTCATATTCTTCCGAATCCAGCGGCACGGACAGCAGTGCATTGTCCATCTGCTCCAGCAGTTCCACCGCCTGTTCAGGGGCTTCCAGTTTTTCGACGAGAGCCTTTCGTCCCTCTTCGTGGTAAAGATCCCGCGGGAAAGGACGTTCCACCTCGTTCGGCAGATGGTGATAGAAGCCCATCACCCGCATTGCCATCCGCTCGCGCTCATAAGCAGGCATCCGGGAGTAGTCTGCCGGCTTCAAATACTCACTGTCACGGATAAGCTGGTCGATCCGGCCTGTGGCCTGATTCCAGTTCAGATGAACGCTGGCATCCGGGTTCCCGTATGGGCCACGCTCCAAAGAAATGCCCCTGCCATCGTGATCTTCGTGAGAATCGTCTGCCCCGCAGAGCGCATGGCTGCTACCACCGATTCCGTAATGGTCTTTCAGAAAGTCTGCCCGTTCTTTTTTATCCTCGTGGTTCAGAAAGAATGAATAGATTGCCAGCCGACTGTCCGAATAATTGCTGCCTCGTGTGAAATAAGCGTTTATTTCATCTTCCGTGATGAACTTCTTATACTCATTCCAGTGAAAGCCATCCCGCGCCGAGTAGTTCTGATAAAGCTTTGCAAACTGCTGGAACAGAGCCGCTACTTTATCCGGCTTATAGAAGTGCATCCGCATCAGGTCTTTATCTTCGGCGTAGGCTTCCCCCAGCGCAGATAATCTGTCGTTCAGGTCAGTCAGAAAATCCGTATCATCCAGCAAGCCTGCCAGCCTGTCTGTCAATTCCGGGAAACCGCCCCTGAAGATTTCTATATCCTGAAAGACTGCTTCGGCAACGCCATCTGCCAAGTCGCGCTCCATATAGGCCAATGTCTGCGCGTGTTCCTGCAAAGCATTCTGCCGTGCAGCATCGAGAACCGCCTGCGGCGCATACTCGCCCTGCCGGAGCAGTTCATGGATACGATTACTTACATCCTCCCAGGATAAAGACGCATTGGCAATCGTACCGCCCTTTGCCGTGCCACCTGCCGCAATGCGCAACCCCAGAACATCGAACCAGACGGCATACTTCGCACCGCCAATTTCAAAGCCTTTGCCGCCCGTACCATATTCGTTTTTCACGAACTCCGTGTATTCTTCCGGGGTTTTCTCGACCATGAAATTGTAGATCAAGCGCAGCTGACCCTTGCTGCGGTTGCTGCCCGTGCGCAGAACTTCATCAACCACCTCGGAATCCAGTGCAATCTTCTCTGCGTACCGTGCCCGAATCGGTTCTTCAATGGCACGGATCTGCTGTTCCACGGTGGGCAAATCAGGAAAAGAAAAAGCAGAGGCAATTTCTTCCTCTGCTTCGCTCAAATCCTGTTCCGTTGCTGTTTCAGTTAATTGTACACCAATTCCTTCAAGACGATCTCTTCTGCCATCGCCGTCAGGCTGTTCTGGTGTGCCACCCATGCCAGCGGGTCCTTCTCCTTGCTCGGTGCCGGAAACTTCTCGTTCAGGCTGTCCAGCAGGGTTTCCACCCGACTCTCCGCTGCTTCCTCGATCTGCGCCAGATGCTGGTTCAGTCTGCCGCTCATCAGCATACTCTGATACCAGTTCTTGCGGTTCTCTTTCAGGTACGTCCTGCGCAGCATCCCGTACTTCCCGATAATCTGCGGCTCGACCTTCACGGCCAGATTCGGGAACAGATAATCTCCCTTGCGGTAATACGTCAACTCCATTTTCTTGTCCTCCTTTGGTCGTGGTATCTGCGGTTTCACGCTTTAATGTGCTAAAGTTCGCATTTGTATTATACAAGCTGTCAACAGATTTTTCAAGCTGCTGCGTGATTTCTTTTTTGTAAATTTTCCGCATCTCACGGCCAATGTCAAAAAGAACCGCTTCGCACTGTTCGGAAACCGCATTGCCAAGGAACGACAGCACCGGCAGCTTGTTGAAATCCACGATGCGGATAAAATCATCATCGTCCAGTACATCCATAGGCTCCTGCCCGCAACGCCGGGAAAGCGTATAGAAGATACTGTTGGTCATCAATTCCCGGAAGCGGACGCGGATGTTATCTTCGTCCAATTCCTCCAGAAAAGTGTCTTTCACCTCATAGGTCAGACCATCCATCGCTTCATCCAGATTGTCGGCGGTCAACTGCTGTGCCAGCTCCATCAGGGCAGTATTCATGCTGTCTGTCTGGGATAAACCATAGGTATCTGCCAGATGGTCTAAGATAGCCTGCTCATGCTCGTGGCTGTCCAGATTCCATAAGAGCGGTGTTCTGCCGCCGCGCACCAGATGAGTGTCAGCAATATCGAACACATACCGCAGCTTGGTACGAGGTCCGGTATCATCCAGAAGCGCGATGCCTTTTGCGCCACGGTTGACCCATCGGCTCATTTTCTGATTCCAGAGTTCCATTTCTGCGCAGGCGGTTGCATCGGGCCGCTGCGCGTGGATCAGGAGCGTATCGGTGAACGAATAGCGGTACAGCCGCGCCGCCACATCCAGATAGCTCATCCAGTCCTGTGGCGAGTTACTGACATACCGGGCGTTCTGCTGCGCCAATTCTCGAATATCGTTAATCTGTGGCAAGGGTCAAACCTCCTTTACGTTTTCGTTTGCATCGGTGTTTTAGGAAATTCCAGGCTGTACTGTGCGCGGCCCTCTTCGACACGCATCACAAGGTCAGCGGCAAATGTTTTATCTTTTTTCGCGGAATAAAAGTCTTTTACATGGGTGCGGCCTTTCTTCAAAAGGTCTACCGCCATCTTCTTGTCCAGCGTTTTTCTCATGTTAGACAAGTATCTGCTTTCTTTCCAGAGGGCAAATTTACAGTTGCGGTCTGCACAACAAAAGCTGAGCTTACTCTCATGTACAGGGTTTCCGCAGACCGGGCATTTTCCTACGCTTACCTTATTATGATGGGGAGCCGCCGCGACGGTAGGAATCTGCCGGAGGTCGGCCAGCATCTTATCGAGCAATCCGTGGATGCCCTGCATAAAATCATGGGGCTTGATCTCACCGCGTTCCATCCGCAGCAGGTCATTTTCCCATTCGGCTGTCATGCTGGCAGATTTCAGGTAGCCCGGGATATTACGGATTGCGGCCACACCGTCCTCCGTTGGAATCATCTGCTTGCCTTTACGCTCAACATAGCCGGAGGATACCAGCTTTTCCAGAATTGCGGCGCGCGTTGCAGGGGTTCCCAGACCTTTCTTCTCAGTGTCCTTTTCAAATTCCTTGTTGCCTGCCGTTTCCATGGCCGACAGCAGGGTATCTTCGGTGTAGACTTTCGGCGGCGAAGTAAAGCCCTGCTTTTTCTCTGCCCGTACTGTCGGAATAACCATCCCCTGTTCCAAGTCGTTCGGAAATGACGCATTCTTGTTCTTCTCCGGCTCCACAAGCGGAACAGGTTTTGCAGTATAACCAGGCTGCAGAACATCCTTATATTTTGCCGTGAAGTTCCAGCCCTGGCAGCATACCGTCACCAAAATATCCTCATAGATGAACGGCGGCTGCACAGCCTGCACCAGTTTCCAGATGATAAGCGAAAGAATCTTCTGTTTGGTTTCGGACAACTTTTCCTTATTACACTTTGCGCCCTGCATCGTCGGCAGGATCGCATGATGGTCTGTGACCTTGCTGTTGTTGATAACACAGCTTACGTCTGCCGCCGTGCCATCCAAGGCCATTACCAGAGATTCCACTGTCTTGCGCATATCCTCGGTCACAAACTGGCTGTCCGTTCTTGGGTATGTCACCAGCTTTTCTTCGTACAATTCCTGCAATGCCTGCAAGGTCTGGCTGGCGGTCAGGCCATAGTAGCGGTTTGCTTCTCGCTGTAAGGTCGTCAGGTCATACAGCTTCGGGGGCTTCTTCTCCACTCGCTTGCGCTCGATGCTGCCAACCACCGCGCACTGCCCATCGCAAGCAGCCTGCATGGTATCGGCATCCTGCTCCTGCGCCATCTGTTCCGATACCGCCACAACCCCCGCGCCGGACAGTTCCACTTTATAATAGGGTTCCTTTACAAAGTTCTGGATTTTGGCCTGCCGTTCGGCCAGCATCGCCAGCGTCGGAGTCTGCACCCGTCCAATGGTCTGCCGCCTGCCGTATTTCTTGGTAAAAGCCCGTGTGCCGTTCATACCAATCAGCCAGTCTGCCTTTGCCCTGCACTCCGAAGCGGCAAACAGGTTGTCATACGCCGCGCCATCTCTCAGGTTTTCAAAGCCCTGCTGGATGGCAGCATCCTCCATGCTGCTGATCCACAGCCGCCTGATGGGGAGTTTGCTTCCGGCAAGGGCATACACACGACGGAAAATCGCTTCGCCCTCGCGCCCTGCGTCGCAGGCATTCACCACATAATCAAACTTCTTGCTGCGGAGCAGTTTACGCAGAACATTGAACTGCGGCTTCTTGGTATTGTGTACCAGCAGTTTCCACTCAACAGGGAGAATCGGCAAATCCTCAAAACGCCAACTTTCATAGCGTTCATCGTAATGTTCCGGGGCTG
>OHYM01000466.1_pt1 | contig 10565 bp, 10 predicted proteins | sample 1580311 | NCBI WGS metagenome assembly OHYM01 (sample SAMEA3882512, study PRJEB24775) | human gut metagenome | biome: human-associated habitat; feature: intestine environment; material: feces | place: Netherlands | collected 2009/2010
GATATGCTCTATCAGCTGACCGGCTTCAACGGCGGCGTGAAGTTTGTCGGCTATCCGTCCGAAGACGGCACCTCGAACCATGCCTTCCAGTTTGACGGCGCGATTGCCATCTCCTCGACCTGCGCGCCGCTCTGCGCCGCGCCGACCACCTCCATGTCCGCCTGCGCGCCGAGGGTGTCGCAAAGATCCTCCCGAAGCAGCTCGAAATCATCCGCAATCAGTATCTTCATCATTTCATCACCTGTCCTGCACATATTTGGGCAGAAGCACGAAGAAGGATGTTCCCCGCCCCGGCTTGCTCTCCACCCGCAGACTGCCCACATGCGCCCGCACAATCGTGCGCACGTGATAAAGCCCCATGCCCCAGCTCGTGTTGCTGTTTTTGGATGAATAAAACGGTTCAAAAATCTTTTTCTGCTCGGCCTTGGTCATGCCGCATCCGTCGTCGCGAACCTCCAGCACGACGTACAGCCGCTCCCGGCTGCTCGACAGCCGGATCGGCCTGTCCCCGTGCCCCGCGTCCACGTTCGCTTCCCATGCGTTGGTCAGCAGGTTATACAGCGCCTCGCTCAGGTAGTTGCCGTCCGCCAGCACCGTCTCGCTCTCGTTTAACCGACATTCCAGCAGCGCATCCGGGTATTTGCGCTTGAATCGCTCCAGCGTCGTCTCCCGAATCTGCCCCAGCGTCGTCGGCACCAGCGTCACGGACTTGTTTTTGACCGTGCGATACAGCTCCTCGCTGCGCGAAATGAGCATTTCGTTGCTCTCCTGAAGCTGCTTCACGCAGGCGCGGACGCGGCTCAGGTCGGGCTCCGGCTTGTCCAGCTCCTGCGAGATGCGCTTTTCGAGGATGCGGTTGGCCAGAAGCTGGTTTTTGATGGAATGGACGAACACGGACGCGCCCGTTCGCGCGATGTCGAACTTGCGCTCCAGCGCCATCTCCTCCTGATCGCTGAGGAACGAATCCTGCGTGTAGTGCAGCAGGCTGATCGTGCCGAGCACGCCGCAGATGACGTTGACGACCACGATGGTCACATATCCCGCGATCGTCGGCGCGTATTGCAGATAGCCGATGCCCTTGTTCCAGATATAGTCGTAGCTGTAAAACTGATAGACCTGCGCGGGGTCCTGCCCGCAGTAGAGCAGATACAGCCCGCTGAGCGCCAGATGGCAGCCGACAATGCCCACGAACTGCTTTCGGCAAAAGCGCATCGTGATGGCGAAAAGCTCCTGAATCATCAGCACCAGCGCGACCGCCACATACGCGGTGATCCACCAGTACGAACCCTCGACCAGCACGGAGTGCATGACCGGCCACTGGTTCACAATGAAGCGGAACACCGGCGGAAAATACACCGCCAGCGTCGCCGCGGGCAGCACGCAGATCCATTTCTGGATATCGGGGTGCCGCCTGATCCAGCCGATCATCGAGTATTGCAGCGCGCTTTCCAGCAAAAACAGCGGGAACAGATAGCGCCCCACCGCGATGATGTAGCCCAGCGCGTCCAGCGTGATAAACAGGTATTGCAGCTTATTTCTCAGCGCCTGCGAGAAAAAGAGAAAATGGATGATGCTTCTGGAATATCCGCCCTTTTTGGCAATGAAAATCAGGATGCCGGAAAACTGCACCATCAGGCTGCAGCACATGCCCAGCAGGCACAGCGATTCCCGGTTCTTCTTCATCAGCAGCACAAAAACGGACGCGACAAGCAGCAGCACGATGAGCACAAACAGCATGGAATGATCCGCCTCCGATTTCTTCTGTCTGATAATGTTCGCCTTTTTTTGCGGAAATCCTCTTTGAACGCGCGCGCCCGTTTAGCCGAGGCCCGCGCGCGGGCGGCCTGCCGCCGTCCCCCATGTGCCAAAAGGCATTAGGCCGCCCCGCAGAAGGGTGGCCTAATGCCAGGCTTTCAGTTTTGTTTTCGCTTTCCGGAATTACTTGCCGGCCTCGATCATCACGTCGAAGAGCACGTACTCGGAAACGTCCGGCGCCGGATCCTTCTCCACCGCGCCAGCCTTCACGAAGTTGTCGCGCTGGAGCTCGTAGTACTTGGCGACGGTGCCGTCGGCAGCGCCCTGCGCCACTTCCTTGCCGGTCAGCCACTGCGCGTCGCCGCGCTGGTTGTAAACGGACTCATAATCGGTCGCGGTCTGCTTGGAAACCCACTCGCTGACCTCGTCGTAGTGCTCGTTCGCGCTGTAATCCATGCCCTTGAACAGCGCACGGGTGAAGCGAACCAGCAGGTCGTGGTTCTCCTCGCCGTACTTCGGCATGCAGATCCAGCTCGCCAGAGAAACGGTGGTGTCGCTGAAGGTCATGTTGTCGGTCAGCTTGGTCGCGTCCGGCATCTCCTCAAGGATCTTGAGGCTGTTCGGGCTCCAGGTCGCGCAGGCGTCCACGCCGCCGGAGAGCATCGCGGTCACGATGGCGGAAGCGTCCATGTCCATCGCCTTGATGTCGTCCATGGTCATGCCGGCCTTGTCGAGGGAGTTCTTGAGGATGTCCTCGGAGGACGTGCCGGAGGAGTAGGCCACAACCTTGCCCTTCAGGTCTTCCACCGTGGTAATGCCCTTGCCGCCGATGAGCGCGTCGCCGTTGGAGATGTGGCTCAGCGCGAAGATGGAAGCGCGGCCGTTGATGCACAACTTGTGCGCGCCCTGACCGATGTAGCCCATGTCGATGGAGCCGCTTTCCATGGCCGCGATGATGGTCGGGCCGTCAGCGAACTCGACGAGGTTGATGGTCAGACCCTCTTCCTCAAAGTAGCCCTTGTTGATCGCGGTCTCCACAGACCAGAGGCTGCCGTAGTTGGGCATGTAGGCGATGTTCAGGGTCTCGGCGACGGCCGCAGCCCCGATGAGCATGCAGGACAGCGCCAGCAGCACAGCGATGAGTTTCTTCATGTTGTTACCTCCCGAATTTGTCGTTTTTATTGAAGCGGAATTTGCCGATCCGCTTGGGGGCGTTTTACTTTCTGACCGCCAGATACTCCTGATAGACCTGGCTCCAGATGTGGTTCTTCAGCTCGTTGAATTCCGGGGTCAGCTTGGTTTCCTGCGTGCGCGGATACGGGATGTTGACGTCCACGATGTCCTTGATGCGGCCGGGGCGCGCGCTCATAATGATGACGCGCTGCGCCAGAATGATGGCCTCCTCCACATCGTGGGTGATGAAGAAGCAGGTCTTCTTCTCGCGCTCCCACGTTTCCAGCAGCTCGGTCTGGAGCTGGGTGCGGGTCTGCGCGTCCAGTGCGCCGAAGGGCTCGTCCATCAGCAGCACCTCGGGGTTCGCCGCGTAGGCGCGGGCGATGGCGACGCGCTGCTTCATGCCGCCGGAAAGCTCCTTGGGATAGTGATCCGCGAACTTGACCAGATCGACCATCGCCAGATACTTGAGCGCCTCTTCCTCGGCCTCCTTGCCCTTCACGCCGCGCATTTCCAGCGCGAACATGACGTTCTTCTTCACCGTCAGCCACGGGAACAGCGCGTACTGCTGGAAGACCACGCCGCGCTCCGTGCCGGTGCCGGTGACCTCCTTGCCGTCGCAGTAGACCTTGCCGCTGGTCGGCTCGGTCAGACCGGCGATGATGTTCAGCAGGGTGGATTTGCCGCAGCCGGACGGGCCGACCACGCAGATGAATTCGTTGTTGTGAATGTCAAGGCTCACGCCGTTGAGGGCGACCATCTCGCCGTTGCGGGTGTTGAACACCTTGCGCACGTTGTCAATCTTGACGCGAACGTTGTTTTCGGTCAGATTTCGCGCTTCTCCTGCCATGACGTCAGCCTCCTTTCCGCAGTCTTGATGAGCTTTTCAATCGTGATGCCCAGAATACCGATGATGATGATGTACAGCAGCATCGGCGCGGCTTCAAACGAGTTGTTGAGGCTGCGGATGCGCATGCCCAGACCGGCCATCGCGCCGGTGGATTCGGCGGCGATCAGCGTCGTCAGCGCAACGGAAGCGCCGAGGCGGATGGCCGTCAGGATGAACGGAAGGGTCGCCGGGGCGATGACGCGGATGAAGATATCCTTGTCCGTCGCGCCGAGCACGCGCGCCGCCTTGATCAGCGTTTCATCCACGTTGATGACGCCCTGATAGATGGTCACGCACATAATCAGGAAGCAGGCGATGGTGATGACGATAATTTGGGGACGCCGTCCCACGCCCGCCGCGATGACGATCAGCGGCACGTAGGCCAGTGGCGGGATGTTGCGGATGAACTGGATCCACGGCTCGATGACGAAGCGAACCGGCTTATACCACGCCATCAGGATGGCGACCGGCAGCGCGATGACAAAGCCCAGCGCGTAGCCGGAGATCACCGAGATCAGGCTCGAAGAGATATCCTTCCAGAGCACGCCGCGGTCGATCATGGTCTTGATCGAGCCGAGCACCTTGAACACGTTCGGGAACGCGCGGGAGGTCGCCGGGATGACGGATAGCAGCGTCCACAGCGCCATAGCCGCCGCGAACGAGATCAGCAGCCAGACCTGATGCGGAATCCGATCCGCGAGGCTCCCTTTCCTATTCTTGTTTTCCATGTCTTTCTCCTTGTTCATTCTGGGATAAAATGTCTTTTGATGTTTTGATTATACGTCAAATTCCGCCAATTCGAAAGGGTGAAATTTCATCATCCTTTAGGGCTGTGCCGGGCTGCCGCCCGAACCCGCTTGGGGTCTTTGACCCCAAACCCCATCCTTTGCCACGCGGCATGCCGCAAGGCAATATGTGGGAGGTGAAGGAACCTCAGGTTCCTTCCGGGGTTTGGGGCAGCGCCCCAGCGTGACCCTTACCTCAGCGAAATCAGTTTGCCCAGCGGCTCGCCGATCAGCGGGGCGCACCAGTCAAGGAAGGCCTGCGTCACGCCGTTGCCCGCCTCGTTGATGTATTCGTCCGGCATTTTCTTTTCCACCAGCATCACGTCGTTCACGTCGATGAGCGTCGTGCACGCCCGATAGGGGCTCGTGCTCTCGCGGATGAAGCCGACCATCTTGCCGTTTTCGCCCGCGCAGGCCGCGCGCACCGCTTCTTCTCCGGCCAGAATCGCCTCGCGCCTGTCCACGTCGGAGGACAGCGCAATCGACGCGCGCCCGAGCAGCCCCGGCTTTTCGCTCCTCGCCTTGTAGCCCAGGTGCTTGATGACCAGATTCGCCAGATGCGCCGATACGTCGCCGAAGTACGTCGCGCGCCCGACCTTGAACACCGGCTCGACAATCGGCTTGCCGTCCTTATCCTTGAGCCCCTCGCTCGCGACGACGACCACGCCGCGCTTTTCCTCGATCAGCTTCTGAACGTCCCGCAGGTACTGCGCCTCGTCAAACGGCCTTTCCGGCAGATAGATCAGATCCGGACCGTCCACGCCCGCCTGCCGCGCCAGCGCGCTGGCCGCGGTGATCCAGCCCGCGTTGCGCCCGCTCGCCTCGATCACCACCACGCTCTGGGCGATATACCGCGCCGCGCTGCCGAACCCCGGCGCGTGATCCGTCACGGCGATATCGTTGTCCATCGTCTTGGGGATGCCCATCACGCGGATGTCCGTGCCCGCCAGCATCCGGCAGAGTTTGCCGCAGGCGTCCATCGTGCCGTTTCCGCCGTTCATCAGCACGTATTTTGCGCCCAGCTCCACGCATTTTTCCGCCAGCAGGCGGTATTCCGGTTCCTCCAGCGCGTCGCGGGATGTGCCGATGGCGCTTCCGGGCGTGCGTTCCAGCAGCGCGAGCTCCTCCTCGGTGATGTCGGTCAGGTCGCGCACCTGCCCGCGCATGAGGCCGCCCGTGCCGCCGATGGCCGCCAGAATCCGGTCAACGTTCGGCTCTTTCTTCGCCTGACGGATTGCCCCCGCCAGCGATGCATTGATCACAGCCGTCGGCCCGCCGCCATGAATCAAGATCAGATTGCCCTTCATCGCTTTCCATTCCTTTCGGTATCCTTCTGTTTTTATCATAACACGTTCCTCATTTTTGTTAAGTCTGAAAAAAGCTCATACCCCAAGACATGTTCATCTTCTATCTTTGTTGGATTAAAAAAGTAAATTCTGCACAAAAAAAGCCGGAGCGGTTCAAGCCGCCCCGACGTTTTTTGTCTCGTTCTCTGTTCTGTCCTATTCGTTTTCCCGCACTCGGCGATAGCGCGCAAAGGTATAGCAGAGCATCGCGCTCCAGCCCACAGCGCAGGCCCACGCCGCGCCGTTCAATCCGATGCGCGGCACAAGCACGGCCACCACCAGCGCGCGGATCGAAATCTGAATGAACGTCGCCGTCAGCGTCGTCTTCATCTCGCCCATGCCGCGAAAATACCCCTGTATGCCGTTCGTGATCCCCGGCAGGATGTAGAAAAACGCCATCAGCGTCAGATAATCCACGCCCATGCTCACCATCCGCACGCTGTCCTGCGCCGCGAACAGCCGCATCACCGGCTCCTTCGCCAGCAGAACCGCCGCGCAGATCAAAACGCCGTAGGCCGCCTCTATCGCCATGCCGCGCCTCAGGGTTTCGCCCACGCGCGCGTGCTCCCCCGCGCCCCTGTTCTGCGCGATGCAGGTCATCATGCCCGAGGAAATGCTCTGCTCCGGGATGCAGGCGAAATCGTCCACCCGGCTCACCGCGTTGAACGCCGCAATCACGCTCACGCCCTGCGCGTTCATCACGCTCTGAATCAGCGCCTTGCCAATCGGCTGGCACGCCTGCTGCATCGCCGTAATCGCGCCGGAGGAAACCGTTTCCCGCAGCAGCCGCCTGTCGATTTTCAGCTCGCGCCGCGCCAGATGCAGCAGCGGAATCCGCCGGTAAATGTGCCACGCGCACAGCAGCGCGCTGATTCCCTCCGCCATCACCGTCGCGATGCCCGCGCCGACCACGCCCCAGCGGAAGACCGCCACCAGCAGCACGTCAAGCCCCGCGTTCATCACGCTCGCCAGCGCCAGAAAGATCACCGGCGTTTTGCTGTCGCCGACGCTCCGGAGCGCCGCCGCCAGAATGTTGTATTGAAACGTGAACAGGAATCCGACGAAGATCACCTGCAAATAGCGCGTCGCCATCGCCAGAATTTCACCCGGCACGCGCATCAGCCGCAGCACCGGCCCGCTCAGCGGCCAGCCGAGCAGAAACGCGGCGACCGACGCAACGCCGCCGAAAACGATCGTCGTGGCGACCTCGCGGCGCAGCGCGCCCTCGTCGCCCGCGCCGTAAAACCGGCTCATCAGCACCGACGCGCCGATGCTCACGCCCGATACGCCGAGAATCATAATCGTCATCACCGGGTTCGCCACGCTGACCGCCGCCAGCGCGTTTTCCCCCGCGAATTTGCCGATGACGATGGAATCCACCGCGTTGTAGGTGAGCTGAAACAGGTTGCCCAGAATCAGGGGCAGCGCATAGGCGATGAGGTGGCGCGCAATGCTCCCCTGCGTCATCTTCCGCATGGCTTACACACCCTCAATCCCCAATTCGCGCGCGATCTGCCGCAGCTCCGCCAGCGTGTTTTCCTCCACCGGAACGCCGTTTTGCAGCCTGTCCCGCTGCGCCTCGTGCGCCTTCTCGCCGGGGGTGTAGATGCGCGAATACCCCGGCGCTTTCTCGCTCTCGCGCAGCGCCTGCAAATAGCCGCTCATCCGCGCGCGGATCGCCGCCGGGTCGCCGAACATCGCCGGGTCGAACGCCATGAAGAAATGGCTCGTGTGGTCGCCGTGCGCGCCGCACATCTCCGGGCTGAGCATGCCCTGCGCCAGCACGCCCGTCAGCGCCTCCACCATGATGGCCAGCCCGTATCCCTTGTGGCCGCTCGTCCGCTCGCCCTCGCCGCCGAGGGGCAGAATCCCGCCCAGACCGCCGCTCAGGATGGATTCGTTCATCCTGTGCGCGTCGCTGCACGGCTGACCCGCGCCGTCGATCGTCCAGCCCTCGGGCATGGGCTTTCCGCGCTTGTTGTAAACCTCCACCTTGCCCAGCGTCACCACCGTCGTGGATGCGTCGAACCAGAAGGGATACGGATCGGCGGGCATGCAGAACGCCATCGGGTTCGTGCCCAGCATCATCTCGCGCCCGAACGTCGGCACCATGATCGGCCCGGTGTTGGTCATCGAAAACGCCGCCAGCCCCTCGCGCTCGGCCATCAGCGGGTAATAGCCCGCAATGCCGTAATGCGACGAGTTGCGCACCGCGACCATGCCGATGCCCGCCGTTTTCGCCTTCTCAATGGCCATGCGCATCGCCTTCGCCGCCGTCAGGTGCCCCATCGCGAAATGGCCGTCCATCAGCGCGGAAACCGGCGTTTCGCGCAGAACCTCCGCCCGCGCGCGCACATCGACGCTCCCGCTTTTGATGTTCTGGTGGTAATACATCATCCGCTGCGCGCCGTGGCTCTCGATGCCGAACAGATCCGCCTGCATCAGCACGTCGGCAATCTGTCGGGCTTCCTCCGCCTCAAAGCCCTCTTTTTCGTAGGCGCGCTCCATAAACGCGCGCAGCGCTTTTTCCGAAATTCTTGTGTCGCTCATGGCTCTTTCCTCTTATACAGCTTGTAATGCCGCATGTCGTTCAGGTCAAACACGCCGTCGGCCTCGGCGATCAGCTCGTATGCCTCGCCGGGGTCGGCATAGCGCGTCACGACGAACTGCGTCTTTCCCTCGGCCAGATACGACGCAATCGCGTCCCGCTTTTCCTGCGTCTGCAAATTGTTGTCGGCGAAGTACCGGCAGTTTGGCACGATCCCCGCCGCCAGATAAAACCCCTGATCCAGACTGGTGATATCCAGCAGCGTCGGCTCCGCCTCCCGGTTCATCATCTCCGCGAAGACCGTCTGCGCCATGTCCGCCTTCTTCACCCGCATCAGCGGCACGGCGCGGCAGAGCCCCATGCAGACCGGCACAATCGCCAGCGCGCCCGCCAGCGGCAGCGCCCGCGCGAGCAGCCCGCGCTTCTCCGCCCAGCCGGCCAGCCACGCCAGCGGAATCAGCCCCGGCGCGCAGAGCCCCGCGAACACCAGTGCATAATACGGGTGCGCCATTTCACCCCAATAGCAGGTCAGCAGCAGCAGCCCCGCGCCCATCGGCAGCGCCAGCGCCTGCCAAACCATGCCCTTTTCATGCCTTTTCGCCGCCCAAAGCAGGAGAAAGCCCATCCCCAGCGCGACGAGGAGCGCCACCGCCGGGTTGATCGCGCTCTGTGTGCGCAGATACGCCAGCGCGTTATAGACGTGGCCGCTCAGGCTCATCGGCGCGCCGCTGTAATCAAACAGGTTCTGGATGAAGTAGACCTCCACGCAGGCGCCCAGCGCCCCGTTGGCCGCCAGATACGCCGCCACCGGCGCGCAGACCAGCAGCGCGCCCAGCAGCATCCGCCCCGCCGAAACCAGCGCGCGGCCAAAGCCTTCCCGCCGCCACACAAACGCCAGCAGGCCGATTCCCAGCCCCGCGAACAGCCCGATATCCGTGTATTTGATGAGGAACACCCAGCCCGCCGCCGCGCCGAAGCCCAGCGCGCGCCGTCCGTCCGCTTCCCCCGGCCGCGCCATCAGCGCCAGCGCCAGATACACGCCCGCCGCCAGCGCGGGGAGCGCGAATTCCTCCGCGCTTCCGCCCTGCGTGAACGCCGTGCAGCAGCAAACGACCGCCGCCAGAATCGGCATGCTCAGCAGCGTCAGCCGCCCCTCGCCGAAAAGCGAAACCGTCCGCCAGCCCGCGTAAACCGCCGCCGCGAGGCTCAGCGCCTCCAGAATGAACACGCCGATGAAGCTCGTATCCGAAATCGCCGCCCCCAGCGCGTAGAGCATGAACAGCAGCGGCCCCTTGTGGTCAAACAGATCGCGATAGGGCATCAGCCCGCGCGTCATGCCGCGCCCGATGGTGAAATAGATGTTCGTATCCGTCCAAAAATTGGCGGCGTACAGCGGTGAGCTGCTCGTCGCAATCAGCAGCGCCAGCGTCGCGCAGAGCAGCGCCAGCAGCGCGGGGAACGCCCTTTTCATTCGCTCTTCCTCCTGTACAGATACAGCGTCTTGTTCAGCCGGTTGTCGTCGTCATAGCCCACGTCGGAAACAATCAACTCGTATCGGTCAAATTCCGCCGGAAGCTCCCGCCAGCTGACCAGCACATAATCCGGGACGGCCTCGCGCACGGCGCGGTCGAGCGCGTCGCGCATGGCCTTGAGCTGCACGTTCAGCAAAACGAAGTATTTTTCCCGCGGGAGCGTATGCGCCGCCAGATACAGCCCGTCGTCGAGGTGGCTGTATTGCAGCAGCGTCGCGCCCTCCGGCATGGCTGCGGCCAGCCGCCCCTGCGCGAGCTGCTCGAGCTTCTGCCCGCGCAGAAATGCGTTCGGCGTGGCGAACCACGCCAGCAGCAGGCTTGCCGCACAGGCCGCCGCCGTCAGCGCCTTTTTCCCGCGCGGACAGCCGATTTTTTTCAGCGCGCGATGGAGCTGCATGCAGCCGATCACGCCGAACGCCGCCAGCGCCAGCAGGCTGTACGCCCATACGCGCCCGACGAAGAACACCGCCGCCGTGCGCTCGCTCGCTTCCATGCCTTCTCCTTAGGCCCAGGTATCCAGCGTCGGGCGCAGATCCA
>OHYM01000472.1_pt1 | contig 10551 bp, 7 predicted proteins | sample 1580311 | NCBI WGS metagenome assembly OHYM01 (sample SAMEA3882512, study PRJEB24775) | human gut metagenome | biome: human-associated habitat; feature: intestine environment; material: feces | place: Netherlands | collected 2009/2010
TCGGCGGCATAGCCCTGACGGGTCGCGTAGATGATACCGGCCATGGACGCATCGCCCGCGCCGGTCGCGTTGACCATGCCGTCAAACGGACGGCTCACGCCCCAGATGCCGCCCTCCGGCCCGCGGTAATACATGCCGTCCCGCCCCAGGGAGACGAACACGCGCCGCACGCCCTTGCCGCGCAGGATGTCGCAGGCCAGCACGATGTTTTCCTTTGTATCCACCGGGCAGCCGCTGAGCACCTCCAGCTCCATGCGGTTGGGCTTCACCGTGTCAAAGCAGCCGATAAACGGCTTGAGCTCCCGCGCCCACGCCGTTGAAACGGGGTCGAGATACAGCGGCCTGTCGCAGACCTGCGCCAGCCGCTCGATGGTTTGGGCGGAGAGGTTGCCGTCGCAGACGACCAGATCCGCGCCGCAGAGCAGGTCGCGGGATTCATCCACCAGCTTCGCGTTGAGCTGCTTGATGATGTGCATATCGCTCATCGCCAGCAGCATGTCGCCGTCGCCATCCATGATGGAGATATAGCTGGAAGAGCGTTCGCCGCGCAGCACGCGGGCGGCGCTCATGTCAATTCCGGCTTTTTCGCAGCCCTCGACGATGCCGCGCCCCTGCACATCGTCGCCCACGACGGTAATCAGGCGCACGTTTTCGCCGAGCCGCGCCAGATTTTCGCAGATATTGCGGCAAACGCCGCCCAAAGAGGTATGCAGCGAACCGGGGTTGGAATCCCGCATGATGAGCTGGCGGTCGCTCCTGCCGTGGATATCCATATTCGCGCCGCCGATACCGGCAATATAACCCATTGGCCTTGCCTCCGAATGTTTGCGTATTGAGGGTTTTTCGCCCCTGCGGGCGAAATTTATTATAGCGTTTTCTCTCCAAAAAATCAAGCGGGCAGCGCGGCTTCGGGCACGGCGCGCCCGTGTTTTGCGCAGAATTTGCGGCTTTGCGCGATTTGGGGGAAAGAAAAAACCGATTGCAAAAGCAATCGGCCTTTTGGCACCTCCAATGGGAATCGAACCCATGATTTTGCCTTGAGAGGGCAACGTCTTAACCGCTTGACCATGGAGGCAGATGGCTGGGGAACTAGGATTCGAACCTAGACAATACGAGTCAGAGTCGTAGGTGCTGCCGTTACACAATTCCCCAATATGAAGTTGTAGCTGCTCTGCGTCAGCCGCAGCTTTTGAACGACTGATAGTATATCGTATTCGCCGCCGTCTGTCAACCTCTTTTTCAAAAAAATTTTTCTAGCGCGAGCAAAGCGAGCAGGTGCGCCGGGTAAAACCCGTAGGAAAGCCATTTGGGCGTTCGGGTCTTGCGGCGAATCGGCAGGCTGGCGAGCATGACTGCGGGCGTGGCGAATATGCGCATGCCGAACTCCATGCCGAAGAGCGGGTAGCCGTGCCCATCCGCCGACCAGACGAGCATATATGCCGTCGAGGCGGCAAAGCACAGCGCCGGGTGTTCCAGAAAGAGGTAAAAGACCACCATCAGGCCGATGCCGCTCACGCCGTAATCCAGCTCGGCGGAGAAGCGCGCGCAGAGCACGTAGATCAAAAGCGCGGGCACATATTGCTTTTCGCGCAGGCACAGCAGCAGAAGGAGCCCCAGCAGCAGCGCAAGCAGGATGCTCGGTTTTTCCCAGCTCTCCATATAGAAGGTGCAGAGCGCGCGCAGGGGATGCTGCGCGAAGGGGACGGCGTACATCGCCTCGTTTGTATGCCCGAGCGCCACGGCGTAAAGCGGCTGGCTGACGAGCGCCAGCGCGGCCACGCGGGCGATATACTGCCTCGGGTGGCGGGTCATCGCCGCGCCCAACGCAATGCCGTAGGCGAACAGCGGAAAGGCGAGCCGCCCGACCATCCGCATCCACGTCAGTTGAGGAAAGAGCATCTTGCCCGCGTGGTCGATGAACATGCAGACGCAGGCGATCAGCCGGAGCAGGCCGCCATCCTGATTGGTTTTGATTTGCGTCGGGCGAAGAAAGGAATCAAGCATGTTCAGGCCTCCTTGGCGGGCGGAAAACGGACGGGTGATCGAAAACGACGCTACAAAGATAATCGCTTTTTGCCCAAAAGTCAAGCGCGCGAATAAAAACGCGCCGCTGTAACAAATTCGAAACAGTTTGCTGGTATACTGAAACCGATCAATGAACGGATGCAGCGGAAAGCGCCTAAAATCCCGGCTTTTCGATGCTGCGAGGGAGGATTAACATGGTTCGTGTGCTTGTTGTGGAAGATGACGCCCGCTTGAATCAAATCGTCTGCGCCAGCCTGCGCGCCGCCGGTTACGAGGCGATCGGCTGCGCAAACGCCGCGCAGGCGACCGACGTGCTGCACGGCGACGGCGCGGATATCATCATTTCTGATATTATGATGCCCGGCGTCGATGGGTTTGAGTTCGTGAGCGAGGTTCGCAGCGTCAACCGGCATATTCCGATTCTGCTGATGACCGCGCTGGACGACATGAGCGCCAAGCGGAAGGGCTTCGGCGCGGGGATCGACGACTACATGGTGAAGCCCATCGACGTGGACGAGCTGCTGCTTCGCATCGAAGCGCTGCTGCGCCGCGCGCGCATCGAGGCGGAAAAGCGACTGGTGGTCGGTTCGACGGTTCTCGACGCGGAGGAGCGCAGCGTCTACGTCGGCGGAAAGGAAATCACGCTGACCGTGCGCGAGTTTGATCTGCTCTACAAGCTGCTGTCCTATCCGAGGCGGACGTTCTCCCGCGCGCAGTTGATGGATGAATTTTGGGACGGGGAGACGAGCGCCAGCCTGCGCGCGGTGGACGTCTACATCACCCGAATCCGCGACAAGATGTCCGTCAGCGACGATTTTAAAATCATGACGGTGCACGGGCTGGGCTATAAGGCGGTGCCGGGCGCATGAACAAACTTTGGTCTGTTTTGAAAAAAAGGCGCGCGAAGGAGGACCCGCGCGTCCGCCGCCGCCTGTTTTCGTGGCGCATGTTTGCGATAATCCTGTTGGTGGTCAGCGTGCTCAGCGCGGGCAACGTGTTCGCGCTGGAGAAGCTGCTGAAGATGCAGGTGTTCAGCGTCGTGGCGAGCATGGGCGTGGGCTCGTACTGGGTCGCGATGGCGTTTCTGGCGGCAATCGTGCTGCATCTGTATACCTGCCGCCGGTTTGATCGGCCGATGCGCGCGCTCAGCCGCGCGATGCGGCAGGTGACGGAAGGCGATTTCACCGTCCGCGTCAAGCCGTTTCACAACGCGAACAAGTTTGATTATATGGATATCATGTGCGAGGATTTCAACCGCATGGTGCAGGAGCTGGGCAGCACGGAGACGATGAAAAACGATTTCATCGCCAACGTGTCCCACGAAATCCGAACGCCGCTGACCGTTATGAACAGCTATGCCTCTGCGCTGGCGCGCGGCGGTCTGAGCGAGGCGGAGCAGCGGGAATACGCTGCGACCATCGCCGCCGCCAGCGAAAGCCTGAGCACGATGGTTTCCAACATCCTGCGGCTCAACAAGCTGGAAAATCAGGAGATCACGCCCAACGCTGCGCCCTACGACCTGACGCGGCAGCTCTGCGACTGCGCGCTGACGCACGAGGCGCGGTGGGAAGCCAAGAACATTGATTTCGACGCCCAGCTCGAGGAGCGCGTCATGGTGCTGGCCGACGAAGCGATGATGGAAATCGTGTTCAACAACCTGATTTCAAACGCGATCAAGTTCACCGAGGCGGGCGGGCGCATCCTCCTGCGGCAGGTCAAGGACGGGGATCAGGTGGTTGTCACCGTGGCGGATACCGGCTGCGGCATGGACGAGGCGACGCTTGGCCGCATCTTCGATAAGTTCTATCAGGGCGATACCTCCCACAGCAAGGAGGGGAACGGCCTCGGCCTCGCGCTGGTGCGCCGCGTGCTGGAGATTTCCGGCGGCTCGATCAGCGTGACCAGCGCGCCGGGCGAGGGATCGGAATTTACCGTCCGCCTGCCCCGGATGCCGGAAACGGCCTGAAACGGCGAAAAAACGGGGAAATTCATATTTCAGCAACATTTTGCCAATGTTTTTGCAACGCGGGGGCGATATACTGGGTTCCACTTGCGGCGCTTTACCGCTTGATCTGGAAAAAAAGAGGAGTTGTTCCCGTGAGCAAAATGATCCTTGTTGCCGAATCCGGCAGCGATATCACGCCCGAAATGGCGCAGGAAAACGGCATTGTGATCGTGCCGATGCATGTCTCCTTCGGCGGCAAAACCTATGATGACGGCGCGTTCCCGACGACGGAGATGTTCGATTATTATAAAAAGCACCGCGAGCTGCCGCGCACCAGCGGCTGTACGCCGCACGATTTCGAGGCGACGTTTGAGCGCCTTGACCGCGATTTTCCCGGCGCGCCGATCCTCTATCTGGCGTATTCGGCCAGCACGACCTGCTCCATGCAGAGCGCGCTGATTGCGAGCGAGGGGCGCGAAAACTTTCTGGCGATTGATACCAAGAGCGTCGCGGCGGGGCAGGCGGCGGTCGTGCTGACCACGGCGCGCTATCTGCGCGAGCACCCGGAGGCGACCCTTGACGAGGCCGGCGCGTTTGTTCACGGCCTGATTGAGAAAATCCGCATGGGCTTTATCCCCGGCGATCTGGATTATCTGCGCGCGGGCGGCCGCGTCAGCAACGCCGCGTACCTCGGCGCGAAAATCCTCGGCCTGCATCCGGTGATCGAGATTCTGGACGGCAAACTGCTCTCAACGAAGAAATACCGCGGCACGATGGGGCGCGTCGTCCGTCAGTTGACGAAGGAATTTCCGCAGGCGCAGGGGCTTGAAACCGACGCGCTGTGGCTGATCTACGGCGAGGGGCTGAGCGGCGAGGTCATGCGCGAGGTGGAGGAGCTTCTGCATGCGCAGGGCTATCGGAACCTCACGTGGGTGAAGACGGGCTGCGTCATTGCGGCGCACAGCGGCCCCGGCGCGTTCGGCATCGTGGGCTTCGCCAAGTAAATCATTTCGGGATTAAAAAAGTTCTTCTTCCCAGACGGCGGGGAGAAGAACTTTTTTTAGACTGTAGACAACAAGCTGGAACTTTTTTAATGGCACTTAGGCGAAAACGGCGGTCAGCTGGCGAGAAAGCCCTTGCCGACGATCTCCGTTGAGGCGGTGATGACCATGAAAGCGTGCGGGTCGTTCGCGTGGATGAAGCGGCGAAGCGCCAGCGCCTGCGCGCGGGTGAGGACGGTGATGATCATCGTTTTGCGCTCGTGGTGGAACGCGCCGTAGACGTCCTCAAGCGTCGCGCCGCGGTGCAAATTGACGGTGATGAAGTCGATGATCGGATCCGGGTTCGTCGTGATGATCTGGAAACACTTTTTCATGCGGAAGCTGTCGGTCACGTAATCGACCAGAACGGATTTCATCAGCAGGCCGAGGATGCAGAACAGGCCGGACTGAATACCGAAGCAGAAAAGCGCCGCCAGCGTAATCAGCGCGTCGGCAACCATCAGCGCCATGCCGATGTTCAGGCTCGTATATTTGCGCACGATCATGGCGACGATGTCCGTTCCGCCGCTGGAGGCGTCCAGATGGAACAAAATCGCCGAACCGATGGCCGGAAGCAGTACCGCGAAGCACAATTCCAGCAGCGGCTGGTTCGTCAGCGGGTGGTCAAGCGGCCAGAAGCGCTCCATGACGTTGACCGCCAGAGACAGCACGACCGAGCAATACACCGTGCTGAACGCGAAACTGCGCCCCAGAAAGATGAACCCCACCACCAGCAGCGCCATGTTGATGATGAACACAAAGGCGCTCGGCGTCAGCACCGGGGAGGGGAAAACGCGCCCCAGAATCAGCGAAAGGCCGCTGACGCCGCCGGTGGAAAAGTTATTCGGGAATTTGAAGAAGTAAACGCCGACGGCGGTGAGCAACACGCCGAAGGTCAGCAGAATATACCGTTCAATTTGGCTCATCGGCTTGGCCGCTGTGGTTTTCATGGGAGATCTGTTCCTTTCACTTGATCGCTAAAAAAACGGAATTGAATATGAACCTTATTATAGCGCCGCGCGCGAAGAATGTCGAGAGGAAAACGCGGGAAAAGCGCGGAAAAGAAAACGGGGAAAAGAAAACCTCCGTCGCAAACCGACGGAGGGGATGCGCCGGAGCGCGGAAAATCAGTTTTTCAGGAACGTGCGCAGCAGCTTGACGCTTTGCTCGGCCGCCATGCCCACGAAGGTCGGATAATCCATGTGGGAAGAGCCGTCCGCGCTGTCGGAAATCGCGCGCAGCACGCAGAAGGGAACGCGGTTGACGTAGCAGACCTGACCGATGGCCGCGCCTTCCATTTCGCAGGCAATCGCGCCGAAGGTCTTGACGATCGCGTCCTTCCGCTCGGCGGAAGAGATGAACTGGTCGCCGGAGGCGATCACGCCGGTTTCGGTGCGGATGCCCAGCACCGTCGCGCAGGCGCTCAACTGGCCGCAGAGATCCGAATCGGCCGGGAGCTGCACCTTGTTGACGCCGGAAATCAGGCCGAGCGGGTCGCCGAGGGCGCTGGTGTCCATGTCGTGCTGCACGACGGCGGAGGAAATCGCCACCGAGCCGATGCTCAGCTTGTCCGAAAGCGCGCCTGCCACGCCGGTGTTGACGATGCACTCCGGCTGATAGCGCAGGATCATCGTCTGGGCGCACATCGCCGCGAACACCTTGCCGATGCCGCAGACCGCCGTGACGACCAGCTTGCCCTCGAGCGTGCCGCTGACAAAGGTGATGCCGCTGACGGTCTCGGTCTTCGTGTCCGTCATAAACGAACGCAGGGACTTCATCTCCACGTCCATGGCTGCAATAATACCGATCATGTTTGATTACTCCTCATACTTAAACGTTACCGGGCGCGCATCCAGCTCGGAGAGGTAGCGCTGCGCCTCTGTCTTGGCCGAAGCGAGGCTCAGGCTGCGATAGTTGCCGCATTCGCGGCTGCTCGCGCCGAACACCGGCCCCTCGTGCGCCAGAATTTTCATCAGCGTCAGGCGAACCTGACGCAGCACCTCGGCGTTATCGGCGTTGCGCACCAGCAGATAGAAGCCCGTCTGGCAGCCCATCGGCCCGAAATAGACGATGGAATCCTTCAAGTCGCCGTTGCGGATATAGGTTGCGAACATGTGCTCCAGAGAATGCATGGTGCTGTTATCCATCAAATCGCCGGTGTTGGGGCGGCGGGTGCGCATGTCATACGTCGTTACGTCGCCATCGACCCGGCTGACATACAACCCCGGAAGCAGAATATCGTGGTTGATGGAAAAGCTGGTGATGCGCGTTACTTCCTGTTCCATAACGAATACCTCCTGAAAATGCGATACGTCAAAAGCCGTAAACGTCGCCATTATAGCGCATTACTGCCGGAATTGCAAGCATCTTATAGCCGAATCCCACGGATGAAGCGCCGCGCGAAGAGCCGGAGCTTCTGCCGCGGGGTCATTTGCGCGAAAAGCGCGGCGTAGACCTTCTGCGCGCGTTCCGGCTGGGTGCACTTGAGCGTGCGGCCGCTGTATTGCGCGACGCAGAGCGCCTTGCCCAGTCCGGTCAGCTTCACCGTGTCGTGCAGTTCGCCTTGCGCGCGCCAAAGGAACGAGGCGGGCGCCTCGCCGGGCAGGGGCGCGATGCCCATGCACAGCAGCGCGTCCTCCGCGGCGCGATACCACACCAGCAGCGCGTCGTTGGCGTTTTTCTGCCGCCCGGCGACCTGCGCGGGGGCGCAGAGATACAGCCTCAGCGCGGCCAGAAGCGCGAGGAGCAGCAGAAGCAGCAGCGGCCAGAGCCGGTGGGGCGGGTCACGCGGCGGCTCGTCGTCGCTTGGCGGCGGGGTTGGGGTTGGGGTCGGGGTATCGGAAGGCGTGTCCGGCTCGGGCGTGGGGGTGCTGTCCGGTTCGGGCGAAGGGGATGGCGTGGGGCTGGGCAATGCGTCCGGCGCAGGCGAAGGCGTCGGCGTGGCCGTCGGCGAGGGGGAAGGCGTGGGCGAATCGCCCTCCGGATCGTCGGAGGGGAGCGTGCCGCCCGCGTCGTTTGTGCCGGGGGTCGGATCAAACGGCAGCCAGCCGAAGCCGGAAAAATAGATTTCCACCCATGCGTGCGCCTGCTGCTGCGTGACGCGCGCCACGCTGTCGCTGTCCGGAACGGCGGCGTAGCCCTCGATGTAGCGGGCGGGGAGGCCGACCATGCGCGCCATCACCGCCATGGCCGTCGCAAAGGAGGTGCAGTAGCCCTGCCGCTCGTCCAGCAGAAACCAGGAGACGAAATCCCGGCCGGCGGGCGGCACGTTCTGTGCGAGCGTATACGGGTAGGCGCTGCGCAGATAGGCGCAGAGCGCGGCCGCACGGTCAAAATCCGTCTGCGCGTCCTGCGTGATCTGCCCGGCCAGCGCGTAAACGCCGGTTTCAACGCCGTCCGGCAGTGCCAGATAGTCGGCGCGCACCGTGTCGGCGTAAGCGTCGCTGTGGTGCGCGGCGGCCAGCACAGCCTCGCGGATTCCGGGGGTATCGCCGCTCAGACGAAGCCCCGTGAACGTGTAGCTGTCGCCGAAGGCGAGGCTGCGCGTGCCGAAGACCTCGCTGGCCGGGGAAAAATACGGCACGATTTCATGCCCCGAGAGCGCCGAAAAGCGCTGGGTGAGGTAGAGCGTGCTGGCCGCGTCGGCGCGCATGAGCACGGTGATGGTTTCCCCGGCGGGGAGCTGCGCGCGAATCGCATCGCTCGGGCGTTTTTGATCGAACAGATCGCGGCGGAGCGCGTAAAAGCGCGGATTGACATACAGATAGCGCCTGCCGGACGTCGAATCCGCCCAAGCGTGGCCGTCGTACTCGTTTTTGATCGTGCCGCGAAGCAGCGTGCGCCCCGAGGTGCGAATCTGCATCACCGGGGTATCCTCCGGGTTGGCCGGGCCGCCGAGCTGAGAGACGCCGAGCGGCTGGTAGCCCGTCGCGCTGAGCGAAAAGGTCGTGCGCGCGTCGGTGAAAAAGAGATAGTCGTCGAGCATCCGGCGGACGCGCTGGGCAAGCTGATTCAGTTCCGGCGAAACCTGCGCGGAAAGCGGCATGAGCAACGCCGTCGCGGCCAGAATGGCGGCGCACAGCGGCACGATGCGCCGCGCCCGAACGCCGGGCGCGCGGCCGCTGAGCAGCAGCGCGAGAATCAGCGGCAGCAGCGACGCGGCGCCGATCTGCGCGCCGAGAAACGAGACGATGAACAGCAGCGCGATTTCTAGCAGCGCCAACGGGAAAAACGCCTGCTCGCTTCGGGAGAGCGACGCGCCAATGCCCGTAAAGACGAGCGAAAGCAGCAGCGAAAGCTCCTGCGAATAGGCGGCGAGCGCGAGGGGCTGGCCGTGCACCATCAGCGTCAGCGCCGCCCCGACGGCGGAAAACTGCCCGCGCAGGGAGAGCGCCGACCCGCCGATGGCGAGCAGCAGCAGCGGATAGGCCAGCGCGCGCAGGCGGGGCATGCAATCCAGCAGGGCAAAGAGCAGCGTCACCGCGCCGCAGGCCGTCAGGCACAGTGAAAGCGGCGCGGTCAGCCCCAGCGACAGCGAAAGCGGCCAGACGCAGCCCGCGCCGATCAAAAACGTCGTCAGCGCGTGAAGGGGAAGCGTGCGCGGCACGGAAAAGAACGATTTTTTCATGCAAAGATTCGCCTTTCTGGCGTGGAATAATCAGGCGCGGACATGCAGCGCCTCCAGCCCGCTGACGCGCAGCAGATCCAGCAGCTTGCCCTGTTCCTCGCTCGGCGCTTCCGCCGTGACCAGCGTATAGCGCATGCGCGCCCCCATGCGGGAAAGCGCGATGGCCGCATCCGCAATCGCGGGTGTGAGCCGGGTGGAGAAGACGGCGGCCGATCCGGCCGTGCGCAGGCGGGGGGCGGCCATCAGCAGTACGCGGGCGAAGTCATCCTGCCGGTGATACCCGGCGCAGGCGAGCGCGCGGCGCATCGCGTCAAACGCCTCCATGCCCTGCCCGGACAGATCGCCCTGCCCGGCGGCTTCGAGCGGGAGGCGCGTCATGCGCCCGGCCTGCAAAAGCGCCTCTACGGTTCCGGCGCAGGCCTCCGTCAGCGCGTCGATGAGCGCGGCTCTGGGCGCGCCCTGCGGCTGGGACGTATCCAGCAGAATCAGCGCGTCCGGGCGCTGCGGGGTTTCGTAGGTATGCACCATCAGGCTCTGGCGGCGCATGGAGAGTTTCCAATGTACGCGCTTGAGCTCGTCGCCCTCCTGCCACGCGCGGATATCCTCCGGGACGCTGTGATCGGAGAGCGCGCGCTGGGTCGCCGTGCTTTCGCCCTCGCCGGGGCTGACGGGCAGCGGATCGGCGGGGATGGAACCCGGCAGAACGGCGACGCTTTGGAGCGCGCCGCGCATCCTGCGCCGAAAAGCGAACAGGCCGAAGCAGTCCGAAAACGTGATCTGCGAAACGCCGACCGGGAACACGCCGACATGCGGACAGGCGAATGAATGGTCGCTCTCCGTCAGGCCGAGCAGCCGCTGGATATGCTCGAACTTGTTCATGTATTTCCGCTGGTCCAGAAGGATCTTGCAGTCGG
>OHYM01000478.1_pt1 | contig 10465 bp, 11 predicted proteins | sample 1580311 | NCBI WGS metagenome assembly OHYM01 (sample SAMEA3882512, study PRJEB24775) | human gut metagenome | biome: human-associated habitat; feature: intestine environment; material: feces | place: Netherlands | collected 2009/2010
TCCGGCTTCGGCTTCTGGCGGGATTTCTCGCGGTACATCGTGATGGGGAAACGGATGTAGTCGCTGTACTTCTTAACGAGGTTTGCAAGCTCGTAATCCTCGAGGTACTCGCTGTACTTGTCGGTATCGGTGTCGTCCTTCAGCACCAGAATGATCTCGGTGCCGACGTCCTCCTTGTCAGCCTCGGTCAGGGTGTAGCCCTCGACGCCGGTGGACTCCCACTTCCAGGCCGTGTCAGCGCCCTGCGCGCGGGAGATGACGGTGACCTTTTTGGCCACCATGAACGCGGAATAGAAGCCGACGCCGAACTGACCGATGATGTCGATGTTATCGCTCTGGTTCTCGGTCTTGAAGTCGAGGGAGCCGGACCTGGCAATCGTGCCGAGGTTCTTCTCCAGCTCCTCCTTCGTCATGCCGATGCCGTTATCGGTGATGGTCAGCGTGCGGCTGTCCTTGTCGGGCTGGATGTGGATTTTCAGGTCGTCCTTCGTGATGCCGATGGACGTGTCGGTCAGGCTCTTGAAGTAGCGCTTGTCGCAGGCGTCCGATGCGTTGGAGATCAGCTCACGCAGGAAGATCTCGCGGTTTGTATAGATAGAATTGATCATCAGGTCAAGCAGCTTTTTGCTCTCGGCCTTAAACTGATGCATAGCCATGGTAGAAAACCTCACTTTATACAAATGAAATTAGCACTCGTTTATTTCAACTGCTAAAGCTAGTTTAGCACTCTTTTTGATAAAGTGCAACCCTTGCGCAGCATTTTAACAAAAAATTTAAATTCAGGGCTTTTCAAACGTGGGAATTTGCGGTATGCTAACAATGTATAAGGTATTCTGTTAAACAGCGCGGCAGGGACCGGGCATGCCCGCCCCGCGGGCTTGCCCGTTAATGTCTGCCTGCGTACAGCTGCGGGCCGCATATAGGCGGCCCCTACGCTCTGCCGACAAAAAGCGATCCCTTACCATAGAAACACCATAGAAAGAGGAATCCATCATGCAAATATACACCCACACTCTCCCCGGCGGCGCACAGCTCATCGGGTATCTGCGCGATAGGACCGTCGAGATGCCTGCCTTCAACACCCGTCCGGCCATTCTCATCCTGCCGGGCGGCGGCTACGCCTGGTGCAGCAGGCGCGAGGCCGACCCCGTTGCCATGCAGTTTCTGCAGGCTGGCTACAACGTCTTTACCCTCTATTACACCTGCCGAAGTGACGAGACCGTGCCCGCGCTGCGTTGGCAGCCGCTGATCGATGCTGCCGGGGCGATCCTGCATATCCGCCGCAATGCAGAGCAGTTCGGCACAGACCCGGCGAAAATCGCCATCTGCGGCTTCTCGGCGGGCGGCCATCTGGCGGCGTCTACGGCCATCCTGTGGGACGCCGAGCCTGTGCAGACCGCCCTTGGCATCCACGGCACCGAGGCCCGCCCCGATGCCGTTGTGCTGGGCTATCCGGTCATCACGGCGGGGAAATACCGCCACGACGGCTCCATTGTCAACCTCTGCGGCGATGACGCCGACCTGCGCGCCACAATGAGCCTGGAAAGCCAGGTCCGCGACGGTCTGCCGCCCTTCTTCGTCTGGCATACGGTGGAGGACCCGTCCGTCCCCGTGCAGAACTCTTTGATGCTTGCCGGTGCGCTGACAGCCCATAAGGTCCCGCTGGAGCTGCATCTTTTCGCCCACGACGGCCACGGCACAAGCACCTGCACGCGGGAGGTCAACACCCCCAACAAGCACAACAGCGCCTGGGTGGCCCTCTGCACGGACTGGCTGGCCGAAACCTTTGATTTTCACCTGTAACAGGAGATGACAAAGCATGAAAATCATGTTTTACGCGCTGCGCCCCTTTGATGAGCAGCAATACTGCGAGCCCTACAAAGCCCGCTACGGCATCGACTACACCGGCACGCCCGATGTACCGCGCCCGGATAACCTGCATCTGGCCGAGGGCTGCGACGCCGTCAGCACGAACCCCTGCGAGATACGCCCTGAATATTTGCAGACATGGGCTGAAATGGGCGTCAAATATCTGCCCTGCCGCAGCATCGGCTATGATCATATCCCGCTGGACACCGCCAAAAAGCTGGGTCTGCGCATCAGCCACAGCCATTACCCGCCGGACGGCGTGGCCAACTATACGATCATGCTCATGCTGATGTGTACCCGCCGCATGAACGAAATCATGCTGCGCGCCAACGTGCAGGACTACTCGCTGCCCGGCAAGATGGGCCGCGATATTTCCGGCTGCACGGTGGGCGTCATCGGTACGGGCAAGATCGGCCAGACGGTCATCCGCCACCTGAGCGGCTTCGGCTGTAAGATTTTGGCCTACGACCTCTACCCGAACGACGCGGTCAGGCAGTACGCCGACTACGTCACGCTGGACAAGCTTTACGCGCAAAGTGACATTATCACGCTGCACACGAACGCCACGGCGGAAAACCACCACCTCATCAACGCCGGCGCCCTTGCAAAAATGAAAGACGGCGTGCTGCTCGTCAACACGGCGCGGGGGACGCTCATTGACCCCGACGCGCTGATCGCCGGGCTGGAAAGCGGCAAGATCGGCGGTGCGGGCCTCGACGTCATTGAGGATGAGACCGGTATTTACTATTACAACCGCATGGGGCAGGCCATCCCGAACCGCGAGCTGAACCTGCTGCGCAGCTATCCCAATGTTATCGTCAGCCCGCACACGGCGTTTTACACCGACGTCAATGTCGCCAGCATGGTGCAGAGCCCGTTTGAGGCGCTGGACGCCTATGCCCACGGCCAGCCCTACGCCGGTGAGGTGCAGCTGTGATGCCAGCCGTTGAGCCGGGCCGCTGCGGCGAACACTGGGACGACTGCCCGCGGCTGGCGGCAGGGGACCGCTTTGACTTTGCCTGTGCGGGCTGCGGCGACTGCTGCCGCCAGAGGCGCGATCTGGTGCTGTCTGGGTATGACCTCTACCGCATTGCGCGGCGGCTTAGCTTGCCGCCCCGTATCGTGGCGGCGGCGTTCTGCAAAAGCTACCTTGCGCCTGAAAGCTGCCTGCCCGCCCTGCGCCTGACGCCGGACCCCAAAACCGGCAACTGCCGCTTTTTTGAGGGCAGCGCCTGCACCATCCACGCCGCGCGCCCGCTGGCCTGTGCGCTCTACCCGCTGGGGCAGAGCATCGACACGGTGACAGCGCAGACGGAATATTACGTCCAGACGCCGCTTTGCGGTGCACGGGCAGGGGAGGCACGGACGCTGCAGGACTATCTGCAGGATTCCGCCGTGCTGGACCGCGCTGGGGTGGATGCCCGCTGGGCCATCGTCTGCACGCAGCTTTCCCACCGGTTACAGGCCGCGGGCGGCACGGATAACCCCCGCTTCTCCGCCGCTGTCAGGCGCATGGAGCGTGCCCTCTACTACGATTACGAGCTCGGCGACGACTTCTACCCGCAGTTTTGTCAAAACATAGAAATTTTAATGCCGCTTTTGGACAGGATGCTGTAAAAAACAGCTTTGTAGGGAGCGGTCTTGACCGCTCCGTGTAGCTCTGCGGCAGAAACCAACGCCCTGGAGGGGTCAAGACCCCTCCCCTACAAAACAACAACAAAAGCGCTGTGACCTTTTCAAACAGTCACAGCGCTTTTCCTATATTGCTTTGTAGGGGCCGCACATGTGCGGCCCGCAGCCTGAAGATAACCGCCCATCTGCGGGAAAGCCGCGGGCCGGGCATGCCCGGCCCCTACGTGTAAATCAGCAGATAAAGAATCCGCCTCTGCCGCCGCAGCAGCACCAGCTCAAAATATTGCACACCAATAAATACATCCAGAACGACAGACAGAAAGACCCCGGGCTGCCGCTGGGCTGGGCGTAGGGCTGCTGGTAGCTTGTGTAGCTGCGGCCCGGGCTTTGCAGCTGATCCAGCAGGTTTTGATAAGCGTAGTTGTTCGGCTCCATCGAGACCGCCGTCCGGGCCTCCTCCTGCGCGCGGATGTTGTTGCCAAGCCCCTGATTGGCCAGCGCGGCGTAGTAGTGCCACTGGGCCGTGCGGTTGGCAGTGGGGATGCCGTTCAGCGTGTTCATGGCCTCCTCATAGAAGCCGCTGCGGATGTAGTTTGCCGCGGCACGCAGCTCTGGGTCACCGGCAGCGCTGCCGTAGCTCTGCCGCCCGGACGAGCCGCTTGTGCTGTAATACCCAAACCCGAACGGTCCAAAGCCGAACCCGGCCCCGCTGAACGGGTCCTGATACTGCTGGCTGTAGCCGCTCTGGCTGCTGCCATAGCGCTGCCCGCCAGCACTGTAAGACGCCCCGCCGCCCTGCTTGATGCGCATGATCTCGCTGTAAGCGGCCTGTACCTCTTTAAAGTGCTCCTCCGCCGACGGGTCATCGGGGTGAAGGTCGGGGTGGTACTCCTTGCATTTTTTGCGGTAGGCTTTTTTAATCGTTTCGTCGTCGGCACTGGGGGTGATGCCCAATACACTGTATGGATCAGTCATGGCGCTTTGCCTCCCTGTGCTTGCGTACCAGCGCGTATTTGCTCCATACGCCGGAATAGATCGTGTTGTACAATAGCTTCCCCTCCGGGGTGTCCTTTAAAATCGGCAGCATCTCAAACTGCTGTGCGCAGCGGCCCATCTGCTGGGTCAAAAGCTCGTGGCAGCGCTGCTCATAGGCGGCGGGCGGCAGCTCGTCCGCCAGCTGCTGCAGGGCGTTGAACTGCCCGCGGCGGCTGTCCTTTTCCAGATCGTCGTAGGCGTCCATCAGGTAGATGAACGCCCCCAGCCCATTGCCCATGCCGCGCAGTGCCGGGGCCCAGATGTCGTCGCGGCAGGCGAACACCTCGCCCAGCAGTGCGCCAAAGGCGTTGCACAGCGCGTCCAAATCGTGGCTGCCGGCGCTTTCCAGCGCGTTCAGCCTGTCCAACTGCGCGGCCATGGTCTGCAGCTGGCGCGGCCAGCGCTCCCGCAGGGCGGGCAGGCTTGGCTCCAGCTTTTGCGCCTGCGCCAGACTGGCGCGGCGGTGATCGTCCTGCCAGTCATCGAGAAAGTTGTAGTACGCCAGCGCGGCGGTCATGTCGGCGGCGTAGTCCAGCAGCTCGTTGTCCGCGCGGGGGCGTTTTTTCAGTGGGTGGGGCACGCAGCGGCCCTCGAAAAAGGCTGTGGGCGTGTCATACAGTGCTGTCAGCAGAATGGCGACAAACGCCATGTCATAGCTTAATGCCAACTGTCCGGTGCGTCCGTAGCGGCGGCCCAGCGTCCGGCACAGCCCGCAGTAGTAAGCCTGGTAGCGGTCCATCTCGGCGTCTGCCAGACCCTTACGGTAAAGCGTAACATATCCGAACATCGCGCGTCAACTCTTTTTGATGAACTGATGGCCGCACTTCGGGCAGGTGATGCTGATCTTGCCGCGCCCGCGGGGCACGCGCAGCTGCTGGCCGCACTGGGGGCAGCGGTAATAGTGATAGTCCTTGCGCTGCTTGAACCGCACCTGCTGCTTGCCAAACCACGTGGTAACGCGGTTCTGGTAGGAGAGATATTTGAGGTTTTCACTGTACCGCTTGCGGGTGTTGCGGCTCAAAATGCGGAAATAGCTGTAGACGATGGCCGCCAGCCCCAGCCAGTACAGCACCGGCGACACCCACGCGCCGATGACAATAAGGATAAGCGACGAAATACACAGGAAACCGCCGAACTGGTCGAACCCATATCGGCCCGCCATAAACCGCTGAAACCAGCCTTTCATGTAAAAACCACCTTTTTGCGGCAAAGCCGCATTGTTTTCATCGTACTATTATGGCACACAAATATGGGCAAATCGTGAACAAGCGGGGAATAGAGTTTGAACAAATATAGTTGTACAAGAAAAACATAGGCGAAACACAATTGTGGAAGCTTCGAGAATGCTAATAGTTTATAAAATATATCAATCTGGCATTAAATCGCTTTTGCCAAGGTTGCATTTTGAACATAGTGTTTGTAGATTATCAATTACAGTTTCTCCGCCTTTGGCCCAAGGAATAATATGGTCAACTTGAAGTTCGACAGAAGAATCTTTTGCAGGAGAAGCACCGCAGACACAGCATTTGAATTTATCTCGTTGCATGACAATAAATCGTGTCCGCAGATTCACTGTTCTAGAGGTTTTATGGTGGATACCTACACAATAAACATTATTTGGTTTTGTTTGCTCATCCCTAGAATCGGTTTCGTTTATGTAATTCACAAATGCCACTAGTGCATTACGCCAACCACCAAAACGCTTTTCGTATGTTCCGACTGAATATTTGGAAATGTCTCGCATTTGTGAGTATGTTGGCTGCTTTCCTAATCGAACCCATACATTTTCGATTTCCTCAAATAGTTCCTCGTCTGTAATTCCGATTTTAGACCTAGAGGGCTTTAAGGATGCTTTGGCTAAGCAAGTAAACCACGAACCAAATCTTCTGGTAAGCGTTGTAGAGTGAAATTTTCCATAGTGGTTATAATCGTCAAGGGTAACGGTATCCTGATTCAAAATTTTAGCAACTCGTTGCAAGTCATCAATCAAGTCGGAATCTGTTGCATTTCTATGAAACTCATTTAACTCAAATACCATTTATATCATCTCCGCAATACCATTATTTGTAAGGTATACCCTGGGAGTTTATAACATCACTTTGCGCGTGACAACCAAACTATTACCTCCACGTGCTTCGTCCTCGGGAACAGATCCACCGGCTGGACCTCCACGGCTTTATACCCGTGCTCGGTCAGCCACTTGGCATCCCTTGCCGCTGTTGCGGCGTTGCAGCTGACCATGACCACGGTCCGCGGGGCCATCTCGGCAATGGCGGTCAGGGTCGCCTCGTCGCAGCCCTTGCGGGGCGGGTCTACGACGATCACGTCGGGACGCGCACCCTCGGCGGCGAGCTGGGCGGCGGCTGCACCGGCATCCTGACAGCGGAAGTCCGCTCTGTCCGCGTCCAGTCCCAGCCGCGCGGCGGTCTCCTTCGCGCCCTCCACAGCCTGCGGCACGACCTCAACGCCGACTAAGCGCTTGCAGTCCGCCAGCATCGAAAGCCCGATCGTGCCCATGCCGCAGTACAGGTCCAGCAAAAAATCGTCCGGCTTCAGCCCGGCGTACTCCCGCGCCTTGGCGTAGAGCACCTCGGCGGCGGGGGTGTTGACCTGGTAAAATTCATGCACACCCATCCGCAGCGGCACACCGGCCAGCGTGTCCTCAATGACGCCGGGGCCCAGCACGGTGCGGGTCCTGCGGCCCAAAATAACGTTCGTCCGCTCACTGTTGCGGTTGACCAAAATCGTCGTTAAAGCAAACTCTTTTTGCAGTGTGGCGCAAATTTCCGCCTCGTTCGGCAGACCGTTGCCGTTTACCACAAAGCACAAAAGCCGCTGCCCGCTGTGCCAGCCCTGACGCATGTACAAATGGCGCACGCGGCCCGTGTGGGTCTCCTCGTTGTAGGCAGTGATGCCGTTCTCCTCCAGCAGCGCACAGGCGCGGGCGGCCAGCTCGTTCATCCACGCGGGCTGCAGCTTGCAGTCGGTGCAGGCCACAATGCGGTGGCTGCGCCCGGCAAAAAAGCCGGTCACAATATGCCCGTTCTCGTCGGTGCCCACGGGCAGCTGGACCTTGTTGCGGTAGCGGTTCGTGTCGGGTGCGCCCAGCACGTCCGGCACCGGTACGTCCAGCTTGCCCAGCCGCGCAAAGGCGTCACGTACAAACTGGGTCTTGGCGGCGCACTCGGCCTCATAGCTGATATGCCGCAGCCCGCAGCCTCCGCAGGGGCCGGCCACCGGGCAGTCCTGCCTGACGCGGCCCGGCCCGGCGGTCAACAGCTTCTCCACGCGGCCAAAGGCATAGGTTTTCATCGGCTTGACAATGCGCACCTCGGCCACGTCGCCGGGGGCGGTCAGCGGCACAAAAACGGCCTGACCGTCCTTGTGGGCCACGCCGTTTCCGTCATTGGAGAGCGCTTCGATCTCCAGAGTAATGATCTGATTTTTCGTAAAAGGCATGTCTGCTCCTTATAAATAGTGCGGGAAATGTTACGGGTTGATGGCCTGCGGTGCGGCAGGGCCTTCCTTCTCCAGCGTGGCCAGGTACTTGCTCGGCGGCACGCCCTTGACCTTCTTGAACACGCGGGAAAAATAGAACTGGTCAAAAAAGCCCACAGATACGGCAATTTCCGCAATCGAAAGGCTGGAATTCTTCAACAGGCTGCACGCCTCGCTGATGCGGTAGCTTGTCAGGTAGTCAATGGGACTCTGCCCGACATTCGACATGAACACGCGGTACAGGTGGCTGCGGCTGACGCCGACGGCCTTGGCAATATCGTCCACCGAAATATCATGCGAGTAGTTGAACTGGATATACTTGATGGCGGCCAGCACGTACTGGCTGCTGGACGAGCCTACGTTGGGCATCGCCTCGCGGGCCTCCTTCATCAGGTGCGCCATAAAGATATACAGATAGCCCGTCATCAGGGCCTCGCACTGTGGCTCCGGCCCGCGGGACAGGTAGATGTTGTACAGCGCCTCCCGCACGGTCTGCGGGTCCTTGCAGTGGTGTACGGGGTGCGCGTCGGAGAACGGCGTCTGCTGCACCAGCTTGTTGGCACACGCGCCGTTGAAGCCGACCCAGTAGTACTCCCACGGGTCGGTCTCGTCGGCGGCGTAGGTGATGAGCTGGTTCGGCTTGGCCAGGAACAGATCGCCCTCCTGCAGCGTGTGCGAGGCCCCATTGACCTGATACACACCCTTGCCCGCCACCACCAGATGGATCAGGTAGTGGTCGCGCACGCCGGGGCCCCAAGTGTGGCCCGGCTGGCAGTATTCATGCCCGCAGTTAAAAATCGAGAGCTCGACGTTGTCGGTGTAGCTCTGCTTGTAGGATTGCTTCATCTCATTGATGGTCATGGCGGCACCTCGCTCGTGTGATATTTTTATTATACCAAGCTATTCATCAAAAGTCCATAAAAGAGGCGGAAAAAATGTTTGCTTTTTTTGCAGGATTTGCTATACTGAAAACAAGAAACCCGCAGAGAGCCGCTCCTTTGGCTGTCTGCCTAAAAACATAAGGCTCAATTTGTGCATATCTACGAAAAGAGCCGCCCGACAGGAAAGGTGAGTGGAATCATGGCAAATACCATTGAACTCAAACAGCAGATCGCACAGGGCGAATACGACGCCGCCTTTGCCAAGCTGTACGGCGCAGACGCCGTGCAGGAGCAGCGCAAGCGCTATACCGACCTGATCGACGAATTTGAAAAGAAATACGGCACCAACCGCACGGTGCGCCTCTATTCCGCCCCGGGCCGCACCGAGATCGGCGGCAACCACCGACCACAACAACGGTGTGGTGCTGGCAGGCTCTGTCAACCTGGATATGGTGGCCGTCGTCTCCCCGAATGAGGAAAATGTCATCCGCGTCAAGTCCCTGGGCTTTGACAAAATTGACGATGTCGATGTCACCAACCTCGTCCCGCAGCCGTGCGAGGCCGAGCACTCCGCGTCCCTGATCCGCGGCGTCGCCAAGGGCATTGTGGATGCAGGCGGCAAGGTGGGCGGCTTTGACTGCTACACCACCTCTGACGTTCTGGGCGGTTCCGGTTTGTCCAGCTCGGCTGCCTTTGAGGTGTGCATGGGTGCTATCTTCCGCGGCGAGTACAACGATAATGACATGAAGCGTTTCGACCAGGTCAAAAACGCCATGATCAGCCAATATGCTGAGAATGTTTTCTTTGGCAAGCCCTGCGGCCTGATGGACCAGACCGCCTGCGCCGTGGGAAAGGTCATCACCATCGACTTTAAGGAAGTGGGCCATCCGGTCGTGCGCGAAGTTCCGTTTGATCTGGCAGCCAAGGGCTTTGCACTCTGCATCAGCGATACCAAGGGCAGCCACGCTGACCTGACCGATGATTATGCCGCTGTGCGCCGCGAGATGGAGAGCGTTGCCGAATTCTTTGGCAAAAAGGTTCTGCGCGATGTGGACGAGGAAACCTTCCTGAAAGCCATCCCCGAAGTGCGCAAAGTGACCGGCGACCGTGCCGTGGTGCGTGCCATCCATTTTTATAATGACAGCCGCCGCGCCGGGGAAATCTATGAAGCCATCAAGGCAGATGATTTTGACCGCTTCCTGCAGCTGATCATTGAGGGCGGCCATTCCAGCTTTGAGTTCAACCAGAACGCCTACAGCATCAAGAACCCGCAGGAGCAGGGTGTGCCTTTGGCATTGGCCATCAGCCAGAAGGTGCTGAACGGCCGCGGCGCATGGCGTTTGCAGGGCGGCGGCTTTGCCGGTACCATCCAGGCATTTGTTCCGCTGGCACTGCTGGAAACCTACAAGAACGCCATTGACGCTGTGTTTGGCGCGGGCAGCTGCCATGTGCTGAGCGTGCGCAATTACGGCGCTGTGATGGTTACGCCGGATATGTAAAGGCAACACCGCACAATTCCCGCCTTGCGGCTTAAGCACCGCTCCGGCAGC
>OHYM01000490.1_pt1 | contig 10338 bp, 7 predicted proteins | sample 1580311 | NCBI WGS metagenome assembly OHYM01 (sample SAMEA3882512, study PRJEB24775) | human gut metagenome | biome: human-associated habitat; feature: intestine environment; material: feces | place: Netherlands | collected 2009/2010
CAATGGTGTTGCCGTACACCGTGCCTTCGCACAGGATGGAGAACACCACGGCCAGCATCATCAGCGGAAAGTAGGGCAGGCAGGCCGATTTGGCCGGGAAGATGATGAAGATGATATCCTCAAACATGACCAGCAGACAGAAAAAGCCGAAGATCAGCAGGTTCAGCAGATCATGGATGCGGCCAATGCGCTCCTGCTCGGTGCGGTAATGCGCGTAGACATAGGGGCCCCAGTAGGTGGAAAAACCGGCCTGAATGGTGGTGACAAGCTGGGCCAGGGTGTAGGCAAAATCAAACGAACCCTGCTCCGCCGCGGGGGCGTAATTGCCTAAAAAAGAAAGGCAGATGGCGCGGTACAGCGGAATCAGGATGGCCGCAGGTGCCAACACAATGCCGTAAGGCAGTGCCGCCCGGTAAATGTGGGCATAGGGGCGCAGGCCGCGCACAGGGGCCTCTTTCGTTTGACCTTTAGAAGCCCGCCGCCAATAGAACACTGCGACCCCCGCAAAGCTGCACACCGCACCCAGCACAAAAGCGCGGGCGTCCTGGGTAACAAAGCCGGGCAGCAGGTAGATCAGGTTCAGGCAGGCCTGCATCCACAGCGTTTCGGTGGTGTAGGCGCGCACATTGTTTTCCAGCCGGAGCAGCACGTTGAGGTAACGCACCAGCATGTACAGAGCAGCGTTCAGGAACAAAAACGGCACCAGCCCGGCACCGTTGGCCCCAAGGCCAAAGGCCGCCGCCAGCGGCTTGGCGAAAAAGATGCTGCCGATGCCGCCCACCAGCAGCATGACCAGCACCGAAAGCCGGGTACACGCGGCAAACATGCTGCGCCCGGTGGAACCGGCAGGCGGTTCGTGGTAAAAGCGCAGCAGGCTTTGATCCAGCCCAAGCATGCCCACGTTCATCAGCGACATGGTGTATGCCATGAAGGAAGCAGGAACGGCGTAGCTTTCGGCGGGCAGGACGCCCTTGATGATAAGCGCTGCGCCGGAAATGCCAAAGCCAAGGTAGGTGGCAATGGAGTATTTCATCACATTTCCGGCAAAGCTTTCAGTTTTTTTCGGTTCAGACATGGCAGGCTCCCATTTGCAGCGGGCGCACCGCAGCGCGCCGGAAAAACAACTTTATTTTACATATGGCCGGATGCGCGCTTCCATGCGCTGGATCTCCTCCGGCGGGATATAGGCTTTGTCCACATAACCGTAAATGCGCTGGGCAAAGTTGGCCAGCGGCGGGCAGAAGGCAAACACCCGTTTGGGTTCCCACTTGTGGCGGTACAGCATGTGTACCCCCGCCAGTGCGCAGAACTTGAGCAGGTTGAAGTGCGGCGTAAAGCCGGGCCCCATCGGTTCATCCCGCGGGGGATTTTTGTACACTTCCTCCAGCAGGTCGGCCATCCGCTTGTAGGCCGGGGCAGGGGAGGGGTCAAAATAGCCCTCAATCACATCCCGTGCAATGGGGAACGGCGGGTTCGGCTGCGCCATGGCAGCGGCAAACTCCGGGTAGCTAGTCACATAGTGAGCATCCTTGTAGATGACGGGGTCATACTCGTGCTCGATGGGCACCGGGCGCAGGATATGGCAGCTTTTGCCCGCCATGTATACTTCGGCCACAGCGGTGCTCATCCAGATGGCCGCCACAATCCACTGCTTGACGGAATCCGCAAAAATCACATGAAAGTTGGGGCGCTTGGCGGCCAGCTCGTCCAGGGCTTTGCATTTCCATTCGCTGGGGTGGCGGCGGTATACCAGTTCCACCTCCGGGTGGTCACCCAGGTAGCGGTCAAACCAGGCCAGCGTTTTTTCCATCGAAACGCGGTTGGTGCGGGCAAAGCCGGAAAAATCCGTTCCCGCCATTTTGGAAAGCTCGGTCACTTCCTGGTCGGTCATGCTGGCATAGCCAAAGCTGGAAATGTACAGGTGCAGCTGTTTGGCGGGGTCAAGGCCGAATTCCTTGCACAGGGTTTCCTTATCCTTAAAGTAGCCCTTGAACTCCGGCCGCAGAAAGTCCATCATCACAGCGCCGGTCACGGGGGTGTTCTTGGCATCCATGCCATGGGCCTGTAACCGCTGGGCAGTGCGCTGGCCCCAGCAAGTCTGCACGCAGCGCTTGGCGTTGCCGTTCATGTTGAACCAATCGCCCTCCTCCTGCGTGTCGGAGAGCATCTGCTCCCAGTGCAGGTTGACGATCTTGTTGCATCTGCCAATGTTGTTGTACACATGGCTGTTGATGGCTTCGTTGTCATACATGCAGCTGGCAACCAGAACTTCCGGCTTGTCTTTGCCAAACAGGCGCAGATCTTTGGCATCCAGCAGCTGGCGGATGCGCACGGTGTAGCCGCGGCGCTCCAGCTCCAATTTGAGCAAAAGATCACTCTCATATTCCCGAACGGTGTGTTCGTACAAAATCAAAAAGTCCAGTGCCACAGGGGACCTCCTTTTTGGGGTGGGGCAGCATCAGCGCTGCATATCATCAAACAGTTCGGCTGTCCAGTCCGGCAGGCCGTATTTTTCGTCCAGGTGGAACCCGTCAAAAAACTGGGTGTCATCATCGGTAATGCAGCTGGTGCACCATTCGTAATTCAGCACGGCAAAATTCTGCTTTTCCAACAGCGGCAGAACTTCGTCCTGCATCACGGCGGTAATGCCAAAGGCATCGCATACCTCGGTGCGCACATTGGCGGCCATGGGGGGCAGCACAATGGTCAGCTCCACGCCGCGGTCTGCGCAGCGCTGGGCCATAGCCAAAAACTCCGCCAGCTCGGTTTCGTTCAGTGTCCAGTTCTGGCAGCGGGTGGTGATCAGCGCCGGGTACTCATATAGCTTTTTGTGCAGCGGAATCGTGTTCCCGGCATCATCCAGGTAATCCGCCGCGGTCCAGTCGCCGGATTCAATGGTGTCCGGCGTGCCCTTTACGGTGTCCATAAACACGGTCAGGGCGTTCACGTTGTATTCCAGGTTCAGACAGTAGGCCAGCGGGTTGCGCAGGGTAGCTTCCAGCGCCGAAAAACGGTCGGTGTTATAGCTGCTGTTTAAGGTGTAGAACGAAAGCTCAAACAGAATGCGGTCCACCTGGTTGCCGGAATCCAGCACATAGTTGGCAAGGTCCACACATTCCTTCAGGGAAGCACCACCAAAGGCCAGGTTCTGCCAGCTTTGCCCGGTCAGGGAATCCACAAGGTCCATATCAAAGTGGGCCAGGCGGCTGTCCCCGATGATCAGGTTGGTGCCGGGGCTCTGCTCATAGGCGCGCACACGGGCCACCGGCTGGCTGGAAGAGGCTGTTTTTTTGATGCCAAAATAATTGTTTGGCTCAAACGCCACAAAAAAGGCAAACCACAGATAGACCGGCACGAACAGCAGCGCCAATTTTTTGATGATATGCTTCACGCCGGAAATCTCCTTTTTTCCATAAGATTAAAACCCTGCATAGGGGCCGAACGCGTTGGCGTTAAAGCCGCCGCTCTGCATGATGTACCCCACCAGGATAAAAACGATCAAAACAACATACAGCGCATTGCGGTGCTTGGCGCTTGCCAGGGCAACCTCAGCCGGTTTGTTTTTGCAGGCAAAATTGCGCCGGTGATCCAGCCAGATGCCAAGCGCCAGCGCCAGCGCAGCGAACGCCCAATAAGCCGCTACCATAATGGTATTGGCGTAAAAGCCGGTATACGCTGTGCTGTACAGCTCCCCGGCAAAGCGGGCGGGGGACCAGCTGTTCATCAGGCAACGGCCCAGGTAGCCGAAAGCATCGCCAACGCCCAGGTTTTCGGCCATGCCGGAAAGGTTGCCGGACCCCACGCGGAAGAACACCATGCTGATGGTCCACAAAACAAACACCACAACCCGCTTGCCCCACAGCACACGGGCCGGGGTGCCGCGCTTTTTGGGTTTGCCAAAGCGGCGGTGCAGCAGCTCTTCGCCCACGCGGTAAACCGCCTGCAGCAGACCCCAGATGATGAATGGCGCGGTGCTGCCGTGCCAGAAGCCGGAAGCAAAGAATACGCAGAACACGCACAGCTCGGTGGGCAGGCGGCCAAAGCGGCCAAGATCTGCCCAGGCCAGCGGCATAAAGAGATAATCCTGCAGCCAGGAAGAAAACGAGATGTGCCAGCGGCTCCAGAAGCCGGAAAAGTTGGTGGCGTAAAACGGGGTCTTAAAGTTTTCCGGCAGGTCCAGCCCCAGCACAAGGCCGGTGGCACGGGAAATCTCGGAATAGCCGGAAAAGCTGAAATACAGATAAAAAGTGTACATCACCGCGGTCAAAATCAGCATGGGGGCGCTGTAATCCGCATAGTGGGGGAAAACCGTATCCACCACCATGTTCAGCACATCCGCCACGGCAATGTATTTGAACAGCCCCAGCGCATATAGCCGCAAAGCGCGCACCGTGCGGGCGGCATCAAAGCGGTGCTCGGCGCTCAACTGTGGCAGCAGCGCACCGGCACGGCAGATGGGCCCCTGGGTGACGGTGGCAAAAAAGTTGAGGAACAGCGCCAGCCGGATAAAGCTGGTTTCCACCTCGCAGTCGCCGCGGGTGGCGTCGATCAGGTAGGCGATTGCGGCAAAACTGGTAAAGCTGATGCCCAGCGGCATGGCTACCGCGCGCCAGCCGTGCAGCACCCCGCCCAACAGGCCGTTATACTTAAAAAAGGCCAGAATGCCCAGCATACCGATCACGCCAAGGCGCAAAAAAGCGGTTTTGTGTGCGCCGTCCCGCCAGGCAAGGCCGCGGCCGCACAGGTAGGTGAACACCGCCAGTGCAATGGTGACCGGCAGCATGGCCGGCATGGCCAGCGCATAAAACACCCACGAAGCTCCCAGCAGAAACACCGGCTGCATGCGCACCGGCAAATGCAGGTAAACGGCAGCCACAACCACCAAAAATGCACAGTATTGCAGGCTTTGCAGCCCCATGAGCGCAACCTCCAGACCTAATAGGAGCGGTACCGCACAACGCGCGGCGTGCCGCAAAAAATCCACAGGCAGCAAGGATAAAATAAGACCGCCTGCACCCGCAATATGGCAAAATGGCACAATATCACAGATTAACTAAACTATTATACCTGTTTTGCCTACTAATGTAAAGTGGGCCGCCCCGCGGGGGCAAAATACGCACGAAAAAACGTAAAGAATACTGTTTGCACAGCGGCAACAAAAGCGGCGTTAAAATGTGATAACAAAGAGCAAAACGCGGAATAAAAAGCAGTCCTACTAGGTGTGATAAGTTTCCTGGAACGGTTGCACTGAATACGTGAAAATGATATACTATCATAGTAATAAAAAATAGGCTGGGTGTGTACCAAACTGTCCGGCGGTTGAAATGCTGGTGGGACGGACAGTTTTTGCGGAACTGCAAGCAGGGTTCCGCTGCAGGCTTACGGGAGTGAAAAATATGAAAGTTGTAATTCTTGCCGGCGGCTATGGCACGCGCATTTCGGAAGAAAGCAAGTTCAAGCCGAAACCGATGATCGAAATCGGCGGTATGCCTATTTTGTGGCATATCATGAAAGAGTATTCTTATTATGGCTTCAATGATTTTGTGATCTGCGCCGGGTACAAGCAGCATATGATCAAGGAGTGGTTTGCGGATTATTTCCTGCATACCAGCGATGTGACCTTTGACTTCACCCAGGGCAACGAGATAATCGTGCATGACCAGCACGCCGAGCCGTGGCGCGTGACGGTGGTGGATACCGGCCTGAACACGATGACGGGCGGCCGCATCAAGCGGGTGCAGAAATATATCGGCAACGAAACCTTTATGATGACCTATGGTGATGGCGTCTGCGATGTGAACATTGCCGAACTGGTCAAGTTCCATAAGCAGCACGGCAAGCTGGCAACCCTGACCGCCGTGGTGCAGGAACAGCAGAAAGGCGTGCTGGATATCGGCCAGGACAATTCGGTTCAGGCGTTCCGTGAAAAGAGCGTCAACGATGGGGCTATCATCAACGCGGGCTATATGGTGCTGGAACCGGAAGTGTTTGATACCATCAGCGGTGATGATACCATTTTTGAGCAGGCCCCGCTGCGCGAGCTGGCAGCCAAAGGCCAGCTGATGAGCTATGTGCACCGCGGATTCTGGCAGTGCATGGATACCGAGCGCGAAAAAAGTATGCTGGAAAAAATGTGGGCGTCCGGCTGTGCGCCCTGGGAAGTGTGGAACCAACAATGAACTTGGAATTTTATCGCGGCAAACGCGTGTTTGTAACCGGGCATACCGGTTTTAAGGGCAGCTGGCTCTGCCGCATGCTGGTGGGGGTCGGTGCGGTGGTAACGGGTTACAGCCTGGAACCGCCCACAACCCCCAACCTCTTCTCTCTGGCAGGGCTGGAAGGCAAAATGACCAGCGTGATCGGCGACATCCGCGATTTTGCCAGCCTGAAAGCGGCCTTTGATGCCGCCCAGCCGGAAATTGTGCTGCACCTGGCGGCTCAGCCCATTGTGCGGGACAGCTACAAGGACCCGCGCTATACCTATGAAACCAATGTGATGGGCACCGTGAACCTGTTGGAATGTGTGCGTACCGCCCAAACTCCGCCGCGCTCTGTGCTGAACGTAACAACGGATAAGGTGTACCAGAATAATGAATGGTGCTGGGGCTACCGCGAAAACGAACCGTTGGACGGCTTCGACCCCTACTCCAACAGCAAAAGCTGCTCGGAGCTGGTGACCCACAGCTATAAAAACAGCTTTTTTGCGGATGGCAGCGTGGCCATCTCCACTGCCCGCGCAGGTAATGTGATTGGCGGCGGCGATTTTGCCAATGACCGCATCATCCCGGACTGCGTGCGCGCGATGGCAAAAGGGGAGAGCATCGGTGTGCGCAACCCGTATTCCACCCGCCCATACCAGCATGTGCTGGAACCGCTGGCAGCGTACCTGCTGATCGCCCAGCGCCAGTATGAGGATAACCGGTACGCCGGCTATTATAACGTCGGCCCGGATGACTGCGACTGTGTGACGACCGGCACCCTGGTAGACCTGTTCTGCCAGGCGTGGGGCGATGGTGCTGCATGGGAAAACCGCGCTGAGGCAAACGCCCCGCATGAAGCAAACTTTTTGAAGCTGGATTGCAGCAAATTGAAATCTACCTTTGGCTGGAAACCGCGCTGGCATATGGCGGAATGTATGCAAAAGACCGTTGCGTTCAGCAAGGTATGGCTTTCCGGCGGGGATATCCCGGCGGAGATGGACAAAGAAATCAAGGAATTTTTGAGTGAGTAAGGGAGCAGACGATGGCAAATTGGAGCAATGAGGCCGAAGCCCGCGAGCAGATCAAGGCGCTGGTGGCAGAATATTACCATGACTTTAAGGAGAAAAAGGCGGATTTCAAGCCCGGCGACCGCGTTACTTATGCATCCCGCGTGTTTGATGAAAAAGAAATGTGCGCCCTGACCGATGCAACGCTGGATTTCTGGCTGACCACCGGCCGCTTTGCGGATGAATTTGAAAAAGAGTTTGCCAAGTGGATCGGCGTAAAGTTCGCCAACCTGGTCAACTCCGGCTCCTCCGCCAACCTGATTGCCTTTATGGCGCTCACCGCCCCGGAACTGGGCGACCGCCAGATCAAAAAGGGCGATGAGGTCATCACTGTGGCATGCGGGTTCCCCACCACTGTCACCCCGGCGCTGCAGTATGGCGCTGTGCCGGTGTTTGTGGATGTGACCGTGCCGCAGTACAACATTGATGTGACCAAGCTGGAAGCCGCTCTTTCCCCCAAGACCAAGGCAGTCATGATCGCCCATACCCTGGGCAACCCGTTTGACCTGTCCGCCGTCAAAGCCTTCTGCGATGCCCATAACCTCTGGCTGGTGGAGGATAACTGCGATGCCCTGGGCACCCAGTACACCATCAACGGCGAAACCCGCTTTACCGGAACCTGGGGCGATATCGGCACCTCCAGCTTCTACCCGCCGCACCACATGACGATGGGCGAGGGCGGCTGCGTGTATACAAACAGCCCGCTGCTGAACCGCCTGATCAAGAGCTACCGCGACTGGGGCCGCGACTGCATCTGCCCGTCCGGCCATGATAACTTCTGCGGCCACCGCTTTGACGGTCAGTATGGCGAACTGCCCGCAGGCTATGACCACAAGTACGTTTACAGCCACTTTGGCTATAACCTCAAGGTCACCGACATGCAGGCCGCCATCGGCTGCGAGCAGCTGAAAAAGTTCCCCACCTTCATCGAGCGCCGCCGCCACAACTGGGACCGCCTGCGCGCCGCGCTGGAGCCCGCCGCCGACAAGCTGATCCTGCCGGAGCCGGCTGCCAACAGTCGCCCGTCCTGGTTCGGCTTCCTGATCTCCGTCAAGCCGGGGAGCGGTCTGGACCGCAACGCTGTGACCCGCTATGTGGAGAGCCACAACGTGCAGACCCGTTTGCTGTTCAGCGGCAACCTCATCAAGCACCCCTGCTTTGACCAGATCCGCGGCACCGACGCCTACCGCGTGGCAGGGGAGCTGACCAACACCGACTTTATCATGAACAACACCTTCTGGGTCGGCGTTTACCCCGGCATGACCGACGAGATGATCGACTACATGGCCAAGACGATTATCGAGGCTGTGAATCAGTAAGACAGAAAGGCCGAACCATAGGACAAAAAGCAAAGCCGTGCTGCGCGGAAGCATCAAGACCGACTTTGCTTTTTGATTGTTCATAAGAAAATAAAAAGGAATGGACCCATGCAGAAATTGTTAGCCCTGTTGGGCGCGAAAAGCAAAGAGGAATTTTTGGCGCTGCTTGCCCAGTTTATCAAGTTTGGCCTTGTAGGCGTGAGCAACACGGCGGTATCCATGGCGGTATACTATATCTTTTTGTGGATCGACCCGGGCCTGTACATGGTAGGCAGCATATTGGGCACGATTTTGAGCATTGCCAATGCCTTTTTTTGGAACGATAAGTTTGTGTTTACCGGAAATGCAAACGACTGGCGCAGCAAGCTGAAGCGGTTGGGCAAGACCTATGTCAGCTACGGCGGTACATCGATCCTTTCCAATGTTTTGCTTTGGATAGAGGTTGCGTTCTTCGGCGTGAGCAAAACGATTGCACCGATTGTGAATTTGCTGGTTACGATTCCGCTGAATTTCATTATCAATAAGATGTGGACATTTAAGGAGATCTGAATCAATGATATTAGAAAAGAAAAGGCTGGCGGTAAGGTGGTACAGTATTTGCTTGATTATTCTTGCAACGGTGGCACTTGCCTATTTGGCAATATCCAATGGGCAGGCAATCCAATACATGACATGGACATACGACACGGCAGGAATTTATCCGGATTTGTTCGAGTCAATCCGTGATGCGGCAGATTTACATCCATATGAGAGAAAATCGATCTATCCACCGCTGACATATCTGATATTGTGGATCTTTTCAAAAATGGTTCCGGGAGATTACAGTGCAGGCTTCGCATTTGGTGAAGCATCTGTAACGCCGAATGGGGTTCTTGTCGGGACGATGTTCTTTCTAGTGTCAACAGGCGTTGTCTGTGCCATGGCAGCAAACAAGTTGTCACTGAAAGGCATTGATGTAGTACTTTACAGTGTGGCCTTTGTATCTTCTCCGGCGTATGTATTTATGCTGGAACGCGGGAATATTGTCATTCTGTCATTACTTTTTCTGATGTTTTTGTGTTCAATTACAACAGTGAAAATACGGTAATAAGAAATTTGGCATTGCTATCGCTGGCAATTGCAACAGGTCTGAAGCTATATCCGGTGTTTTTTGGTCTTTTACTTTTGAACAAAAAGCATAAAGAGGATGCAGTAAAGGCTATTGTATACGGTGTGGCACTTTTTATCCTTCCATTTGCAGGTACGGGTGGGATTCAGAACATTGCCAAAATGCTTCAAAATATTACTGATATATCAGCGGATACGATCAATAATGCCAAAGGATTTGGATATGGCTTTAAGGTTAATATTTCCAATATCTGTCAAGCGTTTGGCGAAAAGATGAAAGTACAGTCTTCAACGACGGATTGGATTGCCGGAGTGTTGATGCTGATATTGCTATGCATGGTAATTTTTGTTGTTTTTATATCCCGGCAAGAATGGGAAAAAGCTTATGCACTGTGCATGGTCTTGACGCTTATTCCGACATTTTCTTGGATATATAACGAGATTTATTTATTGATACCCATTACATTACTTCTTTATGAAAGACCGGAACTTAAGAAAAACACGGTTTTGCCGCTTATACTAATGATGCTGATTATGGGGGAGTTCCCATACATAAGTCTTTTTAATAGCCTTGAAGGATATCATAAAATCAGTCTTTCAACAATGCTGGGAAATGCATCGATGTGGGTATTGATGATTTATCTC
>OHYM01000491.1_pt1 | contig 10333 bp, 5 predicted proteins | sample 1580311 | NCBI WGS metagenome assembly OHYM01 (sample SAMEA3882512, study PRJEB24775) | human gut metagenome | biome: human-associated habitat; feature: intestine environment; material: feces | place: Netherlands | collected 2009/2010
CCCTCCCCGGCTTCTGACTCCCTTGGCGGTGAGTGGGCAGTGATCGCACTGGCACGCTCCGGCGAGCAGGCAGAGGACGGTTATTACGAAAAATATAGGGCGAACCTGGAAAAACGGGTGAAAGAACAATCTGGCGTACTTAGCGAAAACCGTTATACGGAATATTCACGGGCGATACTGGCTTCCCGGGCAATTGGAATCGATCCTGCTGATATTGGCGGCTATGATCTTGTGAAGCCATTAGAAGACTTTGATTCCGTTACAGCCCAAGGATTAAATGGTGCTGTTTTTGCCCTTCTTGCTTTAAACGCAGACAGAGCAGACACCAACGGAGAACTGGAACAGAAATATCTGACTTATATTGTAGACCAGGAAAAACCGGATGGAGGCTTTTCCTTAGATGACAGCTCTGATACCGCAGATGTGGATCTGACTGCCATGACCTTACAGTGCTTAGAGCCCTATGCCACAGAGGAAGAAATCAGTGCCATCATTGACCGTGGCGTGGAATTTTTAGCGGATGCGCAGGCAGAGGATGGCGGTTATGAGGCGTATGGGGATAAAAGCTCTGAGTCCGTTTCCCAGGTGATCCTTGCACTTAGCACGTATGGGATCGACTGCAACAAGGATGCACGTTTCCAGAAAAAGGAAAAAGGGCTTTACGACAACCTGATGGAGTATTATAAAAAAGATGGAAGCTTTTCCCATCTATTAGACGGGGACAGCGATCCCATGGCTACCGACCAGGCGTTTTGTGCAATGGCGGCATACAGCCGGTTTTTAAATTGCAAAACCAGTTTTTATGATATGAGCGATACCAATTGACACATAAGAAAAAGAACCTGGATCAGCCAGTAAAAAGGGCAGGAGGAAAGAAATGGCAGATAAGATCACACAGCTTCAGAAGGAGCTTGGAACCATTATAAAAGGAAAAAAAGAAGTTACGGATAAGATTATCATGGCAGTGCTGGCAAGAGGACATGTGCTTTTGGAGGATGTTCCTGGTGTTGGAAAGACAACCACAGCTTTGGCACTTTGCCGTTTTATGGGAATGGATTTTAACCGGATCCAGTTTACTCCGGATGTAGTCCCTTCCGATGTAACCGGATTTACCATGTACGAAAAACAGACAGGCAAATTCATCTACCGCCCAGGTGCGGTGATGTGCAACATGCTTCTGGCGGATGAGATCAACCGAACCTCCAGCAAAACCCAGGCAGCTCTTCTGGAAGTCATGGAAGAGGGAAAGGTAACGGTAGATAACGAGACACATCCGGTTCCGCAGCCCTTTGTAGTCATTGCTACAGAGAACCCTACCGGCTCTTCCGGAACCCAGATGCTGCCGGAATCCCAGTTAGACCGATTTATGATAAGCCTTTCCATGGGCTACCCGGATCACGAAAACCTGGTAGAGCTGCTTCGGGACCGGCAGACAAAAAATCCGTTGGAGAACGCGAAAGCTGTTATTACCAAAGAAGAAGTTGTTATGCTTCAGGATCAGGTACAAAAAGTATATATGGCAGATTCCATCCTGAACTATATTGCAACCCTTGCAGAGGCAACCAGAAACCATCCGATGATCACACTTGGTCTTAGCCCCCGTGGAACCCTGGCTTTATGCCGTATGACAAAGGCGGCAGCCTTCATGGAAGAACGGGATTATGTGATCCCGGAAGATGTAAAAAAAGTATTCACAGATGTAACCGCACACCGCATGATTCTGGATTCCAGAGCCAGATACCAGGAGCAGAGTGCGAAGGACATTCTGGAAGAAATTTTAAAAGATACATCGGCACCGAAGGTAGAGGGAGAATGAAAAACAGGATTTTACTACTCATATGGTTCATACTGCTTGCCTTGGCTGCCATTTTTACTGGAGCCTGGGTATATGCCGTTCTTTTGCTTTTATCTGCCCTTGCGGTAGTGGCTTTTTTGCTGCTTGGTTTCTTTTTCGGAAAAAAGATCACCATGAAGCTAAAGCTCCCAAAAGCAGCGGAACAGGATGGAATCTGGAAAGGAAAGCTGCAGATCGTGAATGACTCTGTCCTTCCGGTATTTTTAGGAAAAGGCAGCCTGCATCTGGAAAATCGTTTTACTGGGGAACAGATGGAGCTTCCATTTTCGTTTTCCCTTAAAGGAAGAGGGAAAAAAGCCATTGACTTCCAGGGAAAAAGCCAGTGGTGCGGCTGTATTTACGCCACCTTACACACCTGGCGCTCCTATGATTTCTTTGGTCTGGCAGGGCAAAAGAGGAAGGCGGGGCTGTCCGCTTGTACGGTGGTGATGCCCTGTGAGCAAAAGGAAGATTTTCAGTTTCTCACAAAAGAGGGCTTTGACATGGAGAGCTTCCGCTATTCGGGAGCCCGTCCTGGGGATGATCCGGGGGAGACCTTTGATATCCGGGAATACCAGGAGGGGGACAGCATTCGTCAGATCCACTGGAAGTTGACCGGCAAGTTAGATAAAATGATGATCCGCCAGAGAAGTTTCCCGGTGGATGATACGGTCCTGATCCTGGCAGAGCCCTATTTAAAGGAAAAAGCTCCAGCCGTAGCACAGACGCTTGGTGAAGTGTTTGCCGCAGTTTTAAATAGTTTTATGGAACAGGGCATTTCCTGTCAGGCAGGCGTGTTTGACCACAGCACCGGACATTTTTACATTGAAAAAATACGCACCCGCGAGGATTATGAAACTATTCTCTATTTATTCCTCCGCCACGGAGGGGAGGGGGAAAAGCCCTGCACCATCACAGAATATCTTCACACTCCGGGACAACAAAGATTTGCAAATTATATTTATATTACGGGCGCACCAGAGGAAGAAGACCTTAGAAGGCTTCGAACCCGGGGCGAGGTAACCGTTGTAAGCTGTGGAACCACAGCAGATAAAGGAGAAACCATCACATGGAAGTATGGATCACAAGACAAGAAGAAAAACATAGAAGATACCTGCCCGGTATCCTGCTGGAAAGTATCCTGATTTTTCTGGTAAACGGCGTTGGTACCTTTGCACTTTTGCATACCCTGGTTCCGTCTGTGAATGGGATTCCTTTTTTGGTGAGCGTCACTGTGACCGCCCTTCTCTGTGCCGTTCTTTTCAGGCTTCGGGAACATTTTTTTGCTGCGGTTTTCTCGTTAAGTGCAGCTGCCGGGATCTGCCTGTTTGCGTTCTCTGGCATGCTTTTAAACGGATTTCTTTCACTCTGGAACCAGCTTGCAGAAGTTCTTGGGAAAAAAGCAGGGATTTACCTTACCATCTACCAGCTGAAGGATTCTGGAAAAGCAAATGGGGAGCTGGCTGCTTTTATTTTCCTTGGCATTGCCTGTGGGCTGCTTGGCTTCTTAATCCTGAAGCTTCGGTGGTATGTGCTGCTCCTTCTTTTTGCGGCAGTCCTTCCGGTGGTTCTGGTAAAAACCAGCCTGCTTCCAGATACCAGGCTTTGTCTTTGCTTTTACGCTGGAACCCTGTTAGAATTAAACTACATGACGAAAAATAAAAGGGGAAACTTAGGTAACGCTGCCGATGTGTCCGCTTTTATTGCCGGGGCATTTGGTCTTCTTCTGGTTTCCGTTTTCGGGGGTGTGTTCCTTCAAAGCCTGGTGCCAAAGAATGAGTACCAGGACTCCCAGCTTGTGGCAAATGCCAAAGAAGAGGCATTAAGTGGACTTTCCAGGCTCCGCTACAAAGGGCAGGGGGCAAATTCCCTTCCAGATGGAAAGTTAAAGCAGACCGGAGCCTGGAGTGCGTCATCGGATACGGCACTTGAAATTACCATGGAGCATCCGGCTTCTTTGTATCTGCGTGGCTTTGTGGGAAGCGTTTATGACGGCTCTTCCTGGACGGAGATTTCCACGGAAGAGGCCTATGAAGAAAAAGACTTGTATTACTGGCTTCACCAGGAGGGCTTTTATGGAGAAACCCAGCTTCTAAATGCAAGAAATCTGATCCAGGACGATTCCCTCTCCAGTGAAAAAGGAATCATTTCGATAAATAATAAAACGGCAAGCAGTAAATACCTTTATACCCCGTATGAGCTCTCAGGTCTGCCAGACGGCTACACAGGCGAAAACGCCCAGGCGGACAGCACCCTGTACGCCAGAGGAATGTTTGGAGAAAGAACCTACCGCATTTCCTCCCTTGGAAATCTGGTAAGTGATTTTACCACCCTTGGGGCAAAGGTCTATCAGACATTGACCGCTGGAAATAATGCAGGGGATGGCGGCGCGGATGCCGTCAGTTCCTACCGAAGCCAGGAGAGTTATTACAATACCTTTGTTTATCAGGAAGATACCGCTCTTCCAGCGTCCTTAAAAACCCTGTTTCAAAAGGAACTTGGAGACGGCGGAAACCGTGACGAGGGACATACCGATTACTATACGGCCATCACCAGGATCCGTTCCTATCTGGAAAAGAACATGACCTACAGCTCCCAGACCGATGTATTTTCAGAAGACGGGGATTTTATAGAGAATTTTTTAACCACCTCCAAGATCGGACACAGTGTTCATTTTGCGACAGCAGCGGCTCTGATGTTCCGCTACTATGGCATTCCGGCACGTTATGTAGAAGGGTACTTAATTACCCCACAGGATATAGAAGGAAAACAGGCTGGGGACACCATTGAAATCCCAGGCACCAACGGACATGCCTGGACGGAGATCTATGTGGACGGGCTTGGCTGGATCCCTCTTGAAATGACACCTTCCTATTACGGCGTCATGGAGGAAGCCAACTTAAAAACAGGACTGGAAGCCAAAGGAAAACTGGCAGCTTCGATCCCGGAGACAGAATCACAGCCGCCAGTGGAAGAGAACATCCGTACCAATTTCAGCTTGAAGCTGGCATTGTTTGGAATCGAAAAATTCCTCCTTCTGTTTTTGATCGTATTTGATACGTTTATGTTTCTGTTTATCCTGACGGTGATATTCTTAAGAGCGTTTACGAACCGAAAGAGAAGAAAGTGCTTTGCCTCCCAGGACACCAAACTGGCAGTCCGGGCGATGGCTGGTTATGCCAGAGCGTTATACGAGCATGGCACACAGTATTCAGATGAGACCACATTACTCTATGAAAGAGTAAGAAAGATTGGACAAAAGGCAGCGTTTAGCCCCCATCCGGTATCGGCCTCCGAACGCCATGATACGGCAAGCTGTATCCGGCATTTAAAAAAGGAATTAAAAGCATCTGCAAGCTGGTATGACAGATGGATCATGAAATACATTGAAAGACTTTATTGACAGGAAAGGAGGCTGTTTATGAAAGAAAAAAAGAAAAGAAAAATACTGGCAGCGCTCATTCCTGTGGCAGTGCTTTTTCTGGCTGCTGTCGTTTTTGCACAGGGCGTATTAAAAAGTGAGCCAGAGGCAGTACCAAACCCGGTGCAGGGAATCAGTGCAGACAGCTCCTTAAAAGGTTACCTGGGAACTGGTTTTGCCTATGCCGGTTCCAACACAGACGGAAACGGCGAGGAAGTGGCAGAACAGCAGGAACAGGCACAGCTTCTTCCAGAAGAGACACCGACTCCTATGGTTACACCGGAGCCGACAAAAGAACCAGTGGCGCAGACGGTGACACCAACGCCTAAGCCGGAGGAGAGCGTAACGCCCACACCCCAGGCGACGGTGACGGAAGCGCCGCCAGAAAATAATAACAATACAAACCAAAATCAGGAGAATCAAAGTAATACGATTGAATATGATAACCAGGATGAACCAGACCATTCCGAACAGCCATCGGAAACACCAGATGCGGATGATAACCGGAACCAGGACGGGGCGCAGACTCCGGATGAGGATCTGCCACCTGTTACCCCGGCACCGGAAGAGCCGCAGATCACTGCGACACCTGCCCCTACGGAAAGTCCAGAGGAACCGGTAGAAGATAATTACCCGAAGATTGCCACAGACCTTACCGATGGGGAGACGGTCAATGCTTCTTACCGTACCTTTTACATCCAGGCAACCGACCATTATGGAAACAGTCTGGGCGCAGCTGCCCTTACGGTAACTGGAAATGGGGAACGGCTTTCCTGCCAGGGAGAACCGGCTGCTGGAATCCTGGCATATCGCCTGGAACTGGCAGAAGGTGCCAACACCATAGAAATCAAGGCGACAGACGAAGAAGGCTATGCCACTACCTTACCTCCTTTTACCCTGTATAAAGGAGAAGACGCAGGTCCACAGGTGGCAGGTTCTATCACCATCAGCATTGAAGCGGGTACGGTAGGGCTTGGAACCATCCTTCCGGCAACCTCTATTGAATATTACCAGGGAGAACAGTTATCCTCTGTGCTGCTGCGGCTTTTGCAGAACACAGGCTTTGACTGGAGAAACAATGGGGATGCCACCAGCGGCTTTTATTTAAAAGCAATCGGAAGGGGCGGCATTTCCGCAAATGCGGCTATTCCGGATGACCTGATGGCGCATTTGCAGGAAGTAAACTGTCAGTTATCCGATCACGATTCCAACTGGCTTGGAGAGTTTGATTTTACCATGGACTCTGGCTGGCTGTATTCCGTGAACGGTGAATACATGAGTGTTGGAATGTCTTCCTATTTCCCGGCGGACGGGGATGAGGTAAGGCTTCGATTTTCCCTTTATTCCGGTGCCGACGTAGGCGGCGGAGTAAACGGCGAGACATGGGGGGACTGGTAAATGAAAAAAAGATTGGTAATGGGAACCCTAACGGCAGCTCTGATTGCTGGAAGTGTTCCTTATGAGATACATGCACAGCAAGAAGTGATGATACAAAGCGAAGAAGGAGGACCAGAAGAGCCTTCGGAACCGGAACAGCCGGAGCCTGCTCCAAGTGAGGAACCACAGCCGACCATGGAGCCAGAGCCCACTGTGGCACCACAGCCGACCGTGGAGCCAGAGCCTACACAGGCACCAGCTCCAACTGAGACTCCACAAGAGCCGACTGCAACACCGGTTCCGGAGCCAACTACGGCACCAACAGAAACTCCGGCTCCAACCGAGATTCCACAGCCGACTGCGACTCCAACCCCGGCTTTGGTGAGCGTGGGACTTCAAATTGAGCCGGGAGATGCCAGTGTGGTGATCCTGGATGCAGAGGGAAACCCGGTTTCCGCAGAAGAAAATGGACGGTATTCTCTTTTACAGGGACAGGCGTATGAACTTTATGTCCGTAAAGAAGGGTACCAGGAATTCTACCAGAAGATCACGGCAGATCCTGCGGTGACGGAATATACTATCACCCTTCTCAGCAGCAACACCGCTTTAAAGGGACTGTATGTTTCCAGTTCCGACAAGTACGGAAAAGGGATCTTAAAATTAAGCCCGGATCTGGCTCCAGATAAGGAAAAATTTGAGGCTTCCTACGATGGCGAACGGCAGAGCCTGAACATCTGGCCAGAAGTAGAGGATGAAAAAGCTTCTGTTAAGGTTTATGCCATCAGCGGTATCAAGGCAGGAACTGTAGAAAAAGATGAGACCATCACAGGAACGAAAGACAACAAAGACCGCCTCTACTGGAAGATCTTTTTTGCCGACCAGGAAAAAGAGGCGAAGGTCCGCCTGGAGGTAAAAGCAGAGGACGGGACAACCAGAGACTATTATATTACCCTGAAACTTACCGATACTACAGCTCCGGTACTAAAAAAAATCAGTGCCAGCCGTATCTCCACGGACACTGCTTCTGCTGTCTATAAAACTTCCGAAAAGGGAACCTGTTATTACCAGGTGATTGAGGCAGGGGCAAAGGTACCCGCCCTAGATACAAGTGGGAAAGGAACAGAAGTATTAGCCGGAACCAATACCATTACCCTGACTGGATTATCCTCCGGGGAAAAAGACCTGGTGATCGTGGTAAAGGATGCAGCGGGAAATGTAAGTGATTCTTTAGTCATGGGGATCCCGGATATAAAAACAGCCGGTACCCCTGGAAACCTGGTACATGGCTCCGACCATGGCGGAAATAAGTCCCAGGCCACGATCCCAGGACAAAACGGCGAGGGGTCCTTATCCAATTTAAAACAGGTGGAGGGAAGCAAAGCTGGAGGCAAAGAGGGGGAGAAAACCACTGGGGAGATTAAGGCTTCCTTAAAGCTCCAGGGGGAGAAACAGACTTCTTTGTTTGGAAATATGAAGACAGCTGACACCAAAAAAAATGAGTCCCCGAAGTGGACAGACCGGACAGGGAAGAAATATGCAAAGGATTTAAAGCCTGGCTATACCATAGCAGGGGAGAAGGTGATGGAAAAAGCCACTCCCTCCCCGGTGGTAGAAGAAAAAAGTGAGGCGTCAGATGGTTTTACAGAAGAAACGAAAACCACAGTTACAAATACAACTGGAAAGAACCAGGCTCAGGAGGAATCTTTTGCAGGAAGTGTGACAAGAGGAATCCAAAAAGCAAGTCTGACAACAAAATTTCTTCTGGTGATTGCGGTATTGGAAACTGGTTTTGCTCTCTTTTTTGTAACGGCAAAGAAAAGGTTTAAAAAAGAAAGCAAGAAAAAGCCCAAAATAACGGCGTAAGCAAAGAAAAGAAGGGAGAGCAGAATGAAACCAACAATGAAAAAATGGTTGACCGGACTTTTGTCTGTAGCTCTGTTAGCTGGAAACCTTCCGGTGTATGCGGTAAACACGGCTTATGCCGCAGAAGAGGATGGATTTTTTACAGACGAGGCAGAGTCTTTTGAAGGCAGTTTAGAAGAACCTGAAGAAAACCCAGATGGCGGACAAAGTGAGGATTCATTTGCAAGTGTTTCTGAATTTACCGGGTTTACCTCCGGGGAAGCAGAAGAAGATTTTTCAGGAGAAGAGGACTTTGAAGCCTCTGATTCCCAGGAGGGATTTGAAGGGGAGACAGATCCTATCATCATGCCAGAAACCGATGCGCAGGATGAGGGTGGCTACCTTCAGAACTTGACCTTATATACCAGCCAGAGCGGTGCTTCTACCGTAGGATTAAAGCGTATGTCTGATCTTGACGCAGAGTTTGGCGGCAAGGTTTATGTGGCAGAATATGGTTCCAACATGGATTCCGCATCCTTCTGGATCACAGCGGATCTGGCAGGGAATGCACCGGAGGGATCCGTCCTTCAGCTGGAAACCACGGGACTGGACGGAGAAAAACAGAATGCGGAAATGTCAAAAAGCGGATACACAGATGGTACCCGTTACAATATAGCTGCCTCCGTTTTTGCAGCCGGAGAAAATGGCTCCAAAAGAGCACTTTATACTATCACCGCAGGAACAGAAGGGGACAAGCAGGTTTACCAGATCCTGGTAGAACGCCGTCTTGACCTTTCCGATCTCAAGGCCTACCTGCCGGACGACAAAGACCTGGCAAAAAATATCCTTCCCAAATTTGATACCACAGGAACTACAAGGGACTACGAGACAACGGTAGTGGTTTCGACTGCTTCTTTACAGGTGGTTCCAAAGGCATTTTCCAGTAACTGGTATCAGCTTGCCATTTCCAGTGAAAATGTAACCACAGGCGAAGTAAAAGAGGTTCCGTTTTCTTCTACAGATACGGCTGTGAGCGTTCCACTGGCAGACACCGGTGATACCAAAGTGACACTCTCCATGTCAGAGGCAAACACCTATGCGGATCCTGCCCTGGCAGAGAAAACCTATACCTCCACCGGCACCTACACCATCCTGGTGCATAAAAGCACAAGTGACAAAGTAAGTTTCCAGGTAACCCCGGAGGATGCGGTCATCAGCGTATATGACAAGGATGGGGAGCGCCTTACCCCTTCCGCCGATTCCCTGATGATTTATGAGAATATCCTCCAGGGAGAAGCTTATACCTGGAACATCTCCAAGTATGGCTATATTTCTAAACAGGGCAGCTTTACCGGCGGCGAGGTTAGCGATATTACCGCAGAACTGGTAAAACAGGATGCTACACAGCCGGAGATCACGGATAACGACTGGATCAATTTCCGAAATAGTGATACGAATAACGGCATTACCGGAAGCAGCACCCCAACCAGTGCGGATTCCACCCTGTTAAAATGGACCAAAAGGATCGGAGTGGGCTGGGAGGCAGCCATCACACCACCACTGATCCTGGGCGGAGCAGTTTATGTAGCGTCTGGACAGTTTATCTATAAGCTGGATAAAAACACAGGGGAAATCCTTCAGACCAGCGAACAGCTCTCTGGAAATATGCAGTATGCCATGATCCCCCTTACCTATGCAGAGGGAATGCTCTTTGCACAGATCGGCGGCGGTCAGATCCAGGCGGTCAGTGCTACTTCCTTAAAGTCCTTATGGATCAGTGAGTCCCTGGGAGGTCAGACACTTTCCCCGATCACTTACAAGGATGGTTATATCTATACCGGAACCTGGAATTCTGAGAC
>OHYM01000492.1_pt1 | contig 10331 bp, 15 predicted proteins | sample 1580311 | NCBI WGS metagenome assembly OHYM01 (sample SAMEA3882512, study PRJEB24775) | human gut metagenome | biome: human-associated habitat; feature: intestine environment; material: feces | place: Netherlands | collected 2009/2010
GTAACAGTTGCCGGTATCCCCGCTGTAGCCGATCAGCTGACCCTCCTGCACCTGCTGCCCCTGCGTCACGCAAAGCTTGCTCAGGTGGGCATACAGGGTTTCGAGGGTGCCATACTTGTAGGTCGTGTGGCGCAGCTTGACCATGTTGCCATAGCTGTTGATATCCCCCTGGGTGCGCTTGCCGTTCCAGCGGTAGGCCGTCTCCACCGTGCCACCCTCCGCAGCGTACACGGGCGTGCCGACGGCGGCGCGGAAATCCAGCGCTCGGTGCAGGCTGCCATCATTGTAGAGCCAGCCCGCGGTGATAATGTGCTGGGCCAGGGGCCAGTGAAGCAGGACGTCTTCGTTGGATAATCTCATAATTTTCAACTCCTTGTTGCTTAGCGAAAACCCTCTTTAGTTAATTTAATCTTTTTTCAATAGAAAGTATTTTTTCTTCTATTTTAGTACTCTTAAAAGTATCATATACGTCTTTATATGTTGTAATTACCCCACCACTAGAAATAATATAATCAATAATTTCGTTTATGTTTACATTTAGTTCTTCCGTTCCATGAGTACAAATAGGGTAGAAACCTTTTTTAGATATACATTCATCAATCCATAATTTAAATTCTGATAAATTCAAGCCACTCATAAATTTCCTTGTTAAACTAAACTGTTTTGATATTCCCAACCCATCAGAATAATCATAATAGGTCATACAATATTTTTCACCAGTTGCAGTTTTTTCTTGTGTGTAATCGGCTCTCATGATTCCACGTATATTAAAACCTAATTGTTCTAATTCTTTTTTGCTGTCTTTTACTCTTGAGTCCCATGCATCTTTAGTATTTAAATACTCATGTTCATTATTTGGACTAGAAGTCCCTATGTCAATAAGATTTCCATAATAATGTGCCAAAACTTCACCACCATCAGACTCTAATAATTTCAATACATCAACATTTGTTCCAACGCCTTCAACTTTGATTTTTTTTGCATTAGAAACAATAGCCGCACTTGACAAAGGAACTTTTTTAGCATGAAATTTTTGATACATTGGATATAGTGTTTCTGTAGAATCGTCAATTATAAAAGCAAAATACGCTTTATCAAAAGATTTCCATTCTAACTCATTGTATTTGTTTAAATTATTCAATCTCCTTTTTACCTGTTCTAGCTCAAAATTTTCCCCTTTAATTCCTTGTTTTCTTTTTCAAATAATAAAATTTTATGTGGAATATATCCCGTGAAAACTAAACCTTTTGGGATAATCATTTCTGTCCCTAATACTGGATATTGTTTTATATTGATACAGGAAACAATGTATTTTTCAGAATTTCGTAAAGTAATATCATTATTAAAGCTAAAAGGTGCAGTTCTCGAATAACTACCGTCCTCATTAAAAATATCTGCCACTGCATTTATATTACCTTGTTTATTAAGGTCGTATACGAATACATATGTTATATCTTTTTGGGCTTCAATTTTGCCAAAAGACACAAAAGATTCATCTTTTATATAAGGGCTATCAATAGTTTGTCCGGCGTTATAACCATGTATTTTTACGCCCGTGAGGATGTTTTTGGGGTTAATAAGATTATCAGTGCTTATAAAAACTTCACTGTCAACATTGTCTAAATCTTCCTTTAGTTCACTAATCCCGCTGGTATTTTCATTCACATTTCCGCTCAGCGTGCTGTAGTCTGCCGGGATAGATTCCAGCGTTTTCTTTGCATCCGCAGCGCTTTTGGCAGCGGCAGTAGCCTTTGCCGTGGCGTTGCTGGCTGCGGTATCGGCGTTTGCTTTGGCCGTTTCTGCGGCTGTCTGGGCGGCTTTGGCAGCGCTTTCGGATGCTGCTGCGCCTTGGGCAGATTTTCCCGCCGCCGCCTCCGATGCCTTTGCTGCCGTGGCGCTGGATGCCGCCGCATCGGCGCTGGATTTTGCCGCCGCTGCCTGTGTCGTCGCAGTGCTTGCGGATGTACTTGCACTGCTGGCGCTGGATGCAGCGGCCTGCTGGGCGGTTTCTGCTGCCTGTTTGGCGGCTTCGGCAACCTCTTTGGCCGTCTCCGCAGCCTTGAGGTTCAGCCCTGCATTTGCCAGCAGAACGCCAAATTCCTCCCGCGTGCCGGTGTAGCCGTGCGCTTTGGCATCGGCATATGCGGTCACGGGGCCAAGATTAGTTTTGATCGTGTCAGCTATATATGGTCACCTCCAAATTATCGTTAATAATTGCAAAATCAAGTTTGTCTTTCAGATTTTCAGTACGGGTCAGCTGCAGGTTGCCGTCTGGGTCGATTTCCAGCGCGGCAAAGCCGTTGTTGTTGGCTGCCTGCTGGGCAAGTTCCGCACTGCGGGCGGCATCATCCCGCGCGGCTTCTGCATGTTTTTTGGCATCTACAGCGCCGTCCCGCAAGCCCTGCATCTGGGCAAGGGCCTGGGCAATCTCACTGGGGGTGGCGGTGCTGTTGGCACCGGGCACCTGCGCGTGATCCAGCACCATGTAGGGCAGATTGCAGCTGATGCGCTGCACGCCGTCCTGCACGCCCCGGAACGTGATAGTGGCGTACTTAGATGGTTGCTTGCAGGCTTCCGGAGGGACGGGTACAAGGCCGTCTGTGTCTGCCAGCATGGTCACGCCCTCATCGCTGGGCGTGTTGTGGAACGTTGCATCAATCGCAAGGCTATCCCATTCCGGGCCGGGGCGCAGCAGCAGCTGTTCCGTGCCGTAACTGTCCCAGGTGCCCAGCACCAGCGCGCCCATCAGGTCAACCACCTGCGCAGTGTGGCGGGCAAGGGTAATGGTATGTGTTGTCATCTTGTGGCTTCTTCCTCCTTTTTGTTTACCTCTCTCTCGCTGGCTTCCACCATCGAGATCACGTTCAGCAGCACCAGCCGCACCACAGCGGGGTGCAGGCAGCTGTTGTTGATGGCGTTGATGACGGACTTTTGGAGTTCTTCAATTTTTGCGGTTGTGGTCATGAGCGCTCCTCCGGGGCTTGCGCACCCTGCTGCACCTTGTCCAGCGTATCCATGGCGGCGCGCAGGACAGAGAGGTACTGCGGCAGATCGTAACGGCAAAAATATTCGGCAGCCCCGGCGGTTTGCAGGGTCGTTTCATCGGCCGCTTCGGCCAGACCGGATAGAGCAAGAGACAAAAGGTTGCGGGCATCCTGCAGGGAGCCGTCCTTTAGCTCGGTGTCGCTTGAAAAAGTGAGGTAGGATTGATGCATGTATACACCTCCGTTGGGTTTCGTTAGGAGTTAGAAGGGAGGAGTTAGGCGTTGGAAGGTGTGCGCCCGTCACCTTGCAATAAATCCCGTTGTGGAATCCGCCCCAAGGCCCCGGAACGGTTGAGACCGTTCCCTACAATGCCGAACCTTAGGCCCGTTTTAACTCCTACTTCCTACCTTCTAACTTTCAATCAGCATTCAATAATGTTAAATTTAAGGTTCTTAAACGTTCCTGTCCGGCGGTTTTTGACAACGATGCCGTATTTGCTGCAATAGGCGGTTGTGGTATGGCGGGTGCCGTCCTCGTCCAGGTAGCCAAAGGCAAAGCTGGGCTTGCCCTGCAGCAGGGTGCGCAGGTAGTGGTAGTCCTCTTTGTCCAGGAGGGGATACTGGAAGCTCCAGGTGCCCACTTTTTCCCGCACCACTTCCCGGTGCATAAACCCGGCCTCGTCGCGGCCGGAATCGCTGGAATCCAGGTCAGAAAACGAGAGTTCCTGCTCTTCGGCGGTGCCCAGCATGGGGGAGCCGTCAATGGTAAAATCATCGCTTTTGGTCCAAAGCATCAATAAAAGCCTCCTGTTGCAATGGCCTGTTTGCGCTGCCAGCGCTGCACGGCATGGCCGATATCGTCGTCGGTCAGCTCAATGCCGTAAATGGCTTCCAGGATCTCCCGCAGCACGGCCAGCAGTTCCTCAAAGCCGGAAAGCAGGGTGTCGGTGTTGTCGGCCATGGCGCTGGCCAGCAGGGTTTGCAGCACACTTTGCGGGGCAGCAATTTCGGGGTTGGATGCTGCGCCGGAATATTCACCCATCATGGCAAGGGTGGGCTGGCGGATCACGCCGCCCCGGGCCAGCATGGGGATCTGCGGCGCGCTGACATGATCCAGCGCAAAGCCAAAGCTGGTGCCGCCAATCAGGGGCACATCCTCCGGCACATCAATCTGGAAGTGGTTCAGCACATCGATCATGCCATTGACCATGGCGGCCGCACCGGAAAGAAGACGGTTCATAAAGCCAATGGCAGTGTTCACGGCAGTGCGGATGGTGGCAGCAATGCCATTCCATGCTGCGTTGGCACCGCTGTTGACAGCCTGCCAGGTATCGGCAAACTTCTGCCGGACATCATCCAGCCTGCGGGAAAAGAAATCCGTGATCTGGCCCCAGATGCCGGAAACGCCGTTCAGCAGGCCAAGCACCAGGTTGCGCCCGATATCGGCAAACACCGTGGAAGGGGAGTGGATGCCCAGCATGTTTTTGACAGCGTTGACCAGCGGGTCGATCATGTGCTGCTGGATCCAGCTGCCGATGTCAGCCAGCAGGCTGCCCATGCCGTTCAAAAAGCCCTGGATGCCGTTTTGGCCGATATCGGTAAAGTGGGAGCTGATCCAGTTCCCCACGCTGGCAAAGGTGGGGGCCAGCAGCTCAACCATGCTGCCGATGAAGGTGCCGATCAGGGTGAACAGACTTTCCACAATGCTTGCCCAGTCAATGTTCTGCAGGTATTCCAGTGCGGTCTGCCCCACCTGCGCCCAGTCAATGCCGCGCAGCAGGTTGGTCAGCCCGTCCAGGATGCCCTTGGCCGCGGTGCTCAGATCCCCGGCGGCCTGTACCCAGTCCACGTTGTTGATGCCGGCCATAACAGCTTGGGCAAGGTCGCTGCCAAAGGCGCCAAAATCAAAGGTCTGCACAAAGCCGTGCAGGGTTTCCAGCAGGACTTTCAATTTATTGGTCAGCACACGGCCCAGGCGTTCCCAGTCCAGTTCCGCAAAGCACTGGTTCAGCGCATTGCCAATGCCGTTGCCCAGGGTGTTCCAATGGAAGTGCTGAACAAAGGTATCCACAAACAGCAGGGCAGTGTTCAGCCCCTGCGCAATGGTGGAGCCAACCAGCCGCCAGTCCAGCCGGGCAATAAAACCGTTGAGGGTACTGGCAATGGTTGCGGCCCAGGTCTGGGCTTTACCCTGGATGTTGGGCCAGGGGATAGCCGCCATGGCCGCGTTGAGCTTTTGGGCCACAAGCTGCCCGACCTGGTTCCAATCGCCCGCTTTGACGGCAGCCAGAATGCTGTCCAGGAAGGGACTTTGGCCGTCATAGCTGTAATTGGGGGTGATGCCGCCGGAACCGGAGCTGTCCTTTTTGTCCAGGCGCTCGATCTCGTCAAAACCGGCAAGGCTTTTGGCAGCATCCTGCACCTTTTTGGAAGTGCCGGATGCCGCGCTGCCCACGCCCGCCATGCTTTTTGCTGCGGTGCGTGCGGCGGAAACGCTTTTACCGGTGAACAGGGCAATGATCTTGGCCAGGCAGGCAAACACCGCCGCGGCGGCATTGGCCAGGGCAGCCAGGGCGGGAGCCAAAACCTGCACCAGCGGTGCAGCGGCTGTGGCGGCGGCGCCCTGCAGGTTGCCCAGGGCGGTTTTCAGCTGCCCGCTGGTAAGGGCGGCACTGCCCAGGTAACTGACCACCTGCCGCAGCCCCGCCGAAATACCGTTGAAGATCAGCGCACCGGAGACAATGCCGCGCAGGCGGGCCGTAAAGCTGCGGCAGCCGGTGGAAGCGCTGGCAAGCCGGCGGTCAAGCTGGGTAAGGCGAAAGACCAGCCCGCCCAGGGCCCGGCTGCCGATGGCAGAAACCCGCCCCAGGCTGGCAGAAAGAAGAGCACTGAGTTTGCCACTAAGTGGGCGGAGCAGCCCTGCGCCGGACTTTGCCAGGTTGGCAAACCCGCTGAGGAGCGAAACCTTTTTGGCGGGCGGTGCATGTGTGGTGTTGTCCTGGCGCACGGCGGCCTGTTCCGCAGCCTTGGCAGCTTTATCATAGACGCGCTGTTCGGCAGCGGCCTGGCGCTGGGCGGCAGCCTGCACCTGAATGGCAAGGCGCTGGCGGGCATCCTCAATGGCGGCATATCGCTGGTCCACGCGCCGGGCAAGGGCGTCAACGCTTTTGGGAGCTTCCTCACCCAGTTTTACCTGCGCCATGGCGGCGTTGAGCTGGTTTTTGCTTTCCTCAAAGGCGCGGACAGCTTTGCTCAGGCTGAGCTGCGCCAACGCCACACTCTTGTTCCAGGCGGCACCGGCGGCCTGGGCGGCCTGGGTGCCGGTGGCGGAAATGCTTTTCTGGATCTGGTCCCCAACGCCGTTAAAGGCGTGCTGCACCTGGGCTTTGGTGCGGGCTGCAGCCGCCTGCAGTTGGGCGTTGATGGTATCCTTTAAGGCCAGGTCAAAATAGATCGTGCCGACACTGGTTCCCTCCGGCATCAGGGTTCACCTCCAAACAGTTTTGCCATTGCTGCTTCCAGGCTGTCCATCTGGCGGCGCAGGGCTGCGGGCGGCGTAGTTTCCAGGGCCCGGCGGGCAAGGTGTGCCTGCCATTGCTGGTGGATGCGCTGGGCCCACGGCCCCATGGCGGCCAGTTTCTTGCGGTCGGTTTCGCCCCGCACAGCCACAACGCGGCCCAGCGGGGTGTTGTCCATCAGGCCGCCCACCAGCTTTGCCCATTCGGGGTAGGGCAGCTCCGCCTGCGCTGCGGGCAGAATGCCGTACTGCGTGGCCAGGCTCTGCTCGATCAGCACGGCGTCAAATGCGGTATCGTACAGCGGCTGCGGGTCATTCGGCGGGGTCCTGAAATCGCTGCTCCACAACCTCCGGCTTTTCACCGGTGGCGGCGCTGATCACAAGGGTGAACAGCTGCATATAAGCGGGGAACGGCAGGTCCATCTCGTTCAGCTCCTTGGCGGCGGGCTTGCCCAGCGCCAGCTCCAGGCAGCGGTCGATCACATCCGCAGAGGTGTTTTTGGTGGCGCTGGTGGCAGCATCCAGAATTTTGGTCACGGTCTTTTTGCGGTTGTCCACGGGGTAAATCTTTTCGCCCACGCGGATCTCCGGTGTTTCGGTCAGCAGCTTGCCGTCCAGGGTATACAGTTTGCCCATAGGGAATCCCTCCATTGTGTTGTATTCATTTCAAACCCCAAGCCCGCCCGCCGGTTTGCCCGGCACAAAACAAAATCAGCCGGATGCAGCGGGGGTAAAGGTGGGTTTGCCGTCGCTCTGCACCTCAAATTCCAGCCCCGCCACGTTGGTGGAATCACCGCCGCCGGGGTTGGTAACGCTCAGTACACAGTCAAATTCCAGCTTAGCACCGCTGGGGAACTCCCACTCAAAGCTGCTGTCGCAGGTGGAGCCGGTGCCCCAGGCGCTGTTGGCAACATAATCATTGCCGGCATCGCCGATGCTGCGCTTGCCGGACAGGGTGATCTTCAGGCTTTTGCCGGTCACCATGCGGCGCACCCAGCCTTCGGCCTCCATCGGCTTCCACTCCTCCACATTGCCGTCAATGGCAACGGTAAAGGTTTCCATATCGGCGATGGTGTTTTTGGCGGCGGCGCCGCGGGCACCAATCTTGAACTTGTTTTCAAATACAGGATAAACACCCGTTTTGTTTGCCATGGTTTTCACTCCTTTTTACAGGTCATTGTCAGGTTGATGGCGTACTCAAACACGCCGTCGGCCCCGCGCCCCAGGGGGATGGGCCCCACACCGGGGTCTACCAGGCAGACATCTGCACCGGCCATCTGCGCCCCGGTAAGGCCATAAAACAGCCCCCACAGGGCAGTGGCCTGGGCTTCGGCCTCCGGCTGGGCTTTGCCCCAGCGCAGCAGCAGGCGGAAGGCTTGCACCTGGTAGCTGGTTTGGGCAGCACCGCCCAGGGCAATGTGTGCCGGGCCGCTGCGGGCAGCAGGGTAAACGCCCAAAAAGTATTCAGCGTTGGCATCTACGGCCCCCAGGCGGATGCAGCTGCCCAGCTCCGGGCGCTGGGCTTTCAGCCAGTTTTTCAGCTGTTCGGTGGTCATTTGGGCAGCCTCCGTTTCAGGGCGGATTCATAGGTGGTTTGCAGCCAGTGTTCCTGTGCGCCGCCCGGCAGCCAGTCGTGCAGCCATTTACCGCGGGCGTTGGCGTTCTTTCCGGTCTGGAAGTGATATTCCGGGTGGTGATACAGCCGCCGCGCATAGGGGGTATCTGTGACCAGTGCGGTGTGCACAGTGTCCGGCAGCACATCCTGCACCACGGCGGTGCGGGCGTTCTGCATGGTGCCGGTATCAAACGGCATCACCTGTGCGGTGGTCACTTCGGTGCGCAGCAGACCCATAGCCTCCAGGGCTGCATCCTGCATGGCGCGCTGGATGGCTTCGATCGCGGGCTGATTCAGCTTAAGGCAATACCGCATAATTCCCGCCTTACGGCTTAAGCACCGCTCCGACGGCTGCGGCACCTCGCTCGCCGTATCGGCACTTAGAATTATGCGGTATTGCCTTGACTTCAATTTCCATCAGCGCACCTCCAGGCGGGTAAAGTTCACACTGCCGTCCGGGTTGCGGCACTTGGTGCCGCGGTAAATCACCCAGCTGCGGCCGTACAGGGTCACGGTTCCGGCCAGGATCTCAAGATCCGGCGCAATGTCACCGTCAAACAGCGCTGTGCCGGACAGGGTAATCAGCCGCCGTTCGGCGTCCAGCTCCTGCCGGGGCCTGTCCTGCCAGTTGCAGGCAAGGGAAAGCTCGGCCAGCACCTGGGGCGCGCCGTCCTCGCCCTCCGCGCCGGTCAGCACCACAGTACAGGGGGTGCAGCACACGACGGGGGGCACAAGCCGGGGCCACCTCATGGGATCAGCCGGACCGCAAGGCCCGACTGCCTCAGCTGCGCCAGCACGGCATGGCTTGTGGTAACGCCGCCCTGGGTTACGGTTTTGCCGCTGTCAAAGCTCATGCTGACCCCGTTGATGCCATAGCTGGCCAGCGGGCTTTGCAGCATGTCTGCATACTGGGCAAGGAAAACCGCGTGCAGGCAGACGGCTTTCTGGACGCGGCGGCGCTGGAACTCGGTCAGGTGTTCAAAGCCGATGGCAGCAATGCGGCCAAAGCAGAAGTCGTTCACCTCGTCCTCGGCCTGCAAGATCCGCTGGCCGTCATAGGGCTGGCTGCCGTCCGTCATGGCCATGTAATCGGCTTCGTCAACGTAAGCGCCCATCAGCTGGCAGCCGTGTCCACAAACACGCTGTCCACCTTGCCGTCCTTGCCGTTCGGGAAGGTGAACACATCGCTCAGTTCACGCTCCTGGTACAGGTAGCCGTCCCCCTCGGTGTGGGAGCCGGGGTTGAAGTAGTAGATGGAGCTGATCTTGGGCACCAGTTTGGTGGTCAGCGGGGTGGCGATCAGGCAGTTGATCTTGTGGGCACCGGCAGCGGGCTCAAAACCGCCGTTCTCGCCGTCAAACTTGAAAGCGTCATAGAACACTTCATCGTCGATCACTTCCATCACGGGCACGCCGTCGATCTCGGTCACGCGGGTCTCAATGCCGGTGCCGCCGTCAGCAATCTGGGTCACTGCAATGGTGCGGGTAAAATCCGGGGCCTGCTCCAGCGCGTCCATAATGGCGCTGGTCACATAGGCAATCAGGGCGCCCTTGGCCTTGTAGCGGCGCAGCTTGCCGGCAGACAGGCAGGTTTTCAGGTAGGGGTAAACATTGGCTTTGGTGATGGTGGCGGGGTCCGTTTCGGTGTGGTAGCCGGTCTGGGCTTTTGCGGTTGCGGCCACCTTGGCAAAGAACAGAGCGTCCTTTTCGGGTGCGCTCTGGGTTTTGGTAAAGGTTTTGGCAATGTTCTGGATGGAGGCGGTCGCGTTGGTTTCATCCACATCGGCCTTGTCCACCAAAAACTCAATATCGCGGTCGTGGGTTACGGTGAACGGGTGGTCGGTCTGGGTATAGGTGCCGCGGTTCCAGCCGCCGCTGCGGCTGTGGTTCTTAAAGCCGCTGGTGCTCATGCTGGTAAAGTGGAAGGTTTTGGCGTCCAGCCACTTGACGTTGGTGGTGATAAAGGGGGTGCAAAGGGTTTCCTGCGTCATGATCTCAAGCAGTTCAGGGCTCCAGACCTGCGCATAGTTCAGGGGGTTTGCCATGGTGTCAGGCTCCTTTCAGGGTGGTTATTTGAACCGGTTCCAGCGCTTGGCGCCGGCCGGGTCTTTCTGGGGTGCGGTGGGCTTGGCAGCTGCGTCAGGGTCAGCCCCAAGCTGAAAGCCGCCGGTGGTCTTTTTGGCAGCGGCGGGGGCTTTCCATTCCGGGTGGCGTTC
>OHYM01000500.1_pt1 | contig 10204 bp, 6 predicted proteins | sample 1580311 | NCBI WGS metagenome assembly OHYM01 (sample SAMEA3882512, study PRJEB24775) | human gut metagenome | biome: human-associated habitat; feature: intestine environment; material: feces | place: Netherlands | collected 2009/2010
GGTCAAGAACATCATCACGTTTGACGCCCATGACCCCCGCGTTATGAACGCCGTGCCCACCATGAGCTTCGACAACGTCATGCCCACCTATCAGGTGCTCAAGTGCCTGCTGCATCATGTGCCGGATGTTTCCTTCCACAAGGATAACTTCATGATCGTCTCTCCCGACGAGGGCGCCATGAACCGCAACATGTACTATTCCAGCGTGCTGGGCTGCAACCTGGGCATGTTCTACAAGCGCCGCGACTACAGCCGCATCGTCAACGGCCGCAACCCCATCGTCGCCCATGAGTATCTGGGCGAGAGCGTTGAGGGCAAGGACGTCTTTATCGCCGACGACATCATCGCCTCCGGCGAGTCCATGCTGGACATCGCCTACGAGCTGAAGATGCGCGGTGCCCGCAACATCTTCACCTGCTGCACCTTCCCGCTGTTCACCGCCGGTCTGGAGAAGTTCGACAAGGCCTACAACGACGGCATCATCAAGGCCGTTCTGGGCACGAACCTGACCTACCGCAAGCCGGAACTGCTGGAGCGCGAGTGGTACTACGACGTCGACGTCTCGAAGTATACCGCCTACTTCATCGCGGCCATCAACCACGACAAGAGCGTTTCTTCCATCATTGACCCGATGACCAAGATCCGCACCCTGCTGGACAAGCACGGCATCCCCATGGGCGGCGAGCAGTAATCATGATTTTCCTTCGGTCCGCCTTGGCGGGCCGAATTTTGTTGCAGAAATACGGCATTTTGTATATAATAGAAGTAGAAACTACGCCAGAGGAGAGATATTTATGCTGCCGATCCAACAGCTGCAAGAGCTTATTCAGGGCAAAAAGGTTGCCTTTATCGGTGCGGGCGTCAGCCACAAGCGCTGCATTGAGCAGTTTGTCGAGCTGGGCGCGCAGGTCACGCTCTGCGACCAGAAAAAGAGCCTGGACGACTTCGGTGACTACGCCGACACGCTGCGCCGCCTGAAGGTGAATTTGAGTCTGGGCGAGCATTATACCGACGGCTTCGCCGGGCAGGACATCATCATGCGCACGCCGGGCTATGAGTACTACAAGCCCGAATTGCAGGCTGCGCTGAAAGCCGGTGCAATGGTCACGAGCGAGGTGGAGCTTTTCTTTGAGTTTTGCCCCTGCGAGATCGTGGCCGTGACCGGCTCCGATGGTAAGACCACGACGACGACGCTGATCTCCAAGATGTTCGAGGCTGCGGGCCGCAAGGTCTTTTTGGGCGGCAACATCGGTGCGGCGCTGCTGCCCCAGCTGGCCGACGTGACCTCCGACGCTGTGGCCGTCGTCGAGCTGTCCAGCTTCCAGCTCATCAGCATGCGCCGCAGCCCGAAGGTGGCTGTCGTCACGAACGTGACCCCCAACCACCTCGACCATCACAAGGATATGCAGGAGTACATCGACGCCAAGCGCAACATTCTGCTGTGGCAGACCCCGCCCTGCCGCGCCGTGCTGGGCTTTGAGAACGACATCACCCGCGGCATGGAGAAGGACTGCAAGGGCGAGCAGGTCTGGTTCACCCGCCTGCACGAGACCGACAGGGGCGCGTTCCTGCGCGAGAGCGACGACACGCTCTGCTATGCCGAAAACGGCGTGGTGACGCCGATCCTGCCCCGCAAGGAGATTCAACTGCGCGGCCTCCACAATGTGGAAAACCTGCTGGCCGCCTGCGCCGCCGTCTGGGGCCGCGTGCCCATCGAGGCCATGCGTCAGGTCGGCTCGACCTTCACCGGCGTCGAGCACCGCATTGAGCCGGTCCGCACGCTGGACGGCGTGACCTACTACAATGACTCCATCGCGTCCAGCCCCACGCGCACGATTGCGGGTCTGCGCAGCTTTGACCAGAAGATCATCCTGATCGCGGGCGGCTACGACAAAAAGATCCCCTATGAGCCGCTGGCCCCGGAGGTTCTCGCCCACGTCAAGACGCTGGTGCTGATGGGCGCTACCGGCCCCCGCATCGAGAAGGCCGTCCGCGAGTGCGATGGCTTTGCCGAGAGCGGCCTGACCATCCTGCACGCCGACAGTATGCAGCACGCCGTCGAGCTGGCGCGCGGTGCCGCCAAACCGGGCGATGTCGTCAGCCTCTCGCCCGCCTCCGCGTCGTTTGACTTGTACCCGAATTTTGAGGTCAGAGGACGGGATTATAAGAATATCGTGAAGAATTTGAAGTAAGCGGCTGAGGCGTTCAGCCGCCTGCCCACTGCCCGAAACCCACGCTGGAAAAGGTCCCCCTATGATTCAATCCGTCTCCACTGCGGAAGATAAAACCGAATACCTCCGCCGCCTGTCCGGCAAGCCCTATTTTGAGGCTGTCCTCGGCACGCATCTGCACCTGTTCGGCAACCACCCTGCCAGCGGGTGGGCGTTCTACCTGCTGCCCGGCTCCGCGGTGCTGGAGCTGCGCGGCGGGTCGGCGGTGCTCTGCGGTGCGCTGCCCGGCGGGGAAGCGGGGGAGGACGCCCGGGAGGAATTGACGGGCTTTCTCCGCTTTCTGCACGCCGACACCCTGCGAACCGAGCACCCGCTGACCCTGCCCGGCTGGCAGCCCGCCGCGCCGCTGACGCTGTGGGAGCTGCCAAAGGGCCGTGCCCTGCCGCTGCCGCCCGCGCCCCCGGCGGAGCTTGTCCCGGACAAAGCGCCGTCGATGCTGCCGGTCAGCCGCCTTGTCTTTGCCGAGAGCGACGCCGAGGCCGACGAGTTCTACTCCGCGGCCTGTACGGCGCTGGCCCACGGGGTGGGCACCTGCCGCGCGCTGCTGCACAACGGCAGACCCGTCTGCACGGTGGGCTGCTACGAGCAGAGCGATACCGAGAGCTACATGGCCGCGGGCGTGACCGACCCCGCGTGGCAGGGCAGGGGGCTGGCGCGGTATTTGATTGTCGGGCTGGCGAATGAGCTGACCGCCGAACGCGCGGTGCGGTTCGCCTGCTTCCCGGCGCTGTGCGGCTTTTATGCACAGCTTGGATTTTTACAAATCGGCAAAATTCAACATTATACTACAGATTGGAATACTACATGATCGAACAATTTTACGACCTGCGCCCCGAAGTGCTGGCGCTGGACCGCAAGGCCCTCGACCTCTGCCGTGCGCAGTTTGCCCATGTGGAAGAGATCCGCGACTACAACCAGCTCAAAATGCTGCGTGCCTTCACCGACTGCGGCGTCGAGGCACGGCATTTCTGGGGGTCCAGCGGCTACGGTGTCTGGGACGACAGCCGCAACAAGCTGGAGGAGGTCTTTGCCCACTGCATGGGGGCCGAGGCCGCACTGGTGCGCCCGCAATTCATGAGCGGCACCCACACGCTGACCGTTGCGCTGTTCGGTCTGCTGCGCACCGGCGACACCCTGCTGGCCGCCACGGGCCGCCCTTATGACACGCTGGAAGGCGTCATCGGCATCGGAGACGCGGGCAAGGGCTGCGGCACGCTGCGGGAGTTTGGCGTGAACTACGACGAGTGCCCGCTGCTGCCGGACTTCACCCCCGACTATGACCTGATCGCCGAGAAGGCCAAGACCGCCACGGTGGTACACATCCAGCGCAGCCGCGGCTACACCCAGCGCAATGCGTTTGACCTTGCCACGATTCAAAAGGTCGCGGACACCGCCCGCAAAGCCAACCCGAACGCGGTGATTTTCGTGGACAACTGCTACGGCGAGTTCACCCAGACCGCCGAGCCCGTCGCTTTCGGCGCGGACATCATGGCGGGCAGCTTCATCAAGAATCCCGGCGGCGGCATCACCCCTACGGGCGGCTACATTGCGGGCCGTAAGGACCTTGTCGAAAAGTGCAGCCACCGCTTCACTGCGCCCGGCATCGGCGGGGACCTGGGCTGCACGCAGGACAGCCTGCGGGATACCTTCCTCGGCTTCTACTACGCGCCGGGCGTCGTCTGCGAGGCGCTGAAAACCGCCATCTATGCCCAGTGTCTGCTGGAGCTGGCGGGCGTCAATCCCGTGCCGCGCTACACCGCCGACCACAACGACATTGTGACCTGCTTTGACTCGGGCAGTGCCGCCGCACTGACCGGCTTCTGCGCGGGCATCCAGCACAACAGCCCTGTGGACAGCTTTGCCAGCCCCGAGCCTGCCGACGAGCCGGGTTACACCGACAAGGTCGTCATGGCGTCCGGCAGCTTTACCGAGGGCAGCACGATTGAAATTTCCTGCGACGGCCCCCTGCGCGCGCCCTACACCTGCTATCTGCAGGGCGGCGTGAACTTTACCGCAGGCCGTGCCGCCGTGCTGAACGCCGTGCAGAACGCGTTTTTTGCGGGGTAAGGTGAGGCGGCAGAGCCCCTCCGGTCATCGCTGGCGCTCGACCACCTCCCCTGTAAGGGGAGGCTTTTGCGCGGGCTTTGCCCGTGAGAAAGGCGCCCCACGATGTGGGGAGCTGGCCGAGTTTACGAGGCCTGAGGGGCTCTGCCGTGCTGCCTGAACCTGCAAGCCTAAATAAACAATCTCCCGCGTATCCTAACCGATACGCGGGAGATTTTTTACATTCTACTGTTTTAGTGCTTCACAAAATCACGGACCAGCGCTTGCAGCAGGTCGTCGCGGTCAATGCGGCGGATGATGGCGCGGGCGTTCTTGTAGGTCGTGATGTAGGTCGGGTCCTCCGACAGGATGTAGCCGACGAGCTGATTGATGGGGTTGTAGCCCTTCTCCTCCAGCGCACGGTACACCTGCAGCACCGCTTGCTTGATCTCCATATCACGGTCATCACGGATGGAAAAAACGGCGGTAGGTTCAGAGATCGGCATTTCAATTCTCCCCTTCATTATGATATTACTAGCTCTATTATACTCAACATGCGCCAAATTTGCAAGATGAAAACGCAGAATTTTTATACAGAAATGCAAATTACGCCTCTTTGCTTTTTGCCCGCCGCTGTGCTATAATACAGACAAAACTGTCCGTAAAGGAGATACACTATGAAATTTTCGGAAATGCCCTATGCACGCCCCGACCTGGATGCCGTCAAGCAGCAGTTTGCTGACCTGCTGGCCCGCTTCAAGGCGGCTGCCACCTACGCCGAGGCCCACGCCGTTTTTCTGGAGAAGGAAAAGCTCAACAAGCATGTGGACACGCTCGCCCAGCTGGCCAGCGTGCGCAATACGATTGACACCCGCGACAAATTCTACGATGAGGAGATGAACTTCTGGAACGAGGCCACGCCCCAGCTGCAGGAGTGCCAGAACGCCTGGAGCCGCGCGATGCTCGATTCGCCGTTCCGCGCTGACTTCACCGCCGAGTACGGCGACCTGATGTTCGTCAACGCCGAGATCGCGGACAAGGCGTTCTCGCCCGACATCCTCGACGAGATGGCACAGGAAAATAAGCTGACCACCGAGTACGGCAAGCTGATCGCGTCGGCGCAGATCCCGTTTGAGGGCGGCGTCTACACGCTGAGCCAGCTGTCCCCCTTCAAGAACGACCCCGACGATGCCCGCCGTCTGGCCGCCTGGAAGGCCGAGGGCGCATGGTACAAAGAGCACGGGGCCGAGTTTGACGGCCTCTACGACCAGCTCGTCCACCTGCGTGACACCATGGGCAAAAAGCTCGGCTATGAGGGCTACACCACGCTGGGCTACTACCGCATGGGCCGCAACTGCTACACGAAGGCCGATGTGGAAAAGTTCCGCGCCGCCGTCGTCAAGTACATCGTGCCGCTGGCCGACAGCATCTACCGCGAGCAGGCCGGGCGGCTGGGCAAGCAGTACCCGATGAACGCAGCCGACAACGCCCTGATGTTCCGCAGCGGCAACCCCCGCCCGGCGGGCGACGCCGACGCCATCCTCAAACAGGGCAAAAAGTTCTATGAGGAGCTTTCCCCCGAGACCGGCGTGTTCTTCAACAAAATGCTGGACGACCAGCTCATGGACGTGCTGTCCACCCCCGGCAAGGCGGGCGGTGGCTACTGCACGAGCCTGGGTGATTACGAAATGCCGTTTATTTTTGCCAACTTCAACGGCACCCAGCACGACGTCGAGGTCGTGACCCACGAGGCCGGCCACGCCTTTGCCGCCTACATGAACCGTGACCGCATCCCGTACTCCTACGTCTGGCCCAGCATGGAGGCATGCGAAGTCCACTCGATGTCGATGGAGTTCTTCGCCTGGCCGTGGGCCGATGGCTTCTTCGGCGCGGATGCCCGCAAGTTCCGCTACAGCCATCTGGCGGGTGCGCTGACCTTCATCCCCTACGGCACAATGGTGGACCATTTCCAGCACATCGTCTACGAGAACCCCGAGCTGACCCCGGCCCAGCGCCACGAGGAATGGAAAAAGCTGGCTGCCATCTATCAGCCCTGGATGCGTCTGGACGGCGAGATCCCGTTCTACGGCGCGGGTGAGTACTGGCAGCGCCAGATGCACATTTATCAGAGCCCGTTCTACTACATCGACTACTGTCTGGCCCAGACCGTCAGCCTGCAGTTCTGGGCGATGCTGCAAAAGGACCGCGCCGATGCGTGGAGCCACTACATGGCCTACACGAAGCAGGGCGGCAGCCGCACCTTCACCGAACTGCTGAAAAACGCCGGCCTGTCCACGCCGTTTGAGGAAAGCTGTCTGCGCGGCGTCAGCGAGGCGGCCAAAGCGTGGCTGGACAGCTACGACCTGACGGGGATCCTCTGATGGCGGACCGCGAGCGCGAGAAGAAAAAGAAGCGCGCCTATCTCGACGACTTTGAAAAGGATCTGAACGGCAATTATCAGTATCGCGGCGCGCATTACCGCTATGCGGGCGAGCACCCTCACAGCAGGGCGCTGGCTTTGCTGTGGCTGTTTTGCGGCGGCGGGGCTGCGCTGACCGTCGGCGCGGGCGCACTGCCCGGTGCCACGGCCCACGCACCTGTGTACCTGCTGCTGCCCTACATGGCGGCACTGGTGCTGGCGCTGTATGCGGTGGTGCTGCTGGTGCGGCTGACCCGGGGCGGCGCGCGCGTGCGGGCTTATATCCACGAACAGACCGCACAAAAATTGCCCTCTTTGTGCAGGGCGACGGCGGTACTCTGCGCTGCTGCCTCTGCGGGGCAGGGGGTGGCTGTGTTTGCAGCGGACGCACAGCTGCTTTGGGGAATGCAAGGTGTTTTTATACTTTTTGAACTGCTCTCCTGCGCTGCTTTTGCCGCTGCTGCGTTGTTCCTCAAGCGGATGTCGTGGGAAAAAGAAGAATAATTATACATTATCATAATAGAGCGTGCTCCGCAGAAAAACGCAGGGCACGCTTTTTTGGATGAGCAGGAAAAGTCTTCCCACAGGGGAAAAAAGACTTTGGGGGTTACAAAATTTTCCTCTCAAATTCGGCAAAAGGTACAAAAAGCAACAAAAGTGTGATTTATGGTTGACTTTTTGTCAATTTTAAGGTATCTTATAAACTAAGTCATTATCGACAAGTGTACACTGTAAAGAGATACAGGGTGCGGAGAGGGGGTTCCCCCTTTCTCGTGTTGCGCTCTTGGGGAGCACAATATTGATTTGTGGGTGAGGGCAAATTTATAGGAGGTTTTACCACATGAAAAACACAAAGCAAGCCATTGCACTGGCATCTGCTGCCGCTCTCAGCGTCGGCATGCTGGCAGGCTGCGGCGGTGCTGCTTCTTCCGCTGCGACTGCGTCCAGTGAGAGCAACAGCACGGCCACTGCCGAGGCATCCACCACTGCCGCTTCCGACGGTACGCTCGTTCTGGCCGAGACCGGCTTTGAGAGCAAGTTCAGCCCCTTCTTTGCTGCTTCTGCCGCTGACCAGGATGTCATCGACCTGACCCAGATCGCCCTGCTGGGCGCTGACCGTAAGGGTGAGATGGTCCTGAACGGCATCGAGGGCGAGACCCGCGAGTACAACGGCACTGACTACACCTACCACGGTCCTGCCGACTGCGTTGTCACCGAGAACGCCGACGGCACCGTTACCTATGACATCAAGCTGCGCGAGGACCTGAAGTTCTCCGACGGTGAGCCTGTCACCATCGACGACGTCATCTTCTCGATGTATGTTTTCCTCGATCCTACGTATGATGGTTCTGTAACCATGTACTCTACCCCCATCGTTGGTCTGGACGAGTACCGCAGCTCCATGACCACGCTGTCCAAGCTGATCGCTGAGGCCGGCGAGGACAACACCGACAACACGAAATTCACTGCCGAGCAGCAGAAGGCTTTCTGGGACGCTGTCAACGACGGCGGTGTGAAGTTTGCCCAGGAGATCATCGACAAGTGCGTTGAGAGCGGCGCTGCCGCCGACGCTAACGATGCTGCCGGTGCCGCCGCCGCCTGGAACCTTGGCGAGCTGCCCGCAGGCGCAACCGCGAAGGATATGTTCGAGCTGATCGGCGCGAACTACGACTGGAACTTCTCTGCCATGGAGGCCGAGACTGCCGGTACCGCCCTGTCTGACCTGATCCCCGAGGACGTCTACGCCTACTCCACCACCGGTGTCAACGTCGGTGACGCCGTTGCTTCTGTGGCCGGTATCGTCAAGACTGGTGACTACAGCATGACGCTGACCACCACCGAGCTGTCCACCACCATGATCTACCAGCTGCAGATGCCCATCGCCCCGCTGCACTACTACGGCGATGAGAGCCTGTACGACTACGACAACAACTCCTTCGGCTTTGCCAAGGGCGACCTGAGCAGCGTCCGCGCCAAGACCAGCACTCCCATGGGTGCCGGTATGTTCACCTTCTCCAAGTACAGCGACGGCGTTGTCTATCTGGATGCCAACCCCTCCTACTATGACGGCGCACCCAAGGTCGCCCACGTCAACATGAAGGAGACCCAGGAGGCCGATAAGATCACCGGCGTTCAGGCCGGCACCATCGACATCTCCGATCCTTCCTACTCTCTGGAGGTTGCTGACCAGATCGCCGACATCAACGGCGTCGAGGGTGAGGACGGCCCCGTCATCACCACCCGCCTGAAGGACTACCGCGGCTACGGCTACATCGCCCTGAGCGCCAAGAACGTCAACGTCGGCGGCGACCCCTCCTCCCAGGCCTCCAAGGACCTGCGCAAGGCCATCATGACCGTCATCGCCGCTTACCGCGATGAGGGCATCGACTCCTACTACGGCGACACCGCCACCGTCATCAACTACCCGATCTCCAACACCTCCTGGGCTGCCCCGTCCGTCACCGACGACGGCTACCAGATCGCCTACTCCACCGACGTGGACGGCAACGAGATCTACACCAGCGATATGAGCGGCGACACCAAGTATGCTGCTGCTCTGCAGGCCGCCCTCGGCTACTTCGAAGCAGCCGGCTACACCGTTGAAAACGGCCAGGTCACCGCAGCTCCGGCTGGCGCCAAGATGGAATACACCGTCAACATCGGCGCTTCCGGCAACGGCGACCACCCCTCTTTCCAGGTTCTGACCAATGCAGCCGCTGCCCTCAAGACCATCGGCTTCACCCTGACCGTCAACGACCTGGCAAACGCTTCTGACCTGTACAGCTCTTATCAGTCCGGCGTTGCCGATGGCTGGGTTGCTGCATGGCAGTCCACCAACGACCCCGATATGTACCAGCTGTACGACAGCAAGGGTTCCACCAACTACTACCAGATCAACGATGCTGACCTGGACGAGCTGATCGAGGCTGCCCGCCAGACCACCGATCAGGATGACCGTAAGGCCATGTACAAGGAAGCTATGGAGATCATCATGGATTGGGGCGTTGAACTGCCGGTTTACCAGCGCAGCGAATCCGCCATCTTCTCCAGCGAGCGTATCGACACCGCTACCATCCCCAACGATCTGACCCCGTACTGGACTTACCAGTCTGAAATCAATACGATCGCTCTGAAGTAATTTCAGCGCAGCCTGTTGTTGAATTTATGGTGAGCAGCCGCTCTTGGTGCCGCACTGGTTCTGGGAGCGGTTGCTTGCTGTTAGTACAAACGGCGGCAGCATTTGCAGCCCAAATGTGGCCGTCCCATTCCCCCGGACAGTTCCCTCTGTCCGAGGGAGGGGGATGCCCATATTCGGTATCAAAGTAATGAGGTGTATCTGAAAACAAAGAAAATGACGGATGTTTCGCAAACATGAGGCGAATTTAAGGCAAAAAGCTGCAGAAATCCTTTGTGGATTCCAAGGCTTTTTAACGCAAAATTCAGTCGTGTTTGTAGAAACAGGCTAAGGCAACACCGCACAATTCCCGCCTGACGGCTTAAGCACCGCTCC
>OHYM01000504.1_pt1 | contig 10176 bp, 7 predicted proteins | sample 1580311 | NCBI WGS metagenome assembly OHYM01 (sample SAMEA3882512, study PRJEB24775) | human gut metagenome | biome: human-associated habitat; feature: intestine environment; material: feces | place: Netherlands | collected 2009/2010
CCCGCCGCTTCAAGCAGCGGCGCAATGCGCATGCTTTCTTCCAATTCTCGCCCGCCGGGAATCATTTCTCGGGCGCTGATGCGGAAAATAACGGGATAATCCGCCCCGGCTTCGCGTTTGATGGCACGAATCACCTCACAGGCGAGCCTGGCGCGTTTCTCCGGGCTGCCGCCATATTCATCTGTCCGATGGTTATAATACGGCGAAAGGAACTGCGCAACCTCGTGCGCATGCGCGCCGTGAATTTCCACACCGTCCACGCCAAACGCCCGCGCCCGCTTTGCGCACGCCGCATAACCCGAAATGATTTCCTCAATCATTTTCTGCGGCATGGCGTCCGGCATCAGCAGCGCGGGATCGCGCCCCGCCTGAGCCTTTGCCGGATGAATTTGCGCAATCAGCCGACAGTCATTCTCATGGCAGATGGCCAGCAGACGCTTCCATCCCGCCTCGTATCTGTCGTCCGAAAGCGCAGGGCGTGCAGGCCCCGGCTTGCCGAACGGACTTGCCGGCATGATAATCGCCGCGGCGCCATGTTTCCTTCGTCATCGCCATAAAAATTACACATAGACGGGAAAATCACGCGGTTTTTAAGCGTCATCGTTCCCAGCTTTCCTGGCATAAGGCATTTCATCACTTGTTTTTCCCCTCGATTCACTTTGTCTTGGAATCCGTCTTTTTCCATAACGATACAACAAAAGACGAAAGCAGGCAAGCCCCTTCCGTCTCGTTTTTTAAATTTTCCGCGTTACTGCTCCATCTGCCGCCCGACGATGCTGGCGGTCGTTTCGGCGACCTTCAGCTCGGTATCGCCCATGCGCGCCGCCGGTTCGCGGGAGAGCAGCACCACCGCGCCGATGGATTCGCCGTCCGCAATGATCGGGCAGATCACCTGCGCGGTATACGCCTGCGCGTCCTCCTCGCTAGTGACGGGGACGAGCCGCGTGCCGTTGCCCCGGTTGGCCGTCACCACCTGACGGCTCTGAATCGCCTGCTCCAAATCGCGGCTGATGGGTTTTTCCCAAAGCTCCTTGCGCGATACGCCGCTGGCCGAAACGATCATATCCTTATCGGTGATGCAGGCGATATGCCCCAGCGACCGGAACAGCGATTCCGTGTAATCCTTCGCAAAGTTCGAAATCTCGCCGATCGGGGAATACTTCTTTAAGATGACCTCGCCGTCTTTATCGGTATAGATTTCAAGCGGGTCGCCGCATCTGACACTGTTGATCAAACGTTCGTCTTTTTTGTGATTCCGCACCTGTCGGACGAGCGCCGATTCATCCCCCGCCGCCTGCTCGATGGCTTGCGTCGCGGAAACGTGCAGCAGCGCGTCAATGTCGCTCTTGAGCTGGATATCGATGTGGTCGTCGTATACGTCGATGCGCTCGACGATGAACTCGATATCCTGCTTTTTCAGCTTGGGCTTGTTCAGAATATCGTCGAAGATATCCAGCGCCGTCTTCGCGATTCGGTTCATGCGGATGACGTTGTTGCGATGATCCGCCATCAGGTCGAGCTGGCTTTCCAGCCCGCGAATCTTTCCGTAACACTCCGCTTCCAGCGCGTCATAGGTTTCGTTTATCATCTCTTCCTGATCCGGCTTGCGCATCAGCTCCGCGATCTTCTGCCGGGTCAGCACCTTGAGCTGATTTTTCGCCGCGTCGATCTGCCTGCGCAGCATATCCTGCGTCTTTTCGCCCTCGTTGATCTTCGCCTTTTCATCGCGGATGGACGCTTCCAGCGCGTCGATCATGTTCGCGCTGCCCTGCTTCACCTTCTGCACATACATTTTCAAAATGCTGTCCAGAAAGTCTACCCGCGTATGATGCGACGTGCAGCCCTTGCGCCCGCGCCGATGATAGGTTCCGCAGGTATACGCCGGATCAAGCTGCTTGCTGCTCATGGAGAACATCGGACTGCCGCAGTCCCCGCAGAACAGCAGCCCGGTATACGGCGTTTCGTACTTGCGGATGCCGTTGTAGTTGCTGCGCGTCCGCTTCTTCATCTGCTCCTGCACATAGGCGAACGTCGGATAGTCGATAATCGGTTCGTGATGATTTTCAAAGACAAGCTGCTTGGATTCGTCAATCCGCTCGTCCTTTCCGTTGATGCCCTTGCGCTTGTACTTGCCCTGTCGAAGCGTTCCGATATAAAAATCGTTGCTGAGCATTCCCTGTATCGTCACAATCGCCCACGCATCCTTGCCCTGCCGAACGACCGGCTCGCCGCGTTCCGCCTTTCTCGCGGCTTCGGCACGTCTGGGCGTCGGTATGCTGTGGTCGGTCAGATAATTCGCAATCCGCTTGTAGCCCCAGCCCGACGTATACAGTTCAAAAATCTTTCGGACAACCTCCGCTGCCGCCGGGTCGATTTCATACGTCATCAGCTTGTGGTTCTTCATGACATACCCATACGGCACGGAACAGATCCAGCGTCCGTCCTGCTGTCGCCGGGAAATGACGCTTTTGACCTTCTGCGAGGAATCTGTGACCGGCATTTCATTGAGCAGAAAACGCAGGCGGATGTTTGTCCAATCGTCATGCGTCGGATAATCGATGCTGTCCCCGATGGCTACGATCCGCACGCCCGCGTCCCGCAAATCCTCCAGCTCAACCAGACCACGCGAATTGCGTCGGGAGAATCGGCTCAAATCCTTGATGATGAGGACATCGTACTGTCCCATCATCAGATACGGGCGCATCCGCTGATAATCCTCCCGCTGCTCAAACGTATAGCCCGAACGGTCTCGATCCACAAAGAAGGTCAACTCGCTGTTCGGAAAATACCGCTGAACATAGTCGGAAATGATGTCCTTCTGGTTTTCGATGCTCGTGTTATCCCGATCCGCTTCCACATCCACGGAAATCCGGCAATAACCCGCGATACGATGCGGCTTTTCAACTCTTGCTTCCATATCAAAATCTCCTTGCCCCGAATGTCCCTATTATTGTAATCTTCTCCCTTTCTTCAGTGCAAGGATGCTGCCAATGCGCACCCATGGGAATCCCTTCCAATCGGCGTTCCGCGGTTGAACCAGAGAAGCGTGGACGTATTGTTTATCAGGCTGCCAAAGCCGGAACGGATCACCACCACTCGGTATCTCCACGTCTTTCCAAGCTCATAAAGCAGGCTTAAATCCGTGCGGCACCCGCTGCGAAGCCAAAGGATGATCGTTTGATTTTCATGCTGAACCTCTAATTCCATGACGCATACCTCATTTTCCCATCATTTGGCAGAAGGTATACCCCCGCCGCCTGATGTTATTGTAAGCGCATCGTCTCCCTTAGGCAAGGATACGGCAGACCTGCCCGGAGGGAGGTCCGCCGTTAACGTTCTAATTTTCAAAAAGAAAAAGCACATCGTTCATCATTCCAATGAACACTGCGCTTTAGGCATTACTCCACCTCCTCAATTTCAACATCGGGGGGTGGCTCCATATTTACCAAGCAGATATCCTTTTCGAATATTCTCAGTTGTCCGAGTTCCAAATTCGCTAATGCTATACAATTCAGATGCACCATCTTTTTGATTTTTGTCAACAAAGTACAGCTGATCTTTTCGAATCAATTCCATATTTAACAGTTCAGTGTCATGCGTAGTAAACACGATCTGCGCTCCAAGTGGATTCGTTTTCTTGCTTTGGAACTTTGAGATTACAACGTTCACCAACAGCGGGTGAAGCTCACGTTCAAGCCCATCTACCAACAAAACGCCCCCGTTCGTCAGCACCGATTCAATCGCCGGCGCGATAGACATGAGCTTTCTCGTTCCATCCGACTCATCTTCCAAATCAAGAGAATAAAGCTGGCTTTCTCCATTTTTATTGCAGCCTTTATGCTTGGAAGTCGCCTTAACTTCGCCCATTTTTAAGCGCACTTCAGAATTATTCGACGTTTCGGACAGCGTTTGCATAAACTGAATCAAAGCCGCCTTAATGCTTTCGGGAATGTCGTCTGGGATACTTCCGTCCTTCTGAACTTCCTTACTGTTGATCTCAAACTGCATATCTTCAATGCCCAAATCAGCCGCCTTAGCATAATCAGAGATCGCCTTTAACATGTGTGCATCATTCGAATACTCAAGAAGCTGCCGCGGAATATCTGAATAATCTCTGGAAAAAAACACCTTTTCTCTGAACCACTTCATCGCACGGGAACAATCCGCATCATTCATTGTGCAGGCAACTGAGAAAAACAGTTGGTTCTCTGCTACCGCTTCTTTAATCAAATTTCGACGGGATTTATCCGTATTAAAATCAAAAACCTGTCCTTTTCTTAAAAATACAAGTGCCCGCTGTCCCTTAGGCGCATGATACAGAGATTCCGAAACGATTTTTTCCTTGGTTGCCGAGAACGCATACCAGTATTTGATGCCATCCAGCGTATAGAAAAATTCAAATTCAGTCGGCTCTGATGCAGAGTAGTCATTGAGTGCAAAAGGAATAACCGGAATTGTCGCTTTTTCGTGTTGTGTCCGCTGCGCATTTCGGATGAACTGCACAGCTAACCAAAATGCACGAATTACATTGCTTTTTCCGCCGCCATTCTTTCCAAAAATTGCTGCACCCGGCAAGAGGTTCATGCTGCCATACGGAATCAAACTATTCTTAAAAGTCCCAAGCCCCGTTGCTTCCATAGAAAGGGTCGTTTCATCTCGAAAGGATCTGTAATTCTTAAAACGAAATTCAATCAGCATTCAACCACCTCCTTTACTAGTATAATCCCATTTCTTCATAAATTCAATTAAAAATATCAAATTATTCGCTTTTTTTATTTCAATATTCTCATTCAAGCAAATTCTCCAGTCTTTATCACAAAAGAATGCAGCCGACTATTCAGGAAAGTAGTCCGCCGTATCGGATCGATATTCGCTTTTCCTATCGGTTTGCTTTCAGCAATGCCGCCGTGTTGGTCAGCAGATTCCCTTTGCCGGAGAGGAAAACAGCCACGCGATACGGTGTTCCTTTATATTTTCGATACACCGGCTCTAAAATCGTCACATCCTTTTCGTCATTCGGAAGCCAGATTGAAACCAAATGCAGCTGATGATCGACGTACATTTCCATACTCTCACCTCTTGAACTTATTTCTTTTCCCATGCGCAGAAAAATATACCAGTTTTTTCCAAGACTATCGCGCAATCCAAGATGGATTTCGGCATCACAAGGATACGGCAGAGTATCATTCTCTGCCGTACGGCTTCTGATGCCCGTTCGGCATAAGCCTTTATCGAGGCTTACAGGCTGCGGACGGCTCATCCGCATCATAGCCCCACCTGTGCCGTTGTTTTCTGCAACGCGCACCGTAGGTTCTCCCCTCTATTCCATAAGGGGCCGTGAGGAAGTATCATTATGCCCATGCCGCCTTATCGCGCCCTGCCTGCCACACAGGGATGATGAAATGCGTTTATCGCTCGGTCTTTGCCATCTCCGCGCCGCTTCATCCGCCGCTCCGCTACATGGGATCTGTACCTGTAAGCTCGTATGGAATTGTCAATGTTCAATGAAGGAAAAGAACCCCTTCACTAATAATTAGGTTTTAAGGGGTGAAAATTAAGTCTTAAATGAAATTTTCTTAGAACTTTTTGATTCGACGCGCCAATTCACGCATTCCGTGCTGAATCGAGTAAGTCATCGCCGCTTTGCTGCATGAACAGGTTGTTTCTGAAGAACTCTGCCCATGAGCGTAGCCAGTGTCACTGACAGACTTTCCAGTTTCCTCCATCCCAAGCTGAGTGTTAGACTGGCTTGCGGATCGCAGTCCACCAGCAGCACGCGCTTTCCTTCTCTCGCCAAACCAATACCCAAATTGGCACAGGTCGTCGTTTTTGCCGCAATCATATAAGAACAACATTTTAGGTTGATTGGTTCGTTTCAGTCCCATCTTTAGGACGGTTATCAGAAATTCCAGTGAATTTCGATGGGAACATCCTTTGTTCCGGGAATCCGCTTGCCTATTACGATATAGTCAATCAGAATTTCAACGATCTCCCGTGTCAAGTGTTCCAGATTGGTGTACGGAAGCGTGGGAAAAGGACAAGGCCGAGCGCGAAATGCTTCTCACCGAGTTTGTGCCGTATATGCGGCTGCATTGCAATCTCTCCGAGCAAGAGCGCACCGCTGCGGATATGCTGGAAAATGGAGAAAATCTGACGCCGGAGCAGACGGCATATTTTCATGCGGTTCTTGCTCATGTAGACGCTTGCCGGGAAAAGCTGAACGCGGGCGATTATCACTTGCCCGATCCACCGCAGCTTTCCGATTTTGATAAAGAGCTTCAGGACTACAAAGCCCATGTAGAAAGTGAGATCGCACAGGAAGCCGAAGCCGCAGGCATGACCGTGGAGGAATATGCCGCCAATGGCTACGAGCCGCAGGAGCAGCCCGCCGATGTACAGGAGCAGTTGGAGGAAACGCCGCCCGCAGATACCGCGCCGGAGCAAACCGCCGTCAGGTATTACACCATCAATGAGGGCGCTGCCCGCCGTGCCAACGATGCAAACAGCTACCGCGACTACGCCACAGGCAGCGCCACCGCCGAATATCGGCAGATGGTGGATCAGGCAGCGTCGATTGCGCAGCGGCAGAAAGAGCGCGTCGATCCCATGTACCATGAGAAAATTGACGCGTTGCTGAACACCTACGCCCGCAAGCTGGCGGAAAATCTGAACGACCACTATGCCATTGAAGCCCGTGTTCCCTCGATCCTCGTTGCAGGCGGCAGCAATTTCCCTGTTCGCAAGAAAGAGAAGCAAAACGCCGCCCGTGACCGCAATATGCAGGAATGGCAGGATGTTCAGGGAATTTTGGACAAGATCCGCAGCACAGGCATGGGCGGTATCAGCATGGACGACCCGCAGGCGGCGGCAAAGCTGGAAGCCAAGCTCGTCAAACTGGAATCGGCACAGGAAACCATGAAAGCCGTCAACGCCTATTTCCGTAAGAATAAGACTTTGGAGGGCTGCCCCAGTCTGACGCCGGAGCAGATCACCAAATTGCAGCAGGAAATGTCGCAGTCCTGGCATCTGGATAAGAGCCGGCCGTACCCCGCCTATATGCTCTCCAACAACAATGCTGAGATCCGCCGCATCCGTGGGCGCATTGAACAGGTGCGGCAGCATGAGGACACCAATTTTGCCGGATGGGAATTTGACGGCGGGCGCGTGGAAGCAAACAAAGCGGATAACCGTCTGCAAGTGTTCTTTGACGGCAAGCCGGATGAAGCGGCGCGGGACGAGCTGAAAGCAAACGGCTTTCGCTGGGCACCCAGCGTCGGCGCATGGCAGCGCCAGCTTAATAAAAACGCATACTACGCCGCAGGGTACATTTCCTGTATTCAGCCTATCTCCGGTGAAAAGCCCATTGACGTGCAGCGCAGCACCCAGCAGCAAGAATCCACTGTCCCTGACGCCCACCTGACCGGGGAGCACATTTCAACGCCGCGCGGCAGCTTTCACGTTGCCGATATGACCCGCGAGCAGATGGAAGCCGCAGGCTATGGGTTTCACCACAGCACCGATGACGGCAAGTATCTTATCATGGGCAACGGCACACAGGCCTTTGCCATTGCCGCCGAGCAGCGGGAGCAGGAAAACTATATGCGCACGGCGGAGCTGTCCACCGAACAGAACTACAATATGATTGACGGACAGATCAACAACACCCCGTCCGTGGACGAGCTGGAAGAAAAGGCAAAGCGCGGCGAGGTGATTTCGCTCTCTGCGCTTGCCGCAGCGGTCAAGGCCGAGGACGGCAGAACGCCGCAGCGCGACCCGGACGGCAAAAAGCCGTCTATCCGTGCGCAGCTCAAAGCGGATCGTGCGCAGTCCTGCAAGCCGCAGCAGCGAGAAAAGGAACAGGAAGCCAAACGGAGCATCCGGCAGGCTTTGGAAATGGAGTGACCTATGAATAAATTTGAAAATGTGGATGTGCTGGCATCCCTGCAACAGATTATGCAGCAGAACACGGCCGCCTTTCAGAGCGATTTTGACATTGACAAGAAGATTCTGACACAGGCGGCAAGGAGTAAAAATACCGATGATAAGGTCTATCTATGGTTTTCCCGCCCCAATGGAACGCATTGTCTGCGGGAACGGGATGTATTTCTGCGCGGAACGCGGGAGCATAATACGTTCCGTTTCTACCATGAGCAGACCAAGGAGCGTGTGCTTGCCTATGCCGTGGTGCTGTCCGGCATGGAGAGCGGCAAGGTAAAAGGCAGCATTTATGAGCTGGACTATGCAGCGAAAGCCGAACTTGCAATCCAGACCGCCTTGCGGACAGACAATAACCGTCTGATCTATGAAAACGGTTCACGGGAACTGCCCAAGGAATACCGCTTTGAAGCGACGCCGGATCGGGAGTATGGGAAATTCGTGCGCTATGAAGCCGTGCCGCATGACCCGGACGCGCTGCGGGATCTGCTGCGCGACGAGAGCCGGAAGCGTGAACGGCTGAAACCCGGCAATTTCAAGGAGCATATCGGGCGGCTCTCCGACGAAAAGGTGCTTGCCGAAGCACAGCGCCTTTCGGCAGCGTTTCAATCCCTGCAAGCGCCCAACAGCCCCAACGGAACGCATTTTGTAGTAGAAGTGTCGCCGTGGTTTGAGCGTATCGCATCCAGCAAGGAACATGAGCGGCTATTTGCATTGCTTCCGTATAAGACGCTGTATCTTTCTTCGGTCAAGGACAGGCACGGCGTTTTCGCTTTTATCAGCAAGGACGAGCGGCGTGATCTTCCGCTGCGCAAGCAGCGTCCCTCTGTCCGGGCACAGCTCAAAGAGGGACAGTCAAAAAAGGCCGCTGCACCCAAAAAGGCAGCGGCAAAGGCGAAAGATAATGATTTGGAGGTATGAGCATGGACAATGTTTCGTTCACCATTGAGGAAGAAAACTTGATTTGCATTTACCACAAGCACGACCGCCGCAGAACGATTGCGGCGATTTCCGACGCGCTGCCGGATATGGACGCAGATATGCGTCCGCTGGCGGAGCAGACGATCCATAAGCTGCACAACATGACCGACGCAGCATTCGAGGAAGCGCAGTTCACCATGACGCTTTCCGACGCAGAGTAAAAGACAACGCGGGGCGCGGCAGCCGATGATGGCTGCTGCGTCCCGCGTTTTTTATGTTTTGGCGAATAAATCTATTTTCCCACGTTTTCCGTCCCCGAAGCCCGTGGTTTGGTTTCTACAATTTTGCATTGCAAATTTCATTCCAAGTCTATATACGGAAAACAGATGCCCATGAAGATTGATATAAAATGTAAAGGCGGCCTGCTGCTCCTCAGTCCAATGCTCCCAAAGCCTTGGGCTTATGATGATATTTTCGCTATATAGCGGGAGCATTAAATCAAAATAGTATTTCACTTTATCAACATTGGCCGCTTGAAGCTGTTGGAAGAAGTCCTTGTAAACTTTACTGTCTGTATGCAGGCAGCTTAAAAGAATAAATGAACGGCTTTCTTCAGGAAAGACCGTGATATATAGTCTGTGCATAATGCCATTTTTAGCATTTTTTATCTTTCGACCATATAAATCATAGTCCGGCGCAATGCAAGCATAATTGGCAAAGCCTATGCTTCCGGGGATCTCAATTACACAAGTTTGTAAAATGCCATAGTCATTTGCTAAGATAGCTTTGTCAAAGGTATCTTTAACTGTGTCCATTTCACGCATTGTCAGAGAAACATCACGGTAATACGCTACCATCATCCGGCTCTTTAATGCGGACGGTTTTGCTTTTATCATTCGTTGGAAAGCTTTTTGCTCTACCAACTTCTTGTAATATTCAAAAATAAAAGCCTTATACGCATACAAAAACTTATGCTCATCATTGCCTTTATCAAAGGCTGGCGCACCTTTTTCTATGGCTGCAAAGACTTCATCATCGTGTATATCGCAAAAACAGGTTGCCGTGGTTGCACGATTAACGCCGACTTTATCTAATAAGGTCAAAGTTTCTATTTCACCTTTTTCAGTAGGGATAATTAACGGCGGCTTTTTATCGTTCAGCATATATACATGACCGTTCTCTGAAAGCAGCGAAATGATTTTGTTGTTTTGAAGCGCGTGAGCCTCTTTTATGTGTTTTTCGCACCGAGATTTATCTGGATGCAAGCAACATTTATACTGAGATTTTTTCAATGTTTCCGCAACTTGAACTTCGACAGGT
>OHYM01000505.1_pt1 | contig 10173 bp, 10 predicted proteins | sample 1580311 | NCBI WGS metagenome assembly OHYM01 (sample SAMEA3882512, study PRJEB24775) | human gut metagenome | biome: human-associated habitat; feature: intestine environment; material: feces | place: Netherlands | collected 2009/2010
CCTCGCTCGCCGTATCGGCACTTAGAATTATGCGGTATTGCCCTAAGCGCCGATACAGCGGGAATCATCTGGTATTGCTCTATCTCACTTTGCACGCTGAGCGCACAAATAGGCATCAATATCAAAGTCCAGCAGCTGCGTATCCTTTTTTAAGTACAGCGGGTGGTGCGGCTGGCCGGATTTTAACAGCGGGCCTGCCGTGTACCACTTTGCGCCTGCCGCTTTGCCGTCGGCGGCAAAATCCTGCATACAGTCCATCAGGTAATCCCGTTTCAGGATGATGTTCCCCCACGCCGCCCACACGGCAGGCTGGTCCGACAAAGACAGCAGGTACCGGAACGCCTTGCGGTTTTCCGCGTGCAGGGCGGGGTTCAGCGCATGCTCCATATCATCGGGGCGGGTGGCGCGCTGGGCGTACACGTTGAACATCAAAAAGCTGTCATACCCGTTAGCCAGGGCAATGCGCTGGGCGCTCTGCAAGGTGGGATCCAGGGCATCCGGGGCCGCGGTGGATGGGTTGATACCTACGCAGATCAGCGGCTTTTTGCCGCGGGTGCCCAAAATGTAACGGTACTCGGAGTAGGTATTGGGCACATACAGCCAGCGGGCCGCATCATAATCCGGGGAAGGCTGCAGCGCCGCCTGCAAAGCGGGTTCAAACAGCGCCAGTTCCAGCCCGGCGGTGGGGCCTTTTGGGATATGCATACAAGAAACCTCCTGAGGTACAGTTAAGGCAACACCGCACAATTCCCGCCTTGCGGCTTAAGCACCGCTCCGGCAGCTGCGGCACGGCATCTGCGTTGCCAAAATGCTCGATAAGACATCCAGTATTATCTGCGCTTTTGGCTTGGCATCTGCCGCACCTCGCTCGCCGTATCAGCACTTAGAATTATGCGGTATTGCCTTAAAAAGCTGCGTTTTGGACTGCATAGTAATTACTATACCACCGCCGCACACCTTGCGCAAGAGGGAACCGCGTGATATAATACCCTTTAACCTTTCAAGGTTTTATGCAACAGACTTTTTCAAAAAGGACGTGTTAAGATGGAAAAGCGCCACAATTATGCGGCTGCCGGATTCCTTCTGCTGGGGATCGGCGCAGCGGGGCGGGCGTTCCTGGGTGTGCCGGAAGGCGTTACCATGGCGGAACTGAGCCTGACCGTGCTGCTGGTGATCGGCGCCCTGCTGCTGACACGGCAGGGGCTGGCTGCGCTTGTATGCGGGTTGGCGGCCACGGCACTGGAGCTTGTTTTGTGCGGTTCCTGGGTGCAGGCCGGCGGGGCTTTGGCCGCTGCTGCGCCGTTTTTGCGGCTGGCTGACCTGTGGCTGCTGCTGGGCCTTGTGTGGGGCAGCCTGCCTGCGGCCCGCCGCGCTGTGGACAACCTGAAATACACCCGCTCCACCCGCATGATGCTGGTTGCCTGCGGGGTGCTGCTGGCTGCCCACACGGTGCTGCGCATTGCCAGCCTTGCTGCGCCTGCCAGCGTGCCGCTGGGCAAGGCTTCTTCCGGCAGCTTTGTGGTATTTTCGGTACTGCTGCTGTGGTACACCGTGCTGATGGTCAAAGCCTACAACGTTCAGCGCACCAAACATTGAGCATACGGCCGTTCTGCGCCCTTTGGGGCGCGGGATGGCCGTATTTTTATTCTATTATTTTGCGCGGAATCTCTTTACATCTTTAATGCATAAAAGTATAATAAATTCATCTATTCCCGCGTAAGTTGGTGGGTTGTGGATGAAGAGGAATGGAAGAGGTTCGGAAGAGATTAAAAGAGGAGAGTATATTCATGCAACTTGATCTTTCCCGGTTTTCACCGGCTGAGCGCAGCACTTTGCAGCTGCGTGTATTATACGAGGGTGCAGGCTACCGCAAATTTCGCTGCTCCCATTTTGAGGAATATTCGCTCTATCAGCAGAATGAGCGCTTTCTTTCGGATTCTCAGGTCATTACTTTTACCGACCTGGACGGCAAGCTGCGCGCCATCAAGCCGGACGTAACGCTTTCGATCGCCAAGAACGCCCAGCCCACCGCCGGGGAATGCAAAAAGTATTATTATACAGAGCAGATCTGCCGCCCCAGCCGCGAAAGCCACACCTTCTCGGAAATCAGCCAGATGGGCCTGGAGTGCATCGGTGCGGTTGGCTCTGCCGAACAGGCCGAGGTTGTGCGCCTTGCGCTGGAAAGCCTGGCCAGTCTGGAAGTTCCCACCGTGCTGGAAGTCAGCCATATGGGCTTTGTGACCGCCCTGCTGGACACCCTGCATGTGGATGCCGCCGCCCGCCCGCGCCTGTTGGAGCTGCTGCGCGATAAAAACGCCCACGAGCTGCATGCCGCCGCGCTGCAAAGCGGGCTGGATGAAGCCGCCGCCAACGCGCTGACCACCATTTTAAGCCTGCACGGCCCCTTTGGCACCACGCTGGCCGCCGCCCGCAGCCAGTGCCAGTGCGAAGCCCAGCAGGACGCCCTGCTGGAACTGCAGAGCCTGCAGAATGAACTGGGCGATGCCGGACGCGGCATGCAGCTGGATCTGAGCCTTGCCGGTGATATGGAATATTACAACGGCCTGGTGTTCAGCGGTTATGTGGCCGGGGTGCCCCGTGCCGTGCTGAAAGGCGGCCGGTATGACCTGCTGGCCCAGCGCTTTACCCCCGGTGCCTGCGCCCTGGGCTTTGCCCTTTACCTGGACGAGCTGGAACGCCTGAGCGCTCCCCTGCCGCCGGTACAGCAGCAGGGCACCGAGCGCCAGTGGCTGAACATCGCCCTGCCCAAGGGCCGCCTGGGCGATAAAGCCTATGGCCTGCTGGCCGCTGCCGGGTATGAAGCCAACGAAAACTATAACGAGACCCGCAAACTGGTGGTGGAGAACCCCGAAGCCGGGGTGCGGTACTTCCTGGTCAAGCCCAGCGACGTTGCCATTTATGTAGAGCACGGCGCTGCTGACATTGGCATTGTGGGCAAGGATATCCTGACCGAATCCGGTGCCGATGTGTACGAGCTGCTGGATACCGGCATGGGCAAGTGCCGCATGTGCGTGGCAGGCCCCAGGAACTTTGTGGACGATGAAAGCCGCGCCCTGCGCGTTGCCACCAAGTTTGTGAACATTGCCCGCGCCCATTACGAGAGCATTGGCCGCGATATTGACATCATCAAGCTGAACGGCTCCATTGAGCTGGCTCCCATCCTGGGGCTTTCGGATGTGATCGTGGATATTGTGGAGACCGGCACCACCCTGAAAGAAAACAATCTGACCGTACTGGAAGAGTTCATGCCCATTTCGGCACGGTTCATTGCCAACAAAGCCAGCTACAAATTCAAGTACGCGCAGCTGACCGAACTGCTGAACAAGATGAAGGAGGCGCTTGCCAAATGATCCGCATTTTTGAGTTTGACGCTTTGAAGCCTGAAGAAATCCTGAACCGTGATATCCGTGCGGAAGCCAGCGTGGAAGCAACCGTGGATGCCATTATCGCCGATGTGCGCGCCCGCGGTGATGCCGCCCTGAAAGATTACGCTCTGAAATTTGACCACGCCCAGCTGGACGAGCTGCGGGTGAGCCAGGCGGAAATTGACGAAGCCTTTGAAGCCGCCGGTGAGGATTTTGTGACTACCCTGAAGATGGCCGCCGCCAACATCCGCGCCTTCCATGAGCACCAGGTCCACAAGAACTTTGTGATGAACGATACCCCCGGCATTGTGCTGGGCCAGAAATATACCCCGATTGAAAAAGCCGGTGTGTATGTGCCGGGCGGTACCGCCGCTTACCCCAGCACCGTACTGATGGATGTGATCCCCGCCAAGGTGGCCGGTGTGAAGGAGATCGTGATGACCACCCCCGCCGGAAAGGACGGTCGGGTGAATCCGGTCATCCTTGCCGCCGCCGCCACCGCCGGTGTGACCAAGATCTTCAAGACCGGCGGTGCCCAGGCCGTGGCCGCGCTGGCATACGGCACCGAGAGCATCCCCGCGGTGGATAAGATCGTCGGCCCCGGCAATATTTACGTTGCCACCGCCAAGCGCAAAGTGTTCGGCAAGGTTGGCATTGATATGATCGCCGGGCCTTCGGAGATTCTGGTGCTGGCGGATGGCAGCTGCAACCCCGCCTGGGTGGCAGCTGACCTGCTGAGCCAGGCCGAGCATGACAAGCTGGCCAGCCCCGTGCTGGTAACGGACAGCGCCGAGCTGGCCAAGGCCGTACAAGCCGAGCTGGAAGTACAGATCCCACAGCTGCCCCGCGCTGCCATCGCACGCGCCAGCGTGGACACCAACGGCAAGATCATTGTGACGGACGATATGAACAAGGCCATTGACGCCGTGAACATCATTGCCCCGGAGCATTTGGAAATTTGTGTGGACGACCCGTTCGCCGTTTTGAACAGCGTAAAGAACGCTGGCAGCATTTTCCTGGGCAAGAATGTGCCGGAAGCACTGGGCGATTATTTTGCCGGCCCCAACCACACCCTGCCCACCAGCGGCACGGCACGTTTTTCCAGCCCGCTGGGCGTGGACGATTTTGTGAAAAAGTCCAGTTTCATTTATTACACCCGCGATGCCCTGGGCAAAGTTCAATCCCGCATTGCCGATTTTGCCGAGCACGAGGGCCTGCACGCCCACGCCAAGAGCGTTACCATCCGTTTTGAAGACCAGTGAAGGATGGGGTACCGGAGCGGGAGGCCAACCGTTTAGCAACATATAATTACAGCCAATCCGGTGTGTATTTCATTACGATTTGTTCCAAAAACAAGCGTTGCACCTTTGGAACGATTGTAGGGGGGGGCGGCGTCCCCGACGCCCCGCGAACCCGATTGTCACCAACCGGTAAAATTGTTGCACGGCAGTTGGGGAATATGATTGCATTTTATCCCCATGTGCGGATTGAAAAATATGTTGTAATGCCCAATCACATCCATTTATTGATTGCCATTCAGGAAGGCCCATCCGGGGCGTCGAGGACGCCGCCCCCTACATCCGCCCGCGCAAGCCAGGTCATCCCGATGTTTATCTCCACTTTGAAACGGCTGACCAACAAAACTGCCGGGCATGCACTCTGGCAGCGCGGATATTACGACCACATCATCCGCTCCCCGGACGATTACAACACCATCTGGCACTACATCGACACCAACCCCGCCAAATGGGCGCAGGATACACGTTATGTCACGGACTTTCCTGATCCGGTGCGGCGGCCCGACTGCTGCACCAACAAAGAGGTGACCCAAATGAGCCGTTATTTTACCAAAACGCTGGCTGCGCTGGAGCCTTACACCCCCGGCGAGCAGCTGAAACTGCCTGACCTTGTCAAGCTGAACGCCAACGAAAACCCCTACCCGCCTGCCCCCGGCGTGGCGGCGGCGGTGGCCGGAGCAGTGCCGGGGCTGCGGCTGTATTCCGATTTAACCGAAGCCGCGCTCTGCGCCGCCATTGCCCGCCACTGCGGCGTGCAGCCGGAAAATATTTTGTGCGGCAACGGCAGCGATGAAAACCTGCTGCTGGCGCTGCGCGCTTTCTGCGATGAAACCCACCCGCTGGCATTTGCCGATATCACCTACAGCTTTTACCCGGTTTTGTGCGATTTGTTGCACATTCCGCAGCATGTGATCCTGGTGGAGGAAGATTTCTCGCTGGATTTGAGCAAGTACCACGGCCTGAATGAGACCATCGTGATTGCCAACCCCAACGCCCCCACCACCCTGCTGCAGCCGGTGGCCGCCATTGAGGAAGTGGTGCGCACCAACCCCGACAGCATTGTGATTGTGGACGAGGCGTACATTGATTTTGCCGGGCCAAACGCCAGCTGCGTTCCGCTGACCAAGAAATATGACAATGTGATTGTGGTACAGACCTTCTCCAAATCCCACAATCTGGCCGGTGCCCGCGTGGGCTTCTGCGTGGCAAACCCGGAGCTGATTGCCGATATGAACCGCATCAAGTTCAGCTACAGCCCATACAACGTCAATTCCCTCTCCCAGGCTGCCGCCGTGGCCGCCATGGAGGATGAGAATTACTTCCGTGATACGGTGGGCAAGATCTGCGCCACCCGCGCCGACACAATGACCAAGCTGCGGGAGCGCGGTTTTACCGGGCCGGATTCCGCCACCAACTTTTTGTTCGTTACCACCAGCCGCATGCCCTGCAAACAGATTTTTGAGCGCCTGCGGCAAAAAGGCGTGCTGATCCGCTATTTCAGCGCCCCGCGCCTTTCCGATTATCTGCGCATTACCATCGGTACCCCGGAACAGATGCAGCGATTCTTTGAGGAGCTGGATTTGATTTTGGGGTAAAGTGGCATGGGGACGGAATTACCAGACCGCAAAGGGAACCGGTTAAAGGGGTATGATTACAGTTCAAATGGGTTTTGGACCTACTGTATCAGGAGGGAACACCATGAACCTGTATGACAGAATTAAACCCGGCAAACGGCGGCGTGGCTGGGGCGGGGCGGTGTTCCTGGCGGCGGCCTGTGTGGTTCTGGTAATCTGCATTGGCACCATTGGCTGGGCGGCGCGTTACCACCAGCGCTACCGCAGGTTTTCCACCGATTTTGCCGCCAGTGTGGAAAACGCGGGCAAGATCGGCGCTGCGCTGACCCGCAACGGCGAAACCTCCTCCCTGGACCCGGATGCCAGCAGCCGGTTATGCCGGTTGATCTGCGCCGCCGGGGCGGGCAAAGTGCAGCCAAGCTGCCCGCAGGGGGAGCCGCTCACCGTCCGCTACCACAGCGGCGCGGTGCTGGACTTGTGGGAAGTGGAAATACCCGAAGAGACCGCCAAAAACCCCACCGGCGTTTTTGTGCGTTATACCTTTGCCGATGGAACGGTTTACCAATATGACACGGACCAGATCCAAATGAACGAGGTCCGGCTGGCCCTGGGGCTACATTAACCCCAGGTATTAAGAGGGGCGCTGCAACAGCAGCATGCAAAAAGGGGGAACGTATATGATCGCAATTATTGATTACGGCGTGGGCAACTTGTTCAGTCTGGCTTCCAGCCTGAAAAGCCTGGGGCTGGAAACCAAAGTGACCCGCGACGCTGCCGCCATCCGCGCGGCGGATCACATCATTCTGCCCGGCGTGGGCGCGTTTGCCGATGCCATGGCCAAGCTGGAAGCCACCGGCCTGGTGCCCGTTATCAAGCAGGAAGTGGAGCACAAACCGCTTTTGGGCATCTGCCTGGGCATGCAGCTGCTGTTTGAAAAAAGCTATGAGTACGGCGAACACACCGGCCTTGGCCTGATTCCCGGCGAAGTGTGCCCGCTGGCAGACGATTTGAAAGACCCCAGCCTGAAAGTGCCGCACATCGGCTGGAACCGGCTGGACATTGTGCCGGGGCGGGAAAACGACCCGCTGTTCAAGTACACCAAGCCCGGTGAGTATGTGTATTATGTGCACAGCTTTTACGCCAAAAACTGTGCCGCCAACACGCTGGCTGCCAGTGAGTACAGCATCCCGGTAACGGGCGCTGTGAAAAACGGCCTGGTATACGGCACGCAGTTCCACCCCGAAAAATCCGGCGATACCGGCCTGCGCATGCTGCGGGCCTTTGCAGAATTGTGAGGTGCAGCCATGAAGTTATATCCTGCCATTGATCTGCGCGGCGGGCAGGCCGTGCGCCTGTACCAGGGCGATTACGACCAGATGACCGTTTACAATGCAGACCCCGCCGCCCAGGCACGGGAGTTTATTGCCGCCGGGGCCAAGTACCTGCATGTGGTGGACTTGGACGGCGCCAAGGATGACACCACCGCCAACATGACCACCATTGCCGCCATTGCTAAGCAGGGCGGGCTGTTTATCGAGGTCGGCGGCGGCATCCGTGACGAAGCCCGCATTGAACAGTATCTTTCCCTCGGCGTGGGGCGCTGCATCCTGGGCACCATTGCCGTAAAGGATTTTGATTTTACCGCCCGCATGGCGCAGAAATACGGCCCCAAAATTGCCGTTGGCGTGGACATGCGCGATGGCCTTGTGGCTGTGAACGGCTGGAAAGAAGTCACCCCCGAACCGGGCGTTGCTTTCTGCCGCCGCTGTGCCGAAGCTGGCGTGCAGGCGATCATCGCCACCGATATTTCCCGCGACGGCACAATGCAGGGCACCAACATGGACCTGTACCGTGAGCTGTTGCAGATTTCCGGCCTGGCGATCACGGCATCCGGCGGTATTGCCCGCATGGAAGAGCTGGCGGAGCTGCAGGCCATGGGCTGCCACGCCGCAATTTTGGGCAAATCCATCTACACCGGCGCCATCGACCTCAAACAGGCTGTGGCACTGTATCAGGAATAAGGGGGCTGGGCGCATGATTACCAAACGCATTATCCCGTGCTTGGATGTAAAAGACGGCCGTGTGGTCAAGGGTGTCAACTTTGCCGGATTACAGGATATGGCCGACCCGGTCGAGATGGCCCGCTATTACAACGCGGCCGGGGCTGATGAGCTGGTGTTTTATGATATCACCGCCAGCGTGGAGGGCCGCACGATTTTTACCGATATTCTGCGCCGCGTTGCCAGCGAAATTTTTATCCCGCTGACGGTCGGCGGCGGCATCGGCAGCCTGGAAGATTTTGACCGGGTGCTGAAATGCGGTGCCGACAAAGTAAGTGTCAACTCCGGTGCCATCAAGAACCCGGCCATTATTTCCGCCGCTGCCCAGCGTTACGGCAATCAGTGCGTGGTGCTTTCGGCGGACATCAAGCGGGTGGATGGCAAGTTCAAGCTGTTCACCAAAGGCGGGCGCGAAAACACCGGCATTGACGCGCTGGACTGGCTGGAGCATGGCGTGAAAAACGGCGCGGGCGAGCTGGTTGTCAACTCGATTGACACGGACGGCGTAAAGAACGGCTTTGACCTGGAGCTGCTGGACGCCGTGGCCCAGCGCTGTGCTGTACCCATCATCGCTTCCGGCGGTGCTGGCAAGATGGATGACTTCAAGGAGCTGTTCTTGAACCACCCCCGCGTGGACGCCGGGCTGGCAGCCTCCATCTTCCACACGAAGCAGGTGGACATCCGCGATTTGAAGCTTTACCTGCGTGAAAACGGCGTGGAGATGCGGGTATAACAGGCAAAAGCAGCCCATATAATTGGGGCTTGCCAAACAACGCAAAACACGCTAAACTATACTTATAGTTTTTTACTGAGAATGGGGAAACTTTTGGGAATCCGGCTGTGCGGTTCGCATGAATCTGCGGCCCGGCAGAGTGTACCCAGCCTTTCGCCGTTTTAGATAAGGAGTTCGCCATGGAAATCACCGAAAATTCCAAAACTCTGAAATTTGATGCCAACGGCCTGATTCCGGCCATTGTGCAGGATCACTACACCAAAGAGGTTCTGACCCTGGCTTATATGAACGCCGAAACCCTGGCTTTGACGATTGCCGAGGGCCGCACGGTGTTCTGGTCCCGCAGCCGCCAGGAGATCTGGCGCAAGGGCGAAACCAGCGGCAATGTGCAGCGCGTGGTTTCCATCACCGCAGACTGCGATAAGGACGCTTTGGTCGTGGATGTCATCAAGAGCGGCCCCGCCTGCCACACCGGCGCGGAAAGCTGCTTCTTTAACCCGGTCTATGTTTCCGATGAGCTGAAGCAGTTCACCTGGCAGGGGTTGTATGAGCTGATCGAAGGCCGCAAGACCAACCCCAAAGAGGGCAGCTACACCACCTACCTGTTTGACAAGGGTCTGGAAAAGATTCTGAAAAAGGTCGGCGAGGAATCCACCGAAGTGATCATTGCAGGCAGCAAGCGCGACAAAGAGGAAACCGTTTACGAGATCAGCGACCTTGCCTACCATGTGATGGTTTTGATGATTGAACTTGGCATTTCCGTAGAAGACATCACCAAAGAGCTGGAAAAGCGCCATGTTATTGACCATAAAGTGAAACAGGAGAGGATGCAGTAATGGCTAAGGAATATCTGCTCAGTTCGGTCCATGTTCACACCAAGCTGTGTGACGGCAAAAACACCCCGGAGGAGCTTGCCCTGAGCGCCTGGAAAGCCGGGCTGAAAACGCTGGGCTTCTCTGGCCACAGCCACACCCCGCACGACATTGAGTATTGCATGACCAATGCACGCACCCAGCTGTACCGCGCCCAGGCAGCCAAGCTGAAAGAGCGCTATGCCGGCAAGCTGGACATTTTGTGCGGCCTGGAATGGGATCTGTACAGCGATGACGACCCGGCTGCCTA
>OHYM01000514.1_pt1 | contig 10033 bp, 7 predicted proteins | sample 1580311 | NCBI WGS metagenome assembly OHYM01 (sample SAMEA3882512, study PRJEB24775) | human gut metagenome | biome: human-associated habitat; feature: intestine environment; material: feces | place: Netherlands | collected 2009/2010
ATTTTTACGGTATAAATAATCAATTTGATAAGGAGTGAAAACAAAAACATATCGGAATTCAGCAAATTCGAGTTTTGATTCGGAATTGAGATAAAAGTTGTATAACGCAGGTGTGACATTGTTTGTAGTCATGTGGGAGACAATGTCAAATAAGGCAAGCCCAAGGTTGGATTTGCCAGAAGCGTTTTTTCCGTATACAATCAGTTTTTGAAGAAGATTGTTACAGATACAGTTTTCGTTGAACTGATAATTCTTAACATCGGAAAAGTCAATTCGAATAGGAGAAAGAAAATTTTTAAAGCCTGATACTTCAAAGAATTTCAGCATGTATAATCACCCTTTCAAGAACATTCTAAACGAGATAAATCTGAGTGTCAATAGGAGTCCGTAAAAAAATTACGGATATTTCAATAAAAGTATAGGCAGAAGCAAGATGAACTATGCGGCGTTTTTGACGAAGGGAGGTGAAACGAAATGACCGTAGTCTTTCGAGTTGTCAAAACCAAAAACTACACGATGATGTCCAATCAGCATTTGAAGGATAAACGCCTGACACTCAAGGCAAAAGGGCTGATGTCGGTGATGCTGTCCCTGCCGGAGAACTGGGATTATACGCTGCGGGGGCTGTCGGCAATCAGCAAAGAGGGCGTGGACGCGATCAGCGAAGCCGTCAAGGAGTTGGAGCGTTCGGGCTATGTGATCCGCAACCGAAAGAGAGACGAGCGCGGGCGGCTGAGCGGGACGGAGTACCTGATCTACGAGGACTGCCACATGAACAGCCAGCCTGCGCAGGACGCACCTAAGCCGGAAAAACCAAAACGGGAAAATCCAAGACTGGAGAATCCGGTTCAGGAAAAGCCTGTGCAGGAGAATCCAAAGCAGGAAAAACCTGAACAGGAAAATCCCGCACAATTAAATACGAATAGATCAAACACGAATTCAGAAAAAACGTATCCACCAAATACTCAGGGAGAAAATCCTTATCCATCAATCCATCTCAGGGAAAGGCAGGAAGATGTTGCGGCGATTCGGGACAGCGTGCGGTCGCAGATCGGGTATGACTGCCTTGTCACGCCGTATAACCGGGATCGGATGGATGAGATCGTCGAGCTGATGGTGGAAATCCTCTGCACCGGCAGGGAAACAATCACGATTTCCGGGGCGGAGTATCCCGCCGAGCTGGTCAGGGAGCGGATGCGCAAGATCAACAGTATGCACATCGAGTACATCTTCGGCTGTCTTGAGCAGAACGCGAGCCGTGTCCGCAACATCAAGAAATATCTGCTGACCACGCTGTTCAACGCGCCCGCGACAATGGGCAATTACTACGACGCTCAGGTGCGATACGACCGGCGAAAGCGGGAGGAAGATTATGAAAACTGGCTCGATGAGCTTTAGAAGGGAGTGGTGTCCATGAAAAACTATTTTCAATTCGCCTGTGAACTCGAACCCATTGACCGATTTCCCGGCTGCATGAGCAAAGACGACCTGCTTGAGAACCTGCTGCGGCAGGATATGCAAGCAGGTTTTCTTTTGCCCGAAAAGCGGACGGAAACCGCGCTTCGGGTGATGCAGCTGGAGCAGGAAGCCGAGCAGCGGACGTGCGAGATTAGCGGCGGCTGGTTTCCCAGACGGGTGCTGTTCTTCGCCGTGCCGCCGGTGGACGGAAAAGCCTGCCAGCTCTGCGCGTTGACGCAGATTGAATCCGGCAGGTGTTACTTGTTTACGCCGGACTGTACCCCGATTTTGGTCTACGCCATACAGGGCAGAAAGCTGTACTGCCTGTGAGAAGGGAGGAACATCATGAAGCAAAAACATGCGGATTCGCCCTCGGCTTTTCTTGCGGCGGCAATGGCTGTGACGGGCGCGGCAATGCTGCTCTGCCCGCTCATCGGGCAGAACGCGGAAATGAATCGGAGCGCGGCAGAATATGACGACCTGCGCGTTCAGCTCAAAAGCGAGGAACCGGCGCAGGCAACGGACGCGCCGGAAAACAGAAGCACTCTGCGCCAAATGTTCGATGCGGCGGGTTTTCCAAGCACAACGCAAGTGCCGCTCGAATTGCCTGAGCAAGATGAAAACCCGCCTGAAATCAACATCGGGACAGGCGCAGACCTTGCGGCGTGTCTGGCACAGAACGACGATTTCATCGCGTGGATCAGGATTCCCGGCACGAACGTGGATTATCCCGTCGTCTGGACGGACGACGCCGAGCATTACCTGCATCATACGTTCACAGGAAAGCAGGGTACGGCGGGAACGCTGTTTTCACTGATGAAAACGGATTACAGCATCCCCAGCCGCAATATCGCCATTTATGGGCATCATCTCAAATCCACCGGCGAGAAGATGTTCACGTCGCTCATGCGGTACAAGGATGCGGATTTCTATGCCGGACACGAAACCGTGCTGCTCGATACGCTGTACGAAAGCGGATCATACCGCATTTTTGCCGTGTTGAATTTTCACAGCGGCGAGTGGGACGCTTCACAGGCGGATTTTGAAAGCGACGCGGCGTTTCTGGAATTTATCCGATACGCCCGGCGGAACGCACTGTACGACACGGGCGTGACGGTCGGCGCGGAGGATTCCATTCTCACGCTGATAACATGTGACCGAAGCTATGGCGGCAAAGCGGGACGGCTTGCAGTCGTGGCTGTACTTGAAAAAAGCAGGAGGAACTTATGAAACACAAAATCAAACGTCTTTTGTCTTTGCTGCTGTCGCTGACGATGCTGACGGCGGCTCTGCCTATGTCGATATGGGCGGAAGAAACGGGGTTTGCCCAAGCAACAGGCGCGGAAGCAGAGCTTCCGAACGAGCCGGTAGAAACAGCCGAGCCGGAACTGCCGTCGGAAATCGAAACGCCGGAGGGCACGGCAGAGCCGACTCCGCAGGTTACCGAAGTCTCCCTGCCAACGCCCGAACCTGAAGCAGCACATCAGGCGGGCATGTTCGTTCTCGTCACGGAAAACACGCGCGTGTTTTCGGATGTGGATGAAACGGCGGATGAGGTAGACGGCGAGTTGTACGACGGCAGTTTTGTCCGCACCGCAAACGTCCGGGTGGAAGAAGTCCGGCAGGACGGCATGGGGCGAACATGGCTGCTGGTGCGCTATCTGTACGGCGAGGAAGAACCTGATGGAGAGATGGCGTGGACGGACACGGCGACGGTGTGGGTGATGGCGGAGGAAATTCAGCCGTCCGACGCGGCGGATTATGACGTGACGGATTACGCTTTTCCGTTCACGCTGGTCGAGCTGTACGCGGCGGATACCCCGCCGAGGCTGCAAACGCTCAGCGGCAACACGGGCGAGTTTTATGCAGGGCAGACGGTGTACGCCTATTCCGTGCATGACGACGTGCAGATTGCGTCGCTCAAAAACTATGGCGCGATTTACGCGACAAGGCATTACATCAACGAGCATGTGGTCTATTGCCTTGAACACACGATGAACAGCCCCGGCATCCGAAACAACTCGGATGGTCCGTATAAAGTCGTCGATCTGGCGCAGTATGAACAGACCGCGGGCTATTCTGGCATCATATACAGCGAAAAGACGATGCACGCCATCGGCTGGGTGCTGCGGCACACGTTCCCCTATATGGGGCTTGACCGTTATGAGGATGAATGTCTGGAATGGTCAAGAGCGGCTGGACAGTTTGCAATCCGGGAAGTGATCAAGCAGCTGGAAGGTTCGCAGTACGTCCGCGATTATTGGCACATGGACGAGTTCTACCGTGCGACAGGACAAGCACCGAAGGAATATCTCGAATATGCGCGCTGGCTGGCGGCAAATGCCCTGACCTATGCGCAAATGACGGGCGAAATTACGGTGTCAAACGTATCCGTGTCCGTCGCCAACGGCGTATGCACCGGCACGACGACGCTGACCACAGATGCGCCGCGTATTCGCATCCGCCGTTCGGTCGGAACGATTACCGGCTACACGGGCGGTGAGGACAGCACCTACGTCTATCTGAACAGCGGCGATACCATTACCGTTTCCCAAGCAGGAAGCGGTTTTTCTTTTACCGCGGAATCCGTTTCGACGGAAGATCAGGAATCCAATTTTCTGGTCGCCGTGCCAGATGAGGATATCCAGAAGGTCATCATCCCGCAGAGGGGATCGCCATATCCGCTCAAGTCTACGGAAATTCGATTTGATATGCCGAACGGCGCACTGATCGTGACAAAGGCGGACGCGGCAAATGGCGCGGCGCTGACGGGTGCGGCGTTCGAGCTGACGAACGCTTCCGGCGCAGTTGTAGCGACGCAGACCACGGGCGCGGACGGCACAGCGCAATTTGATAATCTCCCGGCTGGCAGTTATACCGTGCGGGAAGTCGGCGCGCCGATGGGTTATCTCGTTTCTGTGCCGGACAGTCAGAGCGTCACCGTCACGGCAGGCGGGAAGGTGGGCGCGGCGTTTGCGGATGAACGGATTCGGGGCAGAATCCGTATCGCCAAGACGGACAGCCTGACGAAAGAGCCACTGGCGGGCGCGGAGTTTACCATTACGCGCACGGACGGAACAGGAACGCCCATCGTGCTGACCACTGACGCAAACGGCTATGCCGAAACAGACTGGGTGGATTATGGGCGGTATCGCGTGACGGAGAGCAAAGTTCCCACGCATTACGAAACCAGCGGATTTTCAACCGAAATCGACTGCACGGAAAACGGAAAGACATACCTCGTCGAGGTCGAAAACGAGCCGACGAAGGGCTATATCCGAGTGGTGAAAACCGATGCGCTGGACGGTATGCCGATTGCAGGCGTTCAGTTTGACATCTATGATGCTTCCGGCAATCCTGCGGGCAGCATGACGACGGATGAAATGGGTTTTGCCCTGTCCCCGCCGCTGCACAAAGGCAGATATACCGTGCGCGAGCATGACAATCCAACGGGATATGTTGCAGAGCCGATCGAGATGCAGGCGGAAGTGCGGTCGGACGAAACGACGGATTTAAGCGCGACGAACCAACCGATTCAGGGGCGGATTCAAATCATCAAGCGGGATCAGCTCACGAAGGAAGCGCTTGCGGGCGCGGAGTTTACCATCACCAGAATCAGCGGTCTGCCCTCTCATGGCGGCAGTCAGGATGGCGAAGCGACAGCGGTGATGACGACGGACGCGGAAGGGAAAGCAGTTTCGCCGCTGCTGACGTATGGCGCATACCGCGTGGCTGAAACCAGGGTGCCGGAGCATTTTGCAGACCACTCATTTTCTGTGGATGTGACCATCGACAGGGAGAACATGCAGACCTATACCGTCGAAGTGGAAAACGAGCCGACGAAGGGCTGGATTCGGCTGGTCAAAACGGACAGGCTGAACGGCAATCCCATCGAGGGCGTTGTGTTCGACATCTATGAAAACGACGAGTACGGCGGCGAGCTTGTTGCCAGCATGACGACGGGAAAGGACGGCGCGGCGGTTTCGCCGCCTTTGCGCAAGGGCAGATACATCGTGCGCGAGCGCGGCGCGACGGCGGGCTACGTCCTGGAAGAAATCGCGCTGGATGCGACAGTGCGTTCGGACGAAACGACGCAGCTTCGCGCGACGAATCAGCCCGTCATGGTGAAGCTCAAACTCTATAAGCGGGACGGCGACGAGTACGGCGGCGACGACCCGAACAGCAGACGGCGCGATGAGCTGCCCCAGCCCGCGAACATCGACGCGCCAAGCACGCGCGGCGACGGCGAGCTGACGGGCGCGGTTTTCCGCGTGCTGGCGGGTGCGGAGATCAGGGACAGGCAGGGCAATGTGCTGTTCAAAAAGGGCGATACGGTCGTGGACGCGCTGACGACGGCGGGCGACGATGCGAGCGCCGCAACGGGCGAACTGTGGCCGGGGCTGTATGAAATCGTCGAGGCGTCCCCGCCTGTCGGGTATGAACCTAGCGACGCGCACTTCTTCGTGGATGCGCGGAGTGCGGCGAGTCAGTCCGAAACGGCGGTCGTGACGTATGAGGGATTGAAGCTCAACATCATCAGGCAGGGTGTGTATGCCATCGTGAAATTCCTCGGCGACAACGAGATTCACGACGATGCGGGCTTGATTGAAACGCCGGAGGAGGGCGCGGAGTTTGAGCTGTACCTCAAAAAAGCCGGAAGCTACGGCAATGCGCGGGCGTTTGAGCGGGATTATCTCGTGACCAACAAGTACGGCTATGCCAAAACCAAGCTGCTTCCGTATGGCTTGTACGTCCTGAAGCAGGTGAAGGGCAAAGCGGGACACGCGCTCAAAAGCCCCGTGGAAATCTTCATTCGCGGCGACGAGGACGTTGCCAACCCGCCGATTCTGACGATCAACAATCAGGCGATTCGGTATCGGCTCAAGCTCATCAAGACGGATGCGAAAACGGGCAAAACTGTCAGGCTGGCGAACACGGCGTTCAAGCTGCTGGACAGCGACGGAAACGTGGTAACGCAGACGGTCAGCTATCCGACGCGCAGGGAGATCGACACCTTCTACACCGATGAAAACGGCGAGGTGACGCTGCCGGAAACGGTGACGCGCGGCATGTATTTCATTGAAGAAGTGCAAGCGCCGCAGGGGTACCTCATCCGCACGGAACGGCTCGGCGTGTTTGTGGGCGAAACGGGCGACGCGTCCGGCGAAGCGTACACGCTGGATATCGAAATCCCGAATGAACCCGTCATGGGCAGGGTGATGGTCGAGAAGAAGGGCTTGCGGCTTGTGCGTCTGGCGGAGCAGGCGGACGCTTACGGTAACATCGTGCATCAGCCTGTGTATGAGGAAGGATATCTTGCGGGCGCGGTCTTTGAGCTGCGCGCGGCGGAGGATATCGTCGGAAAAGACGGGACGGTCTGGTTTCACGCGGGCGACGTGGCGGATACGATCACGACGACGGAAGCGGGAAAGGATGCGTCGAAGGAGCTTCCGCTGGGGCGGTATGAGCTGGTCGAGGTGAGCGCGCCGGAAGGATATCTGCTGGACGGCGCGCCGCATGAGGTCGAGCTGCGCTATGAAAACGACCGCACGGCGGTGGTCGAAACGAACGTGACGCTCGGAAACGACTACCTGTCCGCGGAAATCACGCTGGAGAAGGAAAAGGAGGATCTGGAAATCATCATGGATGGCGATGAAGTGCGGCAGGCGCTTGTGAATACCCCCGGCGAAGGTTTTGTGTTCGGCTTGTTTGCCGATGAAGAACTGCGCGTCGGCGACGTGACGCTGACGGCGGATACGCTTGTGGCGACGGGCGTGACCGACGCGGCGGGCAGGCTGGCGTTTGTCGGAAACTTCCCGCATGGCGCATATTACGTCAAAGAGCTTTCCGCGCCAGACGGATGGACACTCAATCCGGCGAAGTTTGCCGTGACGCTTGAGCCGAAAGCGCAGAGCGGCGGCGTGATTCGCGTGAGCCTGCCCGAGCCCGTGCATAACGAGCTGATTTATACCCGCGTGACGCTGACCAAGACGGACATCACCGGGCAAAAGACGCTGCCGGGCGCGACCATCGAGGTCAAAGACGAACAGGGAAAGGTTATTTATCGCGAAACGACCGACGTAAACGGACAGATTCCGCAGATTCCCGTCACGCCGGGAACGTACACGTTCAAAGAGGTGTATGCCCCGGACGGCTATGCGCTGAACGAAGCGGAGATGCGGTTTACCGTCGATGCGGATGGAAACGTCACGGGTGACACGATGATTCGCGACGACTACACGCGCTTTTCGCTGCGCAAGGTGGATGAAAGCGGCAAGCCGCTTGCGGGCGTGATGTTCGGGCTGAAAAAGGCGGACGGGATGCTGATGATGACCGCCAAAACAGATGCAAAGGGCATGGCGACGTTTGAAAAAGTGCCGTTCGGAACGTATACGCTCGTTGAAACGCGGGCGCTCCCCAGCTATCTCAAGACGGATACGGAAATCAGGCTCACGGTGGACGGCACGTTCGTCAACCCGAAAGAGCCGATTGCGACCGTCGTCAACGAGCGTCAGAAGATTCGCGGCTTGAAAGTCGATACGGCGGGGCAGGCGCTGACGGGCGCGGCGTTCAGCCTGATCAACGCCGACACGGGTGAAATTGTGGATGTGGCGGCAAGCGACGAAAAGGGCGAGTTCTATCTGACGGGGTTTGGTTACGGCGACTGGATTATCCGTGAAACCGTTGCGCCGGAAGGCTTTAACCGCGTGGAGGACGTGTTGATTCATGTGGACGAGGACTGGAAGGCGCCGAACACGCTGCTGTTTACGGATATTCCGAACCATTACGAGTTCATCAAGGTGGATGAGGACGGATGCCTGATGGAGGGCGTGAGGTTTGCGCTGGAAGATGAGGATGGGAATGTGCTGCGCGAACTGGCGTCCGGCGAGGATGGCATTGTCCGTGCGGACGACCTGAAGCCCGGCGTGTACATTATTCGTGAGATCGAAACGCCGGCTGGCTATCGCCTGACGGAGGAAACCATCCGCGTGATGATCGACGAAAACTATATCGCGCCGGATGAGCTGTTCAGGCTCGTCAATTTCCCGGAGGAGGAACGCCCCAAGGACGAGATTCAGACGGGTGTGGATGTTCCCGTTACGCCGATGATGCTGTTTGGAGTGGCTTCCGTGATTTGCGGAATGGCAATTTTTGTTTTGCAGGTAATTAAAAAACGAAGGATGAGATCTATTGACTGAGCGACGGTATGACCGTATAATGAAATCAGGAAAAACGGGAGGTGAGCGCGATGAAAAAAGAGATGCAGTATGCATGGCTCAGCAATGAAACCGGTTATACGGTTTTCCGTTTTGATGATAAGGTCATTCGTTTTCGCGCACCGTATTCGTTAGAACGATATACGGCAGTCAAGGAGTGGGATCGCGGTTATCTGGTGGTTATGGCAAAGTATAAGCACAATGACAAACTGGAAGAAGAGTACATTGATCTTGCGCCCATCCTCCAGAACCTGTATTTTGATGCGGACGCGGTTTTATCGCAGATTAAAGGGGTGCAGATAGCAGATGGTAGACATTAAAAAGATTGCCGATGAAGCGGAAATGATTGTAAACGGCTATGCGTTTAGCCTATGCCCGGAAGGATACCGCGTTTTGAACCTGAATTGTTCGGACAAGGCGACTGTCTGAATACAGCCGCGAAGGGTTTTACGAAAAGAATTGAATAAGGGAAAAGAACTTCTGAAAGGCTTTGGAAGTTCTTTTTTTGTGTCTGCAAATAGAAGGAGGAGAGGTGAAGGATGCAGGAGGAGGTCGAGCAGAAAAGCCTGACCCTGACGGTCAACGCGGCGAAGATGACCGCACGCCTGTTTCGCGCGGCAATCGCCAAGTATGTGGCACACAAGAAAGAGAAGAAGCACGATGCGCAGACGGGTGTGCGCTATGTGGGCAGGCAGTCGGTCAAAAAGCTGGTCGGGCAGAATCAGGGCGTGAGCAACGTGGAACTGAGCGGCGAGGATATCAAAGCCTTTGAGCGCGTGGCGCGCAAATACGGCGTGGATTATGCGGTGAAGAAGGTGAAAGGCGATGCGCCCAGGTTCCTGATTTTCTTCAAGGCGCGGGATGCGGACGCGCTGAATGCGGCGCTGTCCGAATACACCAGCCAGAAGATGCGCGGCAAAGAACACGACAAACTGCGGGAGAAACTGCGCGCGCCGATTGAGCAGATTATCACGCATAAGAAGCAGCGGGAGCAGAGCCGATGAACATCAAAAAGATTGTGCTGCGCACGATGCCGTATGTCTGCATTGCGCTGTACGGAACGAAAATGGGGCAGGCGTGGCGGCTGGCGGCGGGAACGGCGTTCGCCAAGAAGTTTCTGCATTGGGGCGACGGCTTCATGCAGGCGCTCGCGTCGCCGCTGCCGAGCTTTCATCCGCAGGATGTGCTGGCAGGCATGGCGATAGCGGCGGGGTTTTATGCGGCGGTTTATGTGAAAGGCAAAAACGCAAAGAAGTTTCGGCACAATGTCGAGTACGGTTCGGCGCGCTGTGGTGCATAATCCTAAGTGTAAATGACACATACATGGACGCACAGGAGGTTATGCACATGACTGATTA
>OHYM01000525.1_pt1 | contig 9907 bp, 8 predicted proteins | sample 1580311 | NCBI WGS metagenome assembly OHYM01 (sample SAMEA3882512, study PRJEB24775) | human gut metagenome | biome: human-associated habitat; feature: intestine environment; material: feces | place: Netherlands | collected 2009/2010
GTGTTTGAAAAAGGCATTCTGCAAAATGTGCGTCACAATCACGCTCCGTAATCCTGATGATTTTATTCTAGTACAAGCAAAAGAAAGTGTCGATAGTCAGAAATTTCACCGTGTATAGACAAAACGGGCAAAGTGTAAAAAATACACCTCGCCCGTTTGATCTCTTATTTAGTTTCCTCCATGTATTTGCATCCGGCCTCTGGATTCTATTCCCAGTTGGTCTCCGCCATATACCGCTATATCTATATCGCTTCTTTCTGTATTGTTTCCCCTTGCACGCGATCCAAACAATATAACTTTCCTGACAGAATACCTCTTAGCAAACGTTACAATATCTTTTACAACCCTTTCCGGAAGATCATAGCCCATACTTTGCCGCCTCCACTTCCTGTAAATACAGTCAAACGATATTTTATAGTTCTTCTGTAGCATTCTTTCCCATCATAATCAAATAGACTTCGTGTACGATCATATCCAGATTCTTCGTATCCTCCGGTGTCCAGTCCTGGAAAATACCAAAGATAGCATGGCTGTGGTAACGGAGGATCAGTTTCAGCTCCTGGCGGCTATAATTCTGGTACAGATTTTCTTCTTCCACAATGCTCTCAAACAACTCGTAGGTTCCTTGCATAAGGGTTTGTTCCAGTTCTTTTCCATAATTACTTTCTATTCCTTTTCGCACTTCGGGTATAGCATTGATGGCAAAAACAAACAGATACTTCAGCGCTGCTTCTGCGCCACCCTGCTCTTTGCACGCCTCCAGCAGCCGCCTGGTTCCCTGCTTTATGCTCCACTGAATCATATCCGGTATTCCTTCGAAATGGTAGTAAAATGCCTGCCTGGTGATCTGGCACTCTTCCACAATATCCTTTACTGTAAGCTTCTTTACTTTTTTCTCCAGAACCAGCTTACGGGCTGCTTCTGTGATGATTTCTTTCATGTCCATATACTGTGGTTCTCTTTCCTTTATCCGGTGTTGAATCATAAACAGTCTCTAATTCTTATACCTTAATAGCTACATGCAAATCATATTATCGGCAACAACGACTAACTACAGCTCATACAATTTCACAGGTTATATATCTTTAACAATTTTCCCACTGCATTTTCCTATGACGCTTATACCCACTGCATTTTCCAATGATGCTTATATTCATACTTTGAGTTTCTAATTTGACTCTTCTGAATCTGCAATATTTTCCTCATCTACAGTATCTTGTTTCTCTGGTACCACTGCATCTTCTCGCGCCTGCATAGCGGCTCTCTCACGAATGCTCTTCTTCGGGGCGGCCGGTTGAGATTGCTGGGAGGATTTCTTCCTGGCTGGGTCTACTGCAAATTTGCGTTCCGGATCAGCCTTGGCAACTTTGCCTAAACGGGTGGCACCCCAAAGTAAAAACAGCGGAAGCACAATGGCTGTAAAAAGAAGCCCCAGATTCATCAATCCGGTAAAAAACAGAATTACCTGTATGACAATCTCAGTTATAAGAAGAGATATGGCCAGTTTCACAGAAAATCTGCTCTTATCTACTCTGTTGGAGTTCCTTACAGATAGAAATCCAACTACAGCTTCCCAGATTCCTACTGCAATAAAACAAATACCAATCCCTTTCAGAAGTCCACTTCCCACTCCGGCATTCTTAAGAAGTTCTACATACTCTGCAGTTCCCTTGTCTGCTTCCAGAGCTGTCATAAAGAAATTGATTCCATACATGATCGTGGAGGTAATGGCTGAAAACATCAGGAAAATACCACCAAACATCAGACACATCCTGCCATTCATCGCCTGCCGTGTCACCTTCATCCTCTCAAATTGATCCATAATCAAACCTTCCTCTCTTTTTTGTAAACCAACAAAAACACAATTTTAATATTAGTCTAACATATCACTTTTCGTTATTCAATGTACAGATTCCTGTTCGTGTAACAAACATTATGGGTTACGATTCTCGATCTTCGCCGAAACAGGCTCTAGCTTAATAATTACCTTTACTTTCCAGATTCAGCTTTATATAATGTATTAGAGTGTGTTTGACGCACAAGTTACATGTGAAAGGCAGGTTTTACCAATGAACTGCAATAAAAAAGATCTTTTACTTTATGCCGTTACTGACCGCAGCTGGTTAAATGGCAGAACTTTATATGACCAGGTCGAAGAAGCCTTAAAAGGTGGGGCTACCTTCATTCAGCTACGCGAAAAAAATCTGGATACAGATAGTTTTCTCAAAGAAGCTGCGGAAATCAAAGAGTTATGTGCGCGCTATCATGTACCATTCGTGATCAATGACAATGTAGAAATTGCAAAAGAAATCAATGCCGATGGCGTTCATGTAGGGCAGGAGGATATGGCTGCTGGTAATGCCAGAGCCATCCTCGGTTCTGACAAAATCATCGGCGTTTCTGCGCATACAGTTGAAGAGGCTGTTCTTGCTGAAAAAAATGGCGCAGATTATCTGGGAGTAGGTGCCGCATTCCAAACCGGAACCAAAAAAGATGCCGGCAATATCAGCCATGAAACTATAAAACAAATATGTGAGGCTGTAAATATTCCCGTTATTGCTATCGGTGGAATTACACATGACAATGTAATGGAGCTGGCTGGAAGCGGTATCTGCGGAATTGCAGTTGTAAGTGCCATCTTTGCAGCTGAAGATATTACAAAAGCAACCAGAGAGCTTAAAGAGCTTACTCTCAAAATGAAAGATTCTACTTGTATTTCCAAAGACAATGCATCTTCCAGGAAAGGAATTTCATGTTAAGGGGTGCCATCTGGGATCTGGATGGTACGATTCTGGATTCTATGTCAGCCTGGGATCATGTAGGCGAAAATTACCTGCGAAGCCAGGGAATTGAACCTGAACCGAATCTGGATGAAGCAATCGCCACTATGAGTCTCCACCAGGCAGCTGACTATTTTATTGAGCACTATGGTGTAAAACAGACCCGAGATGAATTGATCAAGAGTGCTGTAGCAATTGTAGATGATTTCTACCGCTATGAAGCTCAGCTGAAGCCTCATCTGAAAGAATTTCTGGCTCAGCTTCATGAGACCGGAGTCAAAATGTGTATTGCCACTGCTACAGAGCGCTCCCTCGTGGAAGCTGCCCTGGCACGTTGCGGAGTGCTTGATTATTTCAGCGAAATCTTTACCTGCTCTTCTGTGGGTGCCGGAAAGGACGAACCAACCATTTATCGGGAAGCCTTGAACTTTCTTGGCACTGACCGAACCAATACCATGGTCTTTGAAGATTCTCTTCATGCCCTTACTACAGCTAAGAAAGATGGCTTCTATACCACTGCTGTGTACGACTCTCATGAAGAAAATCAAGAGGAAATACAGCGTCTGGCAAACTGTCGGATTCATGATTACGGTGAGCCGGAAGAGTTTATTGATTTTACAAAAAATCTATAGAACTTTTTATTTGTCGGGAAGCTTAATTGCTTCCCGATATTCTTTATTCAACCAAGTATCTACTACATTAACGCAGGATGATTTCTTCATATGCAAGATGGAGGAAGGAGCCGTAGCGTGCTACGGCAACTGAATTCGGGCAAAATATACCGCAAAGTGGAGCGTACAGATTGCGGGAATGATTTTTCAAACAGATTCTAGCTTATCTGCCACTTCACATGACTTCCCTTCTCGTCTTTGCTAACGATCAGCTGATCTTCGATCTCCTGCTTCAGTTCCGTCACATGCGAAATAATACCGATCAGTTTCTCTCCTTCTGCCATGTTCTGGAGGACTTTTACTGCCTGATCTCTGGAATGTTCATCCAGTGATCCAAAGCCTTCGTCGATGAACATCATATCAAGGTTGATCGCTGCGGAACTTTCCTGGATCTGATCTGCCATGCCAAGTGCCAGGGAAAGTGCCGCCATAAAGGACTCGCCACCGGAGAGCGTTCGCACTTCACGGACTTTTCCGGTCACAGCAGAATAAACCATCAGATCCAGACCTCTGTTTTTGCCTGTTCCGGCTTTGTCAATATCGCACATCCGCAGTTCAAACTGTCCTGCGGACATGTCCTGAAATCTCTGGTTTGCCGCTTCCAGGATCTGCTCCAGATAATGCCTTTGTACATATGTTTCGATATCCATTCTGGAGTTTTTTCTGTTTCCGGACAGAAGCTGATACAGTCCGTTTATTTTTTCATACTGATGCATCACTTCACTACGTTCTTCCATCTGCGGTTTTAATGCCTGGCAGACTTTCTGATCGATCCGCCAGATTTCCTGCCATTGTTCCAGAACACGCTGACTTTCTTTCCACGCCGCTTCTGCTGCTTCACTGGTTTTTTCCAGTTCTTCCAGGACTGGTTTTGGCTGTTCGCCGATCGCTGCCCTGGCAGAATTTATCAGGCTTTCGGCTGCCGCTTTCTGTCTGCCGTGGTTCTGTGCATCCTGTTTCCATTTCTGTACCTGCGTTTTGGTGTAAGTTCCGGTCAGTTCCATCCAGGCCGTTTCCGGAAAATGTTTTTCTTCCAGAATTTCCCGGTAAGCCTGCTGTCGGATCTTTTGCTCTTCCATCTGCTGAGGGATTTCTTTTTTATACTTTGCAATTAAGGTCTGTGCCCTGTTTTCCTGTTCCTGTGCTTTTTGCAGTCTCTCCTCTGCCCGCATGACAAGTACATCTTTTTCCTTTTTGGCGGTATCTGCTTTTGCATACGCCGCCTGTGCTTCCTGCTGATTCTGGTAATCTTTTGATCCTTCCAGGCTCTCCAGCATCACACGGCTTCGCTCCAGAGCGGTTTTGGCATCTGCTGTTTCTTTTGCGGACTGCTCAAGCTTCTCCTGAAATTGCTCTTTCTGCTTTTCTGCTTTTGTAAGGGCAGAAAGAAGCATCTGATACTCGTTCACTTCTTTTTGAAGCTGTCTGCCTTCTGCTTCCATTTTTTTACTCTGATGCAAAAATTCACCTTTCATCTGCTCCAGAAAGTCTGCACGTATTTCTTCTAAATCCAGAACTTCTTTTGCCCTGCTGCGGAGATGTTCAAAACTTTCCCCGGCATTTTTCTGTTTTTCTTCCAGAAGGCTCCCTGCGGCTTCTGCCGCCGCTGCCGCCTGTTCCTGTTTTCCCCGCAGCTGTTCTGCCTGAAGGGCCAGCTCCTCGATCATCTCTTTTGTCAGATTCTGGTGTTCTTTTTCAAGCTTACACGGAGAAGGATGCTCTGTGGAACCGCAGACCGGACACGGGCACCCTTCCTTTAACTCCTGTGCCAGAAAACCTGCCTGAGCATTTAAAAAGATCTTTCGTTTCTGCTCGTAAACGGCATTTTTTTCTTCAAATTCCAGGCTGGCCGCCCGATAGGCAAGGCGTCTTTTTTCTGTCGTCTGCTTTTGTGTTTTGTATTCTTTCTCCGTTTGTTCTGCTCTGGAAAATTCCGTTTCCAGTAAGCCGAAATCTTTCTGTTTTGCCTGCCATAAAGCAAGATTTTTCTCCGACTGTGCAAGCTGCTGTGAGCGTTCCCGCCACGCTTCCTGCTGTTTTTCAAGTTGCTCTTTTTTTGCTTTGAGTGCTCGCTCTTTTTCGTCGGCGTTTTGGACGGCTTTTTCTTTTTGGATCACATCCATTTTTGCAGCTTCCATCTTTTCAAAGACTTCTATTGCCTTTCTGACTTTTTCTGCAACTTTCGTAAAAGCCGCAACTTCTTCTTCCTGCTGATGTTTTGCATCTTTTGTATTCTGTATACAGAGTTTTGTATCTTCCGTAAGGTTCGGAATCTGTTCTGTCTGTTCCTGAAGGTCTGATCTCAATTTTTCCAGCATTTTCTTGCAGTCCAAAAGCCGCTGATAAACTGCCTGTACCTCCCAGGCGTCTTCGACCCGAACCGCCAGTTCCTGCTGTTTTGTGATCGCTTCTTCCTGCTCTTTTAAGCTCTGCAAGGTTTTTTCTGCATCTTCCAGCTGTACAAAAGATTTCAGAAGCTGAGAAGCTTTCGCAGCGGCATCCCTTGCATGATCACGTTCCTGACTTCTCTTTTGCACGATCTTTTTTGCTTCTTTCGTCCGCTTCGAAAGCTCCTCGCACAGAAGTTCCAGTTTCTCCAGAAACTGCTCCAGGACCGTTACCGAAAAATCTTTTGATTTTTCCAGTTCTTTTTTCTTTTCTTTTAAAAATGCCGTCTGTTCCAGACCTTCCGGAAGTTCTGTGCGGCTGATCTCGGCAATACACCGCATGCGGATCTGATCGATCTCTGCCTGTTTTTCTTTTTTGCGTACGGCAAATTCATTTTTGATCTCCTCGTACAGACCGGTGTGAAACAGCTTGCGGAAGATCATTTTTTTATCATCTGATTTTGCACGCAGAAGTTCCATGAATTCTCCCTGAGCGATCATCGCAACCTGCATAAACTGCTCTTTTGTCAGTCCGACAATCTCCATCAGTTTCGCATCCGTCTCTTTTGCCGGATATTCGCTGCCGTCCGGCATGGTAAGTGAAACTTCCTCACTGACCATTTTTTCGCCGCTGCCGCGTTTCAGCGGACGTACATGACGCGGAATGCGTTTCACGGTATAAAGATCGATCTCAGTTCCATTTTTCTCAGAAAAAGTCAGGGAGACAAACGGCTCCGTCCCGATCTCCACAAACTGACTCTGAAGTTCCGCACCGTTTTTCTTATTTGCATTGGAGCTGGCTTCTCCGTAGAGAGCAAACACAATCGCATCAAAAATCGTTGTTTTTCCGGAGCCGGTATTTCCGGTAATCAGAAATAAATTCTGATCCGTTTTTTCAAAATCAATCTCGGTTCGGTTTCCATAGGAACCAAACGCCTGCATCACAAGTTTTAACGGCCGCATCTTATTTCACCCCCTGTACACTGCTGATCACATCCAGAAGCATCTCACGTTCTTCCTCATCCATATGTTCCCCGAGAAACGAACAGCAAAGTTCAAACGGGTCCAGTTCTTCGATCTTTCTGCTCTGTCTTTTGTACTCTGCTCTCCGCTCCCTCTCTCTGCGGATCTCAAGCAGATATGGAAATGCATTTCGCAGACGGTCTTTGAGGTCGATCACATCGAGATCTTCTTTGTCTGTGAGCACGACCGTGACATAATCTTCGCATGCCTGCGAAAGCACCTCCTGAAATTCTCCCTTTATCACACGCACCTGACGAAGCGGCGTAAGCGGAAGCACTTCCGTGGAAATATTTCCTTTTTCTTTCATCGTCACCATCACAATGCCTTTTTTCTGTCCGGCTTCACTGACCGAACAGGCAAGCGGTGTTCCGCAGTAACAATAATATTCGCTTCCCACTTTCATCGGTTTGTGGATATGTCCAAGTGCCGCATAATCAAACACTTCCAGCACATCTGCTGAGATCTCATCGATATTTCCGACCGTGCGAATCTCGGAATCCATGCGCTCTACGTCCTCCGCCTGTCGGTCGGACGGAAGATAAAACTGATGGCTGACCAGCACATTTCGCTCCTTTGTATCGATATTTTCTCTTTCGATCAGAAGATGCAGTGCCTCGTCGTAGGAATGTTGTGTTCCGTCCTCCCGCGTTCCCACGATCTCTCTTACCATCGACGGTTTCACAAACGGAAGCAGATAAAAATGCAGATCACCATAAGCATCCTGCAGTGTCACTTTTTCGATATGTTCCTCTTCTGTAGTCGGCGGCGTGCCGATCATATAGACATTCTGCCTGGACAAAATACTGCGAAAACAGTTCAGCCTGGCGGCACTGTCATGATTGCCGCTGATGATCATCACCGGCATCTGCGGCATTTCTTCGGAAAGATTTTTCATAAAGCTGTCAAAAATCTCCACTGCCTCCGCAGACGGAACCGCTTTGTCATAAATATCCCCTGCGATCACCATCGCATCCGGCTGCTGCTCTTTTGCCAGCCGGATGATCTGTTCAAAAATATATTCCTGGTCTTCCCGCAGATCGCGTTCGATCAGTTTCAGTCCGATATGCAGATCGGATAAATGAAAAAATTTCATCTGCTCACCCCTCGTAAATCTTATCTTAGTTGGAGAAAACTCTTCTTCTGTATATGTTAAGCAACAAATCTGTCTTCTTTCTTCTATTTTTGTCCTGCAATGATCCTGTACATTTCCGGTCTGCGGTCACGGAACAGTCCCCATTCAAGACGCTTTGCTGCCAGCTCATCCAGATCGTATTCTCCGATCAGGATCTCTTCCTGATCTCTGGAAGCTGTTTTTTTCAGTTCACCTGTTTCATCGGTCAGGAAGGAAGAACCATAAAAAGTCAGTGCAGACTTCTGACCTCCATTTTCCGTATCCGGCTCTACCACCTCTTTTCCAATGCGGTTTGCTGCGATCACCGGCATCAGATTGGCTGCCGCATGGCCCTGCATACAACGCCTCCAGTGCGGCATGCTGTCACATTCCAGGATTGGCTCCGAACCGATGGCAGTCGGATAAAACAGAAGTTCTGCACCCTGAAGTGCCATGCATCTGGCACTCTCCGGAAACCACTGATCCCAGCAGATTCCGATGCCGATCTTTCCATATATGGTCTCAAAGATGCGAAATCCGGTATCGCCCGGCGTAAAATAAAATTTTTCCTGATAATAGTGGTCATCTGGGATATGTGTTTTTCGATAAATCCCAAGAATCCTTCCATCCGCATCGATGCATGCGATCGAATTGTAAAGATTGTTGACTTCTTTTTCATAAAAGCTGACCGGAAGCACGACTCCAAGTTCTTTTGCCAGACGCACTCCCATCTGTACTGCTTCGTTTTCTTCTGCCGGTTTTGCATAATGATAAAAATCATACCGTCTCTGCTGACAGAAATATTCCCGCTCAAAAAGTTCCGGCAGTAAAATAATATTTGCTCCTTCTGCTGCCGCTTCTCTGATTTTCTTTTCTGCTTTTTCCAGATTTTCCTGCAGCTCTGTGCTGCACTGCATCTGGATCGCCGCTGTTTTTACTTTTCTCATTCCTTTTCTGCCTTTCCCTGTGGTATCTGCTGCGTAATACAGTGGATGTTTCCGCCTCCGGTGAGAATATCTCCTGCATACACCGGTAGGATCTCTCTCTGCGGACATATGCTGTGCAAGATCTCTGCTGCCCGCTGATCACTTTCTGCATTTTTTCCGCCAAAAGCCGGCATGATAACTGCTCCGTTTGAAAAATAGAAGTTTACATAAGATGCCGCAAGGCGTTCGCCCACTTCTCTTGTATCTTCTCCTTCTTCAAACACATACCCTTCCAGATCTTCCGGCGTAACGCAGACCGGCACATCCGGGATCGGAAGTTTATGTACGATGATCTTTCTGCCTTTCGCATCGGTCTGTAATTCCAGATACTGAAGTGTCTCCAGTGATAACGGGTACTGCGGATCTTTCGGATCATCCGTCCACGCCAATACCACCTCAGCCGGACCGACAAAAGCACATACATTATCTACATGCTCGTTTGTCTCATCCAGATAAATGCCCCTTGGCAGCCAGAGCACTTTCTCCGCACCCAGATATGCTTTCAGTTTCTCCTCAATCTGTTCTTTTGAAAGCTGCGGATTCCTGCCTTTGCTGAGCAGACAGGCTTCCGTCACCATGACTGTCCCTTCCCCATCACTGTGGATGGAACCGCCCTCCAGCACAAAAGGTGCCGCATCGTAGCAGAAATATCCTTCTCTTTTGGCGAAATTCAGGGCAAACGCATCATCCAGCTTCCAGGATGCATACAGCCCATCCACCGTTCCGCCCCAGGCATTGAAAGACCAGTTTACTGCACGAACGCTGCCTCCCTTTTTTACAAACGTCGGTGCCATATCTCTTGCCCAGGCATCATCCGTTTCTGCCTCAAAGACGGTCACCGGAAAATGTCTTCCGCATGCGATGGCTTCTCTATATTTTTCTTTCTGCTGTGCGGCAAATGCCTCTGCCCGTGCAAGAACCTTTTTTCCGGCAGCCAGATACACCGGCT
>OHYM01000527.1_pt1 | contig 9852 bp, 10 predicted proteins | sample 1580311 | NCBI WGS metagenome assembly OHYM01 (sample SAMEA3882512, study PRJEB24775) | human gut metagenome | biome: human-associated habitat; feature: intestine environment; material: feces | place: Netherlands | collected 2009/2010
CATCCGCCCTCGGTCGGGGCCTCGGGCACCTTCCCCCACGGGGGAAGGCAATCAACTCATTTCAGATTCCGAAGATCCCCGCTCTCGCGGAAATCCTCATAATCCAGCGACAGCGACGGGCTGTAATAGGGGTCGTGCAGAATATTCTCCCGCCCGTGCACGGCGTAGAGACGGTCATGCTCGGCGTCAAAGCGTGCTTTTTTGGCGGGATCGTTCTCGTCGGAGCCGCGGGACTTGCTTTCGTAGTGGTAGAGCTCGGCGTAGGGCGTCCAGACAATGCGCCAGCCCGCGTCGCGCACACGCAGGCAGAAGTCCACATCGTTGTAGGCAACCGTGAACTCCTCATCCAGGCCGTGCAGCTCGTCGTAAACGGCGGTACGCACCAGCAGGCAGGCCGCTGTCACGGCGGAGAAATCCTGCACCGTGGCCAGCCGGAACATATACCCGCTGCCGTCGCGCTTGTGGTACTTGTGGCTGTGCCCGGCGTAGCCGCCCAGCCCCGTGATGATGCCGGCGTGCTGGATCGTGTCGTCGGGATAGTAGAGCATTGCCCCGCAGAGGCCGACGCCGGGCTGGCTGCACTCGCCCACCATCTGGGTGAGCCAGTCGCCGTTGATGACCTCGACGTCATTGTTGAGCAGCAGCAGGTACTTGCCCGCCGCGTACCTGCGGCCAAAATTGTTGATGCGGCTGAAGTTGAAGCCGCCCTTGTAAGTCACGACCCGCGCGCGGTCATACCGCTCCGGCAGTTTTTTGTAGTAGGCCGCTGTGGCCGGGTCGGTGGAATTGTTCTCAATGACGATGACCTCGAAATTCTCGTAGGTCGTTTTGGCGTAGATGCTGTGCAGGCATTTTTCCAAATCGTCGGTGTGGTCCTTGTTGGGAATCAAAATTGACACGAGCGGCTGCGGCTCGGGAATGTCCCACACCACATGGCAGGTGCCCGGGAATTTGCCCGGCTCCACCCTGCCCTGCCGCCCTGTGGCGGCCAGATGGTCGGCCACGGCCTTTTGCGCCGCCTTTTCCACATAGGGCTTGGCCGCCGTGCCACCGCTGGTGGACGCCGCGTGCACGCGCCAGTAATACAGCACCTGCGGGATGTGCAGCGGCTTGGCTGCGGGGTCACGGCGCTGCATTTCGTCGATGAGACGCAGGAATAAGTCGTGATCCTGCGCACCGTCACAGGCCGGGCGCTCACCGCCGACGGCGTCGAACAGCGATTTCTTGAACACGGCCAGATGGCAGATGTAGTTGACGGCCATCAGGTACTCGGGCGCATAGTCGGGCTTGAAGTGGCCGACGCGCGGGTGCTCGGGCGTTTTCTCAAACAGGGCCTCGTCGCTGTAGGCAAACGCCGCGCCGCTCTCGGCCAGCGCTTTGCTCATGCAATAGACGGCATGAGGCGCGAGCATGTCGTCGTGGTCGGCAAGGGCCAGATACTCACCCGCTGCGAGCTTCGCGGCCTCGTTCGTATTGGCGGCAATGCCCTTGTTCTCGATTTTGGCGTAGACGATGCGCTTGTCCTGCGCGGCGCGGGCGCGGACGGTCTCGCCCACGCCGGGGTGGGCGCCGTCGCTGGCGTCCACCAGAACCAGCTGCCAGTTCGGCGCGGTCTGGGCCTGCACGCTGTCCAAAAATTGCTGCAAAAACTGCGGCGGTGTGTTGTACAGCGGCGTTAGAATGCTGATGATCGGCCAGCCGTCGGCGCGGGCGGCTGCGTCGGCACGCTGGGTCTCCAGCGTCTGCTTCGACGGCAGATACCGCGCTTTTTTGCCGAAGAACCGCCGCTTAAAAAAGCCGACGGCCCGCCCGGCCATGACGCCGACGCCCTGTTCTTTCGTCAGCGTCCGCGCATAGCCGAACAGTTCTTTGATGCGTTTCGTTTCAAGGCTCATGGGATGGCTCCTCATAAAAGCAGTCTTTGTGCCAAAGGCGGGGGTTGGTATCGATGTATTGCCAAATTTGCGAGTACCCTTGCTCCGTGCGCACAATATGGTCATGGAAGGATTTTTGCCAGATAGAGTGGGAAAGCCGTTTGGAAACTACACCTTTAAACTGCTGTATAACGGTAGAGACTGTAGGGGCGACCATTGGTCGCCCGCTCTGCCCGTTTTGGACTAGCAGCAACAAATGAACGTGGTTTGGCATGACCGCATATTTCTCTACCGAAATGTGCGGATAATGGGTCGGAATTTCAAAAATACACTGCTCTACGATTTTTCCCGCTTCGGATAAGGCGGGCGGGTGCTGCGGGCGAGCAATGCTCGCCCCTACATCCTCGGCTTCCGTGAACGTATTGCTATCCCACAAAATCTTCTGCCGTCCATGCGTGCAGATTGTGATGAAATACGCGCCGCTTTGGGCGTAATCATACTCCGTCAGGCGGTTGATTTTTCGCTTCGGCTCCATCACTTCAACCCGAAATTTTCAAACAAATTGTTGAAATGGGGGTTGTAATAGGGGTCGTAATTGTCGATATACTGCTGATATTTCGCGTAGAAATTCGCCTTTTCGCGCTCATACCGCTTGGCGTTCTCGCTTAAGGTATCAAGGCCGCGGCTCTTGCTCTCGTAGTGATAGGCCTCGGCGCGCGGGGTGTAAACGTTCAACAGCCCCTTCTGCCACAGCTTTAAGCAATAATCCACATCGTTGTAGGCGACGGCAAACTTTTCCTCGTCCAGCCCGCCAAATGCGCGGTAGAGCGACGCTTTTGTCATCAGGCAGGCGCCCGTGACGGCCATGTAATCCTGTGTCGTCACAAGGCGGTACATATCCCCCACAGCGGTGCGCGGGTAGCTCTTGTGGCTGTGGCCCGCGCTGCCGTTGATGCCCATCAGCACGCCTGCGTGTTGGATCGTGTCGTCGGGGTAGTAGAGCTTCGCGCCCACCGCGCCTACGTCGGGCCGCTGGCTGTAGCTGAGCAATTCCCGCAGAAAGTCGTGGGACAACACCTCAATGTCGTTGTTGAGCAGCAGCAGGTGCTCGCCCTCGGCGAACGTCGCGCCGAAGTTGTTGATGGCCGAGAAGTTGAACGCGCCCTTGTAGTAGACGACGCGGCAGTCGGCAAAGCGGCTGGGCAGTGTCTCGTAATAGGCAAACGTTGCCGGGTCGGTGGAGTTGTTCTCGATGACGATGACCTCAAAATTGTCGTAGCCCGCGTTTTTGTACAGGCTCGTCAGGCAGCGGTCCAGGTCGTCAATGTGGTCTTTACTGGGGATCAGTACGCTGATTTTCGGGTGGCCGGTCAGCTCGTACCGCACCTGAAACGCGCCGGGCGCGTCGGGCACGGCCATGGCGTGGCCCGGCAGACCGAGACGCTTGAGCTGCGCGTCGATGGCGCGCTCCCCCGCCGCGACGGCGTAGGGCTTGGCCTCCATGCCCGCGGCGGTGGAGCCGGCCGCGGCACGCCAGATGTAGAGCACTTTCTTGATATGCTCGATGCGCTGTGCTTTTTCTGTCAGGCGCAGGATCAAATCATGGTCCTGCGCACCGTCAAACTCCTTCGACTCATACGCGCCCGCCGCGTCCAGCAGCGGACGGCTGAACACCGCCAGATGCGTGATAAAGTTGACCCCGCGCAGGTAGTCGGGCGCAAAGTCGGGCTTGAAGTGGTAGCCGCCCAGCTCCTTCAAATCGGCGGAGAGAACGATTTCATCACTATAGACAAAATCCGCTCCGGTGTTTTGTATCGTTTGCACAACCTCGAACAGCGCGTTCGGGTAGAGCACGTCGTCGTGGTCCAGCAGCGTGATGTACTCGCCGTGCGCCAGCGCAAATCCGCGGGTCGTGTTGAGGGCAATGCCGCCGTTTTCAATCGGCTCATACACAATCGTGCCGGGCACAGCCTTGGGCAGGCGGCGCTCCAGCCGCTTGTCGGCGTCGGATGCGTCCACCAGCACCAATTCCCAGTTTGCGTAGGTCTGCCTGACGACGCTTTGCAGCATCTCGTCAAACAGCTTGGCGGGCGTGTTGTACAGCGGCACGATGATGCTGATCTTCGGCCCCTGCAGGTGCGCGGCGCGCTGGGCCTTCAGCTCCCGGCGCAGCGGAATGTCGGCACGGTGCCGCCAGTCGTCGTGGTGCATCGCCAGCCCGACGCGGAATTTTACGTCGCGCCAGAGCTGCTCGGCCCCCTGCTCCCGCAGGGTCTTGACGCTGCGCCCCGCGAGCTCCCGCAGGTGGGCGGGGTTCAAAAGCCGCCGCGCCATGCCGCCGACGCTGTCCTGTACGGCCAGGTCTGCAGGGCGCTCGTTGTTCGGTTTCGTGTTCTCGGACATAGCTTATTCCTCGGTGACTTTGGCCGGCATGGCGTCCTTTTTCTCGAACCTTCGGTACTCGGCGGTAATTTCCTTCGTTGCGCCGATGCGGCGCAGATGGCCGTGGTCGAGCCAGGCTACCTTGTTGCACATACGCTCGATCTGGTCAATGGAGTGGCTGACCAGAATGACCGTCGTACCGCCGGACAGCAGCTCGGCCATGCGCTTTTCACACTTCTCCTGAAACAGGAAGTCACCGACGGACAGGATCTCGTCGGCAATCAGGATGTCGGGCTTCGTTATCGTTGCCACGGCGAACGCCAGACGCGCGACCATGCCGGAGGAGTAGTTTTTCAGCGGTACGTCGAGAAACTCCTGCAATTCGCTGAATTCGACGATGTCGTCGAACTTTGAGTCGATGTACTTGGGCGTGTAGCCCAGCACGGTGCCGTTTAAATAAATGTTTTCCCGTGCGGTCAGGTCCATGTCAAAGCCCGCGCCCAATTCGATCAGCGGCGCAATCGTACCGTTGACCGTGACCTTGCCCGCGCTGGGCTTGTAGACGCCGGAAATTACTTTCAGCAGCGTAGACTTGCCGCTGCCGTTCAGGCCGATGAGGCCGTAGAAATCACCGGGCATAATATCAAACGATACATCGTCCAGTGCGAAGAACTCGTCAAACCGCACACCGCCGTGCAGCAGCGCGACGAAGTACTCTTTCAGGCTTTCGTGCTTTTCCTTGGAGAGGTTGAAGCGCATCGAAACATGGTCGATGGAGATGATGGGTTTCTGCTCTGCCATTTCGATGCCCCCTTACATGTACAGGACGAACTTGTCCTGATTCTTTTTGAACACCCAGATGCCGAGGCCCAGGCTCAGCGCGGCGCAGAGGAACGGAATCAGCACCATGTTGGGGGTCAGCCCCTCGCCCCACATGACGCAGGAACGCACGGCGGTGATGTACCAGTAGATGGGGTTCAGGTTGATGACGTACTGCATCCAGCTTTCCATCTGGCGCGGGTCGTAGAAGATGGCGCTGCCGTAGACAAGCAGTGTGCAAAAGACCTCCCAGATATGCATGATGTCACGCACAAAAACGTAGAGCGTGGACAAAATCAGCCCGATGCCCAGACTGAAAATAAACAGCATCACAAGGGGATAAATGGCTAGCAGCACAGTCCCGATCGAGATGTGCGACCAGGTCAGCAGCGCGACGATAAACAGCGCCACGAGGCTGAAAAAGAAGTTGACAAGCGCAAAGCAGCACTTTTCCAGCGGAAAGATGTATTTGGGAATATAGACCTTGCGCAGCAGCGGGCCGTTCTTCAGCACGCTCTCCATGGCCATGGTCGTGCTCTCGCGGAAGAAGTTGAACATCAGCTGGCCGATGATAAGGAACAGCGGAAAGTCCTCGATGCCCTGACCGCGCTGGTTGAACAGTGCGCCGAACACGGCCCACATGACCAGACAGGTCAGCAGCGGGTTCAGCACGCTCCACGCCACGCCCAGCACGCTGCGGCGGTATTTCAGTTTGAAATCACGGGAAATCAGGTTTTGCAGCAGGTAACGGTATTTCCAGAAGCCTGCGAAGGTGTCTTTCAGTTTCTGCACGGTTTACCCTCAATATTTCTCAAAATATTCGAACTTCTGGGCGGCAAACGGGGTGTGCTCCTTGTCCTTGGCGCTGGTCTTGTGCTCGCAGCCGCAGTCGGGCCACTGCACGTTGACCGTCGGGTCATCGTAGGGAATGCCGCCCTCGGCGGTGGGGTCGTAGACGTCGGTGCACTTGTAGCAGAACTCGGCCACATCGGACAGCACGACAAAGCCGTGGGCGAAGCCCTCGGGGATCCAGAGCATCTTCTTGTTGTCGGCGGACAGCGTTGCGCCCACCCACTTGCCGAAGGTCTTGCTGTTGGGGCGGCAGTCGACGGCGACATCGAACACCTCGCCCAGGGTCACGCGGACGAGCTTGCCCTGGGTGTGCTTGGTCTGGAAGTGCAGGCCGCGCAGCACGCCCTTGGTGGAGCGGCTCTGGTTATCCTGCACGAAGGGTTTGTCGATGCCCGCGGCGGCGAACTCGTCGATCTGGTAGGTCTCCATAAAATAGCCGCGGTCATCGCCAAAAACAGTCGGCTCGATGATCTGCACGTCAGGAATATCGGTCTTGATGAAATTGAACTTGCTCATGGTTTGGAATCTCCTTTTTATATTTCATACGTCTAATACATAGCGATACAGGATATATTATACTCTATTTCACTGCGCCGGGCAAGATGGCGGAAAAATTTTGTCGCTGCTGTAACAACAGGACGGCTTTTCCGTCTTGTTAAGTGGAGGGCAGATATGGTATGATAGCCCGGAAGGTGGTGTGCAGAATGACAAAACGCGAAGCCCGCGCATGGGCCAAGGCCCGGCGCGCGGAACTGGATATGGCGGCTGTGGGCCGCGGTATGGCGCAGGCGCTGTTCAGCCTGCCGCAATGGCAGCGTGCCGGGGCAGTGCTGGCCTTTGCGGCCATGCCGGATGAGCCGGACACGGCGGAAATACTAAGACGCGCGCTGGCCGACGGCAAGCGCCTGCTGCTGCCCCGTGTGCGGAGCAAAACCGAGATGGACTGGGTGGAGATACCGGCATTGTGCCTGCTGCGGCCCGGGGCGTTCGGCATTCAGGAGCCGCCCGGCGGGATACGCCGCGGCGCTGGCCCTTGTCCCCTGCCTGGCCGCCAGCCGCGACGGGGTCCGGCTGGGGCGCGGCGGCGGGTATTATGACCGATTTCTGGCACACTATAAGGGAGCGGGGCTGCTGCTCTGCCCCGAGGCCCTGCTGCTGGACGAGCTGCCCTGCGACGACTGGGACGCACGCTTTGCGCCCGAGAATATTCTGACCGAGAAAGGAATTTTACGATGAAAAAGCTGCTTTTTGCAACAGCCCTGCTGACCGCCCTGTTCCTGTCTGCCTGCGGCAGCCAAAAGGCTGACAGCAACGATCTTGCGAACCAACCTGCCACAAGACCCGAGGAAGGCGCGGAGCTGGACCCAGAGTTCAGCGTTGATGACGAGGATACCGCCGAGCCGCAGCCGGACGCGGAGCTGAGCGAGATGGTGGATGCTATTTATAACGTCCAGCCGGTTGACCTGATGGGCATGGAGACGGTGGCCATCGACCTGACCGACGAGAGCTGGTACGGCTATCTGGCGGGGCTGACCGCGGACAATGTGGACAAGGTGGATGCCGCAGTAGTCAGCGAGCCGATGACCGGAAGCCAGGCGTACAGCCTGGTGCTGCTGCGCCTCAAGGACAAGGCCGATGCCCGCGAAATTGCCGATTCGATGGAGGAAAACATCAGTATGCGCAAGTGGGTCTGCGTGGAGGCAGATAAGGCCCGCGTGGTCAGTTTTGATGATAAGCTGCTGTATGTCATGGCAGACAGTGAGCTGGTCGATGCCGATCTGGTGGCGGATGCTGCCGCAAAGGCCTTTGGTGCGACATTTGATGTCGATGATTCCCTCGTCAATGAGGACGAGAGTGAGCTGCCCCCGGAGCTGCTGTCCGCCCCGGCTGTGGCAGACTGAGCAATACAAAAAAACAAAGAGCCGTGCCCTTTGGGGGCACGGCTCTTGTTGATTACGGGCGGGAATCAAGCCTTGGCGGCCTTGATCTCCTTGATCAGCTCGGGAACGACCTTGTACAGATCGCCGACGATGCCGTAGGTGGCAACATCGAAGATGGGGGCGTTCTCGTTCTTGTTGATGGCGATGATGTTCTCGGAATCCTGCATACCGGCAACGTGCTGGATGGCACCGGAGATGCCCAGTGCAACGTAGATGCGGGGATGCACGGTCTTGCCGGTCTGACCGACCTGATGGTCGGCAGACAGCCAGCCCTCATCGGTGACGGCGCGGGAAGCACCGACAACACCGCCCAGAGCCTCAGCCAGCTCCTCGGCCAGCTTGATGCCCTTCTCGGGGTCAGCGGAGATGCCGCGGCCCACGGAGACGACAACGTCGGCACCGATCAGGTCAACGAGCTTCTCAGCGCTCTTCTTGATGTCGAGCACCTGAACATGGATGTCGTCCGCGGTCAGAGCGGGAGCGACGTTCTCGACGACGACCTTGTCAGCACCGGCCTGGTCGAACGCCTGCATCTGCATGACGCCGGGGCGGACGGTGGACATCTGCGGGCGGAAGCGCGGGCAGATGATGGTAGCCATCAGGTGGCCGCCGAAAGCGGGGCGGGTCATCTTCAGGTTGGTGTTCTCCTCAAACTTGGTGTTGTCCACATCAATGTTGGAGGTGGTGCGCAGGAAGTTCTTGTACTTCTCGACATCGACGTCCAGATGGGTGCAGTCGGCGGTCAGACCGGTGTGCAGACGGGCTGCGCAGCGGGGGCCGAGGTCGCGGCCCAGGTTGGTCGCACCGATCAGCATGATCTCGGGCTTCTTGTCCATGATGAGGTCGCACAGCGCCTTGGCATAGCCATCGGTGGTGTAGTCCTTCAGCAGGGGGCTGTCGATGTTGTAAACGCGGTCAGCGCCGTAGCCGCCCAGCGTCTTGAGGTCAGCCTCGGCCAGGCCGCTGCCCATGACAACGCCTGCCAGCTCAACGCCCAGGTCATTGGCCAGCTTGCGGCCCTCGCTCAGCAGCTGATAGCTGATGGACTGGATCTCGCCCTCGCGCTGCTCGCAGAATACCCACACGCCCTTGAAGGCGGCGGTGTCCATTGCATTGAATTCAGCCATTGTTCGTTTCTCCTTCCTCAAATCAGGTGCTTGTCGTTCAGGATGCCGACCAGCTGGGCAGCGTCCTCGACCTTCATGCCGGCGCCCTTGACCGGAGGAGCAAAGGACTTGTAAACGTTCGTCGGGGAGCCCTTCAGACCGATGGTGTCGGTCTCGATGAGCGGATCGTCCTTCAGAGCGTTGTAATCAAAGACCTCAAGCGGCTTGTCGTAGCACTCGAAGATACCGGAAACGCTCATGTAACGCGGAGTGTTCAGCTCCTTGATGCAGGTCAGCAGGCAGGGAGTCTGGACCTTCAGCTCCATGTAGCCGTCCTCGAGCTGACGCTTGACGGTCAGGCTGTTGCCATCCTTCTGAATGTCGGTGACATAGGTGACCTGGGGCAGATGCAGCTTCTCAGCGATCTGGGGGCCGACCTGAGCGGTATCACCGTCGATGGCCTGACGGCCGCAGAAAACGATGTCCTCGGGGCCGACGCCGATCTTGTTGACGGCAGCGGCCAGGATCTGGGAGGTAGCGAAGGTATCGGAACCGCCGAACTCGCGGCCGGAGACCAGCACGCCGCGGTCAGCGCCGCGGGCCATCAGCTCACGCAGCATACCCTCTGCCGGCGGCGGGCCCATGGTGACGACGACGACCTCGCAGCCGGTCTCGTCCTTCAGCTGCAGGGCGGCCTCGACGGCGTTCAGGTCGTCGGGGTTGGTGATGGTAGCCATGGCAGAGCGATCCATGGTGCCGTCAGCCTTGACAGCGACCTTGCCCTGCGTATCGGGAACCTGTTTGACACAAACGATTGCTTTCATTACGTCTGTCCTCCTTACTTCAGCAGCGCGCCGCCGATGACCATCATCTGGACTT
>OHYM01000529.1_pt1 | contig 9822 bp, 7 predicted proteins | sample 1580311 | NCBI WGS metagenome assembly OHYM01 (sample SAMEA3882512, study PRJEB24775) | human gut metagenome | biome: human-associated habitat; feature: intestine environment; material: feces | place: Netherlands | collected 2009/2010
GCGCCAGCCACTTGAAGCACTCGCCCCGGTCGAAGAACGCGCCGGTTTCCGCGCCGTAGCTTTCCCCGTCCACAGAGGTCGCGACGGTGAACTGCGTATCGGAAATCCCCCCGTAATAATACAGGTGGAAGTCCTCCTGATTTTCGCCGAGGTCGAGCACCACCGTTTCGCCCGCCGCCGTGGAGACATAGCCCGTCTGCGGCGCTTTCGTCGCGCCCAGATGCCAGAACGCCGCGACGCTGTATGCCAGCGTCAGCGCGCCCACGATGGCGAAGTCGCGCCCGCGCAGGTGCATGCAATAATCCTGCGGATGCAGCAGCTCGTCGCGCTCGCGCTTTTCGGCCGCGCATGTCGGCGCTCCGTCATCCGCGTCCGCCGTCTTTTCCGGCTCGACTCTGCGCTCCGGCAGGGTCATCGGCCGCGCCCCCATGAGAAGGCGAACCGCCGTATACGCCGTCAGCGCCGCGGCGGCGAGCTGCACCGCGCCGAGCGCATACCCCAGCCCCGTGTTCGGCGCAATCAGATAATCAAACGCCAGCACCACGCCGATGTTCACCGCCGAGGCCGCCGAGGCCAGCACGGCGGAGATCAGCAGCCGGATATCTCCCGTCTCCACAAACGCGAAAAAGAGCAGCGCCAGCGCGGGCAGGATATAGCGCTCGTGCATCTTCGTGCCCAGCGCAAAGACCAGCTGCATCGTCAGCGCGGCGGAGAGGAACAGGCGGCTCCTGCCCCTGCCCACAGCGTAGACCGCCACGCCCGCCGCGAAGGAGAGCGCCATCAGCACAAGGCCGATCTGCCCGTAGGTGATCGAGCCGATGAGTGCGGTCGATTCATCCACCCAGTTACCGCCCAGCAGGAACATCAGGTTGCCTGTCGAGAGCGTCGCGTGCGGATAGCCGGAGAGCGTCGCCGCGTATTTATCCACCAGCCACGTGAAGATGTTTTCGCCCCACGCAAAGGGCAGCACGACGATAAACGTCGCCGCCACGCCGCCCAGCAGGCCGAAGCCGATGGCTTTTCCGCGGCGCTCGCCCAGACGCGCCTCTTTGATCAGCGCCGCCACGCCCAGCGGCGCGAGCAGCCCCGCCTGCGGCTTAGCCAGCACGGCCAGCGCGAAGATCGGGATGGCGATTGCCCACCGCCCCTCGCGCGCATACAGCAGCATCAGCACCAGCAGCAGCGCCAGCACGGAGTCAATCTGCCCCCAGCAGCTCGATGTCACGATGAACGCCGGGTTCAGCGCCAGCAGCGCGGCCACGGCCAGCGCCGCGCCTTCGCCCAGCTTTTTTTCGGCCCATTTGAAGCAGACCGCCGCCAGCGCGAGATCGCAGGCAATCGGCACGAGCTTCATCAACCCCTGAAACGCCATGCTCCCCGTGCCAAGCCCCAGCGCCCTGCCCAGCAGGCCGAGCAGCCACAGCACCAGCATATACGCGGGCGGATAATCACAGAAATAGCCCGCCTCATAGAAATTCGCCGGGCCGCCGTCGGCCATCTTGCCCGCCCACGCGCCAAAACAGCCCATATCCACGCCGTAGCCCTCGACGGTGAACGCCAGCAGCACGCGGATGACCAGCGCCGCCAGCAGCGAAACCGCCAGCCCCGCGCGCGCGTTCAGCTTCTTCCCCGTCAGGCCGCGCACCAGCAGCGCCGCCAACGCCATGTAGACGCAGGCCGCGCCGATCAGCAGCGGGATGCTCCTCTCCTTCGCCGTCTTGGGTGCGCCCGCGTCGGTCTTTTTGCTCGGCGCAGGCGTGGCCAGATCGAGCACCGTCTCGCCGACGGGCACGGTTTCCACCTGTTCAAGGCTCACGTCCGTGAACCACGCCTTGCCGGTGTTCTCCGCGCCGTAGCCGCCCAGCCGCGCCATGACCGTGATTTCCTTCTGCCCTTTGCCGGTTCGGCCATACAGGGTCAGCGTCTCCCACTGGCCGTTTGTGTCGTGCAGGTCGCGGCTCGTGCCGTAAATGCCGGAGAAGGACACATTCGCGCCCTTCGTCCCCTCGCCGCAGCCCTCCGCCATCACCCGCGCGGTCAGCCTGTATGTCGCGTTCTCGCGAACGGCAATCGTCTGTTCAAAGCGCGCGTCGTTGGCCGCGGCGTTTTCCACCAGCGCGGCGGTCGTGCCGTCCTCCAGCGTCACCGCCTCCAGATACGAAGCGCCCGCGCTCGTCACCCACGCGCCGGTCTGCCAGCCGTCGGGCTCGCCGTCCGTCGTCAAAGCAAAATCGCCGTTGACAATCAGGTTGCCCTTCTGCGGCGCGTCGTCCTTCCCGCCTGAACCAAACAGCGCAAAGAAAACCGCCGCCGCGGCGAGCAGCGTAAGCAAAACGACGATCCAGATTTTCTGACGTTTTTTCATTTCAATCCTCCGGGAAAAATCAAAACATAGGCCCCTGATAGGGGAACGCGTCTTTGATATGCGTCAGCCTTGCGCCCCGGATTTCGATGACGTCAAAGCGAGCCTGCCGCTCCGTCAGCCCATTTTGAACCATGTAGCGCAGCGCGCCCCTGCATATTCTCTTTTGTTTGGCCGGCGTCACGGCCTCTCGCCCGTAGGATGCGCCGCTCGTCCGCATCTTGACCTCGACAAAGACGATCACCCGCCCATCCTGCGCAATCAGGTCGATTTCCGCACCGGGGAACGCGGCGTTGCGCGCCAAAATCCGGCAGCCCTGCTCCACGAGATATTGCTCGGCGCGAACCTCGCCCAGCGTTCCCAATCCGTCCGAATCCATCTTACACCTCGGCAAAATGCCCGATGAACGAGCGGCGGTGAATCGGCGTCGGGCCGTACTGCCTGAGCGCGGCGATGTGCTCTGCCGTGCCGTAGCCCTTGTTTTTGGCCAGCCCATACTGCGGATACCGCGCGTCCAGCTCACGCATGATGCGGTCTCGCGTCACCTTCGCCAAAATGGAGGCCGCCGCAATCGAGTAGCAGAGCGCATCGCCGTGCACCAGCCCGCGCACCTCGCCCGGCACGTCCAGCCTGGTGATCGCGTCCACCAGAAACAAATCGCAGGGCGCGTCCTTCGCCGCCATCGCCATCGCGTTCTTCGTCGCGTTCAGGATGTTCACCCGGTCGATCTCCTCCGGCGAGGCGAGAATCACCTTCGCATACACCGCCGTCTGCATGATTTTATCATAGAGCTCCTCGCGGCGCTTTTCCGTCAGCTTCTTGCTGTCGTCCACATACAGCAGCAGCGGCTCGGGCGGCATCACGACGCAGGCCGCCGCCACCGGGCCGCAGAGCGGGCCGCGCCCCGCCTCGTCTATGCCGGCAAAGGCGCGCCCCGTCGCCCAAATGGCCTTGTCCGTCTGCGTGATTTCTTCCAAACGGGCGTTCCAGTCTTTTTTCATGCTATACGCTCCCTTGGGCTTCCGCCCAAACCTGAGACTGTCATATTTGAACCAAACATTTGCACAAATTCCGATAACGGGCGCGCGATGCGCGCCCCTACAACGTTGCAAAAAAGCAACCGCGTACCCGTAGGGGCGCGCATTGCGCGCCCGCGGTTTGTACAGAATTTGCTTTTTGCTCAATTATAATTTTGCGCTTAAAATGTCAGTTTTTAGCTTGTCTGTTCCTCTTTCTTCGCCTCGCGCTCCGGAGTCGTTTCTTTGGGCGGCTTTACCGGCGCTTTTTGCAGCGTGATGCGCCCCAGCTTGCCCGCGCGGAATTCATCCAGAATGACCGCCGCGCCGCGATCCGTATCGCATACGCCGCCGGGGAGCAGCCACCCGCGGCAGCGGCAGGCCTCCTCAAGCAGCGGCACGCCGCGCAGGGCGTTGTTTTTGAGCTTGAAGCGGGTCGTCAGCGCGTCGGCGTGATCCTCCATCAGCCGCTCCATCAGGCGGATCGCCAGCATCTGCTGATCCATGATGTTGTCGTTGATCGTGCCGACGAACGCCAGCGCGCGCGCGTCCTGCTGGTCGCTGAGGTTCGGCCAGAGCAGGCCGGGCGTATCCAGCAGCTCGAGGTACGGCGTGATGCGCACCCACTGGTTGCTGCGGGTCACGCCGGGACGGTCGCCCGTTCGGGCGATGGATGCGCCGTTGATCCGATTGGTGAACGTGGATTTGCCGACGTTCGGCACGCCGACGATCATCACCCGCACGGTCTTCTTAACGCCCTTCGCGGCCATTTTGGCCACCGCGTCGGCGCTGGCTTTTTCAATGCGCGCGATGATATCCTTTGCCTTGCCGCGAATGCTGTCAAAGCTCATGCAGTCGATCCCCTGCGCGCGGAAATACCCCAGCCACGCGCGGGTTTCGCGCTCATCGGCCAAATCGGCCTTGCCGAGCACGAGCAGATGGCGCTTGTTTTTGATCATATCGGCCAGATCCGGGTTTCGGCTGGCGCGGGGAATCCGCGCGTCGCAAAGCTCCACGACCACATCGACGCGGCTGAGCTGATCGGCCAGCGCGCGCTTGGCTCTGGCCATGTGGCCGGGATACCAGTTGATCTTCTTCTCGTCAGCGCGGAGCATCACATCTTCGTTCATTGCGTCCTCCTTCATGGGGCGCCGCCCCATACCCCGGCAGGGAACCCGTTCCCTGCACCCTTTCTTCGCTTCGCGCCTGTTCGATGTTTTTGGCGCGTATATAGAATAGAAAAAGACCGTCGGACGCAACGCCCGGCGGTCTTAACAGCACAATTACTTCTCCTTAATCTTGGCGGCCTTGCCGGACAGATTACGCAGATAGTACAGCTTCGCACGACGGACTTTGCCGCGACGGAGCACCGTAATCTTATCAAGACGCGGGGAATGCAGCGGGAAGGTACGCTCCACGCCAATGCCGTAGGAAACACGGCGGAGGGTGAAGGTCTCACGGATGCTGCCGTTGCGCTTCGCGATGCAGATGCCCTCGAAGGCCTGCAGGCGCTCGCGATCGCCCTCAACAACCTTAACCATGACACGCAGGGTATCGCCCACGTTGAACTTGGGAAGGTCTTTCTTGAGCTGCTCGCTCTCAATTGCACGGATGATTTCGCTCATCGGTCAGTTTCTCCTTTCGTCAGGCGTTCATGCGTAACGCGACTTTGTTCGCAGCGGAGCGCCCGTTCATACAAAAGAGATTATAACACGGCTCATCCCCGTTTTGCAAGAGAAATTTTGCTTTTGCGCCGGAAAATCTGTTTTTGGGGCGCGTCACATCGCGTCCAGCGTCGTCTGAACGAGCCTGAGCGCATCCTTGGGCGTGCTTTCGCCGCTCAGCGCGGATTCGATGGCCTCGCACATCAGCCGCCGCAGGGTCAGTCCCTTCTGCGTCGCGTCGATTTCGGGCAGCCACACCGCGTCGTCCTTCCAGATGCCGCGTTCGCCGAGCGCGCGCTGTGCCTGCGCGTCCTCGTGCCAAAGCGCCGCCGCGCGCATGGCCAGCGCGCTGTTGGCTCCGGAGGCGACGCAAACGCCCGTCAGCTCAAACGAGCGGATCACAAAGCCCGTCGAGGACGGATACGGCATGGTGAGCAGCTCGACGCCGTTTTTCTCCAATTCGCGGGCGCAGCGCCGCTCGTCGCCCGTCCGCCAATCCATGAACAGGGCGGTTTCCCCGTTCAAAAAATGCGTCAGCGCTTCCTCCCTGCTCCCGACCCGCGCAATCAGGCCGCCCTGCACCCGGTCGCGCAGCCATTCCAGCGCCGCCTGCACGTTGATGTGATCCGCCTGTCCGGTTTCTCCCCCTTCGGTCAGCCACGCCCCGCCGTAGAGCGCTTGCAGCAGCGCCTCCAGCGCGCCGCAGGTTTCCGGCTCGGCCGGCCAGATCTCCAGCGCCGGATGATCCGCCAGCGCGAATTCCTCCAAAAGCTGATCGAACTCCATCGGGTACCAGATCGGGTGCTCGATCGTGTTGGCCATGTAGCCCATTCTCCGCTTTTCCAACAGCCGCCGGTTGACCGCCATCTGCCGGTGCTTCGCCGTCAGCGGCAGCATGAACAGCGTTTCATCCTGCACGCAGGCGTCCAGCACGGGCTCGCTGATGCGCGGCGCATCCGTCAGGCAGCCGTCCAGCGCGATAAACAGCCCGTCGCTCACCCACAGGCTCGCTTCGGACGGCGCACAGACGATGAGATCCGGCATGTCGTCCCCGAGGATCAGCGCGCGCAGGTCGCGCTCCCCCGTCGGCCCAATCGCCCGCCACTGCGCCTGCGGAAACGCCTGCCGCGTCAGCTCCATCAGCGCTCCGGCGGTCTCCTCGTCCATGGCGTTCGCCGCAAAATACACATTCATCTGCGTCTGTGCCGCCGCGTCCGCGCTCATCGTCACTGCGCAGAGCAGCAAAAGCGCCGCCAAAACTCGTTTCACGCGCATCCCCTCCCCTTGTCCTCATGCTCCATATATACACGGGTTTGGGGGAAAGCATGCTTCAAAGTTTTTTATTCATCCCGCAATTATTAAAATTTTTTGCACAAAACGCGGGCGCGCAATGCGCGCCCCTACGGGGTGGCGATGCGATGTACGGTTGCTTTTTCCGCAACGTTGTAGGGGCGCGCACGGCGCGCCCGTTATCGGAATTTGCGCATAATTTGGGATTTGCTCATTTACTGCATCGCGCTTATCACCAAAAAGGGTTGAAAGCGCAAAAGAACGGCGGCGCTTTCGCGCCGCCGCATGTGAGCGATTCAATTACTCAGCGGGGATAAAGTCCGGGAGCTCGCCGGTCGCAACGACGATGCCGGAGATGTAGCCGAAGCCACAAGCATCCGCATCCGCGTTGGAGCCCAGACGGTTGGTGCCGTGCACGCCGCCGGTGACTTCGCCGGCCGCGTAGAGGCCTTCGATCGGCTGGCCGTAGATGTCAAGCACGCGGGTCATGGTGTCGATGACCAGACCGCCCATCGTGTGGTGCACAGACGGGAACTGCGGCAGCGCGTAGTACGGGCCTTCCTCGATCTTGACCATGGTGGAAGCCATGACCTTGTGGAAATCGAGATCCTCGCCGTTGTCGATGTAGCCGTTGTGCTTCTCGATGGTGGCCTTCAGGTTGTCGCCGGTGACGGTCGGGAACATGCCCTTGACCTCAAAGCCGTTGATCTTCTCGGCCAGCTCGTCGAGCGTGTCCGCCTTCAGGATGCGGCCATCGGCGATACCGGCTTCGATTTCTTCCGGACGGACGTAGCCAGCGACGACCGGCTCAGTGAAGATGGCATAGGTGGAGACGAAGCCGGTGTTGACGGCAGCGTTCGCGCAGACGTCGCGGCGGTCGCCCTCGTTGACGTAACGGTTGCCGTTGTAATCAACGTAGATGACGCCGTAGGACGGGCCGGTGAACGGCCACACCGCGTACTTATCCAGAACGCCGGTGTTCGGATCCGCCCACGGATAACGCTGGATGTTGCTCATCTGGGTGGTGTTCGCGCCGATCGCCTGCGCAAGGTAGATGCCCTCGCCGGTGGACGCGGCCTTGATGTTGGTGGTCGGCAGTTCTTCCGTCAGGTACGGAACCTGCGTTTCACGCATCTGGACGTTCGCGGAGAAGCCGCCGGTCGCCATGATGACGCCCTTCTTGGCCTCGATGGTCTTGTAGCCGTCCGCGGTCGCAACGCGGATACCGACAACGCGGTTCGCCTCGTCGCGGGTGCGGTAAATTTCAACCATCTTGGTTTCCAGCTCGATGGTCGCGCTGGTTTCCTTCAGCATCTTGAGCTGCAGGTTGGTGATGTCGGAACCGACCTGGTTCTCGGTGACGTAGGTGCGGTAGCCGTAGTGTCCGCCCGGACGAGCCAGCGTCTCGCGAATCTGGAGACCGTTGTCCAGCAGCAGATCAAAGTAGACCGGGGAAGCGTAGACCATCTCGCGCACCAGCGCCGGGTTGCTCATGTTGTCGCCGCCCTTGATGGTGTCTTCAATGTGCTTCTCGGCGGTGTCCGGCTCGAGACCCAGCTTCTGCTGGAGATCGGCGGCGCGCTTGGAGGTGTAAGCGGCATACTGGCCGCCGTTGATGGCGCTGTTGCCGCCGGTGGTGGAGAGCTTCTCAACCAGCACGACGCTGCTGCCGGCCTTCTCCGCAGAGTAAGCCGCCGCAAGGCCCGCGAAGCCGCCGCCGACGACGACGACGTCATAGCTCTCGTCCCACTTCTCCGGCAATTCGACGGAGCCCATGGTCGGGAAGTAATCCGGCGCGGCGACTTCCTTCGCCTCGACCGGCTTCTTGAAATCCTCGACGTTCGCGCCGGCCTCGACCAGAGCCGCCTCAACAGCCTTGAGGATGCCCTCGGAGGTGCGGGTCGCGCCGCTGACGGTATCTACCGCCAGAGACTGCGCTTCCAGAATCGCGGCGGGCATCTTCTCCAGCGCCGGCCAGCCGGGAGCGGTCTCGTTGTAAGCGGTCACCTTGATGTCCTCAATCTTGCTCTCGGACACGGTCACGTCCACCGTCAGGCCGTCGTACATGCCGCGGGCGACTTCCGTGTAGGTGCCGGGCTTCATGCCCTCGGCCACCGCCGCCGTGAAGCTGGAAGCCAGCAGGCAGACGCAAGCCAGAGAAGCGATCCATTTCTTGTTCATTCTTTTTTCTCCTTTCCGATGTAAACACGTTCGGAACTCCTGACATCATTGTACATGAATTTATGCGTTTCATCACTCGAAAGGAGGAAATGAATCATTCGAAAAACAGAAATTTAACGATCACGCCGTCCCGTTCGGCCTTATAATCCACCCGCTCGCGTCCTTTTTCACAAGTTCGTCGGCATAGACCGCGCTGCTCCGCGCCAGCGCGCGGGCGGCGGGCTTGAGCGTTTCGTAGTTCTTGTAGACGATATTTTCCCACGCCCAGATCGGGTCTTCGTCCATATCCAGCCTGACCAGCCCGTAAGCGTCGTGGTAATGCTGCGCGGCGCAGTGTGGCGCAAGCGTCATCGCGCCCTCCTTGCGCACCTGCTCCACCACGAGCTGAACGCCGCCCAAAAACGTCGTCTTGCTCAGGTGAATCCCCATCTTTTCCAGCATCGGCAGAAACTCACCGACAAAGCAGCATGTATCGTGCGGGTACATGAACTGCATGCCCTCCAGCGCCTCGTATTTCAGCCCCTTCTTCTGCGCCAGCGGATGATCCCACGACACCATGATATACACCGGCTCGCGATACAGCGGCACCGCCCGCAGCCCGCTGACCACGCCGGGGCGCGTGGTGTAGAAAAAGCCGATATCCAGCATATCCGAGCGGATCAGCGCCGGAACGCCCGCGTTGTGCGTCATCATCATGTTCAGCCGGGTTTCGGCGTGCGCGGTGTGGAATTGCTCAAACAGCGCGAGCAGGCTGTTGCCGATGTTGATTTCGCACCCGCCGACGCTGACCGTGCCCTCCAGCTTCTCCGCCGGGCAGACGCTGTCCAGCGCCAGATAATAGTGCTCCACCATGCGGTTGGCGTGCACCAAAAACGCCTCGCCCTGCCGGGTGAGCGCGAGCTGGCGGCCTGTTTTGCAGAAAAGCGGCGCGCCAACCTCCTGCTCCAGCATTTGGATATGCTTAAAAAGCGTGCTCGGCGCATATTGAAGCTGCTCCGCCGCCTTTTGATAGTTGAGCGTTTGGGAGAGCGTAATCATGGTCAGAAGCTGTTTGATATCCATGGTTGTAACGTCCTTTTCCGGTCGATGGTGCACGATTCGTTAATAATCTGTCTATATACATTCTATCCCCCCGCTCCCCAAATTGCAACCATAAAGTGCCGAAAGGTCAGCCGACTTTCTTTTTTCGCGTCCGCCAAAGTCCGCAAAGCGCCAAAAAACGGACATGGGGGTCGATCCCCGCATGTCCGTTCTTATTCTGATTTACTTCCTGCGTCTGAGCATGAAGCAGGCCGCCGCGGAAACCGCC
>OHYM01000531.1_pt1 | contig 9821 bp, 10 predicted proteins | sample 1580311 | NCBI WGS metagenome assembly OHYM01 (sample SAMEA3882512, study PRJEB24775) | human gut metagenome | biome: human-associated habitat; feature: intestine environment; material: feces | place: Netherlands | collected 2009/2010
TGTGTTTGAAAATGCGCGGGTGCTGCCTGTTCCCGAAAAGCCCGGCGATAAAGTCGGCAAAGTCGGTGTAGGCATTTACAAGCAGGACCGAGAGGCGCTGACCTATCTGGCAGGAGCCGTATATGAACTCTACACCGTGGATGACATTTATTCCGCAGACGGTACAAAGCTGCTGGACGCCGGTACAAAGCTGAGCACCAGTAGCGCCACCAATGCCAATGGCTTTACTTGGTTCAATGTGGATGTTCCCATCCGTGCAGAAACTTATCCGGATTCCGGCAACAGTGGCAAATACCAGATTGTTGAGGTAAAAGCCCCTGCCGGGTACTTGTTGGACAGCACACCGGTAGATGTGGAGTTCACCTATGAGGGCCAGCAAATCGCGTGGCAGGTCGTGGACGGAACAAACACCAACCTGCGCACCAGTGTGGACATTTCCAAACAGGACATCACCAACGGCAAGGAACTGCCCGGTGCAAAGCTGGAAATCCGCGATGCAGACGGCAATCTGGTAGAGGGCTGGACTTCCACAAAAACGCCGCACACCGTGCGAGGTCTGGAGCTGGAAAAAGAATACACCCTGACGGAAAAGCGCGCCCCGGATGGCTACGCCGAAGCCGAAAGCATCGTGTTCAAGCTGGTGCAGGAAGGTACAGAGCAGGTCAATGAGGTGTATGTAAAAGCGGACGATGACTGGTCGAAAATGAATGGTTCAACCATTGTCATGCAGGACGCGCCGGTACTGGATATCGACAAGACTGACATTGCGGGCAATCTGCTGCCTGGTGCTACGCTGACTATCCGTAATGCAAATGATGAAATCATTGACACTTGGGTGACAGATTACAAGACGCACCGTGTTCCCATCTCGGATGATTTCCTCAAACTGTCGGACGACAGCAAGGAGTACATCTACACCCTGACCGAAGATGCAGCCCCGGCTGGCTTTAAAATTGCAAACTCGGTGCAGTTCAAGTTGGAAACCGTTGATGACGGGATTTCTCTGTTCGTCCGCGAAAATGCCGATGCCGAATGGGTGCGCGCTGACAAGCGACTAATTCAGATGATAGACGAAGCTACGCCCCGCGAGGACACGCCCACACCCACTCCTGCTCCCACACCGCAGCCGACACCCGCTACAACCCCGGCACCCACTCCTGTTCCCACGCCGGTTATTACGCCGCGCAAGGTGCAGACCCTCCCGCAGACAGGAGATGGTTTCCCGCTGCTGGCTATTGTGGTCGTGTCCCTTGCGTCTGCGACAGGTATCGTGCTGCTGACCGTTAAGCAGAAAATTGCGCTGAAAGAAACTTCTGATAAGGAGAAAGCCGATGAAAGTTCTGATCGTTGAACCCGGAAAGTACCCCCGCGAAGCCGACATTGAACACACCCTTGAAGCCGAGCAGGCAGTTGTCGGCGGCACCATCGAGGCAGTGTACCCTTGGAGGGATAGCGCCTGCATCGTCTGTAATGAGTAGTTCCTACAAATGAGTAGTAATTGAGCAAAATGCCCAGAATCCCGGGCGTTTAAGCATAATTTACTACACATAATCAGAAAGTTTTCTTTCCAAATTGTGTTAACCATTGCAATAAATCTTCATCCTCCTCCCAAGGCATTGTGGTATTGGGTGTGTAATTCGGCACTTTCTCCTCAAATACTTTTCGCTTCATCTCTGCATCGATGCGAGCGTAAACCTCTGTTGTAGAGATGTCTGCATGCCCAAGAAAATCTCGAATATATATCATGTTAACACCAGCTCGCAGCAAGTGCATGGCTTTGGTGTGGCGTAATACATGAGGAGATATATTCTGTGGTTCAAGTACCGGAGATGCCTTTGCCGCATACTTCTTCAGAATATAGGTGACTCCATAGCGAGATAAAGCCTGCTTTTTTGCATTATAAAATAGCGGAATCATCTGAGACTGAGAATCGGAATGAAAGCTGCGGATATATCTGTCCAACAGTTTGCAGGTATCCTTCATCAGGGGAACCTGACGAACTTTTCGTCCTTTTCCAGTTAGAATAACCATTGGGGGGTGTGTTAGACGGACATCTTTCAGCCTAAGATCCACCAATTCCTGTACCCGTGCGCCAGAGTCATACAGTAGTGCAAGAAGTGTCAAATCTCGGAGCCCTTGTCGGGTAGATGCATCTGGTTGGGACAGAAGAAGTGACAGATCATCCTCCGTCAAAAACGGTATCAATGCCTTTTCGTACTTTTTGGGTCGCAGATTAATAATGTCAACGCAGTTTTCTATGTTTTCCGGAAACTTGTACTGTACAAAATGAGCAAAGGCCTTTATGGCGGCAAGTCGCTGGTTTCTTGTTGTAACCGCAATATGGCGGGATGTTTCTAACCAATCCAGAAATTCAGAAACAAGTTCCATATTCAGATAGCGCAATTCTATATAATTTGCGGAGATGCCTTTCTTTTCTTGAAAAAATAGAAGGAGTTGCTTGAAAGTATCTCTGTATGAATTGGTGGTATTGGGACTCACCCCGCATGTAGTAGGCAGATAGATTGAGAAATACTCGGTCAGTGCTTTGGTAAAGTCAGTTTTCCTCATTCGTCTCACCTCCAACCGGAATAATGCCGACAAATGCTCTGTCAAGTTTTTGGGAAAGTTCCGGGAACGAAGCAACCGTCAGGTGAATATACCAACAGGTTTCACGGTAACTCTTATGTCCCAAATACGCGGCAAGGCGAGGAACGATTACCATGGGATCATACCCATCAGAAAGTTGTTTTTCCAGTGTATGAACTGCGAATGTATGCCGAAAATCATGCACACGAGGGCCATTGCCGGTGTGAGGAATATTGCATGCGAATAGCAGCTCGCGAAAATTATCATAGATTGTTTTAATAGAATAATGGCCACAAGCAGATGGAAAGAACCATTCTCTTTCATCTGGTAACTGAGCAGAGTAGCTTCGGAGATACTCTATTACGCTATTGTGGACAGGGACAAGTCTATCCTTACCTCCTTTCCCGTTGTGTACAGTAATAATGCCTGTATCCAAATCGACATCCTTCACTCTTAGCCGGAGCACCTCACCTATACGAAAACCACAGCAATATAAAAGCCGGATAACAGCAGGTATGACCAGATGCCTTGTTGGCGCATTATTCCTGACCGGCAGATTATCTGCTGCATATAATAATCGCCGTATTTCTTCAACAGTAAATATATGCGGGGTAAAAGTCGAACTGTTCTTTAGTTTGCTGGTATCCGGGACATAGGAGATTCCGTCCTGCGTGTATGCAAATTTTGCAAAAGCGCGTATCGCATTATGTCTGACTATTTTCGAACGGTTTGAAAGATATGGCTTTAATAAATCCCATGCGTCAATAAGCTCTTTTGTCACCACGGGGGCATCCGAGAGTTCCTTTGAAAGGCAGTCCAGTTCCTGCATATAATAGCCGCAATGCACGGAGGTATATCCCTCATTTTGTCGAGATTCCAGATATTTCCATATTATTGGCGCAAGCTGGCTTGTGAAAGTAAATTGTTTCATAGTAATCCCTCCAAACTCAGCGAACATAACCGCATATGTTCAATATCGACCCGCAAGTAGGTTTCTGTTACACTGATGTTACTGTGACCGAGGATTTGGGACACATCCTGCACCGGAGTGCCTTTTCTCAGCATATTTGTGGCAAACGAATGGCGGATAGTGTGTACGCCTGTGTGCCTCTTTGTTGGGATAGCAATCCCTGCTCTGCGTAAATACTTATGAAATTCCGGATTGAAATTGTTATGCTCACCCAATGGCTGAAACGGTGCGTTATGGCTCAGAAAGATAAAAGCCGAGGAGGACTGTGGGCGGCCATCTTGCAAATAAGAAATAATCGCCATACCTAGCTCTTTGCTGAGTGGCAGACTCAAGGCGTTCCCTGTCTTCTGCTGAGAAAGTGAAATGCAGTTTTCCTTCCAGTTAATATTTGAAAATTTGAGTCCCAAAACGTCGCTTATCCTTAACCCTGTTCTTGCAAGAAGCAGAAAAATCGCGTAATTCCGCCTTCCAACTGGATTGGCAGTATCGATGACTGCAAGAATCTTGTCGATTTCTTCAGGACTCCATACCTGTGGAATCTGGGGTGCAGTGCGTTTGAAGTTTGGGAGTTGAAGGGAATAATCCAAATCCGTATATTTGTGGTCATAAAGCCAGTGCAGGTAAGCACCAACTTGTCGGCATCTTGCTCTACGAACATTCATGCATATTTCTGAAGCATTGCTCATAGCCGTGGAAAAACAGTTGATAGTCTCCGCATTTATGCTTTTGATGTTCTGTGTGTTTGATGAATGAACAGCAAGCAAGAAAAGCCTCAATGCTGCTATTGTGTTGTCCATCCACGATCTCGAAAAATTCTGCATTTTGCAATAACTCAAGTAGTCGGAAAAAAACTTATCGAAACAATCGTCATCAATAGAAGCAACGCCATAAACTTTACGGCGGCACACTGTTCCCGTGCGAAAAATCTCGTCCAATGCATTCATGTGACGCCGTGCATGGCGCATTCGACCGTCAAGAGTCTGATCTATAGCGTGGACATCGACTCCGAAGTATTGAAGCAAAAACTGCTCTGCAGTTTCACGGCTATAAGCGGGAGAGGCTGAATACGAAAGAAATCTGTTCCATGTAGCTCTATAAAACCCAAGAGTACTTTTCTTGTAACCCTGACCGAGTAGCCATTGCTCGGTCTTTTCCATCAATTCCTTGATTGGTATTGTTGCTTCAGACATTATAAAACCTCCTGATGTTATTTGCAGAGCATTGTGTCTCTACATTATGTAGAGTATCACAAAAAGCTACCGGCTAAAATACAAATGAAATCAGGAGGTACGAAAGGAGATGTCAATTATGCTACACATAACATATAACTACGCATTACAGACGTTATGTGGTGCACCACATAACGTCTGTAATGACAACGGTATTGCAGAAAACCTGCCGCTGAACCGTATGCTGGGTGACTATGACATCATTCATGGCACGTTTTTTGTCTGCGGCCTGACCCGCGATGATTTTACCGACCTTACGCCCAAGCAGATGAAACACTACGAGGAAATGTACCACGACCCGCAGCTGTTTTTCCTGCTGGGCAAGACCCTGTGTGTGGAACACACTACGCCGGAAGGTTACGCGCAATTTATGCAGGCAACAAGGCAGCCCCCGCGCCAAGAACAGGAGCGCTGATATGAATACGATCCTCTTCGCCCGCAGCCCGCCTGCGGGCTTTTTCCTTTGTCCGAAATCATCCAACAAGCAAGGAGAAGAACTAATGAACGACATTTTTGAAAATACCGAAACCATGAAAGAAAACGAGCATCCTCGCTTTTACACCGCAGAATCCGTCATGCGCGGGCATCCCGACAAGCTGTGCGACCTTATTGCCGACAGCGTGCTGGACGCCTGTCTGCAGCATGATCCCGCCAGCCGCGTGGCCTGTGAGGTCATGGCAACACACGGTCACATCATTGTAGCAGGCGAGATCACGACCAGCGCTAAGCCGGATGTGTTCAACATCGTCCGCGACACCCTGCGGGATGTCGGCTATGACCCGAAGGCGTACCAGATCGACTGCTACATCCACGACCAAAGCCCCGACATTGCGGGCGCTGTCGAGCCGGAATTGGCTGAGGGAGAGGACGAGGACACCCTCGGTGCGGGCGATCAGGGCGTTATGGTCGGCTACGCCTGCAACGAAACGCCCGAATATCTGCCCATGCCTGTGGTGGCGGCGCAGCGCCTTGTAACGCTGTTGGAAATCTCCCGCATGACCGGCGTTATCCCCGACATCGGCCCGGACGGCAAGGTGCAGGTCACGATGGAATACAACGGCGACACGCCTGTGCGCATCACCACAGTGGTCGTTTCTGTCCAGCACAAGGAGGACACCGACATCAATAAGCTGGCGGATCTGCTGGACGAATATGTGTTCCCGCTGGCCTTTGACGGTATGCCCGCCGATGACGCGGAAATCATCCTGAACCCCAGCGGCAAGTTTGTGCAGGGCGGCCCGGATGCCGATACCGGCTTGACCGGGCGCAAGCTCATGGTGGATACCTACGGCACCTTTGCGCCCCACGGCGGTGGTGCGTTCAGCGGAAAAGACCCGACCAAAGTAGACCGCAGCGGCGCGTATATGGCGCGGTACATTGCCAAAAACATTGTTGCTACACACCTTGCAACACGCTGTCAGGTGACGCTGGCGTATGCCATTGGGCAGGCCGAGCCGGTTATGGTGGATGTGAATACGTTTGGCACCTGTGACGCCTGTGAAGATGATTGTTTGGCTGCCGCCGTGCGTAAGGCGTATGACCTGACCCCCGCTGGCATTATTAAGCAGCTGAACCTGACGAACCCAATCTACAAATATACAGCCGCAGGAGGTCACTTTGGCCGCAAGGATTTCCCGTGGGAAAAGGTCGATAACATGAGCGACTTTATCTCTTACATTCAGTAATGCCCGGCGTAACACAAGAGCAGATTGCCGCCGCCAGACGGATGTCGGCGATTGAATTCTTACAAAAATATCGCCCCAACTCGCTCGTGAAAAGCAGCGCCCGCGGCGAGTACCAGTTGGCCGAGCATGACAGCTTCAAAATCAACGCCAAATCGAGCCTCTGGCACTGGAAAAGCCGGGACATCGGCGGCAAATCCGCACTGAACTACCTGATATATGTGGAAGGCGTGCCGTTTGTCGAGGCCGTCCGGCTTCTATGCGAGGAAAGCCCCGGCTATGTCCCGACCCCGCATGAACAGGTGGAGCGAAAGCGCCCGTCGTTCAGGCTGCCGCCCATAGCAGAAAACTGCGACAGAATCACGCGGTATCTGCTGGGGAGAGGTATCTCTAATGCAGTAATTCAATATTGTATTGAGAGAAAAATTCTGTACGAAAGTGCAGAATACCACAACTGTGTCTTTCTGGGAAAAAACGCGCAGGGTGTGCCGAAATATGCGGCGCTGCGCGGTATCTATGACTACGGAAAGCCGTTCAAGCGGGAGGCGCCCGGCAGCAATAAGGCATACGGATTTTGTATCTCGCCGCGCAAAGACAGCAGTACGGTGGCTGTGTTCGAGGCGGCCATTGACGCGATGGCGGAGATGACGCTCTGCGGCAGCATGGCCAACAAATGGCGGCTGTCGCTTGGCGGTATTTCGGCCTCCGAAAAGGAGCCGCCAGCACTGCAGGAATTTTTACAGCAGCACCCGGAAATCAGGACAATAGAGCTGCGGCTCGATAACGACAGTCCGGGCCGTATGGCAAGCGCCCACATTCAGAAAATCTACGCTGACCACTATCAAATGCTGGATCTACCGCCCTGCCTTGAGGGCGGGGATTACGCAGATGTAGCAAAAAACAACTTGATGGCAAGGACGGCGGCCCACCGGGCCGCAGCCTGCCGATAGGAACATGAAATGAAAATACACATTCGTTCGCCCACCTTGGGCCATAGGAGGAAAAGAAAATGGCTGTGTTCCGTGTACAAAAGACGCAAAATTATACCATTATGTCCAACCATCATCTGCGCAACAAGGCTCTTTCGCTCAAGGCGAAGGGGCTTTTATCTTTGATGCTGTCTCTGCCCGAAGATTGGGATTATACCACGCGAGGGCTGGCGTCCATCTGCAAAGAGGGCGTAGACAGCGTGTGTGCCACCGTGCGCGAGTTAGAAGCGGCGGGGTATATTATCCGCCGCCGCATCCGCGACAAGAACGGTCAGATGCGCGGTATGGAGTACACGGTTTTAGAGCAGCCGCAGCCCCCGGAACAGGACAAGCCTAGCTGTGCCCAACCAAAACAGGCAAAGCCTAAACGGGAAAAACCTGTACAGGCAAATCCTGCACAATTAAATACTAAAGAACAAAAGAAAGAAATAACTAAAAACGTATCTAATCCTATCCGCACGGCAGACGAACGGGAGCAGTATCGGGATTTGATTCGGGAAAACATTGAGTACGACATTCTGGCAAAGAACAATCCGGCAGATAGGATTCGATTGGATGAGCTGGTGGAACTCATGCTGGACACGGTCTGTTCCAAACGCAGCAGTATCCGTATTGCGGGGGACGAGTTTCCAACAGAGGTAGTGAAGTCCAGATTCCTGAAACTTGAAGCTCAGCATATCCAGTATGTGCTGGACAGCCTGAAAGACAACCCGCCGCATATCCACAATATCAAGAAATACTTACTGGCGGCGCTTTACAATGCGCCGCTGACGATTGAAAACTACTACGCCGCGCAGATCAACCATGATTTGTACGGCAGAAACCGAGGTGATGTGAATTGGAAATGAAGTTTTATTCTCCGCTGACTGCGGAATTTTTCCCAGATGAACCGGACTGGGAGGACGAATCTTACAACGAGTACGAAGGCTATCCAATGGACGGCCATGACCTGCTGCAATACGCAGACGCTGTTGATGAGGCTGTGAAAAAGGACATTGCAGATTTCAACGGCGACCTGATGCAGTATTACCACGAGGACGATTCCGTCCGGCAAAAGGTGGTAAGTGCAGTACTGTCTGTGGAAATTCACGGTAACAAGCTGTGCGGCTGTCTGAACGTGGAACTGCGGGAGTCCTTGAACGAGGGTGAGCAGGCTGTTCTCTGCGACTACATCTCCGGTCAGTACAGCGACGGCTGGGGTGAGGGCTTTGAACAGAGGGATATTCGTGTGGAGGAGGGCACGTTGGCTGTTCATTTCTGGCAGGAAGATGGATTCAAGATGACGCCAACTTTTGAGAAAACTCAAGAGCAGGTGCAGATGACCCAGCGCCCCAAGATGAAATTGCTTGGCGAGGACGGCAACATTTTCGCCATCATGGGTCGCGCCTCCCTGCTACTGAAAAATGCCGGGCAGAGCGACAAGGCCAAGGAAATGTGTAACCGCGTTATGTCCTGCGACAGCTACCACAAAGCGCTCAACGTTATCTCCGAGTATGTCGAAACCGAACTGACGCCCAAAACCAGAAACAAACCGAACCGAGGTGACGCCCGATGAGGATGAAAAAATACGAAATCACCGACATTGCCCACCCGGACAACCCGAAACTGCACCGCATCCGGGCGCTGACCGATGTGGGTACAGATGTTCACAAAGGTGATTTGGGCGGCTTTGTCGAAACCGAGGATAATCTCGACCAAGAGGGCTTTGCATGGATTGGCAAAGATGCCATTGCCTGCGAGGATTCGTACATCGGCGGAGATGCAATACTTGCGGATTCCGCCGTGGCAAGGGACTCCGCCTATGTCGGAAACAACGCGGTTATCGCTGACCATGCCGTAGTGCAGGACAATGCCATTGTTTGCGGCGGATATATTTCCGGCAATAGCTGCATTTGTGGCAGCGCAATCTTAAACAGCGATGAACAAACGCGCTGTGCGCCCATGATTGGCGGCAACGCCCGTGTCTATGGAGAACTCACCGGCAATGTAGTATGTCAGGGCGGTGCCGTGGTGCTGCCGGGTGTAAAACTTTACAATACCACGGCGGATTGCTTTGTCCTGAAAGATGATACTGTCAGTGTTGTGCCTGCCCAAAGGCCGGAAGTCACCACATCAAAAGAAACAAAACACCACGAAAATGAACGCTAAAACGAAAGGAAGATGCCTTTGACGAACACTCCCGAAACGCTCAACATTCTCACCCCTGATTTCCGGATGCCCGAACACTGCGGCGGTGACCGCTGGTCGATTTTGCACGGGGATTCCCTGCAGATTCTCCGCCAGTTTGAACCGAACAGCTTCGATGCCATTATCACCGACCCGCCCTATGCCAGCGGCGGCAGCAGCCAGACCACCAAGAACCGCA
>OHYM01000532.1_pt1 | contig 9815 bp, 8 predicted proteins | sample 1580311 | NCBI WGS metagenome assembly OHYM01 (sample SAMEA3882512, study PRJEB24775) | human gut metagenome | biome: human-associated habitat; feature: intestine environment; material: feces | place: Netherlands | collected 2009/2010
GCTCTCTTTGCATATTCAAATTCCCCGAAGCCACTGAAGATCACAATTACGATCTCCGGGTAATTATCATGCAGAAAATGGCTCAGTTCCATTCCATCCATATACGGCATCAAAATATCTGTGAGAACAATATCTACCGGATGGCTCTTCACAAAATCTGCTGCCTGCTTTCCGTTTTCGCAGTCTCCTACAAGCTGGCAATCCATGGACTTCCAGTCAATATTCTCCTTTATGGCGTCACGTACCAGGATCTCATCATCTACAAGTAAAATTCGATACATAGTTTTCGCTTTCCCTTTCTATACACAGCATGTACCTCATCGGCTCCCCCCCGGTGCCTGTTTGCACATGGTATTCTATTAATTTCAGCTAAATATTATATTATCACATACCATAAAATCATGCAAACTAAACAAACAATTCCAGAGTTTGTTTGGTGTGTGTTACTATTACTGTTTACTGGTAACAAAAAAGCTGCAAAGTTATAAGAATTATAAACCCTGCAGCTTTTCTGCTGTGTAAGATATTCAAAGAATCTTTGAAATTATAACCATTATTTTACAATCACTCCATCCTCATCCCAGAGATCGTGCCAGTCCTTTGCACCTTCCCACAGGAATACATGGCCTTTGATCAGACGGTTATTCTTATCAAGGGAACGGATGGTTTCCATCTCTTCTTCTGTCAGAGGATCTTCCGTGACACATTTCAGATTCATGGTGTAATTCTTCTCTTTCAAAGAGAATGGAATTGGGGAAGCACCTCTCTGTACAGCCCATTTAATGCAGATAACTGCCGGATGAACACCATGTGCCGCTGCAATTGCTTTCAGCTCTGGCAGTTCAATATCCGCAATATCTTCTGGCATTTTATCACGTTCCGGACGTTCAGGAGAACCAATTGGGCAGAATCCTACCACTTCAATACCATGCGCTCTGCAATAATCAAACAGCTCCGGCTGCTGGAAGCATGGATGAAGCTCCATCTCGATCGCAGCTGGTTTAATTCTGCAAAGTGGAAGTACTGCCTCCAGTTTCGGGATTGTCATATTAGACATACCGATATGTTTCGTCAGACCCATATCTACCAGGCGCTCCATCTGGCGCCAGGTTTTCATAAAGCGCTCTACTGTGAACGGTTTGGAATCAGGATTTCTGGAATCCACATCACAATGTGGTGCATGATAGTTCGGGAATGGCCAGTGAACATAATACATATCCAGATAGTCAAGCTTCAGATCCTTTAAGGTCTTCGCACAGGCAATCAGTACATCTCCGTCACCATGCATATCGTTCCATACTTTGGATGCAATAAAAAGTTCTTCTCTTTTTACAATGCCTTCTGCAAATGCATCTGCGAAAATCTTTCCGATCATATCTTCATTTCCGTAACATGCAGCACAATCAAAAGAACGGTAACCTACGCGAAGTGCACCTGCAACAGAAGCAGAAACTGCGTCTGCATCTGCATGGTCACTTCCAAAAGTACCCATTCCAACAGCTGGCATCTTAGCGCCAGTATAAAGTGTTCTCTGCGGAACAATTGCCGGATCGATCATTGTCATTTTCTTATCCTCCTTAACATTTCGTTTGCACTATAGATTTCAATTACAACGCAATTTACTTTCGCTTAATATCTTTTACTACATTTTCTTATAATTTAGTAACCTCAATCTGTGAAAGCAGTTTCTCCATATCTTCCATCACAAAAAATCCAGTCTCCTCGCGCATGGCTGCTGCCGCTGAAATAGCACTTGCCAGTTTCATTGTCTCAGGAAGTGAAAGTCCCCTGGATAAACCCAGTGCGAATCCTGCGATCATAGAATCTCCACACCCAACTGTGTTCACTGCATTTATTCTCGGAACCAGTGCACGGAAAATCCCTTCATTTCCTACTGCAAGAGAACCGTCAGCTCCTAGGGAAACAGCTACGATTTCCACACCTTTTGCATGAATCTCTTTCGCCGCATCTATAATATCCTGGATATCATCACAATTCTTACCTGTGAGCATGCGGATTTCATCAATATTGGGCTTGATCATAGTAGGTGCTGCTTCAATTCCCATTTCAAGAAGTTTGCCACTGGTATCCAGAATAACCGGAATTCCTGCCTCTTTTACAATCTTTATAAGTCGCTGATAAGCAGTTCCGTCAAGTCCTTTCGGAACACTTCCTGACATTGCAACTACTTTCGCTTCTTTTACAAGATTACGGAATTTTTCCTCAAATCCGGCAAAATCCTCTTCTGTAAGGGTAAACCCAGGTTCCAGAAATTCTGTCTGAACTTTATTAACTTCATCCCAGATATTAATACAGGATCTGCTTTCTGCAGCTACATGATAAAAAGCACTTTTAATACCAAACGGCTTCAGTGCATTCTCAATATAAGCTCCTGCATAACCACCTACAAAACCTGTGGCAATCACCTCTGCTCCGTAAATTGAAGCCGGCTTGGATACATTCAGACCTTTTCCACCAGGAACATAAGTACATTCCTTTACACGATTCACTTCTCCAGTCTTAAAGTTATTTACCACATACCGCTTATCAATGGCTGCATTTAATGTTACTGTCAGTATCATATGCTCAATCCTCATTCATCAGAAGAATCTTCCCCTTTACAAGACCAGGTGTCTTATAGAGCTGGAATGCTTCCTGAGCCTGACTCATTGGCATTTTGCGATAAATAAATCCCGGATCAAATTTCAGCTGACCGGTTGCAAAATAATGAGCTGTAAGATCCCACTCTTTGCCTGGGAACGGGGAACTATAGGACATCCAGGAGCCTGTAAGTTTAAATTCTTTACGATTCATATTCTCCCACTGCTTTGGTGTAAATGTAAGATCTGCATGAGGTGTTCCAATGAAGCATACGTGTGCCTTATTCGCAGCAAGTTCAAATGCCATATGCATGGTGGGAACCTGTCCGGCTGTTTCAAACACATATTCATAGCCCTTACCACCGGTAATTGCCATAGCCTCTTCCATATAATTCTCTTTGGTTGTATTGATAACTGCATCTGCGCCCATTCTCATGGCAAGATCCAGGCGTTCCTCACTAATATCAAATACGACAACCTTCTTGGAACCAAAGATCTTTGCCCACTGCATTGTGAATATGCCAATTGTTCCACATCCTAAAATTGCCACGCAGCGACCGCCCTGATAATCATTCTGAAGGAGTCCATGAAGAGCAACTGTGGATGGCTCGAACATTGCACCCTGTTCATAGGAAATAGACGGATCAAAAGGAATCGCATTCTGCTCTGGAATTACTACATAATCCGCATTACTTCCCTGCTGCCTGGAACCGATAAAACTGTAATGCTTACATAAGGAGAAGTTTCCATTCTGACAATCATCACACTTCATGCACGGAAGAAGCGGAGCCCCGGAAACGCGGTCGCCAACTTTCACCTTAGTGACCCCTTCGCCAACTTCTACTACATCACCAGAAAACTCATGTCCAAGAACGATAGGATAAAAATGAACACCATGATTCAATACTCGCGGAACATCAGAGCCACAAATGCCGGAAGCTTTTACTTTAATCTTTACCCAGCCTGGTTTTGCCTGCGGTTCTTCGATTTCCTGGTACTGTACATCCTCGTTTGCAACTACAACTGCTGCTTTCATCTTGAAATACCTCCTTACTTCCGTACCATCATAGCTTTCAGAGATTCATATAAATCCCTATATGTACGGTATGTCTTATTATAAACTTCTTTATTCTCAGGATTGGGCTCATGGCGTCTTGTCTCTTTCACTGTCATGGAAACCGCTTCCTCGTAATCTTTATAAAATCCAACTCCTACGCCAGCCAGGATTGCAGCACCTAATGTGGTTGCTGTATCGGAAGCAGGGACCACCACTGCCTTGCCTGTCACATCAGCCTTAATCTGAGTCCAGAGAAGGGAATTGGCTGAACCTCCCATAGCACGAAGAACTTCTGCTTTAGCACCTGCTGCTTCAGCCACCTCCAGATTATGGCGCAGGGAAAATGCTACGCCCTCCATACAGGCTCTTACCATGTGTCCCTTGGTCTTAGCAAAATCAAGTCCATAGAAAACGCCTTTGGCGTATGGATTCCAGACAGGGGATCTCTCTCCGGACATATACGGAAGGAATACAACGCCTTCACTTCCGGCTGGTACTGCCTCGGCAATCTCATTCAGTTGTTCCAGAGAAGATTTCCCGGTATCCGCCTTACGGCTCCTCTCATAATCTGCAAACTCTCTCTCAAACCAGCGCATGACACCGCCGCCTCCGGTAGTTCCTCCCTGAAGAAGCCACTGACCTGGCACTACGTGATATCCTAAGATCAGACTTGGATCTGCTTTGTATGTATCTGTGCAGATGCTCATGCCACCAGCCTGTCCACCCTGCTCCTGGGTCTCCCCCGGATGGATCACACCTGCACCAAGTGTCCCACAGGCTGCATCCAGACCGCCGGCCACTACAGGAGTTCCGACAGCCAGTCCACTCTGGGCTGCCGCCTCTTCCGTCACAGTTCCCACTACCTTATCGCACGCAACAATCTCCGGAAGAAAATCCACAGGAATTCCCAGTTTCTCACACATCACTTCATCCCAGGTACCAGTACGCATATCAAAGCAATGCAGGCCATATCCCTGTGAAAGATCCTGTGTGATGGCACCAGTCAGTCTGTAAGCAATAAAGCTGTTTGATTGAAGGATCTTGTAAATCTTATTATATACTTCAGGCATATTCTCCTTATACCAGAGAATCTTCGCTGTGGTATAAGAAGGCTGAAGAGAATTACCGGCAACATTGAAAATATTCTCACTGCCGATTTCATTATTGAGTCTGTCGCAGATTTCCTGGGCTCTTGTATCCATCCAGATAGGTGTATCTGTCAGAACATTTCCCTCATGGTCAATGGCAATAGCCGACCAGCTCTGCCCATCAATTCCCACTCCGGCAATCTGCTCTCCTGAAATATTACCTGTCTCCAGGCATTCGCAAATAGCGCCGCAAACCGCATGCCACCATTCATCCGGCTTCTGCTGCGCCCATCCCTCATGAGGATAATAAACAGGGTAATCCCCATTGGCGGAAGCCATCACCTTTCCGTTCTTGTTAAATATGGCAACCTTGCACGCGCTGGTTCCAATATCAATTCCTAATAAATAGTCTTTGCTCATCCTTGTCTCCTTATGGATTTCCCCATAAAAATATCAGTCTGAAGTTTCCGTACAATATGGTCAGGAAGCTCCTCTCTTCCTTCAAGCCGTTCCAGCATGATCTGTGCTGTTTCCCTTGCAATTTTCTCTGTGGGCTGTGAAACAATGGTAAGTGCAGGTCTGCATGCACGGGCAAAAGGCAGATTGTCAAATCCCACCAGGGAAATCTCCTCTGGCATGGATACTCCCATCTCGTTAAGCCCGATCACTGCCCCCATAGTCATCTCATAGTTTGTCACAAAAACAGCTGTCATATCAGGATTCTCTTTCACCAGCTCTTCTACTGCCTGAACGCCCCCCTGGATCGTGTAATCACCATGGCAGATCAGCTTTTCATCAACCGCAATTCCATGATCCTTAAGGGCTTTCATGTATCCTAACATACGCTGTCTGGCAGTGAATACCTCATCCGGGCCACCGATCAGACCGATCTTCTGATGCTGTTGTTCTACCAGCATGCCAACAGCTTTCTCAGCTGCATTTACATTATCCACCAACACGCAGTCGCAGGATATTCCCTGGATCATACGGTCGATAAGCACAATGGGCTTACCAGTTTTCTGAAATTCATTCAGATGGGCTCCTGTCATATCTACCGGCATATTGATAATTCCATCCACACGTTTCCGGGTAAGGAAATCCACTGCTTCTTTTTCAAGCTTCTTATCTGTTCTGCAGTCACAGACAATCGCTGCATATCCATGGCTTCGGAGGATATCCTCCATTCCACTGATGATTTCGGCACAGAAAACATTGTTCAGCTCTGGAATCACAACCCCCACTGTTTTGGTAGCATTGGTCTTCAGACCGCGGGCAACTTCATTTACTTCGTAATGTAATTCTTCGATGGCTTCTTCGATCTTGATACGGTTCTTCTCTCTTACATTCCCCCCATTGAAATAAGAGGAAATCGTTGCCAGACCAAGTCCTGTCCGTCTGGCAATATCTTTCATCGTCGCTGCCATAAATCAGCCTCTTACTCAGCCTTTCCGTCACAGCCGCAAACTTTCATACGGGCCATTACAAGCTCTTTCACAGCTGCAATTCCAGCCTTGCCATATGCCTTAGGATCAAATACCTTCTCATCCTCAAGTGTCTCTCTGACAGCCTTGGAGTATGCCGCACGAAGCTCGGTGGCAAAATTAACCTTACAGATTCCTCTCTTTACACAATCCATAACATCCTCATCGCTAAGGCCGGAAGCGCCATGAAGAACCAGCGGAATATCTACAACTTCACGAATTTCACTTAAACGCTCCTTATCAAGAACAGGAGTTCCCACATAGAAGCCATGTGCTGTGCCAATTGCTACTGCAAGAGAAGTAACGCCTGTGCGCTCTACAAATTCTCTGGCTTCCTGTGGATCGGTATTGGTATCTGCAACTGCAACCAGATCATCTTCCTTACCACCTACCTTACCAAGTTCTGCCTCGCATGGGATTCCCATAGAAGCTGCTACGTCAGCCACCTTCTTGCTCACCTCAATGTTTCCTTCATAGTCCAGCTTAGAACCATCAATCATCACGGAAGTATATCCAGCCTTCAGTGCCTTCATCGCAAGATCAAAACTACTGCCATGGTCAAGGTGCAGGCAAACCGGAACGGAAGCCTTTGCAGCTTCTGCTGCAACGATTGCCTGATAGGTCTCAAGAGTGCCATATTTAATAGTAGATGGAGTAGTCTGGATCATAACAGGTGCTTTCAACTCCTCAGCTGCCTGAATGATAGCTTTCACCATCTCCATATTCTCTGCATTAAATGCACCTACTGCGTAACCGCCCTGCTGAGCCTTCAGCAACATTTCCTTAGATGTAACAAGTGGCATATTCTCCTCCTTCTGCCTGCTGATACAGGCCATGAATCTTCGGTTTTCGAAAACCGAAACGTTTCTGTTTTAGTTCATATTAACTCTTTTCCAAATTTCTGTCAACAGTAAATATTTCATCTTTTTGCGTAAAATTTTACCTTGAAAAATCCAGAAAAGAAAGGTAACTTATAGAGTAGAATATTTTCGGAACCGGTATCAGTTTTTATAGATTACTGTGCCAGATTTCTGAGAAAGAACGAAGGGAGAATATATTATGTTAAAAGGAATTCCAGAAATACTTTCACCACAGCTTTTAAAAGTTTTATGCGAAATGGGACACAGCGACCGCATCGTTATCGCGGACGGCAACTTCCCAGTAGAATCAATGGGTAAAGATGCAATTGTTGTTCGCTGCGACGGACATGGAGTTCCAGAACTTCTGGACGCTATCCTTACTGTTATCCCTCTTGATTCTTATGTAGAGAAACCAGTTACCCTGATGGAAGTTATGCCTGGCGATCCGGTAAAAACTCCAATCTGGGATACATACAAAGAGATTGTTTCCAAACATGATGAACGTGGCGCCGAGGCAGTTGGAAATATCGAGCGTTTCGCATTTTATGAAGAGGCAAAGAAAGCATATTGTATTATCGCTACAGGTGAGAAAGCTGTTTACGCAAACGTTATGCTTCAGAAAGGTGTTGTTATCAACAAATAATTTTTTATTTCAGCTAAAAAGCTCCGTCGGATTCCCGGCGGAGCTTTTATTATTCATGTTTATTATGATTCACTATTTTTTCCTTTTTTCTTAAGAAGCCAGATTACCACTGCGATACCAATGATAATAACTACCACCAGAATCCAGATAACAGAGCTCATTCCTTTATCTGTGCTCTCCACATTTTCGCTGGACGCTTCCTGTTCTGCACTTTCTGAAGGAGCAGCTGTTACTGCTGCCTCTTCTGTAGGCGCAATAGTCTCAGTGGGTTCCGGGGTAGGAGTACTTGTCTCAGTGGGTTCCGGAGTAGGAGTACTTGTCTCAGTCGGCTCCGGGGTAGGAGTGCTCGCCTCAGTTGGTTCCGGGACAGGAGTGCTCGCTTCAGTCGGCTCAGGGGCAGGAGTACTTGTCTCAGTCGGTTCTGGAGCAGGAGTACTCGTCTCGGTTGGCTTCGGAGTAGGAGTACTTGTCTTCTCAGGCTTCGGGGTAGGAGTGCCTGTTGGCTCTGCCTCCGCATCACTGACATCTTTGCCTTCGGTACCTGCTTTTCCAACTTCAGAAATATTCTCTCCAGCCTGAACAGATTGGGAACCGTTTTCCGCTTCTTTCTCAGTTTCAGGAACAAGTTCTACTGTACTCTCTTCCGTATTGGTGGCTTCTGCAATATTTACCCAGCCAGAAACATCACCAGCCTCTGTGTGTCCCCAGATACCATCTTTACCAGTATCTACTTCTGTATCAATATATAACTTCTCACCGTTCGCTATATTACAGCCTCCGGAAACTGTGCCGTACTTTTTGCCAGGTCCTTTATACAGGCAAACGGAACCGTCTTCCTTAGCATTGACTGTAATACTGTAATTCGCATCCTTGCTTCCGTATAAGACAAGCTCTGATGCCACTGCCTCGGCAAGAGTAGCCGGCTTCAGATAATTCTCTTCCAGGAAACCAAACATGCCATGAAGCTGAGCATATACCCATACTTTTCCAGCTTCATCTGTGGTCTCTCCTTCTACATGGATCGCAGTTCCATTAGGAATCAGCTCATCATTCAGCTTCGGGCTGGAAGTATCTGCCTCTGAATACATGTCAACACCGCCATCAGGCGATTCTACGATCATATAGTAATCTGTTTTGTAATCTACCTGCTGTGTCTTTCCTGCATCTGCAAAAACTCCCACAGTCATGCAGAAAGTAAGAAGCACAGCCAGCAGCATTCCCAGCTTTTTCTTCATATATATCCTCTTTTCCCTCTTGTATACATTTTTCGTTACTGTTTACTGATAACATTCCGCGAGGTATTTTGTGAACGGAATGAGCAGTAACCATTTTTCTGCTTTTCATTGTAACACACCAGGAAAAACTTGCAACCATTTTTCTCATATTTTCCCATTATTTTACAGCAACAGTTACTATTCACCGGAAATGTTCCGCGAGGTGTTTTTATAAACAAATTTCACAGAAAAACCGGGAACCTGGCATGAAATCATGCGAATGTATGTCCGATAAAGATTCCCAGACAGTAAAAGAGCGAGACAAAAGTCCCGCTCTCTCAGCTTTCCTTCATTGTCCTGGGGGAGTGAAAGAAAGCAGTTAAATTATAAAAAGCTAATTATTTATAAAGAGGTCCATAGTTCTTGCAAGCTCTGAAATCTGCACCCTCTTTATCCATTCCAAATGCATTCCAAGCAGCCGGACGGAAGATATCAGTTTCCGGTACATTGTGCATGCAAACCGGAATTCTCAGCATAGAGCACATTGTGATCAGATCAGCACCAATATGTCCATAAGAGATTGCGCCATGGTTAGCGCCCCAGTTATTCATAACATCATATGCACTCTTGAATGCACCATCCTTGCCATCGCATCTCGGTACGAACCATGTGCATGGCCATGTATAGTCAGTACGTTTCCAAAGTGTATCAGATACAGCCTCTGGAAGCTCTACTGTCCAGCCCTCTGCGATCTGAAGAACCGGTCCAAGTCCTTTTACAAGGTTCAGACGGATCATAGTTGCCGGCATAGTAGCTCTTGTCTCAAATCTGGAGGAGAATCCGCCGCCACGGAAGTATCCGTTATCAGCTGC
>OHYM01000546.1_pt1 | contig 9708 bp, 8 predicted proteins | sample 1580311 | NCBI WGS metagenome assembly OHYM01 (sample SAMEA3882512, study PRJEB24775) | human gut metagenome | biome: human-associated habitat; feature: intestine environment; material: feces | place: Netherlands | collected 2009/2010
CAAACTGCATGCCCTCGACGACCTCGGTGTAGGTCTCGGCAGTGGTCTTGTTCTCCTCGATGGTGATAACACCGTCAGCGGTGACCTTCTCCATTGCGTCAGCGATCAGCTGACCGATCTCGGCATCGCCTGCAGAGACAGTGCCAACACGGGCAATGTCCTTGCTGCCGTTGACCTTCTGGCTGTGCTGCTTGACAGCGTCGACAGCAGCGGCGACGGCCTTCTGCATGCCGCGCTTGATGTCCATCGGGTTTGCACCGGCGGTGACGTTCTTCATGCCCTCATTGACGAAGGCCTGTGCCAGAACGGTAGCGGTGGTCGTACCGTCACCGGCGGCGTCGTTCGTCTTGGTGGCGACCTCGCGAACGAGCTGTGCGCCCATGTTCTCGAACTCGTCCTTCAGCTCGATCTCCTTGGCGATGGTGACACCGTCATTGGTGATGAGCGGGCTGCCGAACTTCTTGCTCAGCACAACATTGCGGCCCTTGGGGCCCAGGGTGACCTTAACGGTGTTGGCCAGCTGGTCGATACCTGCGCAAAGCGCCTTGCGGGCGTCCTCGCCCTGCTTGATCTGTTTAGCCATAATGAATCTCTCCTTTTATCTGAAAGAAATCGGTGAAATCAAATTTACTCGACGATTGCGAGGATGTCACTCTGGCGGACGATGGTGCATTCCTCGCCGTCAACCTTGACCTCGGTGCCGGAGTACTTGCTGGTCAGGACCTTGTCGCCGACCTTGACGATCATCTCAACGTCCTTGCCATCCACATTGCCGCCGGGGCCGACTGCGATGACCTCGGCAACCTGGGGCTTCTCCTTGGCGGAGCCGGACAGGATCAGGCCGCCCTTGGTGGTTTCTTCTTCTTCGACCAGCTTAATGACAACGCGGTCTGCAAGAGGTTTGATTTTCATAGTGGAAGTTCCTCCCTATAAAAGATTTCTCTTTTGATTTTTAGTTTAGCACTCAATCTCTCTGAGTGCTAAATATATAATACTCACTTTACTGCAAAAAATCAAGTGTTTTCTATATAAAATTTTTGTGAACAAAAACACACCGGCGCATTCCTGCACCGGTGTGTTTGCAAATTATTGCTGGGACGCCATATTTTTGTAGCGCGGGCGCATCATGCCGTGCTCGATGTGTGGCTCGCCCCCTGCCACCGTATCCGCATCGATGGTCACCTTTGTGATGGTGGCGTCCGACGGGATGTCGTACATGATCGGAATCAGCAGTTCTTCGACGACGCTGCGCAGACCGCGGGCACCGCTCTTGCGCTCCACCGTTTTCTTGGCGATGGCGTGCAGCGCGTCCTCGGTAAAGACAAGCTCGGCATTGTCGAGGTGGAACAGCTCCTTGTACTGGCGCACAATGCTGTTCTTCGGCTCGGTCAGAACTCGGACAAGAGCTTCCTCGTCCAGCGGGTCAAGCACCGTCACAACGGGCAGACGGCCAATCAGCTCGGGGATGAGACCAAACTTGACGAGGTCGTCAGGCTCGACCTTCTTCAGCAGCTTCTGGCGCGTCTCATCCTTGTCCAGCGTTGTGCGCAGCTGGCTGCCAAAGCCGAGGGAGGCGTTGTCGGTGCGCTTCTGAATGAGCTTTTCCAGCCCATCGAACGCGCCGCCGCAGATGAACAGGATGTTCGTCGTGTCGATGGGGATGAGCTCCTGCTGGGGGTGCTTGCGGCCGCCCTGGGGCGGCACATTGCTCACGGTGCCCTCCAGGATCTTCAGCAGCGCCTGCTGCACACCCTCGCCGCCCACATCACGGGTGATGGAGGGATTCTCGCTCTTGCGGGTGATCTTGTCGATCTCATCGACGTAGATAATGCCGATCTCGGCGCGGGCGACGTCAAAATCCGCCGCCTGAATGAGCTTGAGCAGGATGTTCTCGACATCCTCGCCGACGTAGCCTGCCTCGGTGATCGTCGTGGCGTCCGCGATGGCGAACGGCACATTGAGCATCCTGGCCAGCGTCTGGGCCAGCAGCGTCTTGCCGGTGCCGGACGGGCCGAGCATCAGCACGTTGGACTTCTGCAGCTCCACGTCGCTGCTCTCGCGGGAGAGAATGCGCTTGTAGTGGTTGTAGACAGAGACAGCCAGCACCTTTTTGGCGGCATCCTGCCCGATAACATACTGATCCAGCCCCGCCTTGATCTCGGCGGGGGTCAGGATATTGATGCTCTCGAGCGGGTCATAGTCATAGTCCGCACCGGGCTGCGCGGCTGTGCGGCGGCGGTTCCGCGGCATACCGGCGCGCGGCGGGGCCGGGCGCTCGCCGTCCTTGTACAGGGCATTGTTGCACATATCCAGGCAGTCCTTGCAGATATTGACGCCGGGGCCAATGATCAGCTGCTCTACCTCATTTTGCGTCCGCCCGCAGAAGCTGCAGACGAGCTCGCGTCCTTTTCCGTCCTTGCCGGACGTTTGATTTGCCATGTTGTTCCCCCGAATCAGTGTTTATAGAGGATGTCGTCGATCAGGCCGTACTCCTTCGCCTGCTGCGCGGTCATATAGTTGTCGCGCTCGGTGTCGCGGGTGATGACGTCCAGCGGCTGGCCGGTGTACTGGCTGAGCAGCGTGTTCATCTTCTCGCGGATGCGCACGATGTGGTCGGCGTGGATCTTGATGTCGGTAGCCTGGCCGGAGATACCCTGCCCGCCGATAAGCGGCTGGTGGATCAGGATCTCGGAGTTCGGCAGGGCAAAGCGCTTGCCCTTGGTGCCGCTGGCCAGCAGGAAAGAGCCCATCGAGGCCGCCATGCCGACGCAGATGGTGGAGACATCGCACTTGATGTAGTTCATCGTGTCGTGGATGGCCATACCGTCAGAGATCGAGCCGCCGGGGCTGTTGATATAGAAGTAGATGTCCTTCTCCGGGTCCTGGCCCTCGAGGTACAGCAGCTGTGCCACGATGACGCTGGCGGAGGCGGAGTTGACGTCCTCGCTCAGCACAATGATGCGGTCATTGAGCAGGCGGGAGAAGATGTCATAGCTGCGCTCACCGCGCGCAGTCTGTTCGACAACATAAGGTACAAGGCTCATTCTGGTTTCCCTCCTTGGTGCTTTAGATAAAGTATGGGTGATGACAAAGGAACCGATACGGCGGCATAGCTGCGCAACCGTACCGGCCCTTTTACTCAATGTTTACGGATGCCCGCGGGGTGATTACTCGCCCTTGGTCTCCTCTTCCTTCGGCTCCTCGTCCTGCTTGGCGGCAGCCTTCTTGGTGGTCTTGCGGGTGGTCTTTTTGGCGGGCTTCTTCTCCTCGGCAGCACCGGCGACGATGTTGGCCTTGGACTTCACGAAGTCGATTGCCTTGTTGACAGCCAGATCCTTCTTGACGGCGGCAGCATCGACCAGGCTCTTGACCTTGTCGGCCTCCATCTGGTAAGCATCGGCAATGCGCTTGATCTCGGCCTCGAACTCTTCCTCGGTAGCCTCGATGGACTCCTTGGCGACGATAGCCTCCATGGCCAGGCGCATCTTGACCTGCTTGTCGGCCTGCTCACGGAACTGCTCCTTGAACTGCTCCATGGTCATGCCCATATACTGCAGGTACTGCTCGAGCTTGAGGCCCTGCTGGGAGATGCGGTACTGGAAGTCCTGCACCAGCTCCTCAATGCGGCTCTCGATCATGGCGTCGGGGATCTCGGCCTTCATGCCGCCCACGACCTGGTCGATCAGGTCGTTCTCGACCTTCTGGTCAGCCTGCTTCTCATGGTTGGTCTCGATGCCCTTGCGGATGGAGTCCTTCAGCTCGTCGAGAGTGTCGTACTCGCTGACGTCCTTGGCAAAGTCGTCGTCCAGCTCGGGCAGCTCCTTGTACTGGACCTCATGCAGCTTGATCTTGAAGGTGGCGTCCTTGCCGGCCAGCTCCTCAGCCTGGTACTCCTCGGGGAACTTGACGTTGACGTCGAACTCCTCGCCGGCCTTGTGGCCGACGACCTGCTCCTCGAAGCCGGGGATGAAGGAGCCAGAGCCCAGCACCAGAGAGTAGTGCTCGGCCTTGCCGCCCTCGAAAGCGACGCCGTCAACGAAGCCCTCGAAGTCGATGTCAACGGTGTCGCCGTTCTCGGCAGCACCCTCACGGGTCAGCAGACGGCCATTGCGGTCCTGCATGCGCTTGATCTCGGCATCAACATCAGCCTCGTCAACAGTCTTGACATCTTTGTTGACGGTTAAACCGGTGTACTCGCCCAGCTCGACCTCGGGCTTGACGGCGACCTTGACCTTCAGGGTAGCGCCCTCGTCCTCGGACATGGAGACGACCTCGGGGTCAGGACGGCCAACGACCTCGATACCGGCCTCCTTGACGGCGGCCTCGTAGTTCTCGGGGAACAGGTCGTTGATGGCGTCATACTGGAACAGGTCCTTGCCATACATCTTCTCGATCATGGCCTTGGGAGCCTTGCCCTTGCGGAAGCCGGGGATGGCGTACTTCTTGCCCTCGCGCTTGAAAGCGGTATTGACAGCAGATTTGAAGGTCTCCGCGTCAATGGAGAACTGCAGTTCGACCATGCTCTTTTCGAGCTTTTCACAGGAAATCAGTTTCATTTATAAATTCCTCCAAAAATAGATGTACATAAAAATACAAGTTATTATACCATGCCTGTGCGGAAAATACCAGTCTTTTTTGAATTTTTTAACAAATCAGACGGTAATTTCTGATTTTTCACGGGAAAACACCGCCGCCAGACAGAAAACCAGCGGCAGACGCCCCGCCACCGGCAGGAAATAGCGCATACAGTCATTGACCGGGGACGCAATGCAGGTCAGCCAGAAGATGCCAAGGCCGATAAAAACCGGCAGCACAGGCTTTGCTTTGCAGCGCGCCAGCCAGAGACCAAGCACGGCAGTCAGCCACGCCATGAACCCGATGGACGTGGTAAGCCCCACGAGCGGCAGCTTTTCAAATGCCGAGAGCGCCTGTACAAAAGCATACCGCAGATAGCCGGATTTATCAAGATAGTGGACGTTCATTTCAGACATTTCCATGCAAATGTCATTATTGAACGTGTAGTAATCGTTGATGGCGCGGCATTTCGTGATGGTGTAATACCCGTGGGAGTTTGCGTGCGTTGCTTCAAAATAGCAGACCGGGTGCTTGAGCAGCATTTTGGCCCAGACCAGCATATAGCGGGCCAGGTCACCCTTGCCGGGATTTTTGTAGTACTGCTTGACGCCGTCGGACAGCTCCGGCATGTAGCTTTGGGCAATGGCGTCGTAGTCGAGGACCTTCTCAATGGCGGTGCGCTCGTCGTCGGTGACTTCATTGCCGTAGTCGCGGATATAGCGGGCGGTCTGCTGCATCGGGACCGAGAGCGCCTCCCCCACGCTGCCTGCAGGGATGTCGAGGACTTTTTCGGTGAACGTGTCAAACCCGAACGAGCCGATACAGACGGCCAGCAGCACCGCCAGCACGGGGCGGCGCAGGCGCTTTTCACTCACGGTGAAGGCCGACGCCAGCAGCATCGGCACAACGGCATAGATGCCGTTTTTGCGCAGCAGGCAGCAGAGCACGCCGAGCACCGCGTAAGCGGTCAGGCGCGGGCGGCTCCCCTGCCATTCCTGCGGAAAGAGCAGCAGGTCGGCGGTTTTCAGCACGAACAGGACGAACAGTCCCGTGTAGAGTGTATCCTTGACCTGCGTCTGGATGAACGCGCCCCAGATGGGGTCGAGCGCAAAGAACGCTGTGACCGCATACTGCACACCGCGGGAGCAGCCGAGCCTAGCGGCAAAGGCCGTTACCTGCCCGAACACCCACGCGCAGACGAGAAACTGCAATAGTATGTAGAGAAACACGCCGAGATTGTCGCTGCCCAGCGCACGGCCCAGCCGGAACAGCCAGCCGTGCAGCCAGGTGGAGAGCACCGTATGGTGGGCGGTCATCTCCTGCACCCCAAGCACCTGCGAGATCTGCCCCCAGGAGTCCCAGTCCACGGAGCCTGGCCAGAACACGGCGACCCACGGCAGCCACGCCGCGCCGATGAGCAGCGACGACGCGCGGCCCGGTGCCTTGGCGAACCACGCTGCGAAGCGGGTCTGCGGGAAGTCCTCCCCTCCCGTCCGGCTGCGGCCCAGCAGGGCGTACAGCCCCCAGACCGCGTGGTAGAACAGCACCGCGTACCCGGCCATGCAGAGCACGCCGACGCAGAGCTGATACGGATTTTTAAAGACAAACGCCCAGCTGCCCAGCTTGCAGATGCTCAGACCCAATACCTCAGCAATGCCAAAGACAATGCTCAGCACCAGCTCCGTGCGCTTGGGTTTCGCCTCACGCTGACCGCGCACCCAGCAGAGCAGCACGGCCAGCCCCGCGGCGGCAGGCCCCCAGGCCCAGCCGTCCAGCGGAAAATTCTGGTGCAGCATGACCAACGCCGCAAGCCAGCCGGGCACGGCGTCAAGGTCGAGGCCCGTTGTCTCGTACTGCATGCCGATCAGCAGATCCGCGCGGGCAGTCTCCCAGTCCGGCACCGTAATGACGGCGGACAGTGTTACCGCGCATAAGATCCCCAGCAGCAGCGCCGTGACAATACTTTTTGTTTTCTGCTTCATCCGCATCACCTGATTTTATACGGGCAGAACGACAGACCGTCGGCGGAGATCAGCCGATAGGTGATGCCGTCGCGCTCGCCCTGCGTTGCGTAGCGGATGGACTTGCCGTGCAGGTGGCCGTAGTAGCACTCGGTCACGCCGAACTCATTCAGCACATCCACCAGATCCTGCGCCTGTGCGCCGGGGTAGATAGGCGGGTAGTGGAGAAAAGCGATTTTTTCTGCCGCATCCCCCGCCGCCTGCAAGGACATGCGCAGACGGCCCGCCTCCCGCGCCATGAGCTTTTCGCCCTGGGCGGCAACGTCGTCAAACGGCCAGCCGCGGGTGCCGCACAGCGCCACATTGCCCACAGTGCAGGCGTTGTTGTGCAAAATATGCAGCGTGTCAAAGCCGTTGGCAGTCAGGAAGTTCTCCATCTTGCGGGTCGTCGTCCACCAGTAGTCATGGTTGCCTTTTAAGAGCCACTTTTGGCCCGGCAGGTTTTGGATAAAGGCAAAATCCGCTTTTGTGTCGTTCAGGTTCATGGCCCAGCTGGTGTCACCCGCCAGAACAACGGTGTCGTCCGGGCCGATCAGCTTGTGCCAGCTGGCTTCCAGTCGGGGCAGATACCCCTCCCACCCCGGGAAAACGTCCATGGGCTTGTCCGTTCCCAGCGAGAGGTGCATATCCCCGATTGCAAAGATGGCCATAGGGCCCTCACTTTCTAGTTGTTGCTTTTAACGAAGAGCCGCGGTGCGGATGTCGGCGGGCTGCAGCACGGTCTTGAACCGCACCTCGAGCTTATCCAACTCGCGCAGCGAGGCGGAAGCCTCGGCGCCGGTCCCGGCGGTCAGCGCGGCCATGGCGGCAAAGTCGCTGGCGGGGGCCTCCTCGCCCAGAGCCGTCAGGACGTCGCGCGGGAACTTGAACGGGCTGGCCGTGGAGAGCACGACCATCGGCGCGTCGGTGCGCCGGGTCTCGGCCACGCGGAAAGCCACGGCGGTGTGGGTGTCGCAGAGGTAGTGGTCGCCGTCAAAGCGGGCCTTGATTTCAGCAGCGCCGTCGGCATCGTCGGCGTAGCCTGCGGCGAAGCTCTGCTGGATTTTTGCCAGCGTCTCGGCGTCAACGGTGTACTTGCCGGTGGCGGAAAGCTCCTGCATCCAGCCCGCGACCTTTTCGCTGCTGCCGCTGACGTGGTAGAGCAGACGCTCGAGGTTCGAGGAGATCAGGATGTCCATCGACGGCGAGGTCGTCTTGTAGAAGGTGCGGCGGGCGTCATAGGTGCCGGTGCGCAGGAAGTCGGTCAGAACATTGTTCCTGTTGGACGCGCAGACCAGCCTGCCCACGGGCAGACCCATCTGCTTGGCGTAGTAGCCAGCCAGAATGTCACCGAAGTTGCCGGTGGGCACGCAGAAATCCACAGGCTTGCCCCACTCGACTGCGCCCTGCTCGGCCAGACGGAAGTAGGCGTAGAAGTAGTAGACGATCTGCGGCACGAGGCGGCCCCAATTGATGGAGTTGGCGCTGGACAGGCGGATGCCGCGCTTTTCCAGCTCGGCGGCAACGTCGGCGTCGGCAAAGACCTTCTTGACGCCGGTCTGGGCATCGTCAAAGTTGCCCTGCACGGCGTAGACCTGCACGTTTTCGCCCTTCTGGGTCGCCATCTGCAGATGCTGGATCTCGCTTGTGCCGTCGTTCGGGTAAAACACCTCAATTTCAATGCCGTCGAGGTCGGCGTAGCCCGCCAGCGCGGCCTTGCCGGTGTCGCCGGAGGTTGCCACCAGAATGCGGGTCGTCTCGGTGCGGCCCAGCATCTTCTTGGCCTCGACGAGCAGCTTCGGCATGAGCTGCAGGGCGTAGTCCTTGAAGGCGCAGGTCGGGCCGTGCCACAGCTCGAGAGAATACAGGCCGTCGCGGACCTTGACGGTCTCGCCCGCCTTGCCGCCAAAGGCAGCGCCGTAGGTAGATGCCGTTGCGGTGTGCAGGAAATCAGCGCTGTAATCGGTCAGAAAACCGGCCAGGACCTTTTCGGCCAGCTCGGGATAGGAGAGATTTTTCCATGCGTCCAAATCGGCCTGGGGGAAGGTCTCCGGCACGAACAGACCGCTCTGCGGTGCCAGACCGCGGACGATAGCCTCCTGTGCGGAAACGCGGAGTGCGGAATCTCTGGTGCTCAAATACTGCATACGTTTACACCCTTTCTCTTATTCTCTTTCCTCTATATGTATAAGCCTTTTTGGCGCTATACCTTATATACTGTGCAGGCACATTTTGTAGGGGCGAGCATTGCTCGCCCGTGCCCGTCTGCCGAAGCCATACCGTAAACGGGTCATGCGGCGAGGTTAGCGGGCGAGCAATGCTCGCCCCTACATTCCATGCGTTGACAAAATTTTCCCCCAGTGTTTTTTCAACACTCAAACGCGCCCGGGATGCAATGCACCTGCCAGCCGCGGGCGGCGGGCGTGACCTCCACCACATCAAAGCGGATGGCGGCATCGCGGTAGGGGCTGTGCTGCAGGTATTGCTGGGCCGCCAAAATCAGGCGGTTCTGCTTCCGGGCGTCCACCGCGGCGGCGGGGCGGTCCAGCATCGCGCCGGTGCGGGTCTTGACCTCGGCAAAGACGAGGGTGTTTTCCTTATACAAAATAAGGTCCAGCTCCCCCAGCCGTGTGCGGTAGTTGTGGTTCAGCAGCAGCCAGCCGCGCTGCTGGTAGTACTTGGCGGCGACGGCCTCGCCCGTGTGGCCGACGTCAGTCATGCCAGTAGCCCTGCTTTTTCAGAAAGCTGCGGCGGTAAAACGGCTGGATGCCGTACTGCGCGATCAGCTCGTAGTGCAGCTTGGTCGGATAGCCCTTGTGCCTGGCAAGCTGATACTGCGGGTACTGCTTGTCCAGCTCGAGCATATAGCGGTCACGGCTGACCTTTGCCAGAATCGACGCCGCCGCAATCGACGCACTGTTGGCGTCGCCCTTGACGACGGCCTCGGCGGGCTGTATCAGCCCCGGCGGGCAGCGGTTGCCGTCGATCAGCACATAGTCGGGCGTTATTTCCAGCCCCGCCACAGCCTGCGCCATGCCGTCCATTGTGGCCCACAGGATGTTGCGCTCGTCAATTTCCTGCGGCGAGATGAAGATAATTTTATACGCCAGTGCGCGCTTTGTGATTTCCTCAT
>OHYM01000550.1_pt1 | contig 9682 bp, 7 predicted proteins | sample 1580311 | NCBI WGS metagenome assembly OHYM01 (sample SAMEA3882512, study PRJEB24775) | human gut metagenome | biome: human-associated habitat; feature: intestine environment; material: feces | place: Netherlands | collected 2009/2010
GGCGTGGCGTAGGAACACGGCGGTCCAGGTGCGGGCCTTGTGCTTTCCGCCGCAGGGGGTCAGGGCCTTTTCCAAAAGCAGCAGCGCACCATGCACACCGCCCCACACCACGAAATGTAATGCGGCGCCATGCCAGAGGCCGCTTAACAGAAATACGACCATGGTATTTACGGCCAGCCGTACCGTGCCGCGGCGCGAGCCGCCGAGCGGGATATAGACGTAGTCCGTAAACCACCGCGTCAGGCTGATGTGCCAGCGGCGCCAGAAATCACGCAGGGAGTCTGCGCGATAGGGGTGATCGAAATTGCGGCTCAATCGCACCCCCAGCAAGGCAGCGGCCCCGACGGCAATGTCGGAATAACCGGAAAAGTCCCAGTAGATCTGCCCGGCAAAAAGCAGTGTTGCCAACAGAACAGCCGGGCCGGAGGCATCGGTCGGGGAGGCGTAGACGGAATCCACAAATACGGCAGCGGTGTCTGCCATCAGCAGCTTCTTTGCAAAGCCGCGCACCATCCAAAGCCAGCCGCTGCTGTCCATACGGCGCTCCTGCGCGTGCAGCTGAGGCAGAAGCGCCGTGCTGCGTTCAATCGGCCCCGCTACCAGCTGCGGGAAAAAGCTGACGAATAAGGCGTAATACCCCGGATGCCTCTCCGGCATGAGCCGCCCGCGGTAAATATCAATGACATAGCTGAGGGTCTGAAATGTGTAAAACGAGATGCCCGCGGGCAGCAGAAGCGGCACATCTGTGCGGAAAATCCCGGCATATTTGAAGAGGCACAGACACCCGATGCACAAAACTGCCGCACAGGTCAGCCAGAGCTTTTTGGCCGTCTGTGTTTTGCTTTTTGCGATGCCCAGTGCCGCCGCATAGGTTCCCAGCGTGATACCCGCCAGCAGCGGAAGTGCCTGCGGACTGCCCACAGCGTAAAATCCGAGGCTGGCGGCCAGCAGCAATCCCCAGCGCCGGCTCGGCGGCAGCATCCAATGCAGGGCCAGTACGATAGGAAAAAGCAGCACAAAAGCGGGTGCGGTGAAATTCATAAGCGCCCTCCTATCGGCCACATTGCGGCGGCGCAGGGAATCAACAGGCAAAGCAGCATTGTGCGGGTGGACACATCCAGTACCAGCGCTGCCAAAACCACCGCAGCACCCGAAACCATGCCGAGCGCTGCGGCCCATGCCCGGCGATGGGCCGCCAGTGCCAGCACAGTGGTCAGTGCAGCCAGAGCGCAGACAATAATCATGGCGCAATCCCCTCCCCTTGCAGTTGTTTTGTCAGTGCATCAATGACCTGTGCCGTGCGCATAGTCACCCCGTTTGTGGACAGATGGTTGTCGGTGCCGTAGAAATACCGCCCGGGCATCAGGGAATCCTGCAGCGGCGTCAAGAACACAACATCGAGATTTTCTCGGAAATACGCATCCAGCGCGGCCACAGCCTCCGGCGTGGAATCCGCCGAAACGGCGCGGCTGTTGCGCGGGCTGTACGTCAGGTACACCCGCACGCCGTCTGCCGCAAAGCGGTCAAACGCGGCGTTGGCGGGGGCTATATACGTGTCATACGGGAAGGACGCCGTTGTGTAATCCACAGGCAGTCCGTAAATCGGCGTGTCATCGGCGGCATCGGGGCGGTACAGAACATAGTCACCGTACTCGTTGTAGCTCGGCGTGTCAACGGCATTTCCGTCCTCGTCCAAATCGGACGGCGAGACGGCATAGCTGCGCGCCGTCATGTCTGCGCGGGTCTGCAAATAGGAGCCAAGTGCCGAAAAAACACCGCTGTACTGTTGTAAATCAAGCCTTGCGACAATGTCGTAGTCAGCCTCGGCCATACAGAAGAAGGCGTCGTCAAAGGCGTTTGTCGTGCAGAACTGGCGCTTGGCGGCGTCAAATTCGGGCGAGAGCAGCAGCAGGTCGCCGAGGTGCATCTGTGCGCGAATCAGCTCGAGCTGCGGCAGCGCATTGGTGTAGGCGAACACACCCATGTTCACGACCTCATAATGGGGCAGGGCAGCATCCAGCGCGGCGCTGTCATACCCGAACCGCGCCGAGGAACCGGAGAACAGCACAAGCTTCTGCGTATCGGCCAATGAGAGCAGGCGGTCGTACTTATCGGCGAACGTCGCGTAGTAGCTGCCGCTGTAGACGGGCGCAGTCGCGGCATTGATGTACAATGTTTGCAGGCTTGTGCAATCTTCAAATGCGTAATCGCTGATCTGCTGCAGGTTGTCAAACAGGGTCACGCTCTCCGCGGCGCTGCCGCTGAAGGCCCCGGGCTGCACGCGGCGCAAAGTATCCGGGAAGATGGCCCCCGCCGCAATTTCCACGACGGGTGCGCCGCCCAGCGTATCGGGGATGACAAGCACTTCTCCCCTGCCCTGCCAGCCCGTTATAGCTGCGGCGTCGTTTTCAACCGTGTAGGTGAACTCCGCGGCGTCGTTTTGAGCAGCCCACTGCGCGTAAAGGCGCGTGCCGGGCTCGGTCCGGCTGCCCAGCCCAACGGCCTGACCACTGCCGTCCGGGGCGGTGTTCCACCCCGTCAGCGTGTACCCGGGGCGGGTGAACAGCGCACCTTCGATGGCGGTGTTCAGCCGCAGATGGCTGGGGGTGACGGGCACAGTGACCCAGCCGCCGCCGCAGTTGTCATTATAATACAGCACAGTATCGCTCTTTTCCGCGGTCACTGCCACGGCAACGGAGTAGCGGACATCGGGCAGCGTCAGGATGTACGCCGCGCCGGTGCGGGTAAGCGACGCACCGGGATAGTCTGCGCCCGTCAGCGTATAGCCGTCGGCAGGGGTCAGGGTGAAGGTCACACTCTGCCCCGGGGTAACGGCTGCGGTCTGGGTCTGCGCTGTAAACGCAGGCGAGGATTCCAAAACGATGCGGCACTGCACCGCCGGGGGTGCCGGGGCGGCGGCACAGCCTGCCAGCAGAACCAGCATGGCAAGAATAAGCATCAGGCGGCGCAGGTGGAACACATCCTTTCAGAAAAAATCTGTTTTTTACATCATAATACAAAATACCCCGGAGAGAAAGCCCCCCGGGGTGTGGATGAGGAAAAAGCTGTCACGATGAAGTGACGCGGGAATGGCGCATACTTACTGCTCGTTCACGTTGGTGAAGGCGGCAATGATGTTCAGCACCACGGCAATCAGCAGCGCGGCCGTGCCGTAGATGGCGCTGGACAGGTCAGCCATCGTCTGGGCGTTGTTCGTAAAGGTCATGATCGAGGCGATGGTGTTGACGCGGGGGCTGATGAACTGTACGGCAGCCACGACCAGCGTGATACCGGCAACTACGCTCATCGCATCGGCGGCAATGGCCAACTTCTTGTCCAGCACGACGCGCAGCACCAGTGCAAGGATGGCGATGACGGCGCAGCCGATGACAACCGGGCTGGTGCCGATCTTGCGGAAGGAATCAGTCCCGGCGTTGACAATGCAGAAGCCAAGGCCGACAGCACCGGCAACGGCGGTCAGAAGCGACAGGATCAGACCTGCGCCCTTTTTATTCGTAGAACTCATGGTTTGCACTCCTTTACTGCTTCTTGGATTTGCGGTCATTCAGCACATACATGGCGGCGGCCAGTACGGTCAGGGCGGCAAAGACGACCTGCACGGCAACGAGGGCGTTGTCATACCAGGTGCGCACGCTGACAAGGCGGGTGCTGCTGGCCATGCCGTCCAGCGCGTTGGAGTTGGCCAGCGCGTAAGCCTGCCATGTCATGGCCTGCTTGATGGCGCTCATCAGCTCGGTGTCCTGACCAACATTCTCGGTGGTCCAGTAGGCAAACTTTTCGCTGACAGCGGCCATCGTGTTCTCACCGGTGAAGGTGGTCATCGTGCCGCCGTTGAGGGCATACTCCTTCAGCACGGCGTAGTTGGGGTTCATGATGAAGTCCTGGCTCTCCAGACCCTTGAAGCCCCACTCGCCGCGCAGAATGTTCTTGAGCAGGCCGGTGTGGGCGTTGGTGGCGGTGATGCCGACACGGTTGAAGGCGGTCATGACGCCCAGAGCGCCGGCATCCTCGATGGCAGCCTGGGTGCCGCGCAGCTCGTTTTCACGAGCCTGCTGCTCAGTCATAAAGACGGAAACGCCGGTACGGTTGATCTCGGTATCGTTGAAGGCAAGATGCTTGGGGGCAATGATAACGCCGTACTCCTTGCCGCCGCTGATAAAGGCAACGGCCTGACCGGAGGTAAGGACGGCATCCTCGGAATAATACTCGTGGTTGCGGGCGTTATAGGGGGAGCGGTGCAGGTTGGTGCCGCAGCCCCAGAAGATGGTCAGGTTGCTCCACAGGCTGTAGTTGCCGCAGATCTTGCCGTACTCGTTGGCAAGGTCTTTGTTGAAGGTCTGGGCAATGACGGTCTCGTTGACCATTGTGCCGAACTTGTATGCGAGGTTGGGGTCGTTGGCATCCACGGCGCAGGGGTCGGTACCGGCTTTGTCGGTGTTGGCATACTGACCCAGAGGATAGCTGTAGATGCCGTTGGGACCATCGTTCTGGATGGTCTCGGGGCTCATGATAGACTCGATGGCCTTGGTGGAGGTACCGCCCAGACCCAGACGAATCATGCCCTCCTCCAGGGTGAGCTGATCCATCAGCAGACTCCAGCGCTCATCATCAAGGTCAGTGACGCCCTTCAGGTCAGCCAGAGTCAGGCCGTTGTCGGCACCGAAGGTGACGGTGGACGGATCGCCGTTTGCGTTGATCTCGTAGATGTCATTGTCCAGAATGTCGAGCATCTCATCGGAGGCGGTCAGATTCTTATAGGTCTTGGGGAAAGTGCCCTCCCAGTCAGAGCGGGTCATGTAGGTGGCAGTGCCGGGCAGCCAGCTGTTGATGTCCATGTCGGCCAGTTGGTTCTCAACGGCGGTGCCGTTTTTGGTCGTGGCAAAGGTCGTGTCGTCAAAGGAATCGAGCGTCCAGCTCTTGGCCTTGTCGGCGCTGCCGTCCACACTCTGACCCTCTGCGGCCAGTACATTGTTCACGGCCTCGTGTGCGCCGTTGCCAATGGTGAACCAGTAGTCACCGGCATCGAGAATGTAGCAGCCCTTGGTACCGACCGCGTTGTCGGCGGTGGAATCCCAGCTTGCCATGTTCTGCATATCTGCGGTGATGGTCACAGTCTCGCTGGCACCGGGGGCCAGCTCTGCGGTCTTGCCGTAGTCCAGCAGCTGGATGGCAGCCTTCTCAACACCGTGCTCCTTGTCATAATCGGTGTAGGGCAGGCTGACATAGAGCTGCACAACATCCTTACCGGCGACGCTGCCGGTGTTCTTGACGGTCACGTTCGCGGTGACGGTCTCGTTTTCAAGGTCAACATTCAGGTTATCGAGGGTCTGCTCAAACGTGGTGTAGGACAGACCGTAACCGAACGGGTAAGTAACCTCGTCGTCGTAGTTCCATGCGCTGCCGGTGGAGGAACCGACGGTGGAGGCGGCATTGCCCTGCCCCATGACGGTGTCAAAATAGCGGGTCTCGTAGTACTTGTAGCCGATGTAGATGTTCTCGGCCTCGACAATGGCATCGTTCATGCTGATGTCGGGGTTGGCGTTGGCCCACTGCAGATCGCCGAAATTCTGGGCGCTGGGGGCGCTGGCGTTCTTGACGGCATAGGTATCGGTCAGATGACCGGAGGGGCTGACCGCACCGGAGAGAATGTCGGCCACACCGTAGAAGCCGTAGCCGCCCGGCAGGCCGACCTGCAGGATGGCGTCAACACCGACGTTGTCCTCGATCTCCTGCACCTCCATGGCGCTGACATTATTCAACAGAACGATGACCTTGCCGCCGTTGGCCGCCTTGGCGGTGACGGCTGCATTGATGAGGTCGCGCTCGTCGTCGGACAGGCCCAGCGGGTCGGTCTGGTTCAGGTTCTGGGTGGGATCAACACCGGCGGTGCCGGGGTTGTAGCTGCCGTTTTCAGAGGCGGAGCGGGCAATCGTGACGATCATGACATTGTTGTCATTCATGCTGTCCTTCCAGCCTGCATCCTGACTATCCATTGCGGCCTGGCTCGGCTCCTTGCTGGAGAAAACGCCGGTGGTGGAAGGTGCGGTGATGTGGTTGTACTCCACAGTGCCGCCCCAGCTCTGGACCTCGGATTTGTACATCGGCTTGAGGGCCTCGTACATGTCGGCCACAGTCTGGTTCAGACCGAAGCCCTTTGCCTTGAAGGCACCGACCATATCGACTGTATCGGCATCCGTGCCGGTGTTTGCAATAAAGCTGGAGCCCATATCGCCGCCCTGTACGGGATAGTAGCTCGAGAAGCCCAGAAGGGTGATTTTCTGGGTCTCATCCTGCGTCAGCGGCAGTGCACCGTTGTTCTTCAGCAGGACGCTGCCCTCTTCGCTCATCCGCTCGCCCACGTCCTGAATGCCGTGCAGCAGGTCGGTGGTGGAGGTGTAGTCGGACTTGAAGGTGTACAGGTCCACGCCGTCGGTGTCCTCGGTGACGAGCTTGGTGCTCTTGGTGCCCAGGAACTTGTCAATGTCGGTGCGGAATCCGTCCACGACGGTTGAGGCGCAGACACTGAGCGCCAGCAGCGACGCCGTGGCTGTGGTCACGCCGCGCCAGACGCGGCGGCCGGATTTTTTCTTACTCATGTTTTTCCTCCTTGTGTATCCTTGTGTATATCGTAATCGCGTGTAGGGCGCGTTACTTCTTGCTGCGTTCTTTAATAGCCTTCTGCTCCTCAGGCAGGTTTTTCTCAACCGTCCAGAACAGGATCAGGATGACGGCGCCGATGATATAGCAGCCGGTCTCGACCCAGATATAGCTGACGGAGATCGCGGTCTGCACACTGGCGGTCTGGGCGGCGGTGCCCAGAGCGACGTCGGCGGCTTGGTTATAGCCGCTGCCGTTCAGCATGGCGCTGAAAATGGAGTTGCAGATCGGCGTGGCGGCGACCATAAGGGAGCTGTAGATGCTCATGGTCAGACCGTCGGTGCGGATGCCGGTGCGGTACTCAATGTGGTCGATAACGTCGGCAATCATGGCCAGGATCAGATAGCAGGCCGGGGAAGAACCCAGACACTTGAGGGCCACGCCGATGGCGACTGGCACGATGTTTCCGCCGCCCAGACCTGCGATGATGCCGCCCACGGCTCCCAGCAGCATAAAGCCGCCGCAGACCAGACGCTTACCGAACTTGTTGGCCAGGGGCACCACAAAGACCGCAGCCACGGCCATCGGGATAGCGCCCATGATGCTGAGCAGACCCTGGGAGGCGCCCCATGCGTCCGCCGTGCCGAAGAAAGTGTTGTCCAGAACCCATTTGCAGAAGTAGCTCATGGAGCCGTTCTTCATTGCGCCGCTCCACTGGAACAGCATATAGAACGCCATGACGATCCACCACATGCGGTCACCGGTAACGGCCTTGAGCTGCTCGCCCAGCGTGGCGGACTTGGCAGGGGTCTCGGTGTCGGCGCGGCCTTCCTCGGTGACGCGCTCACGGGTGAAGAGGAACTGCAGGTAGATGGTCAGTGCGCTGAAGATGGCGACGGCCAGCATGGTGAGGAACCACAGGTGCTGGTCCTCCTTCAGCGCGAAGGAAACGAGCATCGGGAATACCATCGAGCCGCAGCCCATAACGCCCAGACCCGCCACGTTGGTGAAGGAAGCCAGCGCACCGCGCTGCTTGCTGTCACGGGTGGAAACGGGGATCATAGTGGAGTTGGCGGTGTTGTAGATGGGGTAAGCGACTGCGTAGTACAGGTTGTACGCGATGGCAATCCAGACCATCTTGGCCATGCCCTCAAACGGCACGATAAACATCAGCACACTGGCGACGGAAAGGGTCAGCGCGGAGAGCAGGATCCACGGGCGTGCCTTGCCGGCCAGAGCCTTGGTGTGCTCAATCAGCTGACCGACGATGAGGTTGGACGCCACGATGAGCACCGTGGAGACCAGCTGCAAGGTCGTCAAAAAGCCAAGATCAAGCTTGAGGACATCAGTGAAGTAGTTCTGCAGGATGCTGGTGAAGATGCCCGAGGAAAGCAGTGCGCCGAAGGGGCCGATAAAATAGCCCAGCAGCATTTCCGGCATCTTGACATCGTCGCTGGTGATACGGGACTTCGTCAGCGGCGAGGACCAGAAGTTGGATTTCGAGGTTGACATGATAGAGAGTCACTCCTTCTTTGTGTGTATAAGCAATTTGTTTACGTATGTCTTTACGCCTTTGCCGTAACGGTATATTCCCCGCTGCCAAGCACCTTCTCTTCCCCGCTCGGCAGCACGACGGTGCATTCGGTGCCGACGGGCACCGCCACGGTCATCGTCATCTCGCCGTCCGCGATCTTCCATGCCGCCTTGATCACGCCGTAGGGCGTGCCCACCGTGCCTTCAGCCTCGGTGATGCCGCCGCCGACCACCGGCGCAAACTTGAACTTACGGTACCCGGCCTCGGTGGGCTCCACACCCAGCACGCGGCGGTAGAGGAACGCGCCCACCGCGCCGCTGGCGTAGTGGTTGTACGAGATCATCATGTCGGTCCCGTCGTCGCCGATTGGGCACTCGCCGTTCTCGTCCAGACCGTCCCAACGCTCCCAAACCGTGGTTGCACCCACGCGGACCTCATACAGCCAGCTGGGACACTGTGTGTTCAGCAGCATCTTGTAGGCAGTGTCGGCGTGGCCGTTGTCGGCCAACGCAAACAGGATGTACGGCGTGCCCGGGAAGCCTGTGCCGATCTTGTAGTCGTTCTTCTCAACCAGCTTGACCAGATTCTCGGCAGCCTTTGCCTTGACGTTTTCGGGGAACATATTCAAGTACAGAGGCAACACATAGGCGGTCTGGAATTCTTCCTTCGTCTTGCCGTTGCCGTCGGTCAGCACACTGCAATAGGCATCGGCCACCTTACGGCTCAGCTCCTTGTACTTGGCGGCGTCCTCGGTCTTGCCAAGGATGCGTGCAATTTTCGCCAGTGTACCGCTGGTGTTGCACAGGGACGCCGTGGCGGTGTACTTGCTGCGGGCCTGCCACTGACTCATCTTCGGCACATCGGGGGCGACCCAGTCGCCAAAATGCAGCACCGACGGCGTGTGCCAAATGTAACGGTGCTTGCCGATGCCGAACCCGGCCCAGAAGCGGCACGCCTTGACGTACTTCTGCATGGTGGGGTACATCATACGCAGCACATCCAGGCTGCCCGTGGCCTCGTATAGAGCCCATGGCACCAGCACGCAGGCGTCGCCCCACCAGTCCACGGCCATCTCGGGCATTGTGGCGGGGAAACCGTAGCCCTGCACAGGCACGGTGTTGGGGATGCCGCCGGTGGGCAGCTGCTCGGCCTTGACGTCGCGCAGCCACTTCTCCAAAAAGCGGCTCAGTTCAAAGTTGTACAGCGCGGTGGGCGAGAACACGGCAATGTCTCCGGTCCAGCCCATGCGCTCGTCGCGCTGGGGACAGTCCGTCGGTATATCAACGAAATTCGACTTGGCGCCCCATGTAATGTTGGACTGCAGTTTGTTCAGCATCTCCAACGATGTGGCCATGCAGGTCGTCGGCGTCGGCTTCATCATCGGCGTCATTCAGGACTCTGTCGAGACCGCGCTCAACTCTGCGGGCGACGTCGAGTTCGCCGCGACGGCCGAGTATCACCAGTGGCTCAAGCAGGGCAAGCCCCTGCCGGAGTTCCTGAGCGGCAAGAAGAATTAAAAGAGAAAAAATG
>OHYM01000555.1_pt1 | contig 9666 bp, 7 predicted proteins | sample 1580311 | NCBI WGS metagenome assembly OHYM01 (sample SAMEA3882512, study PRJEB24775) | human gut metagenome | biome: human-associated habitat; feature: intestine environment; material: feces | place: Netherlands | collected 2009/2010
AAGTGGAGAAGCAATGGAACTCGCAGCTTGCCAGACGATTCATTCTTGCCCTGCCGAGAGAAGTCCCGACCGAAATGTATCCGCAGATGATGCAGGAATACTGCCGGGAGCATTTCGTATCCAAGGGAATGTGCTGTGATTTTGCAATCCATGACCCAGATCCTCCCGGACACAATCCCCATTGCCATATCATGCTGACCATGAGAGCCATTGACGAGAACGGAGAGCGCATCAAGCTGCCCTCCGGCAACTGGAAAAGCCACAAGGAGGATACCGTTGACTGGAACGAGCAGTACCATGCCGAGGAATGGAGGCACGGCTGGGAGCTTGTTCAAAATAAGTATCTGGAACTTGCCGGAAGTCCTGAGCGAGTGGATATGCGCTCTTATGAACGGCAGGGACTGGATAAGATTCCGACCGTCCACATGGGAGCCGCCGTTTGCGCTCTGGAACGCAAGGGCATTGAAACCAACATCGGCAATCTCAACCGGGATATTAAGGCAGCTAACCGCATGATGAGTGCCATCCGCAGCACCATCCAAAATCTGCGGAACTGGATTGCAGACATTGTGGAAGCGACCAAGGAAGCCTTTGCAGAGGTGGAAGCACAGTCAAAAAGCACTTCGCCCGATCTGGTCATTCTGTTTCGTGATTATCTGAACTTACGCAAGGCAGAACGCAGCGACTGGTCAAGATACGGTCAGCAGAAAGGCACGCCCGATGATTTGAAGGCGGTCTCCAAAGCAATGATCTATCTGAAAGAGCATGAGCTTTTCACGCTGGAAGATTTAGATAGCACTCTTCAAGGCATGAGTGAGAAAGCCAAGGGCATCCATGCCGACATGAAAAAAGCATCTGCCCGCATGAAGGTCATTACCGGCATTCAGAACGCCGTGGCAGACTGCCAGACACACAAGGCGGTTCATGACAAGTACCTGAAAATCGGCTGGAAAGCTCGACAGACAGCGTTTGCAGAAAGCCACAAGGACGAGCTGGACAGCTTCAACAAAGCGTTCCGCTATCTCAAGCAGCAGGGCGTGGATTTGAATGTCAATCTGGATTCCCTTCAAGCGGAATATGACAAACTGAAAGCAAACCATACCGAGCTTGCCGGACAGCTTGCCGCCGCCAAGGAGGAATTGCAGCCAATGAAGGATATTCGCTATTGGGTCAGCAAAGTCCTCACGCTGGAGCAGCCCGAGGTCGAGAAAAAGCCCGAACCGAAGCACTCCGTCACGGAGAAGATGAAGTTTCTGCAAGAGCAGAGCAGCAATCAGCCGGAGCAGAAAACCCCACAACAGAAAAAACAGAATATGGAACTGTAAGGCACTTGCCGTTTTCATTGTGAAAATGTCAGGTGTCTTTTTAGTTCCCTGAAAGGAAGATGCAATGAATGTATTTGAAGCGGTCAAACAGAACCTGACCACCCGACAGGCGGCAGAGATGTACGGCATTCAGGTCAGCCGTCATGGCATGACAGTCTGCCCGTTTCACAATGACAAGAATCCCAGCATGAAGGTGGACAGACGGTTCCATTGTTTTGCCTGTCAGGCAGATGGAGATGTGATTGATTTCACTTCCCGTCTTTTTGGACTAAGCAGTAAAGAAGCTGCCTTAAAGCTGGCAGAGGACTTCTCAATCAGCTTTGACCGCAAAGGCCACGATCCGCCACAAAAGAGAGTGATCAAAAGAAAAATCAGCGAGGAAATGCGATACCGGCAGGCAGAGCAGAAATGCTTTCGGGTGCTGTGCGACTACCTGCGTTTGCTGGAACGATGGAAAGAAGAATATGCGCCCAAGCAACCGGAGGATAACTGGAATCCTTTGTTTGTTGAGGCCCTGCACAGGCAGCCATATATCGAATATCTGTTGGATCTTCTTCTGTCTGACAGTATAGAAGATCGAGCTTTTGTAGTTGCTGAGTATGGAAAAGAGGTGAGGAAAATTGAACAGCGAATATCAGAATTTACCGCCAGCCACCCAGCAGGCTGTGATGAGCGTAGCCGAAGCCATAGCGTCGGAACAGAGCGTTGATGAGGTGCGGGAAAGCCTTTCTGTCACGGAAAAGGGCCAGCCCGCCAACACCATCGACAACTGCCGGATTGTGTTCTGCTGCGATCCACTCCTGCGGGATGCTATCCGGCTCAATCTCCTGACAGACCGGGTAGACATTGTGCAGGACTTGGGCTGGCGCAGGAATACCAGCGCCTTGACGGATACCGATGTGAAGTATCTGCTTCTCTATTTTGAGCAGAATTACGGCCTGACCAGCGAGAAGAAAATGACGACGGCTCTGTCTATCGTGGCGAATGAGAACTGCTACCATCCCATACAGGATGTGCTGAACAGCCTTGTCTGGGACGGTACACCACGCATCCGATCCTGTCTGCACCATTTTCTTGGTGCTGATGAAAGTGACTATGTGGAAGAAATGCTGAAACATTTCCTGCTGGGTGCCATACGCCGGGTATTCCGTCCCGGTTCCAAATATGAGGAAATGCTTTGTTTGGTGGGCGGTCAGGGCGCCGGAAAATCCACCTTCTTCCGACTGCTGGCGATCCGGGACGAATGGTTCTCTGATGACTTGAAGAAGTTAGATGACGACCGGGTATTCCAAAAGCTACAAGGTCACTGGATCATTGAGATGTCAGAGATGCTTGCCACCAGCAGCGCAAAGAGCATTGAAGAAATCCGTTCCTTTATTAGCCGACAGAAGGAAACCTACCGGACACCTTATGAATCTCAGCCTAAAGACCGGCTTCGGCAGTGTGTGTTCGGTGGTTCCTCGAATACGCTGGACTTTCTGCCGCTGGATCGAGCCGGGAACCGGCGCTTTCTCCCAATCATGATTTACCCAGAGAATGCAGAGGTTCACATTTTGGAGGATGAGGACGCTTCCAGAGCTTATCTTTTGCAGGTGTGGGCAGAAGCCATGAGTATTTACCGCAGCGGAAATTATTCCATGAAATTTAGCAAAACTATTCAGCACCAACTGGTGGAGGTGCAGAAGGACTTCATGCCGGAGGACACCGAAGCCGGACAGATACAGGGGTTTCTGGAACGCTACACCGGAAACATGGTCTGCTCAAAACAGCTGTTTAAGGAGGCACTGGGACACACCTTTGATGAGCCGAAGCGGTGGCAGCTCCACAATATCAATGAGATCATGAACACGGTCGTGACCGGTTGGAAGCCTTTTTCCAATCCCCGGATGTTTGCCGGATATGGCAGACAAAAGGGCTGGGAACGGGACACTTCCGGCAACGAACTACCCAGCAACGAAGGTGGATTTGTAGAACTGAGTGAAGAAGAATGCCGTCAGCTGGAACTTCCGCAGGAGTGGATCGCCTGACAAGGACGGTCTGTTGCCGGGATGGTTGCCGGGTTCGTTGCTGATAAATTTATGGTTTTGATATAGAAAAAGCCCGCAAGTAAAGGCTTTTTATGATCTATCTATGTTTTCGGCAACGAAAGCAACGAGATTTTATAAGAAAATTTGAAAAGTAAGAAATCAGGGTCAGACGATAGTTTACAGGTTTTTTGATGTCCGTTGCCGGACTTCGTTGCCGCAGCCACCGTCTGATCCCCTATTCTATGGAGGTAGCCTATGGAGAAAAACAAGAAGCAGAATAAAAAAGTCCAGTTTGTAGTGGTTCGTGAGTTTTCCGGGGACAAAACCATGCGAGAAGCCTTTGAGCAGCTGATCGAGCGTCAGACCTGCGAACACTTCGAGGAATGGTTGGAGCATCGGGAAATGGCACAGAAAGCGGCGTAAGGCAGTTGAATCATGGACAGGGACATGATATTATAATGGTATCGTGTCCCTGTTCATAGAAGGAGAACACTATGAGCAGGAAAAAACAAGTTAATCAGAAAATCACAGCCCTTTATTGCCGTATCTCTCTGGAGGATGGCGGCGATAATGAGAGCATGAGCATCAGCAACCAGAAACTTATGCTCCGGGACTTTGCCGAAAAAAACGGAATGTTCCAGTATGAGTATTATGTGGATGACGGTTATACAGGCCGCAATTTCAACCGCCCTTCTTTTCAGCGTATGATTGCCGATATTGAGGCGGGAAAGATCGGCTGCGTTATCACCAAAGACCTGTCCAGACTGGGCAGGAATTATATCGAAGCTGGCAGCTATATCGAAATCTTTTTCCCAAAACACAATGTACGCTATATTGCCATTACAGACGGAGTGGACAGCCTGACCCGTCAGGAAATGGACATTACGCCGTTTAAGAATATCCTGAACGATATGTACAGCCGGGATATTTCCAAAAAGGTGCTGGCAGGGCGTATGACCCGTTCCCGGCAGGGAAAGTTTTGTGGTGGGCAGCCGCCCCTCGGTTTGATGCGTGACCCGGAGGATAAGGGACATTTGATCCGTGACCCTGAGACAGCACCGGTAATCCGAAAAATCTATGATATGGCGCTGGATGGCTGGGGATGTATGCGGATTGCAAAGCAGCTCATGGATGATAAAGTCCCGATCACCAGAGTAAAAAGCAACACAGAATGTGATGTAAATTACTATTCATGGGGAAGTGCAAGAATCAGCCATATCCTGCGGAATCCCTTTTATAAGGGCGCACATCTGGTCTGCCGGACACATCAGAAAGGGATTCGTTCCAACACCTATGACATTATCCCTCGTGAGGACTGGGAAATTATCGAGGATTGCCATGAAGCAATCATCTCCCCGGAAGAATGGGAGCAGGTGCAGGAAATCATTGACCGCAGACCTACCATTATGAAAGGCAACTCCTGTCCCTTCTATAACCTGTTCCACGGTATCATTTACTGTGCTACCTGCGGAAAGTCCATGCAGGTGCGGTATGAAAAGGTGGGCAGAACCGGAAAAAACCGTTTTACCGGCGAGATGCGGGAGCCGATTGACAAGGCGTATTATATCTGCCAGACCTACAACCGGCTGGGCAAGAACGCCTGCACCAGCCATAAGATCGAGGCAAGGGATTTGTATGACCTTGTTCTGAAGGACATTCAGGAACTGGCGGCACAGGCTCTCAAAGATGCCGACGCATTTTATCAGCGACTGAGCAGCCGGATGGAGCGCCGGTATCTGATAGACGCTTCCCAGACGCAGAAAGAACGCCAGCGGCTGGAAGCCAGAAATCAGGAGATTGACGGGATGTTCCTGAGCCTTTACACCGATAAGGCTAAAGGGATACTGACCGAGCAGCGTTTTATGAAGCTGACGGCGGCGCTGGAACAGGAGCAGGAAGCCAACCAGAAGCGCCTGCAAGACCTGATGTTGATGATGCGACACTCTGACGAACAGGAAAGCGAAGTCCGCACCTTTATCCGGGAAATCCGGCGCTACGCCGCCATTGAAGAACTGGACGAGGCGGTGCTGAACCGGCTCATCAGCAAGATTCTGGTGGGTGAAGTCAAGAAGATTGACGGACAGAAAGTGCAGGAAGTCAGGATCATTTATAACTTTGTCGGAGAAATCCCGGAGATTACAGAATAATCAGTGATCCCCATCTCTCAATCAATGAGGGATGGGGATTTTTTCTTTGCCGTCGTCCGGCAGATGTTACATTAAATTTTCCAAAGTGGATTGCAATTATAATTCATTGATTGTTTCAGTAATTGCCATGTTTCGAATCCGCTTCGCTGGGGCATGAACCGCAAGAGCTGCGGCAGCAAATACGAATAGAATGATAAGGCAGAGCGTCATTCCTGGCAGATGCCATGTCATGCCAAAATAGCGTGTAATGAGTCGAGCGTACAGCATACGGCTCAGCAGCAGACCGGCAATACAGCCGACAATCAGCCCGGAAACAGCATAGGTAAAGGCTTCCGCAGCAACCATCCGAGTAAGCTGACTGCCATCCATTCCAATTGCACGCATGACGCCATACTGCTTTGTACGGGCAGAAACGCTCATCGAAATGCTGTTGACAATATTAAAAAGAGAAATCAGTCCAATAATCGCCAGAAAACCATATACGACAATTCTGGAAGCCAGATAGGTAGCAGCTTCCTGCGAATTACGCTCTCGCACATCCGATACAATGATCTCGTCTGTTGCAAGGTGGGCAATTTGCATTACAGTCTGCTCTGTTGCTGAATCGTTCAGCAAAACGCCGATCATATTATAGTTCTGCGCTCTGACCAGACGGTCAAATAGCGCCTGTGGGCAGATGACTGTAACATCATCCGGGAACATTCCCTCCGAAAAAGCCCCCACAATGGTAAGGTCTCTTCCGCTTATATAAACGGTATCTCCAACCTTCAACGGGTTGTTTTTATTATAGATCGTCATGACTTCGTTGCTGCTGGCTGCCTGATCGGCCATCCTGCCTGCTACAACGAGATCCCTGCTTTTTTCCATCATAAAATCATCGTAGGAACCCAGCACCACATGCTCTACATCTTTCTGCGGACTGCTGGCAGGAGTGTTGGTAAGGCCGGTTGCGCCCCAGACATACCCAACACCCGGAATCGCACGCAGCTGTTCTGCCATACTGCGGGACAATACCTGTTCGTTTCCGTACCCGTTCAAGAGAATATCCGGCTGCCACGGAGCTTGACCGGGCAAAAGCAAGCCGGCAAATTTAAGCAGTACAGAAGAGCAGAGCACCAAAACAATACTGAGTGCAAAAGAAGATGTCATTAAAAACAGGTTCTTTTTACCGGCAATGGCGTGATGGGCTCCCAACGACAACTCGATTTTTCCAAAGCTATAGTTTGAAGCATGACGCGAAGCGGAAAGATTCTCTCCCGTGCCGGAGACCGCCGCCACAGGTGAGACCCGTGCCGCCCGCCGCGCCGGTGACTCTGCCGCCAGCAGGACGGTCACGATACCGACCACGATGCCACTGACTAAACCTACAGGACTGATTTGAAAAACCGGTGTTGTGGAAAACTCGCCACCGATGCCATAATGCAGCGCCGCGCAAATGCTCCAGCTGGCAAGTGTGCCAAGCAGAACGCCTACGGGCACAGCCGTTTTGCACCAGTTAAGCGCTTCTAAACGGACAAATCGGATAATTTGAGATTTGCTCATGCCGATACAGCGCATCATTCCGAAGAACTGGATTCGTTGTGCCAGATTGCTGTTCATGCTGCCGGAGATCATCAGTACACCTGCCAGAAGAACCAGCACAAACAGAACTGCGGCAAGGCTGTAAACATTTTTTGCGGCGCTGCTATCGCTTTGTCCGGCGATAGCCATCACACCGGTGTTTTCTGAGACAGCATTTTCCGGCAGGTTATGCTGTGCCGTCAGTTCCGGGATTGCTTTAGCTGCCTTAGACGCGCTGGTAAACTGGACATAATATGACGTTTGAAGATTATGGACGTTGTTCTGCTCCATCAGCGCTGCAAATGCTGTGCGCGGCAGGTAGGCATCCATCAAAGAATATTGCCCGGAATAGTAGCTTTCCTCCACACCGCCCAAACCGGACACTGTAAAATCCCAGTCTCCGGACGGCGTACGTAGTGTAACAGTGTCCCCAACTGCAACTTGAAGGACACGCGCTGCATTGCTGCTGAGCATGATTTCGCCCATTCCCTGCGGAAAGCGTCCTTCGGCGGCACCAGTTGAATTCATTGTCAGATAGGATTCATCAATACCATAAAGTACAACCCTTTTTCCGTCCATGCGGTAGGGCAGTTCTCCGTCCGGGTTAAATATCGTAACTGCACCAATCGAAACCACATCATCCCGCTCCGCAATTTTCAGGGCTGTTTCTTGAGAAATGCCGTCCAACTCTATGTGCCAACTTCCGTTTTTGCCGGTCATTCGGTCGCTTTGGGTTCGAATCATCATATCCGCCACGCTAAAAATTGCTGTCACCAGAAATATCGAAATAATGACACACAGAATGGTCATCCGATTCTGCCGTTTCCGCACCTTTGCAGAGATCGGCACAAGGCTTAAATAGCTTTTCATTCCCGGCACCTCCCAAAATCGGTGAGGTTACCGTCCGATACCTGCAATACCCGGTCAGCCGTTTGCGCGATACTACGGTTGTGGGTAATCATAATAATCGTCTGCTCATACTTTTTGGATGCTTCTTTCAGCAGGGCAATGACCTCGCTGCTGTTCTGGGTGTCCAGATTGCCGGTCGGCTCGTCAGCCAGGATCAGGGCTGGCCGGGTAATGAGCGCACGGCCAATCGCCACACGCTGCTGCTGTCCGCCGGAGAGCTGGCTGGGCAGATGGTTCCGGCGCTCTTTCAGGTTCAGTACCGCAAGAAGTTCTTCCAGATATTTCTTATCCGGCTTCTGGTAGTCCAGCAGCACCGGGAAGATGATGTTCTGCTCCACCGTTAACTCCGGCACAAGGTTAAACGCCTGAAAGATAAAGCCAATGTTCCTGCGGCGGAATACCGTCAGCTTGCGCTCGTCCATGGCAAAAATGTCCTTACCGTCGATCAGCACCTTGCCGGTCGTGGGCGTGTCCAGCGCGCCGATCATGTTCAGCAGCGTACTTTTGCCGGAACCGGATTCCCCCACGACGGCCACATATTCCCCCTTGGGAACGGAAAAACTGACATCCTTCAAAGCCTTGACTGCGGTTTCTCCGCTGCCATAGGTCTTACAAATGTTTTTGACCTCTAATAAATTCATTGTGCATATACCTCTTTCTTCATGTTTTGCGAAATAGGCGGGCTGCTTTTGTTTTTCCTGCCTATGAGGAAAGGATAGCACCGAAATATTACTGTAACCCTACACTCAGCCTACAATTTTGTAGGAATTAAAAAATTCATGGTGAAGGTCGTGCCTTTTCCAAGTTCACTGTCCACCTCAATCGTGCCGCTATGGGCTTCCACGATGGTCTTTGCCAGCGGCAGGCCCAGCCCGATGCCCTGCTTGTCCTGGGAAAAGCGGCTGCGGTAGAACCGCTTGAAAATATGGTGCAGGTCCTCCGGATGGATGCCGCAGCCGTTGTCCTTTACGGCGATCTGAACGGCATTGGGCAGAGCTTTCCATGTAATATGAACCGCGTCGCCGCTCTCCGTATGGTCGAGGGCGTTTTTCACGATGTTGTCAATGGCCTCGGTCAGCCAGTCGCGGTCGCAGAAAAGAAGGACCTCCTCCGGGCCGGACAGGACAAGTTCTTTATGCTCCTGTTTGGCCCGGTATGCGAAATGCAGCTCAACATCCCGCAGCATATCCGCCACATTCTCTGTGGTCTTTTCCAACACAATGGCCCCGGCATCCAGTTTTGTAATCTTGAGCAAGTTTTGCACCAATATTTCAATGCGATCAAGTTCCTGTTCGGATAAATCAGTAAATTCTTTTACCGCACTCAATTCCATATCCCCGTCTTGAAGCAAACCATTATAAATATTCAAAGCAGCCAGCGGTGTTTTCAGTTGGTGGGAAATATCAGAGATTGTATTTTTCAAAAATTCCTTTTCCCGGAGTTCGTTATCTGCGTGAGCATTTAAGACAGCGGCCATAGAATTAACAGTATGAAACAACCGATATAGCTCGCCTTCCTCATCACATTCAATACGGGCATTGTGATCGCCGTCAAGATACGCTTGAAGCTGTGATACCGCCTGTTCCATGACTTGATTTTGCTTTTTGAAATAAGAACAACCCACCGCCAATATCGCTCCTCCTGCCAATACGAAAACAAGCAATAGGAACAAAGAAAACCGCTGATAGCACAACCATA
>OHYM01000556.1_pt1 | contig 9666 bp, 8 predicted proteins | sample 1580311 | NCBI WGS metagenome assembly OHYM01 (sample SAMEA3882512, study PRJEB24775) | human gut metagenome | biome: human-associated habitat; feature: intestine environment; material: feces | place: Netherlands | collected 2009/2010
CGAACCGACCCCGCCCGTGGAGGACTGAACAATCCAATCAAAAAACGGTGCAGGCTGCAAGGTCTGCACCGTTTTTTGATTGAATAACAGCAAGGTCAGTCGTTGTGTGCGGGCATTTTCGCTTCGTCGCCCACACATGCGCCCATCAGCTTGTTGATGGAGCGCTCTACCGCGTCGCGGCTGTTGCCCCACGGCTTATCCGCGTTGCGGAAATCGTATTTCAGCGTAAACCATTCCAGCTCGTCAGAGAGCCTTTTCAGGTTCGGCAGCTCTACGGCGGCGACGGCCTTGTTAAACGCATCGGCCTGCGCGGCGGGGAGTGTTTTTTGCGCCATATCCAGCACAAGCGCCAGATGCGGCAGGCAGAAGCCCTTTGAAGCGTCGAGCATTTGCTTAAATTCGGCGTTTGTGCCGTAGAGCTGGGCGATGGTATAGGCGTAGCGGTTGAGCGCGCCGTCGAGCTGTTCGCAGATCACGCAGCCGGAAAGGCGCTCCCGAATTTTCGCCGCGCGGGAATCCTCGCTCTTTCCGCCGCGAAGCGAAGCAAGCAGCCCCTTGGAGCCGCCGCCGCTTTCCAGAATGGTTTTGAGATCGCGCTCGACCTGCTGCAAGTGTGTGTGCGTCATCAGCGCGAGGCCGAGCCGGTTGCGCCGCTCAAACATCAACTGAAAATGCCGCGGGCAGAAGCCGACTTCGTTGGTCTTGACCCGGCAATCCGGCTCCATGTAGGCTGCGCCGAGCATGCTATCCACATATTGATCTTCGCAGGCGATGCGCAGGCGGCAAAGCGGACATTCGCTGTTTTCGCGGTAGGCATCCAGAACGGGCAGAGTATCCAGCGTATATTTCATCTTCGTTTACCTCATACTGGGTCGTGGGATAATTGGGCGGCGCGGCTCATAGGCTCAAGGGCGAAACGGAGGGAAGCGCATGGCAAAGCGGCGGCTTACCAGCAGGCAAAAGCGTCAGCGGACGAAGAAAATCCGGAATCGGGTCATTCTGGCGTTGGCGGTTCTGGCGCTGACGTCGGCGGCCATGGCGCCGGAATTGCGGGCATATCTGAACGCGAAAATCCGACGCGGGGTGCAGGCGTTTGCCGATCTGCGCGCGCAGGAGATTGAGGTCATGCTGCCGGAGCGGCGGATATATGCGCTTCAGCTCGGCGTGTTTGACAACGGGGAAAGCGCCGAAAGCGAACGGAAAAGGCTCGCGGCGATGGGCGTTCCCTGCGTCGTTTGGCAGGATGCGCAGATGCGGCTGATGGCGGACGCGGCGACGAGCCGGGAGACGCTTCTCGGCGAAACGGCGGGGCAGACCAGCTTTGTGACCGGAGAAACGCTGACGCGCGTGGATATGCGGCTCAGCGCCGGAAAGAGCGACGGAAACGACGCGGCGCGGCTGCTGCACCTGCCGGATGAAGCGCTTTCCCGGCTGGAGAGCGGCGAGGCGTTGGCGGATGTTCTCGCGGACGTGCGGGCGCAGGCACAGCGGGGCGTATCGGCGCACCCGGAAAACACGCTGTACACCCAACTGGCGCAGAGCCTTGTCAACTGGTGCGCGCTGATCGAGAAAACGCCGAACGGCGATAAGCCCTACGCGCGGGCGACGATGGCGCTTCTGTGCCGCGAGCTCAGGCGGGCGCTGGCCAATCAGTAGGCGTTGAGCACCGCCTCCGCGCATCTTACGCCGTCCACGGCGGCGGAGGTCATGATGCCGCCCGCGTAGCCCGCGCCCTCGCCGCAGGGATACAGCCCGAGAACGCTGACGCTCTGGAGGGTTTCGTCGCGGGTGATGCGCACGGGCGAGGAGGAGCGTGTTTCCGGCCCGGTGAGCACTGCGTCCGGGCAGTCAAACCCGCGCAGGCGGCGACCCAGCAGCGGAAGCGCCTCACGCATGGCGCCGATGATCGGCGCGGGCAGAAGCTCGGCCAGATCGCTGGGAACGACGCCCGGCCGATAGCTCGGCCTGACTGAGCCCAACTGAACGCTTGCGCGCCCCGCAAGCAGATCGCCGACGGTTTGGCAGGGGGCTTTGCCGCTTCTGCCGCCGAGAACGAACGCGCGGCGCTCGATTTCGCGCTGGAGGAACATACCGGCCAGCGGATGCTCGCTGCCGAAATCCTCCGGGCCGACGCCGACGAGCAGCGCGCTGTTTGCGTTTATGCCGTCGCGGGCGTAACAGCTCATGCCGTTGGTGACGACGCTCTCCGGCTCGCTGGCCGCCGCGACGACCGTGCCGCCCGGACACATGCAGAAGGTGTAAACGCTGCGCCCGCTCGGCAGATGCAGCGCCAGCTTGTAATCCGCCGCGCCGAGCGCCGGATGCCCGGCCGCCGCGCCGTATTGCGAGGCGTTGATGAGGCTTTGGGGATGCTCGATGCGCGCGCCGATGGAGAAGGGCTTCTGCACGAGCGTGACGCCGCCCGCCAGAAGCGATTCGAACGTATCGCGGGCGCTGTGGCCGATGGCGAGCACGACGGCTTCGGCGGGCAGCTCGTGCCCGCCCTGCGCGTCTTCATAGCGAACGGCGGCGACGCAGCCACCCTTGTGCAGCACCTTCGTCAGGCGCGCGCCGAAATGCACTTCGCCGCCCAACTCGAGAATCCGCATGCGCATGGCCTTGACCACACCGCAGAGCTTGTCCGTGCCGATGTGCGGCTTTGCGTCGATCAGGATGTCATGCGGCGCGCCGAAGCGCACGAAGGTGCGCAGAATATGCTCGCCGCGCGGATCCTTCGTGCCGGTGTTGAGCTTTCCATCGGAAAACGTGCCTGCGCCGCCCTCGCCGAACTGCACGTTGGAAGCGGGGGAAAACGCCTCCGCGCCGCGCGACCAGTAGGCGTGAACGTCGCGGGTGCGCGTATCGACGTCCTGACCGCGTTCGAGCACGATGGGGTGCGCGCCCGCTTCGGCCAGCGTCAGCGCGGCAAACAGACCGGCGGGGCCGAAACCGACGACGACCGGGCGAACGGCGGGCGTGTGAGGGAGCGCCGCCACGGCGGGCGGCGCATAGGGGACGGCCAAACCGCCGACCGCGGGCGCGAGCCGCGCGGCAATCCGCTTTTCATCCTGCGGATTTTTGAGCGTCACATCGAGCGCGACGACGAAGCAGACGTCGTTTTTTTTGCGCGCATCGACGCTCTTTCTGCTGATTTCACAATGCGCGACGGCGCTCTGAGAGACGCCGAGCGCTTTTGAGGCCGCCTGCGCAAGCGATTGGCCGGAATAAGAGAGCGGGAGTTTTATGTTATGGAGCCTGAGCATGGTATTCCTCCGAAAATCAAGCGTTAACCTGCAATCGCCTTCGCGGCGGCCAGCGCACCGGCAAAGGCGAAGTGTAAATTGTAGCCGCCGCAGGGGCCGTCCACATCGAGCAGCTCGCCGATGATGTGCAGGCCGTCAAACAGGCGGGAAGCCATGGTTGAGGGATCGACGTCCGCAAGGGAAACGCCGCCGCGCGTGACCTGCGCGTTGGCAAAGCCCTGCGTGCCCGTGACGACCAGCGGAAACGCGGAAAGCGCGCCGCAAAGCGCCTGCTTTTCGGATTCCGAAAGGGCTTCGGCGGGCATATCCGGCGAAAGACGCGCTTCCCGAATGACCGTCTGCGCCAGCAGGCGCGGCAAAACGCCGGTCGTCAGCGCCAACAGGGACGCGGGCGCGAGCTGACGGATGCGCGCATCCAGCCACGGCAGAAGCGATGGGATCTCCGGCAGAAAGTTGACGGCGAGGCGAACGCTCCGCCCCTGCGCCAGCGCGGGCGCGGCCTCGCGGGAAAGCTGAAACACGCAGACCCCCGATACGCCGTAATCCGTCAGCAGCAATTCGCCGGTTTCCTGCAAAACGGCCTGATCGTCAATCATCAGGGTCAATTCAGCCTGCGTGCGGATGCCCTTCAGCCCCTTGAGCGCGGGATGACCGCATCGAAGCTGAACCAGCGCGGGATAGAGCGGCGTGATCTCGTGGCCGAGCGCCTGCATCAGACGCGCGCCCGTTCCGTCCGTGCCCATCGACGGCGCGGCGCTTCCACCCATGGCGGCGACGACGTGCGGCGCAAAAAGCCCCGAACCATCCGCAAGCTGTACCGACCAGCCGCCGCGGCGGGATGGGGAGAGCGCGACGACCTCCGTATCCGTCAGCATCGAGACGGCGTAGCGCTCGCAGGCCATGCGCAGCACGTCGAGCACGGCGGAGGCGGCCATCGTGCGGGGATAGACGCGGCCGTCCTCTACGGCGGTCATCAGGCCGAGCGAGGCGAAGAAGGCGGCGACCTCCTCCGGCGGCACGGCGGCATAGACCCGCTCGACGAACGGCGCGGCCTTGCCGTAATGCGACGGCTGCATATCCAGATTGGACAGGTTGCAGCGGCCGTTTCCCGTGGCCAGCAGCTTCTTGCCCACGCGCGGCAGGCGCTCGACCACCGTAACGCGCAGCCCCCTGCGGCCAAGCGCGGTCGCAGCGCACAGGCCGCCCGCGCCGCCGCCCAAAATCACGCAATCGGTTTGCATGGAAACATCCTCCAGAGCTTCAATTCGATTTATTATACCATAGACAAAGGGAAAAACACAATGCGCGGCTTGATGTCCGGCGCAAACCGTGATAGACTGAAAAAGCGGCGCCGCGCCGCGCACACATCCGCCTGATTCGGCGGGAAGGGATGAACGACATGCAGACGACGCTTTGCTACATTGAAAAAGACGGACGCACGCTGATGCTCCATCGGGTCAAAAAGAAAAACGACATGAACCGCGATAAATGGCTTGGCGTGGGCGGAAAATTTGAGCCGGGCGAAAGCCCGGAGGAATGTATGCTTCGCGAAGCGAAGGAGGAGACCGGGCTGACGCTGATGCGCTGGGCATATCGCGGGATTGTGACGTTTGTTTCCGGAGATTACTGCGAATACATGCACCTGTTTACCGCCGACGCTTTTGAGGGGACGCTGCGCGAGTGCGACGAAGGCGCGCTGGAATGGGTGGAGACGGACAGGCTGACGGAGCTGCCGATCTGGGCGGGCGACAAGGTTTTTCTGCGCCTGCTGAAAGAAAAAGAGCCGTTCTTCTCGCTAAAGCTGGTTTACGAGGAAGAACGGCTTGCAAAGGCTGTCTTAAACGGAAAAGAAATTTAACGCGGCCTGCGGTTTGCGCCGCCGGGGCGCTGGGAACGGCCGCCGCTCTTTGGCGCGGGACGACCGGCGGATGTGCTGTGCGCGGACGCGCTTTTGCCGACGGGCTTTGCGCCGACGCGGCCGCCCGCGCGCGGGGACGACTTGGGCGCGCGCCCCTCGCGAAGCTCGCGGCGCGTTTCGCGCTCCTTGCGTTCGCGGCGAATCTGCGCGTATTCATGCGCGGTTTTCACGCCCTCCGGCGGCACGAGACATTCGCGGCCGGTGCCGATCAAATCCTCGCGGTGCGCCTGACGCAGGGCTTTGCGGACGAGATCAAAATTCTGTGGACGGCGGAACTGGAGCAGCGCGCGCTGCATGGCCTTTTCCTCCGGCGAACGCGGGATATAGACCGGCTTGCCGATGCGCGGATCGAAACCGGTATAGAACATGCAGGTGGACAGCGTTCCCGGCGTGGGGTAAAAATCCTGCACCTGCTCGGGCTGATGGTTGATATCGCGCAGGTATTCGGCCAGCTCTATGGCGGCGGCAAGGTCGCTGCCGGGGTGGCTTGAAATCAGATAGGGCACAAGATACTGCTCCTTGCCCAGCTCCTGATTGATGCGCCTGTATTTTTCGCAGAATGCGTCGTATACGTCGCGCCCCGGTTTGCCCATGACGGCGAGAACCTTCGGGCTGACGTGCTCCGGCGCGACCTTGAGCTGGCCGCTGACGTGGTATTGGCACAGCTCGCGCAGAAATGCGTCGGAATGATCCGCCATGATATAATCATAGCGCAGACCGGAACGCACGAACACCTTTTTGACCTTCGGCAGAGCGCGGATTTCGCGCAGCAGGCTGATGTAGTCCGTGTGATCGACGACCATATTCGGGCAGGGCTTGGGGAACAGGCACTGCCGCCCCGCGCAGGTGCCGACCTTGAGCTGCTTATCGCAGGCGGCGCGGCGGAAATTGGCCGTGGGGCCGCCGACGTCATGGATATAGCCCTTGAAATTCGGCATCTGCGTGATGGTTTTCGCCTCGTTGACGACGGATTCATGGCTGCGGGTGGTGACGATGCGCCCCTGCAGGAAGGTGATGGCGCAGAAGGAGCAGGAGCCGAAGCAGCCGCGCGTATGCGCGATGGAGAACTGCACCTCTTCAATGGCCGGAACGCCGCCCAGCGTGTCGTAATCGGGGTGCCACGTGCGCTGATACGGCAGGGTATACGATTGATCCAGTTCCTCGCGGGAGAGCGGCATATCCGGCACAGTCTGAACGACGTATTGATCGCCGTGGCGCTGGCTGATGGCATGGCCGCGGATCGGATCCTGCTCGTTATATTGAACGAGGAACGCCTCGCCGTATTTTTTCTTGCTCCGGACGCAATCCTCGTAAGAAGGAATTTCGATGCTGGCGCGCATGGCCGCCGGAGAGAGGAAGCACACGCCGCGCATCTTGGCACATTCCCAGACGGGCGCGCCGCGGCTCATCCAATCCGCTGTGACGAGGATGGTGCGTTCGCCCATGCCGAACATCAGCAGATCCGCGCCGGAATCCACCAGAATACTCGGCCGAACGGCATCATCCCAGTAATCGTAATGCGCGAAGCGGCGAAGAGAAGCCTCCACGCCGCCGATGGCGATGGGAATATCGCCGTAGGCCTCGCGAATCAGGCGGCAATAGACATTGACCGCGCGATCCGGCCGCTTGGCTGCCTTGCCGCCGGGGGTATATACGTCGGAGGAACGGCGGCGCTTGGCGGCGGTATAATGGTTCACCATGCTGTCGATCACGCCGGAGGAAACGAGAAAACCATAGTTGGGACGGCCGAAGCGCTTGAAATCATTCGCATTTTTCCAATTTGGCTGGGCGAGCACCGCGACGTGATAGCCTGCTGCCTCGAGCGTGCGGACAATGACGGCTGCGCCGAAGGAAGGATGATCCACATATGCGTCGCCGCTGACGTAGACAAAATCCGGCGCGTCCCAGCCGCGCTGGCGCATATCGGCAACGGTTGTCGGCGGGAAAAGAAGACGATCGGCCATATCTGCAAAACGTACAAATCAAATTGTATCAAACATGATACCACAGAATGGCGCAAAAAGAAAGGGACATTCCGCGCGGATGCGTGAATGTGAAGCATATCGGGCGCGGCGGATAAACGGAGGGACGGAAACGTGAAAATCGGGCTTTCGACGGCGGCGTTTTACGGAAAATGGGAAGTGGAGGAAGCGGCGGCGCACCTTCGCGGCTATGGCGCGGAATGCGCCGAGGTTTTCTTTCAGACGCGGAGCGAATACACGAGGGAATTTGCGCGGCTGACGCGGGACAGGCTGGACGGACTGCCCTGCACGAGCGTCCATCCGTTCGGGACGGCGTTTGAAAACGAGTTTTTCGGGCGGTCGGCGCGGCAGCGGGCGGACGCGATGGACATGCTGCGGCGGGTGCTGGATGCGGCGGCTGAACTGGACGCGCGCCTGTATGTGTATCACGGGCGATATTCCCCGGCGCGGGTCGAACTGCCGTTTGACGCGCAGAGAAACGCGGAGGTCGTCGCGCGGATGCAGGAGGAAGCAACGCAGAGAAAAATCAAAATCGCGTGGGAAAACGTGTGCTGGTGTCAGCTCGCAACGCCGGAACGCGCGCGCGAAATTCGGCGGCTGCTGCCGGAAATCCGCTTTACGCTGGACATCAAGCAGGCGATGCGCGCGGGCTTCGACCCGATTGATTTTGTTGACGCGATGGGCGAACAGTTGGCCAATGTTCATGTGTGCGACTGGGACGAAAACGGGCGGCTTTGCTTGCCGGGCGAAGGGACGTTTGATTTTACAGCGTTTATTCGCGCGCTCAGGCGGGCAAATTATGCGGGCGGGGTGATTGTGGAGCCTTATCTGGCGCTGGTGAAAAGCGACGAGGCGCTGGAAAAATCCATTCGGACGCTGAAGCGTATCGCCGGGGAACAGAACAAATCTATGGATTGACGAAAGTGCGCGGCGGGAGTAAAATAAAGGCAACGAATTTCACCGAAGGGATGAGAGAAAATGGAACAGAACATTCGTCTTGACGTCAATCACATGATGGCGGATATGCTCGGCGGCGAATACGGCGTGACGCAGGCGCAGCTTGCGGCGATGCAGGATGCGGCCATGAAGGCGCAGCACGCGGTTGAAGCGAATCGCGGCACGGGCTGGCTCGGCTGGATGAACCTGCCGTACAATCAGGAAGAGATCGTCTCTGAAATCGAGAAGGTCGCCGAACACGTCCGCAAGACGTTCAAATACTTTGTCGTGCTGGGCATCGGCGGCAGTGCGCTCGGCCCGATCGCGGTGCATCAGGCGCTGAACCATCTGCATTACAATGAGCTGCAGGACAGCAAGCGTCCCGGCCCGAAATTCTACGTCGAGGACAACATCGACCCGGAGCGCATGGCCGCGCTGATGGACGTGATTGAGTTGGACAAGGCCTGCTTCTGCATCATCAGCAAATCGGGTGGAACTGCCGAGACGATGAGCCAGTACCTGATCGTGACCGAGGCGCTCAAGGCGCAGGTCGGCGCGGACTGGGCGAAGCATATCATCGCCGTGACCGACCACGAGAAGGGCAACCTGATTAAGCTGGCGAAGGAAAACGGCTTCGTCACCTTCTATATTCCGGACGGCGTGGGTGGCCGCTTCTCTGAAATGTGCCCGGTCGGCCTCGTGCCCGCGGCCTGCTGCGGCATCGACATCCGCGCGATGCTCAAGGGCGCGGCGGCGATGGATGAGCGCTGCAAGACGGACGATATGATGAAGAACCCGGCGCTGTTGGAGGCTGTGCTTCAGTATATTGCCTGCGAGCAGATGGGGCGCAACGTGCAGGTTATGCTGCCGTATGCCGATTCCCTCAAATATATGGCGGACTGGTTCTGCCAGCTCTGGGCGGAGTCGCTGGGCAAGAACAAGCGCCGCGACGGCAGCGATTGCCACGCCGGTCAGACCCCGGCCAAGGCGCTGGGCGTGACGGATCAGCACAGCCAGCTCCAGCTCTACAACGAGGGCCCGTTCGACAAGGTAATCACCTTCATCAAGGTGGAGAATTTCCGCACCGAAACGAAGATTCCGAAGGGCTGCGAGGAATTTAAGGACGTGGCTTTCCTCGGCGGCATGACGCATAACACGCTCATCGAGGCCGAGCGTCAGGGCACGGAGTATGCGCTCTATGTCAACCGCCGCATGAATCAGACGATTATCATGCCGGAGGTCAATGCGTATACGCTGGGACAGTTGATGTTCCTGCTGGAGATGACGACTGCTTACGAAGGCGAATTGCTGGACATCGATGCATTCAACCAGCCGGGCGTGGAGACCAGCAAGCGTGCGACCTACGCGATTCTGGGCAATACGGACGCGAAGTATGACGCTGCCCGCAAGGAAATGACGGGTCGCCCCGCGTTTAAGCCGGAATACATTCTGTAATCAGCGGGGGCTGTCAAGCTAACAACACTGATATTTCAAGAATAAAAAAAGTATTTTCGCCCGAAGGTTTCCAAAGGGCGATCGGAAAGCCCTTTGGTGGGGCGATGGGGCA
>OHYM01000564.1_pt1 | contig 9574 bp, 8 predicted proteins | sample 1580311 | NCBI WGS metagenome assembly OHYM01 (sample SAMEA3882512, study PRJEB24775) | human gut metagenome | biome: human-associated habitat; feature: intestine environment; material: feces | place: Netherlands | collected 2009/2010
CTACCTTAAAAATCACCCTGTTACAGGATGATTTTTATGATGCTGTCTGGGAATTTAATCATGATAATCCCGATCCACTTTATATTATCCATGGAGTATGGATCGATGATTATGTTCTTTACTCACACAGAGATGCTTACAGCAAAGATTTTCTTAATGAGTTTCTGAGGGATTCCAGGATTCTGGTGGATATGATACATGGAAATAAGAGGTTTTCACTAGGAGAAGATCTTGGGAGCGGGAGTTATACAAAAGATATTTCTCCATGGGTGCTGGGATATATCCTAGGTGTGGAGTGGGAAGATACAACAGTTGCTTTTACGGATCATATGCAGGAGGAAAGGGATTCGTATGAGGGGAAATATATGCGCACGACAGAAGAAGCAACGCCTTTTGAAGCAATGCTTGCGCAGGTAGGGGATAAGATTATAGAATACGAAACGGAAAAATATTCAAGTCAGCGTCTGATTGCTTTTTCTAACTGGCCAACAACAGATCCGCTTGAGTGGGATCAGATTGTAGAATGGTATTTTAGAAAATTTGAACAGGTGGATGTAGAGCATATAAAAACGACAGATGAGTTTCTATCAGGACAGTTTGCGTCTTACCATATCTATCCGTATTTCCCGGATTATCTCGGATTCATGGATGTTCTGGGAATGAAGATTGAAAGCAGAGAAGAATTTACAGACGAAGACGGGACGTTTAACTCATATAGGGCATATCTGACTGCAATAAACGCACATCATACCATGCCGGTTATTATCTCGGAATATGGAGTTCCTTCATCGAGAGGAAGAGCGCAGTCGGATCGAAATACAGGGCGTTCACAAGGTGGGATGAGCGAGGAGGAACAAGGAAAAGCACTAGTACAGTGCTACAAGGATATCATGGCATCAGGGTGCGCAGGATCTGTAGCGTTTACCTGGCAGGATGAATGGTTCAAGCGAACGTGGAACACTATGGCTTATACGGATTTGACAAAGACGTGTTACTGGAGTGACTATCAGACGAATGAACAGTATTTTGGTATTCTGTCTTTTGATCCGGGTGAAGTAGAGAGTGTCTGCTATGTTGACGGAGATGTTTCGGAATGGGAAGAAACAGATATAGTGATGGAGACGGATACCATGTCGCTTAGTTGCAAGTATGATGAAAAATATGTTTATTTCAGAGTTCACAAAGATGATTTTCACTTTGGAAATGAAACACTTTATGTTCCGATTGATACGACACCAAAATCAGGAAGCACAGCATGCGACGGTATAGCGCCGCTATTTGAACAAGAGGCGGATTTTGTACTGATTATTTCGGGGCGGGAGGATACCAAAATTCTTGTACAGGAAAGATATGAAGCGCTAAGAGCGATGTATTCTCAGAGAGTTTATGGTGAAGACGCATATCTAAATGTCCCTGAAAAAGATACTGGAAAATTTGTTCCGATACATCTGATGCTGCAGGTTGCAAATGATCCAAGTTTTGAAATCACCCCTGAAGGGTTTGAAAGTGCAGAAACTTTTGATACAGGAACACTTACGTATGGAAATGGGAATCCGGATTCGGCGGATTTCAACTCATTATCTGATTTTATTGTAAATGGGGATGAGATTGAGATCAGATTACCATGGTCTTTGTTGAACTTCTATAATCCTTCGGAGATGGTGATCCATGATGATTACTATGAAAATTATGGAATAGAAGGAATAGAAATTTCAGAGATGTATGCCGGTGTAGGGACAGATGCAAATGTGCAGTTTCCTATTAAAATGGGAACGGTTGAATTGAAAGGATGGGGCACAAATCCCACATGGCATGAACGATTAAAACAAGGATATTACGATCTGCAGGAATTGTGGAAGGATAAGGATTAAATCCTAAAGGGTGGTTAATATATGAAAGGGCGATAGTTTTCATGGTATTTCATACAAATTTGTTAATTTATTTATATATGGCCATATGTATATGTCTTTTATTGTTTAATTTGGTTTATTTCGCCAGAGACTTTTTTAAGAGAAAAAGAGATCCTGAAATGGTAAGAAAGTATATGAACAAACTTTGTGAAATGCTTGAAACATCAGGAGTCGAAAAGATATCCCAAAAAGAAGAAAAATTCTGGACTAGAAAATTGAGCAAAAGCTCTGGACTTATTTTATTCCAACAGGCAGTAGAAGAACTGGAAGCGAAGGGAAAACAGGAAGATATAGAAAAATGGGTCAGAAATAACAGAGATCTGTTCTATAAGCTCAGTAGTGCTTATATGAAAAAAAGAGGCATGGAGAAAGCACTTATGGCATACATCATAGAGCAGCATCATCTGTGTGGTCCGGGAGCCAGAGACCCGTTTGCACTTCAGATGGAATGGCTTGTATCGGATCATTCTATCTACTGCCGCGAAAATGCACTCTATGCCTTGTATGCTGGCGGACAGCCTGAACACGTGATAAAAGCATATCATATTTTGACTAGAATGCGGATAGAACACAGCTCAAAAATGGTAACAGATGGCTTGCTTTCTTTTCAAGGAGACAGGGAATTGCTGGCTGAAGAATTATGGAAAAACTGGACTCATTATTCAACATATTACAAAATATGTTTTGTAAACTTTTTCCGAATGATATCCGGAAACTTTACCGAACGACTACTTATTGTTCTTAAAGATGAAGAAAATGACAGAGAGCTTCGACTGGCAGTAATTCGTTATTTTCGAAAGTATAAGTATGACAAGGCGTGGGAATATCTGTGCTGTCTGGTTGAGGAGTGGCGTGAATCAGATTGGGAATATGCTGCGCTTAGTGCACTGGCCCTTGAATCGTATCCAGGGAAAAGGACTATAGACGCGTTGAAAAAAGGCTGTGAAAGTCGAAACTGGTATATTCGCTATAATAGTGCTCAGTCTCTTGGAAAATTAATTGATCACGAACAAAAAGGAAAGCTCATACAGAACGAAAAAGATATATATGCAAAAGAAATGATGGCATATAAATTTATGGGAACGGAGGAAAGTACAGATGATGGATGCGATTAAACTATTTTTGTTTTTTGTTGACGTTTTTTTTGTTATTTATTTGATTGGTTATAGCACTTTCCTTTTTTTGTCAGTTGTTGTAGGAGCATCGGAACTTTACGAGAAACGAATGGACGAAAAGATGAAAGGAACACTCCGTCATGATTTTTACATTCCCATCAGTATAATTGTTCCTGCACACAACGAAGAAATGACAGTTGTAGATACGGTTTTTTCACTTTTGGAACAGGATTATAAACTTTATGAAATTATCGTTGTAGATGATGGATCAACAGATCGAACAGTAGAATATCTGGTGGATTCTTTCCACATGAAAAGAATAAATAGGCCCATCAGAAAAAGAGTTCACTGCAAGAAGGAGCAGGCAATTTATGAAACAGTCTATAATGGGATTTCCATTACTTTGGTTCAAAAAGAAAATGGAGGTAAGGCAGACAGCCTGAATATGGGAATTAATATATCAAATTATCCATATTTTATTTGTATGGATGCGGATTCGATGTTGCAACGTAATTCTCTTTATGAAATCGCAAAACCGATACTGGAAGATGATAAAGTAGTAGCCTGTGGCGGGCAGATTGCTGTATCTAATGGTATCCGATTAGTAAAAGGCGAAGTAAGTGACTATAGTATGCCTAAAAAGTTGATCGTAGCAATGCAGGTGCTTGAATATGAGCGTTCGTTTCTTGCTTCCAGAATCTTTATGAACCGCTATAACGGAAACCTGATTATATCAGGGGCATTTGGCATATTTAAAAAAGAAACAGTTCTTCTTGCAGGCGGATATGACGATTCCACAATGGGAGAGGATATGGAACTTGTTGTGAAGCTTCATGTTTTCTGCAGATCAAATCATATTGATTATTCTATACAGTATGCGCCAGACGCAATCTGCTGGAGCCAGGTACCGAGAAATCTCAAAGATTTGATAAAACAAAGGAGACGATGGCATATCGGGCTTTTTGAAAGTCTGACAAAGTATAAAAATGCAGTAGGGAAAAAAGAGTACGGACTTTTAGGGGCGGTTTCGTTTCTATATTTTTGGATTTATGAACTGCTTTCGCCGTATATTGAAGTCTTTGGAATACTGACGATTATCCTTTCATATGTGGTAAATCTGGTTAACGAACCTTTTATGATATTGTTTTTTTTGGTATATGCAGCATTTGGGTGCATTCTTACGCTTATATCATTTTTCAGTCGACTGTATATGAGAAAAATGCGCATATCATGGAAGGATGTGTTGAAAGCTATACTTTTAAGTGGATTTGAACTGATAGGACTGCGATTTATTCTTATGATTGTGAGGATGAACGCGCTGATCGGGTATCGGAAATACAAAGATACATGGGGAACTCTTGAAAGAAAGAAGCTTAATAGAGAATAGTATGATATCGGTGGAGAAGGTTATATGAAAGATGGAAATGAAGGACACGGTATGAACAAGAAATACGAGAAATTTAAACTGGCAGTAGGAACAACTTTTGCGTTTTTTATTTTGGTGGCAGTAATGGGTATTGCTTTCGTTCAGAACCGTTATGCTGATGAAAATATACTTGAAGATGAACTGTTGGAAATTCAAGGAGATGAAAAATTTCATTATGTAGAAACCGGTATAACATATTGGCAGTATAAGGATACGGAAGGAGAACCGTCGATTGATAGCAACGGAAAACGCTGGAACGAAGCTGGATATCTGACAGAAGACTGGAAAGAGGCCAAGGGAAGTTTTGGGAGTTATTATGGAGAACTGAATGATCGTGTGGGAGGAAAATATCCCTCGAATCTGCTGAACTATTATTCTGCTAAAAAGAAGGCTCTGCCAGTATATTATTTTAGAACAGAATTTGAGGTGGACGATGCCAGAGAGATATTTCAGCTTTCAGGAGAAATACAGTTTGATGATTCTGTAATCATATATCTGAATGGAAAAGAAATATACAAAGATAATGAACCGACAGAAGGTTATGACCCAGGAACCGGGTATGGAGCGAAAGAGGGAGTAGAAACATCTTGGAACAGGGTTTTTTCAGTAGAAAATACTACTGCACTAAAAAACGGAACAAACTGCATTGCAGTTGAGGTTCATCAGATACATGAAGACAGCTCTGATGTCTATTTTGACTTTAAGGAGTTTAAAGGAACGCCGGAATGGAATGAAGTGGAAACATTGGATGCCGATGGTCTTATCCTTCAGCCGGGTGATACAAACAACCAGATGCTGGTTAATTGGCTTACGCCTCAAAAAGGAGGTTATAATGTACAATACTGTAGAAAAGTAGATGACTTCTACAATTATACAGAGTTGGAAATGGAACGAGTTGAGATAGAAGGGCAGTATTGTTATAAGGCAAGATTATCGAATCTTCGAGCTGGTGAAACTTACAGCTATCGATTATGTAACAGAAAAAATGGTGCACATTCAGAAGTTTTTAATTTTACGACTGCAAAACAGGGAGAGGGAGTAAAGTTTTTATTTGTCGGAGATCCCCAGATTGGTGCCGGCGAAAGCGTACAGCAGGATGGAGAAGCGTGGAAGAGGACGCTGGAGGTGGGAAAGCACATTCTGCCGAATGCAGAATTTCTGATATCGGCAGGCGACCAAAGTGACAGTTCGAAAACGGATATAGCAATAGAAGAATACTATGAATTTAGAAGTCCGGATGAACTGAAAAATATACCAGTGGCGGTAAACAAAGGGAATCATGACACCGTAAAGGAGATTTATGAAGAGCAGTTTATGCCTCCAGGTGTATGGGATGATGCGAACTACTATTTTGCCCGTGACGGAGTTCTGTTTTTCGCATTGAATTCAAACAGCGGCAGTTACGCAACTCAGATAGAATATTTAAAAAAGGCGATTCAAAATACAAATCCGGAATGGATTATTGTTACTATGCATTATTCAATGTTTAGCGCAGGACCGCATTCAGATGAGGAAAAAATACTGAATCTCCGAAAAGTGTATAACGAGGCATTTTCTGAATTGGACGTAGACCTTGTATTGTCCGGTCATGATCATCTGTATGCGAGAACATACCTAATGAAAGGAATGAAGTCCACCGGAAATGCGTCCGGACTAAAAAAACAGGGGGAAACGCTATATCTGTCCGGAACATCTTCTACTGGAAGCAAGTTTTATGAGAAGGAGAGTGGAAAAAAAGGCTATATTGCCTTTTATGATGGAGAAACAGAAAAAACACCTCTGATTTCTGCTATTACAATACAGGGAAAGACACTTACAATCAAAACTGTGCGTACCACGGATATGAGTGTTTTTGATGAAATTACTATTAGAAAATAATTTTTTGTTCTGGAAGTGAAATGTTATAAATTGGATTGCACCAAATCGCTGCGCAATGGCCTGCCAAGGCTATGGCGCAGATTTTTATCACAGGAAATACAGGAATTGATGCTTTGCACTATACGGTGAGAAATGATTTTTATCATCCGGAGATAGAATGGGCAAAAGGCAGCAGACTGATTGCTGTGACAGCACACAGAAGGGAGAATCTGGGAGAACCCATGCGTGATATGTTCCGGGCTATACGCAGGATCGTGGAGGAATTTACAGATGTGAAGGTTATTTATCCTGTACATTTGAATCCGCAGGTCAGAAAAATTGCAGATGAGGAATTCGGTGGATGTGAGATAATACATCTGATCGAACCGTTAGATGTGGTAGAATTCCATAATCTGATGAAAGCCAGTTATCTGATCATGACAGACAGTGGCGGAATCCAGGAAGAAGCTCCTGCACTGGGAAAACCTGTACTGGTCATGAGAGATACAACAGAACGTCCGGAAGGTGTGGAAGCCGGAACCTTAAAGCTTGCAGGCACGAAGATGGAGGATATTTACAGAGAATGCAGGAGGCTTCTTACAGAGCCGGAGATTTACAGAAGGATGAGTGAGGCCAGAAATAAAGAATTGCCCCATGACTGAAACAGAGAAAAAAGCTGTTGGCAGATATCTGGACTGGCATACCGGGATTTTGCTGGAAACAGATGGGAAAATGGGAATCTACAGGAAAGAGAGTGGGAAACTTATTTATAAAGAAAAGGCTGATTCCGAAGACGGGTATCTTGGTATGTATCTTTTTCTTATGGGAAAATATCCGCTATATACAGGCGAAGCAGGATGGATATGCATGGAATGTGAGAAACTGTATGGATTATATGAAAGAAAAATAAAAACAGGATTTATACTGTGTGCATGATTTTGCGCGGAATGAATAAACTAATAATAAAGAATAAAAGAGGTACTGCTAAACAGCGGTGCCTCTTTTCGGTATAAGAATGATTACCGGAGTAAGCAGAATGATCATATTATCCAGGAGGGCAGATTTATGTGGGGATTTATAGTGGCATTGATTTCAGGGGCACTGATGAGTATTCAGGGTGTTTTTAACACGGAGGTGACAAAGCAGACCAGTCTCTGGGTATCAACCGGCTGGGTGCAGCTGTCAGCTTTTGTAGTCTGTGTTCTGGCCTGGCTTTTCACAGGACGGGAAAGTGTAGCTGCACTCTGGCAAGTGGACAATAAATATACACTCCTTGGTGGTGTGATCGGAGCGTTTATTACAATTACAGTAATCCAGAGTATGGGAGCACTTGGACCGGCAAAGGCAGCAATGCTGATCGTTATTTCGCAGCTGGCAGTTGCTTATGTAATTGAATTATTTGGATTGTTTGGGGTAGATAAAGAACCCTTTGAATGGCGCAAAATCCTAGGATTGCTGATCGCGATTTCCGGAATTGTTATATTTAAGTGGCAAAAATAAGAGTTTACTATTGTAAAATCATTAAGATTTCGTTACAATAAGGGTGGCATTATGGACAGGGGGACTCTTACTCTGAGAAATAAGAGGAGGACCCTTATGATAAAAATAAAAAACAGATGTTGTTATACTGTGACACTGATATTATGTGGAACTTTGTTTCTTACAGGACTGACAGGATGTAAGAGCACAGAGGCACAGTTTCTGATAGATGGATTGCAGGAAGCAAAGGCAGAGGTGGATGCGGAGTCATCAGAAGAGAAAACATCAGGACAGAAGTCGAAGAAAGATACAGATGACCGACAGAATGATGATGGCAGTTCTGCAGAGTCCCGGAAAAAACAGGCAGAATCAGATGGTTCAGATGCAGGTAATGGGACGGAGATAAATTCAGCCGGGGAAACACAGCCAGAGATGATCTATGTTGATGTCTGCGGAGCAGTTGCGAATCCGGGAGTTTTTCAGCTGGCAGCCGGGAGCCGGGTGTTTCAGGCGATTGAGGCGGCGGGAGGATATCTTCCCGAGGCAGCTCTAACCTGTGTAAACCGTGCAGGAGTTCTGACAGATGGACAGCAGCTTTATATTCTCACACAGGAAGAGATGGAGCGGCAGGGGCTGGATCCTGCAGAGATGGCCGGAGCATCAGATGGACAGATGAATGGAAGTGCCGGGACAGGACAGAACACAGGGATGACCGCTCAGGTTCAGCAGGATAACAGGATCAACATAAATACAGCAGATGAAGCTCAGCTTACTACGCTGACGGGGATCGGTGCAACACGTGCGCAGGCGATCATTGCCTACAGAGAAGAGAACGGGCCATTTGCTGCGATAGAGGATATTATGAATGTACAGGGTATCAAAGAAGGTACTTTTGCAAAGATAAAAGATGAGATAGTAGTAGGATAAGGAGAACCGAATGAGCAGGAAAGTTTTGGTAGTAGATGATGAGAAACTGATCGTAAAAGGAATCCGTTTTAGTCTGGAACAGGATGGTATGGAGGTAGACTGCGCTTATGATGGAGAAGAGGCAGTAGAGAAAGCAAAAGATAAAAAATATGATATTATCCTTCTGGATCTGATGCTGCCGAAGATGGACGGGCTGGAAGTATGCCAGCAGATCCGCGAATTTTCCAATGTGCCGATCGTGATGCTGACAGCTAAGGGCGAGGATATGGATAAGATCCTTGGTCTTGAATATGGTGCGGATGATTATATCACCAAACCGTTCAATATCCTGGAAGTTAAGGCACGTATCAAAGCGATCATGCGCCGTGCGGGAAGCGACCACGAGGAGAAAGAAAAGGCAAAGAGCATTCAGGTGGGCGATCTTCGTATGGACTGTGAAGGCAGACGTGTATTTATTGCAGGTAAAGAGATTAATCTGACAGCAAAGGAATTTGATGTACTGGAGCTTCTGGTATTTAATCCGAATAAGGTTTACAGTCGTGAGAACCTGCTGAACATTGTATGGGGATATGAGTATCCGGGTGATGTACGTACTGTGGATGTACATATCCGCCGTCTCCGTGAGAAGATTGAAACCAATCCAAGTGAACCGAAATATGTACACACCAAATGGGGTGTCGGATATTATTTCCAGGCTCAATAAAAAGAACGTGTGAAACAGACAGACCGCATTTTATGAAACAAAGATCATAAAATGCGGTCTGTTTTTTGTTAGGACTGATTGTGACGCACATCTTGCAGAAAGCCTTTTTCAGACACGCTCTAGAGAAAGAATGGCAGTTCAGTTTGATTTAGTTTAG
>OHYM01000567.1_pt1 | contig 9528 bp, 7 predicted proteins | sample 1580311 | NCBI WGS metagenome assembly OHYM01 (sample SAMEA3882512, study PRJEB24775) | human gut metagenome | biome: human-associated habitat; feature: intestine environment; material: feces | place: Netherlands | collected 2009/2010
CCAGATAGTCCAATGCTTCCCCGTTGACACCGCCCATTGCGTGCCAGAATGAAATCGTTGTTCCCTCCGGAATGTCTGCCTTTTTCTCTGCTGCCATGCAGGTAGTTGGAAGAATTGCGCTGAATACTGTTGCTGCTGTTAATAATACTGCGAGTTTACGCTTCATAACTTACCTCTTTCTTTTCATGTTGTTTGTTTTTGTTTTCTCTATTTCTCAGCCTTTTACGGCACCTGAGAACATACCTCGGATCAGCTGCTTCTGTCCTGCAATGAATATGGAAATGGACGGAAGGATGATCAGCACTACGCCTGCGATCATCAATGTAATAGACTGGGAGTCTACGCTGTCCAGCATACCGATACCGATCTGTACAGTACGCATCTTGTCTGATCCTGTCACAAGTAATGGCCACATGTACATATTCCATGCATTAATAAATGTGTACACTGCCATAGCTCCCATTGCTGATTTTGTCAGCGGCATCAGAATCTGCCAGATAAATCGCAGATTGGAGCAGCCGTCAATCTTCGCTGATTCATACAGCGAAATCGGAAATGTAAGATAAAACTGTCTGAACAGAAAGATTCCCATTGCAGATGTGAGATAGGGCACGATCAGTACCTGATAGGAATCCAGCCAGTTCCATCCGCTGACTGTCAGGTAATTGGAAATAATCGTTGCGTCTCCCGGAATCATCATAGTTGCCATCACCAGCATAAACAGCACATTTTTTCCTTTGAAGTCCAGGAAGGAAAAGGAAAATGCTGCCAGTGAACAGGAAATGATCTGTCCGAAAGTGATGAGACCTGCTACCAGGAAAGAGTTTACTACAAAACGAACCAGTGGAACCTTCTGCAGTGCCTGTCGGAAATTCTCCAATGTCGGATGTTTGGGCAGGATATTCATATCCAGAGTAAAAAGTTCACCGGATGGCATAAATGCAATACTTACTGCATATAAAAGAGGCAGAAGAACAATTAATGCCACGACAATATTTAAGACAATGTGTCCGGCAGTTCTGGCCGCTCTTTTATATTTCTGCTGCGCCAGCATTTTTGCTTTTACTTCCTGAAACCTCTGGCGTTCCAGATCCATCTGTTTTTCTTTTTCAGCAGTGATGCTGCCTAACTGTGACATTAATATTTCACTCCTTTTTTCTCAATTTTAAACATTACCAGAGTAAGTACCAGCACGATCAGGAAAAGTACCACTGACTGGGCTGCTGCACTTCCGAAACGATAGTTAAAGAAGGCATCTCTGTAAATGGAATACACTATCAGGTTTGTGGATTCTCCGGGACCACCCTGTGTCAGAATCTTGACCTGTCCGAATGACTGGAATGCCTGAATGATGTTTACCACTAATGTGTAGAACATCATTGGTGCCAGTCCCGGAAGTGTCAGGCGGTAGAATTTCTGGAATGAACTTGCGCCGTCTACGGAAGCTCGTGCAGTAAGAACTGCTACGCAGATCAGTGCGTATTTCGGATCACTGACCCAGTTGATATCCAGATGAAAAATCTTATTGATGATTCCTACGGATGGATGAAGCATGATCTTGAAGATCATTGCTGCTGAACTGGATGCGATTGCCATTGGCAGTGCATATGCAGTACTGAAAAAACGGATTCCCGGAAATGTTTTGTTGCAGAGGACTGCTGTTGTAAGTCCCAGGATCATACTGACTGCAACTACGATCACAACAAAGATCAGGGTAACTGCTAGACTGTTCCAGAATGAAGATGACTGTAATAATTCTTTGTAATTGCCAAGTCCTACAAATAATTTTGCCTGTCCCATCTTATTCGTTTTAAAAAGACTTAAGTATAAAGTCTTAAAAAACGGGTAGAATAAAAAGATTCCAAAGATCAGAAAGCTTGGAAACAGGTATGCGTAGGCACCTGTGTTTTTTAACTTCTTCATGTATTGAACACCTTTCCTGTTTTTATGAGTTTTATATTGAACTTTTGAACAATATCATTGCTTATGAAAACATCCCTTTTCTCAGAGTGATATTCTCCTGAGTTTCCAGATCAAATGCTGAAATGTATGCCATGTCGATCCAGAGTGTTACTTTATCGCCTTTATCAAGCAGACTGTCACCGGAAACTTTTGCACAGCAGTCCTGACCATCGTGATTGAAATGAAGAATTACTTCTGCCCCAAGCAGTTCTCTGGCTGTGACTGTGACTTCCATTTTCCACTCTCCTCTGGTATCTGCTTCTGCGGGTTTTTCCAGAAAATGTTCCGGACGGATTCCGAGTTCAATGTTTCTTCCAACATAGCCCTGACGTTTCAGGATTTTCCATAAGAAATCCGGGATTGGGATGTCTCCGTCGTTCTCTGTACGGAATGTAGGGATTCCTACCTTTTCCATTGCCAGACCTTTGATAAAGTTCATAGATGGAGAACCGATGAATCCTGCAACAAAGCGATTTACTGGGTAAGCATACAGGTTCTGCGGAGTATCTGCCTGCTGTACTGCTCCCTGATTCATCACTACGATCCTGTCTCCCAGAGTCATTGCTTCTGTCTGATCATGAGTGACGTAAATAATGGTGTTCCCAAGTGCTTTGTGAATACCTGCAAGTTCTACTCTCATCTGGGTACGAAGTTTGGCATCCAGATTGGATAATGGCTCATCCATAAGAAGTACTTTGGGTTCACGGATGATGGCGTTTCCGATAGCCACTCTCTGACGTTGTCCGCCGGAAAGATTCTTTGGCCGCTGTTTCAGCAGATTTTCCAGTCCCAGAAGTTCTGCTACATGATGAACCTTTTTATCAATCTCTTTTTTCGGTACTTTTCTTACCTGCAAAGAGAAAGCAATGTTATCGTAAATATTCATCTGTGGATAGAGAGCATAGCTCTGGAAAACCATTGCAAGGTCGCGCTCTTTTGGTTCCAGATAGTTGACCAGTTTGTCTCCGATCCATAATTCACCGTCGCTGATATCTTCCAGTCCTGCAATCATTCGAAGTGTGGTCGACTTTCCGCATCCGGACGGACCAACGAAAACTACCAGTTCTCCTTTTTCTATTTCAAGATTAAAATTCTTTACTGCCTGAAAGCCGTTTTCATAGCTTTTGCAGATGTCTCTTAATATGATTTCCGACATTTGATTTCCTTTCCTCTCCTGCTTTTACAACTTTTATAATCAATATTTTTCATCAGATATCCTGTGGTGGGCTGCTTTAACAACGCAATGGTTTCGCAGACATCTCTATGAAAAATATCCGGCAAGCTTCCCCAGTGACTGGCACCGGAAACCATTTTTCCATTCTTCTACACTGGCTTCGCCTGTAAGCACCAGACAACTGTCAATGCCTGCCCGTTTCCCGCATTCCATATCTGTATAGATTCTGTCACCGATAAGCAGGGTCTGTTTCGGAGTGCATCCTGTTTCTTCCAGACAGGCATATACCATTCCGGGTGCAGGTTTGCCGATATATTCCGGTTCTCTGCCAACAGATGCCGTAATCATCCGGCAGATGGAACCGCAGTCCGGTATCATTCCGAAATCAATAGGGCAACGCAGATCCGGATTTGTTGCAAACCAGGGAACTTTTGTCTCTGTGAGCTGTTTACAGACCTGAACCAGTTTCTCATAGGTAAGCTCTGTATCATAAGCGCAAAGTACGCAGTCTACATCATCTCCTGCCTGATCTGTGATGTTCAGACCTGCTTTTCGCAGTTCGCTGCAGTAGGTTTCGGTAGCTGCTACCAGGATTTTTTCGTTTCCGTAATATTTCTTCATGAAATCTCTGGCGTAGGTTCCTGCAGTGATAAATTCCTCTTCCGTAGTTTCAATTCCCCAGTCATGAAACTGCTCTACATAATCACTGGCTGCTTTGGACGAGTTATTTGTCAGAAACCGGAAAATTCCACCGTTTTCTTTTACTGTCTGAAGAAAGTCTGCTGCACCCGGAAGAAGTTCACTTCCCAGAGCAACAGTTCCGTCAATATCCAGAAGAAACAGTTTTTTTTCTTTTATCATTGATGCAAGATTGTTCTGCATATTATTGATATTTCTCTCCTCTTTTTTAACTATATTGCTTTTTATTGTCATTGCACTGTCCACCGACTTTTTGAATTTGACACTGGAGTGTGTTTGAAAAATGCAGATTGCGGGAATGATTTTTCAAATACGCTCTGGCATTATTATAAAAACTTTTTGACATCACCAACAATCTTATTTTGGGCAAATAAATGTTAAATGCGCATAAAAAAATCACGACTGTTCGCCGTGATTTTTTTACATTTTGATTTTATTGCTGTTGTCTTAATTATCTGTTTCGCCTTTGTTTCTGCATTATTCATACATTGGATATGAGTTTTTTTCTCATTTTACTTAGATTTTATTTGTTTAATTTACAGAGATTCCGGTCTTTCTATCTCATAGTTGGACCAGTCATCGACTGTAGTAGATGCAGATGTATCTGCGCTGTCCTGATAGGAGCCTACTGTGATTGTGTAGTCACTGTCACCCTCTACATAAGTTGTTCCGTCTGTACCTACGATGGAGACTGTTTTGCCGTCTGCATCTGTGATGGTTCCTGCGTTTGACAGGGATGTGATGATGCTGTCGCCGGTTACTGTCCATGTGGAATCTTTGTCGATCACTACGTTGCAATATCCGTCTCCACCGTTTCCTGCGTTGGATTCGTCATTGACAAACGCACCTTCCAGTGTGCTGCCGTTGGTCATATAGAAATCAAGGTCACTGATGGAATCCCAGATTACATTCCCTTTCATATCCTGGCTGTCTGCTGTGAAGTTGCAGTCAGATCCGTTGGCACCACTCTGGCCCCACCCACGCTGGTTGTTGTTTCCTGTACACTGCAGGAAGAATTCACTGTCATCGTTATATGTGATATCTACGTCCTTTAATGCAATGGTGCATTCTGTATTAGTTGTGTAGAATAAACCACCGTTCTTGGATGTGATCGTACCACCATCCATCTGGAATATACTGTTACCTACTTCAGAATCACCTGACATACTCTGATATAGAATGACTGTCCATGTGGTATCATTCTGATCATCATCACTCATATTTCCAGTCAGGTTGCTGTTGTAGAGTCTCAGAGAGTTTAATCCCTCGATGCAGACTGCTTCTGAACCATTTGCTGTCAATTCAGCATTATTGACTGCAATATCTGCTGTACAGTAAACCGCAGGAGAGCCTACCCCGTTAGATGTATAAGTACCTCCGTCCACTACCATTGTTTCACCGCCTCTGTCACTGCGGATTGCCGCGGAGGATTCGCCATTTGTCTCTACATTCAGATCCCAGGCATAGAGCTTGCCGCCACCTGCTGCGTGGATTCCGCCTGAAGTATCCTGCTGTGTGGTGATATCTGTATCTGCTACATATACAGTTCCGTCACCGTATGCAAAGAGTCCTGCACCGCCTTTGCTGTCTGTGGTTACTGTACTGCCTTTAACATATGCAGTTCCGTCTGTGGCAAGAACTGCTGCACCTACACCATAGAAGCTGGAGTTATCACCGCCCTGGCTGTCTGAGGATGTTCTTGAGATTGCGTCATTGCTGAAAGTAACCTCTGCACCATTGGAAACAAGTGCTGCATTTTCGTCTGTTCCTGTAGATTCCAGAGAGGTATCGGAGACTGTTTCATCTGAGCTGTATTCATTTGCTGCATCGTAGCTGTCCACACCGGAAGCCTGACTGCCAGGATCACCCTGTCCACCGCCCATGGACTGGACTGTGATAGTTGCTGCGTTTCCGTCATCATCTAATGTGATAGCCACTACGTCGCCCTCTTTGATATCATCTAATGTAATCTCTTCGGTCTGGCCTGCACCATCTGGTGCCTGGCCGTTACCGTCCGGGGCTTCTCCGTCTGGTTTTTCGCTGTCAGATGCATCTGTCTTTTCTGAATCATCAGTGTTTTCAGCATCTTCCGATTTTGCATCTGCATTGTCATCAGCATTATCTCCATCCGGTTTCTCTGGCGTTTCTCCGTTATCTCCGTCTGGTTTCTCCGGCGCCTCTCCACCAGGTGCTCCCTGACCACCGCCCATGGACTGTTTCGTAATCACTGTGCTGTCTGTAACTGTGATTTCCTGTTCTTCGCCTGTCAGGTCTAACATAGATGGTGCTTCTCCGTCCGGAGCTCCCTGACCATCACCGTTGCCATCTGGCTCTTCGCCTTTGTCTGTGTTATCTGCGGATGCGTCATCCGTTGATTCAGTATCTTCTGTTTCTTCATCTGTATCTGATGACTCGTCTGTGCTGGCATCGTCTGTTTTTTCACTGTCTGCATCTTTAGAACCTTTGGCATCGCCATCTGCCTTTGCATCATCTCCATCCGGTTTCTCCGGCGCTTCGCCATTTTTGCCACTCTGGGGCTGTTCACTAGGCTGACTCATTTCTTTTCTGGTTCCTACTGCAATGGTGATTTTTCCATCTTCTACAGATTTTACTTCTCCGAGAATTTCATTTTCGTTTGTTTCTTCTTTGCTGTCGTCTGCTTTCTCGTCAGATGCTTCTGCTGTATCTTCTGTGGTGTCATCTGCATCCTGAGTACTTTCTGTTTTGCTGTCCGCCGCAAACGCAGTTGCCGTAGAGCCCACAGACGTTGCTGTTATCATAACTCCCATGAGCATTGCCAGATGTTTATATTTCATAATAATACCTCTCTGTTCTTTATATTTTGAATTTTCTCTGTTTCTTTTGTTTTTGTTAATGGTATTACTATATCTAATAAATATGTTTGATCTATGGTCAGTCTGCGAAAAAAATGTGTTCTCCTATAAATGGTACATTTCAGATTTGCGGTGTTTTAATAATGGAAGCTGCTCTCTGATCTGGTCTTCCCGATCCAAATCTATTTCTTCTATTAAAATGCCCTCTTTCTCATCCAACTGTTTCATAACCTTTCCCCATGGATCTGTTACAATAGAATGTCCCCAGGAAATATATCCTGCCTGTGTATCTCTGGCAGGAGCACATCCAAGCATATATATCTGATTGTCAAGGGCTCTTGCACGAAAAGTCAGTTCCCAGTGTGCCGGACCTGTGGTCATATTAAATGCTGCCGGGACGAAAATCATCCTTGCACCGTCCAGTACCATTGTGCGGGCAAACTCCGGGAAGCGGATGTCGTAGCAGATCATGACACCCATTTTCCCAAATTCAGTATCAAATACTGTGGCATGATCTCCCGAAGTCAGAGTATCTGATTCTTTAAAGTACTGGCCATTTTTTACATTGATATCAAAGAGATGAGCTTTTCTGTGCTTACCAATCTGTTTTCCATCTCTGTCAAAAATATAAGAAGTGTTGTAAACCTTTCCCACATCATCTGCTTCCGGCATGGAACCTGCGATCAGATAAATATGATACTTTCTGGCATAATCAGACATTGCCTGCCAGGATGGACCACCTTCTTTTTCTGCATAAACTGGAAAATTTTCGGTCTGATACGGACAGCAGAACATCTCCGGAAGAATTACAAAGTCCGGATTTTCCGCCTTTATTTTTTCTATATAAGTGCCGGCAGTACGGATATTTTGTATTTTATCTTTTACTGTAGGCATCTGAATTGCTGCTACTTTCATATGCGTCCTCTCCTTTCTTTTATCTATTATAGCCGAAAAAAATCACATCGCCAATCCTACATTAAAACATCCCCCACGCATGAACATTCCTTCCATGTGTGGGGGATATTGATTTTCCGCAGGTAAGTTGCTAAATGCACCTGCATTCAGTTGATTTAATTAATTATTCTTCATAACCATTCGGGTTATTGGACTGCCATCTCCAGGAGTCTGCACACATTTCTTTAATACCGTTTTCGGCTTTCCATCCCAGTTCTCTCTCTGCTTTGGAAGCATCGGAATAGCAGGTTGCGATATCGCCTGGACGACGTGGCTTGATCACATATGGAATTTTAACACCTGTAGCAGCTTCAAAATTCTTCACAATATCAAGAACACTGTAGCCTTTTCCTGTACCAAGGTTGTAGATACTTAATCCGGAATTATCTTCGATTTTCTTAAGAGCTTTTACATGTCCTTTTGCAAGGTCAACTACGTGAATGTAATCTCTCACACCAGTTCCGTCCGGAGTATCATAATCATTTCCGAATACCCCAAGTTCTTTCAGTTTACCTACTGCAACCTGTGTGATATATGGCATCAGGTTGTTCGGGATTCCGTTTGGATTCTCTCCGATGGTTCCGCTCTTGTGAGCACCGATCGGGTTGAAGTAACGAAGAAGTACTACATTCCATTCCGGATCTGCTTTCTGGATATCTGTAAGGATCTGCTCCAGCATGGATTTGGTCCAGCCATATGGGTTGGTACACTGTCCTTTCGGGCATTCTTCTGTGATCGGGATCTGTGCCGGATCTCCATATACAGTTGCAGAGGAAGAGAAAATAATATTCTTAACACCATGTTTTCTCATTACATCTACAAGAGTCAGGGTTCCTGCAATATTATTCTCATAATATTCCCAAGGCTTTACAACGGACTCTCCAACAGCCTTCAGTCCGGCAAAATGAATACAGGAGTCAATGTCTTCTTTGTCAAAAATCTGGTCAAGGGCTTCCCTGTCCAGGATATCTGCCTTATAAAATTTAACCGGCTTGCCTGTGATCTTGGAAACTCTGTCAAGGGCCTTCTCGCTGGAATTAGACAGATTATCCAGAACTACTACGTCATAACCGGAATTCTGAAGTTCTACAACTGTATGGCTTCCAATGTATCCTGCACCGCCTGTTACTAAAATTGCCATGATATTTTCCTCCTCGTTTGCTGCAAAGTTCCCACCACTCATCACAATCAATAAACAAATAACCTTCTGCTGTTTTCTCTTTTCACAGCACTACACGGAATGTTATCTGCAAACAGCAACTGTGATGGTTTATGTCCATTCTTTGCAATCTTTATTCGTAACCTGGAAGACATGTTTTATGTTACCGTGAACGGAGTGAACAGTAACTGTTTTATGCCTGCCAGTTTTAGAATACCACTATTTATATTTTTCTACAATAGATTTCATCTCAGATAATTTCTGTTCCATATCCCACACCAGCTTGAACTGGGTTCTTGCACGATCCAGATTCTGATTTTCTCGATGAATGCGGAAGTAATGATCTCCCTCCAGATGGTCTGCCAGGAAACGCATTCCACACTCAAAGGTCATCAGGATTGCACCCATCGGAAGCATTTCCACCTCCAGATCTGTGAGGGCACCGCCGCAGCCTTCCAGAAATCCTTTTACATACACCTCAAACAGATGAAGGTCACAGGACACTTTGGAAATATCCTGCTCATCCTCTGCTGCCGTGCTTGCGCCAAAACGGATGGAATCACCAAAATCATTCAGAGAAAGTCCCGGCATTACCGTGTCCAGATCGATCACACAGATTCCCTTATGTGTAGCATTATCGATCATGATATTATTCAGCTTTGTGTCATTGTGCGTTACACGAAGAGGCAGCTTACCTGCATCCTGTAAATCCACAAGTGTATGGGCCAGCTGCTCTCTTTCCAGGA
>OHYM01000576.1_pt1 | contig 9401 bp, 7 predicted proteins | sample 1580311 | NCBI WGS metagenome assembly OHYM01 (sample SAMEA3882512, study PRJEB24775) | human gut metagenome | biome: human-associated habitat; feature: intestine environment; material: feces | place: Netherlands | collected 2009/2010
CGGGGGCAATGTGTCCCGCCTGCTGCAGCAGGCCCCCGCCGGGGCCCAGCAGCAGCACACAGCCCGGGTTCACCAGCAGGCTCTCGCCGCCCCGCACCAGCGTAAAGCTGCCGCCGGACACCAGAATGATCCGGCAGATCTCCTCCTCCTCAGCCAGCTCATACTGGCCGGTCTGGAACCGCAGCGCCTTTGCCGTTACCCGGCCGCTCCATTTTTCCCGTTCCGCTTTCATCCGCACACCCCATTCAACAGTTTCTTTTTCTCAGTGTACCATGCCCGCCACCTGCGGGCAACCCCCTACTCAAACACACTTTACATGGTCAAGTGTAAAACATGCCCGCCACCTGTGGGCAACCCATAAATCTTTCAACATCCAAGGAGGCATCCTGTTTATGAAGCTTTCCCTGATCCGTTCCATGACCCGCAGCGCCGTTTTCGAGCTGGAAAACGAGCTGTGCTACCGTCCGGCACACTCCTTTACCGTTGCCCTGAACGGCAAAACGGTGTATGAGGCCTGCAACACCAACGTGTTCTCCCTGTTCTCCCTGCTGCCCGGCACCACCTATACGGTGGAGGTGCAGGCCGAGGGCGAGACCCTGAAGCTGGATTTCACCACCGAGGCCGAGACCTTCTTTGTGGATGCTGCCCGCTATGGTCTGGTGGCTGACGGCGAGACCGACAACACCGTGCGGCTGCAGGCGGCGCTGTCCACCTGCCCCAAGGGCGGCACGGTGTACGTCCCGGCTGGCCGCTACCGCACGTCCAGCCTCTTCATGAAGAGCTGCACCACCCTCTACCTGGAAAAGGGCGCTGTGCTGCTGGGCGACAATGACCGCACCCACTACCCCATCCTGCCCGGTGTCATCCCCAGTGAGAACGAGGTGGATGAATATTACCTGACCGGCTGGGAGGGCAACCCGCTGGACAGCTTTGCCGGTCTGCTGAACATCACGCAGGTGCACGACGTGGTGGTGACCGGCGAGGGCACGCTGGACTGCGATGCCCAAAACGGCGACTGGTGGATCAACCAGAAGGTCAAGCGGATCGCATGGCGGCCCCGCGCGGTGGCCGCGGTGGACAGTGAGAACATCTGCCTGCACGGCATCACGGTGCAGAACAGCTACTCCTGGACCATCCACCCCATCTTCGTCAAGCATCTGGATCTGCTGAACTTCAACATCAACAACCCCTACAACGCCCCCAACACCGACGGCATCGACCCCGAGAGCTGCGAGTACATCCGCATCATCGGCGCGAACATCCACGTGGGCGACGACTGCATTGCCATGAAGGCCAGCAAGGTGTTCCTGGGCATGAAGCTGAAAAAGAGCTGTGCGCACACTGTGATCCGGAACTGCCTGCTGGACAAGGGCCATGGCGGCATCGTCATCGGCAGCGAGATGAGCGGCGGCGTCAAGAACGTCACCGTGACCCAGTGCCTGATGGACCATACGGACCGGGGTCTGCGTGTCAAGACCCGCCGCGGGCGCGGCAAGTACGCCATCATCGACGGGCTGGTATTCCGTGACGTCGTTATGGACGGCGTGCTGGCGCCGTTTGTCATCAACATGTTCTATTTCTGCGATCCCGATGGCCGCAGCGACTATGTGCAGACCCACGAGGCCCTGCCTGTCGACGAGATGACCCCGACACTGGGCACGCTGGAGATGGAAAACATCACGGCCACCGACGCCCAGTACGCAGGCTGCTGGTTCAGCGGCCTGCCCGAGCACCCGATCGAGGGTGTCAAGATGCACAACGTAAGCATCAGCTTTGCACCGGACGCTAAAGCCGGTCAGGCCGCCATGATGTGCGGCGCGGGTGCCTCCTGCAAGGTGGGCGTCCATGCCGAAAACGTGCATAAAATTGAGCTGCACAATGTTGCGATCACCGGCTACGAGGGTGAGCGCCTGCAGCTGACAAACGTAGATAGCTTTGAGGAGGACTGACCCATGACCCATGAAGAGATTCTGACCACGCTGGGCCATTACGTGGACTACCTGATCGCAGGCTCCACCGCCGAGGCACCGCTCTGGAACATCGAGAAGGTCCGCAGCGGCAAGCCCAACAAGTGGAATTACATCGACGGCTGCATGATCACTGCCTGCCTGAGCCTGTACAAGACCACCGGCGACGAGAAGTTTTTGGACTTCTCCAAGAAGTTTCTGGACTACTTTGTCAAGGACAACGGCGTCATTGAGACCTACGACCCCGCCGAGTACAACCTGGACAACGTCAACCAGGGCAAAAACCTGTTTACGCTGTACGACCTGACCGGCAACCAGCGCTACCGCGACGCCATTGAGACGATCCGCGGCCAGTTGGAGACCCAGCCCCGCACGAAGGAGGGCAACTTCTGGCACAAGAAGATCTATCCCAACCAGGTCTGGCTGGACGGCACTTACATGGCCCAGCCCTTCTACATGGAGTATGAGACACGCTGCAACGGGATGCACGGCTGCATTGACAGCTACAAGCAGTTCATGAACATCCGGAAGCACATGAAGGACGCCAAGACCGGCCTGTATTACCACGGCTACGACGAGAGCCGCGAGATGTACTGGGCGAACCCCGAGACCGGCTGCAGCGCCAACTTCTGGCTGCGCGCCATGGGCTGGTTCCTGGTGGCCATGGTAGACACGTTGGAGCGGATGGACAACCAGCTTTACTACGAGTACCGCGCCATCATGGCAATGCTGAAGGACGCGGTGGACGCGATGATCGCCTTCCAGGATGCCGAGAGCGGCATGTTCTGGCAGGTCATAGACAAGGCCGGGGTCGAAGGCAACTACCTTGAGACCTCCGGCAGCGCACTGTTCGCCTACGCCGTGCTCAAGGGCGTGCGTCTGGGCTACCTGCCCAAGCGCTACACGGCCTACGGTGAGAAGGCGTTCTACGGCACCTGTGACCGCCATCTGGGCGTGGGCGCGGACGGCGCTTTGCAGCTGGGCGGCATCTGTCTGGTGGCCGGTCTCGGCGGCGCGACCCGCCGCGATGGCAGTCTGGCGTACTATTTCAGCGAGCCCATCGTCGAGAACGACGCCAAGGGCGTAGGCCCGCTGCTGCTGGCCTACACGGAAATTCTGGCCGCACAAAAGCAGTAAGGAGGGCACACTATGCCAAAATTTATCGTCGGTGCCCGCCTGCACGACTACGGCAAGGGCAGCCCGGACGAGCTGTTCGGGCGCGTTGCCGCCGACGGCTTTGCCGCTGTGCAGCTGGCCTATAAAAAGTGTGTGCCGTCCGTCAGGAGCTATGCGGACGTGACCGACGCGCTGGTCGCCGAGACCGTCGCCGCCGAAAAGGCGCACAGCATTCAGGTGGCCGTGCTGGGGACCTACGTGGAACTGGCCATCAACGATGAGAGCCGTTTGAAGAATGCGGCGGACTTCAAGAGCCAGCTGGCCGTCTGCAAGGCGCTGGGTGCCGGGTGCATCGGCACCGAGACGACCAGCATGGAAAAGCAGCCTGCCGGTACGACCCGCGAGGAAGCGCAGGAGCTGCTCTGCCGCAGTCTGGCGGACATTCTGCCCGCCGCCGAGGCCCTGGGCGTGACCGTCGCCGTAGAGCCTGTGACCTACCACAGCATGAACTCCGCCGCCGCGACGCGGCATATTTTGGACACGATGCGCAGCCCGAACCTGAAGGTCATCTTTGACATGAGCAATCTGGTGGATGCCGGGAACGTCGGCGCGCAGGACCGCATCTGGAACGACGTGGGCGAGCTGCTGGGCGACCAGATCGTGGCCGTCCACTTCAAGGGGCAGGCCTTTGCGCCGGACGGCGGGCTGCTCCACACGAGCCTGGAGGACAGCCTGACCGACTACGCGGGCGCGTTCGCCATGCTGCGGCAGCTGCCGCAGGACGCTCTGCCCGTGCTGCGTGAGGAGGCTGTGCCAGCCCGCGCTGCCAGCGATATTGCATTTATGAGAGGATTTTTTGCATGACCGAAACGAAACGCAAAACATGGATCGTTGATGAGAGCGGTGCGGGCGACTACCGCACGCTGACCGAGGCCGTTGCTGCCTGTGCGGTCATGCCGGACGAGCCGGTGCGATTCTACATCAGGCACGGCATCTACGAGGAACGGCCCTTCATTGAGCTGGCGGACTATGTCATCGAGGGCGAGTACCGCAACGCGACAGTCATCACGGCGTCTGTGGGCGGGCGTGACCCGTGGCCGGGCGAGGTCAAGACCGGCACCTTCCGCAGCGCAACGCTGTTTCTGGGCGGCGGCAGAGCCGTTGTGCGCAACCTGACCGTGCAGAACAACGCCGGGGACGGCGCAAAGGCCGGTCAGGCTCTGGCTGTCTACGCCGATGCAAGCCGCGTGCTGATGGAGAATGTGAACCTCTACGGCAACCAGGACACGCTGTTCACCGCTCCCCTGCCCCTGCAGGAGCGCGAGCAGAACGGCTTCCGCGGCCCGCGGGAGAACACGCCCCGGCTGGACACCGTGCAGTACTACAAAAACTGCACGATCCGCGGCAACATCGACTTTATCTTTGGCGGTGCAAACGCTGTGTTCGACACCTGCCGCCTTGAGCCGTGGCACCACATCAGCGGCACCTGCTATATCACGGCTCCCAGCACGCCCGCAGGCAAGCCCGGCTACCTGTTTGTGAACTGCACCGTGCAGGGCAGCTGTGCGCCCGGCAGCGTCTATCTGGGCCGCCCCTGGCGCGCGGACGCGGCCTGCTACTGGCTGGACTGCGCGTTGAGCGACGAGGTCTGCGCCGACGGCTGGGACAACTGGCGTGACCCCGAGAACGAAAAGACCGCCCGCTTTGGTGAGCACGGCTCCACCGGCCCCGGCAGCGCCGCCAAGCGCGCCTTTGGCAGCGTGGATGATGATAACGAAGCGAACGCCCAGCGGGAGATGTACGCGCGGGTAAAAGCGGAATTTGGCGTGGAATAAGGCATAGAAAAGGCGGCAGACCGTTTGTGGTCTGCCGCTTTTGCTTTCCTAAGCCTTCCACTTTTACTGTGCGCTCGTCTCGCCGCCCTCGACCACGAGGCTGTCCTCGTAGTCAGTGCCGTAGGTGTCAACGAGAGTGGCCTCATAGTCGGCGTGGAAGAAATTCTCCTTGCCCAGAGCCTTGATCTCGTCGTTGATGGCATTCAGCAGCGTCTCATTGCCCTTGCTGACGGCGGGGGCAATCGTGTCCTGGCTGCCCAGAGAAGGGATGCCGACAGTGTAGCCGGGGTTCTGGCTGGCAAACGCGATGACCTCGGTGTTGTCGTTGGCCCAGGCCACGCCGCCGTTCTCCATCGCGCTCTTGGCCGTGGCGTAGGAGTCATACTTCTGCAGCGGGATGTCAGGGTAGTTCTGGGTCAGGTAGGTCTCTGCGGTAGTGCCGGAGATGACGATCATCTGGTCATCGGCGTTCCAGCTGTCCAGCGACGTGATGACGTTGGAGTCCGGGGAAACGACGCCCAGTGCAACGTTCATGTAGGGCAGCGCAAAATCGACCTCCTCGGCGCGTTCCGGCGTGACCGTGAAGTTGGCCAGAATGACATCGACCTTGCCGGTCTGCAGGTACTCGATGCGGTTGGCGGCCTCGGTGGAGACGTAGTTCACCTTGACGCCCAGATCCTCGGCCAGGCGGTTGGCAAAGTAGATGTCATAGCCCTGATACTCGCCGTTTTCGTCGACGTAGCCGAACGGGTTCTTGTCAGAGAAAACGCCGATGTTGATCGTGCCATCCGCCTTGATTTCGTCCAGCGTGCGGTAAACAACACCGTCGGCGGATGCCGAGGTCGAGGCAGTGCCCGTGGAGGCGCTGCTGCCGCAGGCGGCCAGAGACAGGCCCAGGGTTGCGGCCAGGGCCGCGGCGGTCAATTTGGTTGCTTTTTTCATGGTGATATCCTCCTTTTTATTCTTTCGTTTTCCTCTATGTATTTCTTTCCACAAAAGGGAATCTATGTTGTAGGGGCGGGCATTGCCCGCCCGCTGCCCGATTGCCTGCATTAAGAGGCCAACCGGGCAATGCTTGGCTGCGTAAAGCTGCACGGGCGAGCAGTGCTCGCCCCTACTATCTTTGCGCCATTTACGGGGGATCACTTCACACTGTCAAAGGTAAAGGTGCGCAGGAACTTCTGCGCGCGCTCTGTCTTGGGGTGGTCGAAGAACGCCTCCGGCGTGCTTTCCTCGACGATTTTGCCGCCGTCCAGGAAGATGACACGATCCGCAATCGCGCGGGCAAACTGCATCTCGTGGGTGACAATGATCATCGTGCGGCCCTGCTTCGCCAAATCGAGCATAACGTCCAGCACCTCGCGGACCATTTCGGGGTCAAGGGCTGCAGTCACTTCATCGAACAACAAAATTTCAGGGTGCATCGCCAATGCGCGGACGATGGCAACGCGCTGCTTCTGGCCGCCGGACAGCTCCCGCGGGTAGCTCCTGGCCTTGTTCAGCAGGTTCACGCGGTCCAGCAGGGCCTCGGCTTCTTTCTGTACCTCGTCTTTGGGACGCTTGGCCACCTTGAGCGGAGCCAGCATAACGTTGTCCAGCACGGTCAGATGCGGGAACAGCTCATAGCTCTGGAATACCATGCCGATGCGCTGGCGCAGACTCGTCAGCCCCTTGCCGCCGTAGGCGACAGTCTCATTGCCCAGGCGGACGCGCCCGCTCTGGGTGGGCTCCAGCGCGTTGATGCAGCGCAGCAGTGTGCTCTTGCCGCAGCCGCTGGGGCCTACCACTACGACGACCTCGCCGGGACGGACGGAAAAGCTGACGTCATCCAGCACGGTATTTTCCCCATAGCCCTTGACCAGATGCTCTACGGTCAAAATCGGTTCTGCCATGGTTCCTTACCTCCATTTTTTCTCTAAGTACGATGCCAGCAGGCTGATGGGCCAGCAGGCGAGGAAATACAGCAGGAACACGACCAGATAGATGCCGAATGCAGCGTTCGGGCTGGCCATGCGGTTGGCCTCAATGATCTGCTGCGCGACCTTCAGCACCTCGACGACGCCGATCATCAGCACAAGGCTGGTGGTCTTGATCATGCGGGTGATCAGGTTGATGCTCAACGGGATCAGGCGGCGCACCGTCTGCGGAATGATGATGTACCAATAGGTCTGCGCCTTCGTCAGGCCCAGCGCCTCGCTGCTCTCATACTGGTGCTTCGGGATGGAGATCAGCGCGCCTCTCACAAGGTCACTCATCTCTGCCGTGCCCCACAGCACAAACACGATGACGGATGCCGTCTCGCCCGAGAGGTCCCAGCCCCACGCGCGGGTCGTGCCGAAAAACACAAGGAACAGCAGCACCATCTGCGGCATAATGCGGATGATTTCGAGATAAACCCGCAGGATGGCTTTTACAACGGGATTTTTGCCGCTCATCAGCACGCCCAGCAGGATGCCCAGCGGGATGCTGATGGCGACGGAAAGCAGACTGATGCGCAGGGCCACCCACAGGCCGCCCAGCAGGCGGACCATGTTTTTGCCCTTGAGCAGTACATTAAGCCCCAAATCCGGCATAGCGCAGCCTCCTTTCCAGCAGAGACCCCAGCAGCGAAACCGGGAGCAGGATCAGCAGGTAAAAGACCACAAGAAGGAACAGGCTCTCGGTGGTTTTGTAGTACAGGCCGATGAGGTCCTTCGCCGTGAACATCAGGTCCATCAGGCTGATAGCGCTGAACACGCTGGTTTCCTTTAAAAGGAAAATGACATTGGCGACGAACGCCGGAACGCTGGTGGACATGGCCTGCGGCAGAATGATGTAGCGCATGGTCTGCCAGCGGTTCATGCCAAGGCTGTAGGCACTCTCGGTCTGGATGGGCTCAATGGCTTCCAGACCGCTGCGGAAGGCCTCGGCCATGTAGCTGCCGCCCAGAAACGCCAGACCTGCAATGCCGCAGACCGCAGCGTCAGTCCTAATGCCGATCTTCGGCAAACCATAATAGAGGAAAAACAACTGGACCAGGAGCGGCGTGTTGCGGCTGAGCTGGATGTAAAAGCCGACGACGCGGCGCAGCACAGGCACCTTATAATACTGGACCAGTGCGCAGACCAGCCCGATGACAATAGCCAGCGCGATACCTGCCAGCCCCAGACGCAGGGTCAGCCACGCCGCTTTTTCAAACAGCGGCAGGTACTGTGCGACCACATTCCAATCCACAAAGGTCTCCCCTTCCCTATCGGGTCACGAACAAAATTAGGTACAAAAAAATCCGGGCCTTCTCTGCGAAGGTTCCCGGACAAAGGTCAGGTTCAACACATGGGGGGTCTGGTAGGCCCCACAGACCATGCCCGGTGACAGCGCATACGACAACAACACATAGCGGACATAGCGGCATTTCCCTTTCCTGTTTTTGGTTTACATTGTTCAAACCCGATGCCAGTATAATATACCTATTTACCTAGAATGTCAATAGGTTATAGGCTTTTTATTTGACTTTTTCTGCAAAATAATTGCGCCGCGTTTGTGTAGAGTGCACAAACGCGGCGCAATGTGTTTTATGATGTAGGGACGCACAAAAAAAGGGCGCTGCCCTTGCGGACAGCGCCCTTTGTATTGCTTTTCAGAGCAAGAAATTACTTCTCGATCTTGGAAACAACGCCGGAACCAACGGTGTGGCCGCCCTCGCGGATAGCGAAACGCAGGCCCTCTTCCATGGCAACGGGGGTGATCAGCTCAACATGCATATCGACGTTGTCGCCGGGCATGCACATCTCGGTGCCCTCGGGCAGGGTGATGATACCGGTAACGTCGGTGGTGCGGAAGTAGAACTGAGGACGATAGTTGTTGAAGAACGGGGTATGACGGCCGCCCTCTTCCTTCTTCAGGACGTAAACGTGGCCGTCGAAGGTGGTGTGGGGATGAACAGAACCGGGCTGGCACAGGCACTGGCCACGCTCGATCTGGTCACGGTCAACGCCACGCAGCAGGGCGCCGATGTTATCGCCAGCCTGAGCGAACTCCAGGCTCTTGCGGAACATCTCGAGGCCGGTGATGGTGGTGGTCATCTTCTCTTCCTTGAGACCGACGATCTCCATCTGGTCGCCGACGTGGGCAGTACCACGCTCGACACGACCGGTGGCGACGGTGCCACGGCCAGAAATGGTCATGACGTCCTCAACGGGCATCAGGAAGGGCTTGTCAGCAGCACGATCAGGAGTGGGGATGTAGCTGTCAACAGCGTCCATCAGCTCCCAAATGCACTTGTACTCGGGGGCGTTGGGATCGGTGCTGGTGGACTCCAGAGCCTTCAGAGCAGAACCACGGATGATGGGGGTGTTGTCGCCATCGAAGTCGTACTCGTTCAGCAGCTCACGGATCTCCATCTCGACCAGATCCAGCAGCTCCTCGTCGTCGACCATGTCGCACTTGTTCATGAAGACAACGATCTTGGGCACGCCGACCTGACGGGCGAGCAGGATGTGCTCAC
>OHYM01000577.1_pt1 | contig 9393 bp, 9 predicted proteins | sample 1580311 | NCBI WGS metagenome assembly OHYM01 (sample SAMEA3882512, study PRJEB24775) | human gut metagenome | biome: human-associated habitat; feature: intestine environment; material: feces | place: Netherlands | collected 2009/2010
TATTAAAATTGCATATATAAAAATGTGCATAATTATGTATAATTATTTAAAAGCAAGGAGAGTGCAACATGAAAAAATGCGCTGTTATAAATGATATTTCGGGCTTCGGCAACTGCTCCCTTACGGCTGCCGTTCCGATTATCACTTCAATGGGTATAAGGGTAAATCCCATTGTTACCGGTGTTTTCACAAATCAAACAGGCTATGATGATTTTGCAAGCGCCGATTTAACCGATCTTATTCCTCAATTTACAGTGCAGTGGAAAAAGCTCGGCGCGCGTTTTGACGGCATTTTAACCGGCTTCCTTATGCACGAAAAGCAATATGAATATGTGATTGATTTCATAAATGAATTCAAAACCCCGCAAACGCTGTTGCTCGTTGACCCCGTTATGGCGGATGACGGCGCCGTTTATGAAACTTACACCCCGCAAATGGTGGAGGGCGTTAAAAAACTTTGCACCGTGGCGGATGTTATCACCCCAAATGTTACGGAGCTTGCGGTGCTCACCGGCGAAAAGGAAATTGAGCCGGCGGCAAAAATGCTGCTGTCGGGCGGCATCAAAGCCGTTATCGTAACGGGCGCAGTAGAGGGCGGCAGAGTTTGCAATTATGTTTTCACAAATGAAAAAAGTGAAAAAATCACATCCGAATTCATAGAAAAATCCGCCCAGGGCGGCAGCTTTTCCGGCACCGGTGATATTTTTGCATCTTTTGTGCTCGGCAGATTGCTTTGCGGCACTGATGTTTTTGCGGCTGTTTCGCAGGCTGCCGATTTTATCGGCAATGCCATCAAAACAAGCGATATAAAAAACAGAAACGACGGTATTGACTTTGAGCCGTATTTGAATACAATATAAGGAGAACTTAATTATGAAAAAACAAAGCGTTAAAAAAATTACTTTCACTGCGCTTTTTGCCGCTCTTATCGCGGTTATGACCGCATTTATAAAAATGCCCACGGGTATTAACGAGGGCTATTTGCATTTCGGCGATTCAATGATTTATCTTGCAGGCTGCCTGCTCGGCCCCTGGGCTGCGCTTGCTGCGGCAATCGGCGGCGCGCTTGCGGATATTCTTGCCGGCGCAGCCGTTTGGGCACCCGCCACGGCAATCATAAAGGCACTCAACGCGGTGCCCTTCATCGTTGCAAGCCACTTTTATTTTAAAAATAAGGGCAAGCAAAAAATCGTCAATTGGTACACCGTGCCGATGGTAATCGTTTCGGGCCTTATCACGATTTTCGGCTATCTGCTTGCAGAGGGTCTTATGTATTCTTTCCCCTCGGCATGGACTTCGGTGCCCTTCAGCATCATTCAGGCAGTGGGCAGCGCAATTGTTTTCATAATTTTGGGCTGCGCTTTGGATGCGGTTAAAATCCAAAAACTTATGAAATAAACGGAGATGTTTAATTATGGCTGATATTATTTACACTTTTGAAGGCAGCCCCTATTTTAATATTACGAATAAATGCCCTTGCAGCTGCGTTTTCTGCGTTAGGGATAAAAAGGATGTTGTGGGCGAAGCAAAAAAGATGTGGCATGATAAGCAGCCCGAATTTGCGGATGTTAAGGCGGCAATAGATGCTTTTGATTGGCAGGATTATAACGAAGCTGTTTTCTGCGGCTACGGCGAGCCCACAAATGCGCTTGATTTGCTGCTTGAAGCCGCCGAATATATGAAAAAAACACACCCCGCGGTTAAGCTCAGGCTCAACACAAACGGGCTTTCCGATTTGATAAACGGCAAGTCCACGGCGGCCCTCATTTGCAAAAACATAGATTCCGTTTCCGTTTCTCTTAATGAGATGACCTCGGAAAAATACGATAAAATCACGCGTAATATTTTCCCCGGCAGGGCGTTTGACGCATTGCTTAAATTCACGGGCGATTGCGTTAAGTGCGGCGCCGATGTGCGCATGACGGTGGTGGATATCATTTCCGCCGAGGATATTGAAAAAGCACGCAAAATCTGCGAATCAACAGGCGCAAAATTCCGCGTGCGTGAATTTGTTAAGAATTGATTGATGGCGTTATTTGCCGGCCGATCGGGTGTTATGCCCGGTCGGTTTTTCTTTGTAAAAATTTAATGCGCGCAATAAAAAAGCTCCTCTCGATGCATTGTGCATAAAGCGGAGCTTTGCTTTTTATATAAAATTATTTGTTTGGCGCGCTTATTAAAAAATGCGCGTTAGGCTTTTTGCATATCTTTTTCCGCTTTTGCCGTTTTGCTTTTAACAAGCATAAAGGCGGCAATCAGCACTGCGTAAATCGCAAACCAGCAGTAATAGGATTTGCTGATATGATAGCCGTAAGATGCCAAAATGATAACGGAGCAAACCTTTCTTGCAAAATTAACGGCAAATGAAATGATTGCAAAATCGCAGATAAGCGAGGCGTTTTTGCCGCCGTAAATGTTGCAGATTATCATAAGCACAAATGCCGCGGCAATAAAAAATCCGGCGCCCAGCGCATAGGGCACCATCATGCTGCCCGTTTTGATATAGGCATATTTGGAAAGTGTTTCCGCAACAGACGCCGCAAAAGGAATAACAAGGAAAAGAGATGCAATAGGAAGCGCACGAAGCCTGTCTTCATTATCGCTTTGGGATTTGTAAAGTTTGTATACGGCATATAAAAAGAGCACAAGCGCTGCCTTGCGCACAAGGTAATAACAATGTCCGGCGGCATTATTTTAAAGGCGAAAACGCCCGCCAAAATTCCCAAATAGGTGTTTTTGCTTTTGCTCAGCAGCAGAAAAACCGCCGCGGTTGCAAGCGTGAAAACAAATGCCTGAATAATTGCCGCGGTGTTGCCCCATTCCGTCAGTCGCTTAAATGCCTTTTCGGCGGCATAGCATATAAAAACTATCGCCATTGCCGCAAGCGGCATGGCCTCGGCTTTTGTGATTTTTGGCTTTTTCATAGGCGTTACCTCGCTCTTTTGCCGATTATCCGAACACGGCTTAATCGGCGCTTGAATTTATACTTAATTATATTATAAAAAACGGCGTGCTTTAAGTCAATTCCAAAACTGCACAAAATATCCCACTTTCGTGTGTGTAAGTTTCACAAAGCAGGCTTCGGCATAAAAATGAACCGTGTGCTTTCTGCCTTTTGCCTCGGCATAATAAAAAGAGAAACAAGGAGCTTATTGCTGCACCGTTGCTTCTCTTTTGCATTGCGTTTATTCGATTTTGTTTTCGCTTATTTTGCTATGCAGGCATGAAGCGCGGCGATGATTGCGGCCTTGTCCATCTTTCTGCCGATGAAAACGATTTTGTTGATCCTGTCGCCGTAAACCGGGTCCCAGGCCTCGGCAATATCGGGATTCATCTGCAAAATCTGCTTTCTTTCCCTTTCGGGGAAGCAGGCAATCCATTTTCCGTCGTCCGTGGCAGTTTTCTGCCTGCCGCTTTGCTCAAAAATATATGCCGTTTCGGGATCTTCCTTAATCCAGAAAAGCCCCTTTGCCCTGATAACCTCTTTAGGCCATTTCGCAAAAACAAATTCCTCGAATTTGCTTTTCTCAAAGGGCTTCACATTTTGGTAAACGAAGGTGCCGATGCCGTATTCCTCCGCCTCGCCCTCATCGTGGTGATGATGGTGGTGATGGTGACCGTGCTCATGTTCATGTTCGTGCTCGTGATGCTCATTGTCATCGTGATCGTCGCCATCCTCGGAATTTTCGCCTTCATCATGCATTGCCTGAATCCAGCCTGCGCTTTCAAGGATTTTTTCATAATCAAATCTGCCCGTGTTCAAAATTTCGTCCACGTCCACATTGCCGAAGGTGGTTTCAATAATCTTTGCCTGCGGCTGAAGCGCTTTTATAACGGCAAGCACATTTTCTTTAACCTCGGGTGAAACCTCGTCCACCTTATTAAGAATAATAGTGGTGCAATATTCGATTTGCTGCACAAGCAGATTTTCGATATCCTCTTCATCCATATCTTTTTTAAGCAGCGAATCGCCTGCGCCGAATTCATCGGCCATTCTTTTGGCGTCCACAACGGTGGTGATATTGTCAAGATAAGCCACTGCCGGCAGCTCAACCTGCGGGTCGGTGCCGTCAAGCATGCAAATGGAGCCTGCAATCGGGCCGGGCTCGCAAATGCCTGAGGCTTCGATTAAAATATAGTCGAATTTTCCGCTCGAAGCAAGGCTTATGATTTGCTTCATCAAATCCACTTTAAGCGTGCAGCAAATACAACCGTTTGAAAGCGGCACAAGGTTTTCGTCCTTTTGCGTAACTGCGCCGCCCTTTTGAATCAAGGAAGCGTCAATATTAACCTCGCCGATATCGTTTACGATAACGGCAACTCTGTAGCCCTTTTGGTTTGAAAGCACATGGTTAAGCAGTGTTGTTTTTCCGGCGCCGAGGTAGCCCGTAAGCAGGGAAACCGGCACAAGTCCTTTTTTATTCATTGTTTTTCACTCCTGTTTTGTTTTTCCGTATATATAATAACACCCGTGTCAAGCGCCCGTTTTTTGCCTATCGGGTTCGGCACTTTTCGGCTTAATCCGCGGTGGTGTTTTTATCAAAGGCGTTGCTGTTCATCGCAAAGCGAAGCACATTTGCCGCGCTGCGTTGCAGCTCTCCCAGTGTTATTCCGCCCTCTTTGCCGAGTGATTCAAGCAAAGTGCCGTCCGGCTTTCTGCGCCCGGCGCGCGAACCGCCCGGCATAAGCACATCCACTTGCGCGCGCACACGATATGCTTGATTGCGAATTGTGCCGAAATCGGGCGATTTGCCTTTTTTCGTCCACCAATCCGTCATCACATTGCCTGCGTAGCCCCATTCGCCGCGCAAAACCGATGTGCAAAGGTCATAATTGAAATAGCTGTAAACACCGTTGATTTTGTTGTAAGAGGTCATTATGTTTTGCGGCTTTGCTTCTTTTATGCAAATTTCAAAGCCCTTTAAGTAAATTTGCCTCAGTGCGCGCTCGGAAACTCTTGAATCATTCACCGTGCGGGCAAATTCCTGGTTGTTGCAGGCGAAATGCTTTATGCAGGCGGAAACGCCGCGCGATTGAATGCCTCGCACTGCCGCTGCTGCGATTTTACCGCTCAAAAGCGGGTCTTCCGAGTAATATTCAAAATTTCTGCCGCAAAGCGGATTTCTGTGAATGTTCATTCCCGGCGCAAGCAGCACGTCGCTGCCGCGGTCTTTCATTTCTGCGCCTATTGCCGAATATACCTCCTGCACAAGCTCTGTGTCGAAGCTGCAAGCCAAAAGCGTGCCTGTCGGAATAAGCGAGCAGGTTTCGCTCAGGCGGATTCCGGAGGGGCCGTCCGTTGTAATAACAGGCGGAATTCCTTTTTTGCGCAGAGAGGGGAGCACTCCCGCAAATGCACCGGCGTTTCCCGCCGCGCCGAGCTTGCTGTTCATTGTGTAGTCGCCTCTTGTAAGTGCCTCAAGCTCTTTGTTGCTGAGCAGCGAAACAAAATGCTCCATCGGTATTTTGCCGCTTTTAACATCGCTCAGCTTTTCTCCTGCGTAGTATTGCGGCTCCGTCTCTTTCGGAAGCTCGCTTAAAATCCGCTCGCGCAAATTGCGCCTTGCCTCGGGGCAGGCTCTTTTTATCGGCAGCTTGCCCTTGATTCCGTCTGCCGGTGTAACAACTTGAATGCTCTGCTGCGGAGCAAGGCATTCGCGCAATTGCTCAAAAACGGTTGTTTTTTCGTGGCCGTATCTGAAAATTTCTTTTGCGCTGCGCACATCGCCGCCAAGATAAAAATAATATTCGCCGTTCTCAATCACATATGCGGATTTGCTGCCGCAGGCACCGCTTGCATCATATGATGCAAGGCTGTATAAATCAACCGTAAGGCAGATTTCCTGCTCTTCGCCCGGTTGCAGTAATGCTGTTTTGCCGAATGCCGCAAGTTCCCTTGCAGGATTGCCGAGCACTGCGCATGGCTTTTGCAGATAGATCTGCACTGCCTCTTTGCCTGGCATGGTGCCTGTGTTTTTTATGGAAACAGTAAATTCAAAGCCGGTGGCAGTTGCTTCTGCTTTTTTCAGGTTTGTTTCAAATTTTGTGTAGCTCAGGCCGTAGCCGAACGGATAAAGCACGCCCGCTTTGTTGAAGGTTTCAAACCAGCGGTAGCCCACATAAATATCTTCCTCGTAATTGTTGAATTTTTTGTTGCCGAAGTTTGCCGCGCTCGGGCAATCCTCGTATTTTTTCATCGCCGTGTCGCTCAGCTTGCCGCAGGGGTTTGCGTTGCCGCAAAGTAAATCCGCGGCGGCGTTTCCGCTTTCCATTCCGCCCTGCCAAAGCAACAGCACGGCACCGATTTTGTTGCCGTATTCCTCTATCCACGAAAGGTCTGCCATGCAGCCGATGTTTAAAACCACTGCCACTTTATCAAAGCAATCCGTCACATTGTCCAAAAGGCGGCGTTCGTCGTCCGTTAAAAACCAGCTGCCCTTTTCAAGCACGCAATCTCTGTCTTCTCCCGATGATCTTCCTATCGCCACAACTGCGCAGTCCGATGCGTTTGATGCACGGAAAACATCTCTTATATCTATTGGCATTTCCGGATAAAATCTTGGCCACATTCCCCAAACCGCATCTTCAATAGGATGCTCAACACACCAGTTTTCATATTCCGTTGCAAGGCTTTCATTCAGGCTCAGTTTGTCGCAATTTCTGATTCCGTCCTGCAAATTAACCGAATACGGCCTGTTTACATCGCCTCCGGAGCCGTAGCCGGTGTAAAACCAGTTGTATTGAACTCTGCCGAAAAGCGAAACACAGCTGCCTGCTTTAAAGGGCAAAGTGCCGTCATTTTTAAGCAGCACGGCACCCTCGGCGGCGGCTTTTCTGAGCAGCTCCGGCACTCCGTGCGCGGTTAATGCCGTGCCTTTGAATTGCTCCGTCTTTTTTTGTGAAACGGAAAAAAGCCCCGTCAGCGGGCCCGCGATTTTGTTTGCGATTTTTTCAAGCCTTTCGTTCATAAATCCCCCTTAATGCTTTGCGCATATTGCTTTTGCTTTTTCAAATTTATTTTTGCTTTGGTGCCGTTTTCTTTCTGTGCGCTTTCACAAGCAGGTAAACCGCCGTGCGAAGCCGCAACTTAACGCAAATGCGAATCCCCGCGCACAGTATTCCGCGCGGCCTTTCACCGCCGAAGCTTATAAGCTTAAATTCCCTGCAAATGCCTTCTGTTCGCCTTTTGATTTCGCGCGGCGAAACGGAAGCGTCCTTAAATTCCTCGCTCACGCAGGTGATAAAGCTTGCCGTGTAAAGCCGGCTCGTGGTTTGCAAAAGCTCCCGCTTATGCGCGGCGCTTAAGCTGCTTTTTTCTATTGAATCAGCCGCAATGCCGAATGCCTTGGGAAAAAGCTTCGCAAGCCCCGTTTTGCGGCTGTGTATAACGGAATTTTTGTTTGTGCGGTTGTAAAAATAAAGCGGTGCGTTTTTTGCCGCAATGCTTTTGCAGCAAAGTGCATATTGCAGGCAAAAATTCATATCCTCGCAAATCGGCAGCTCCTCGTGAAAGCAAATGCCGTTTTGCTCAATAATGCTGCGCTTAAATCTTTTTGTGTAAAGCTCATAAAGTCGTCGGCTTTGGTAAAGCGCCGCAAGCTTTTCAAAATCATCGCCGCATCTCAAAATTTTATGCGGAATTTCGCGGAAATCCATTGAATGCTCGTAAACCGCGGTGTAGCCGAAAACCACTAAATCCTCGTTTTTGAATTTTTCGATTTCATTGAAATAATCGGGGGCAACATAATCGTCCGCATCGCAAAAAAGAATAAATTCTCCGCATGCAGGCTCAAGCCCCGCGTTTCGCGCGGACGCCGCACCGCCGTGGCTTTTGTTTATAAATTTAACGCAATCGTTCTCTTCGCTCAGCCTTTGGCAGATTTTTGCGCTTGAATCCGCAGAGCCGTCGTTCACCAAAATGATTTCCGCATTGCCTGCGGGTGCGCTTTGCAAAAGCGAGCAAACGCATTTTTCTATGTATTTTTCGGCGTTGTAAACCGGAATGATAACCGAATATTTAATATGCGTTTCCTCCCTTTGTCGAAATGTTAATCGGCGAAATTTTGCCGCCTCGTAAATCGGCTTGCCGTTTGAGTGCTTGCGGTGTGTTTTTAATTTATTAAATTGTTTAAAACACGATTTGGCTTATGTATAATTTATTTGCATTATATATGTGCGGCAAAATTCTGTCAACCGCATGTGATTTTTCACGTTCGCTTTTGGGCGAGCCGATTAAAAGATATTGTGTTCTGCTTGCATTTCTCAATTTTTAATGCTGTTGTATCTCTTTCTAAATGCGCTCGGCGATGCATTTTTGTGCCGCTTGAAAAGGCGGTTGAAATAGCTTAAATCGTTGAATCCGCAGGAAAGCGCAATTTCCGTTACGGAAAGATTAGTATAGCAAAGCTTTTCGGCGGCGCATTCGATGCGATAATAGTTTAAATAATCGATCGGCGTTTTGCCCGTAACCTGCCTGAATGCGCGGCAAAGATATTGGGGATTCAGGCGCGCCGTTTCCGCAAGCTCGCTCAGCGTAAGCGGCTGCGAATAATCGTTTTTGATTTTTGAAAGCACGCGCTTTATCTGCTCGTTTTTTGCAGGCTGAATCGGCTCGGCGTTGGCAGTGCGCTTTTTCATAATCAACCCCGCCAGCTGCCATAAAAGCCCCGTGGTGGTGAAGGTGTAACCATAGCTTTCCTTTTCCATGCATTCAAAAATATTATCAATAATTTCGCCCTCTTTGTTTTCGCGCGTGTAGCACATTTCGCGAATAAGCCCGGCTTCAAGCGCATTTGCATAAGCCTCGCGGCATTGCACGGATTGGCTCAGGAAATCCTCCATCTGAAAAACCACGCATTCATAAATGCAATCGTGCGGCGAGCCGCCGTGAATGAAGCCGCCCGGCACAAAAATGCTTTCGCCCGCGTGCAGAGTGTGGGCATTTCCGTTAACGCTTAAATCAAAATGCCCTTTTAAAACCAATATAAGCTCGCATTCCAAATGCCAGTGCAGCGGCATTTCGTATTGTGGGTGTGTGTAATCAACATAATAAAGCTGAATGGGAAATCCGAAGGTGCCGCGCACGGATTTTTCCTGATAATCAATATATCTCATGCTTCATCCGCCTTTTGAAATGTAAATTTTAATTAAAGGTGAATATCGTACCACTTTATCACATTATACACCTTGAAATGGTGAAAAATCAACAGTATAATACAAATTGAAAGAGGAGAATATTTTCAGAAAGGAAGTTATGCCGATGGATATTGAAACCGTAAAGGAGCAAATCTGCGATGTGTGCCATAAAATGTGGCAGCTCGGCTGGGTTGCGGCTAATGACGGCAATGTAAGCGTTAAACTTGATGACGGCACTATTCTTGCAACGCCGACGGG
>OHYM01000585.1_pt1 | contig 9311 bp, 8 predicted proteins | sample 1580311 | NCBI WGS metagenome assembly OHYM01 (sample SAMEA3882512, study PRJEB24775) | human gut metagenome | biome: human-associated habitat; feature: intestine environment; material: feces | place: Netherlands | collected 2009/2010
TCCGCGCCGTCAATGGCGTGCTGATTGGCAAGCCGATGGACCGCAAATGCGAGGACGTGTACAAGCAGCTTTTGGTCGAGGTCATCGACGACCCGGCGCTGCCTGTCGTCTGCAATCTCAACATCGGGCATGCCGCGCCACGGTGTATTCTACCCTTTGGCGTCCGGGCCTGTGTAGACGTCGCTGCGCAGAAGATTACTTTTGCTTAAAGCATTGCATCACTTTTGGGCCGCACCCGGCGGGGCGTCGAGGACGCCGCCCCCTACGAATATGCGGTAACACAAATAAAAAGCCGACTCCCGGCAACTGGCGGGTCGATGCAGGCATCGACCCCTACAGCTTGTCGGGAGTCGGCAGTTCTTTTATTTTACGGCAGGGCTTACGCCATCAGTTCCTTGACGGTGGCGGCCAGCTTCTCGTCCTTACAGGCGGGGAAGAAGTTCTCGGCGAAGTGCTCGCCGGCGAAGGCACCCTTGACGAGGTCGCGGTCCAGATCCTTCAGGATGTCGGACAGGTCGCGGAAGGCAATGGCGCGCACGCCGTCCAGGATCTTCTTGTTGCGCTGCTCGGGGACAACGCGCTCCTTGGGGTAGCCCTGGCCGTGGCCGAAGCCGAACAGCTTCTCAAAGATGTACTCGAGGTTCAGCTCGCCGCCCCAGCCGAAGCCCTTGGCAAAGGGCAGGGCCACCGCGTTGCCGTCGTTGACGTGGGCAAAGGTGTAAGCGTCAACGGGGTCCTCGACGTGGCCGCAGATGACGCCGGGGAAGCTGTTCAGGGCCAGCATAGCGCCCTCACCGGTGCCGCAGCCGGTGATAACGTAGTCCGCAGCGCCGGAGTTCAGCAGCACAGCGGCCAGAATGCCGTTCTGAACATAGGTCAGCTGGGCGGCATCGTCGGCGGCATACATGCCGTAGTTGACGACCTCATGGCCCATCGGCTCGACGACCTTGCGCAGGGTGGCCTCGATCAGGGCGTTCTTGGCGGCCTGGCTGTTCTCATTAATCAGAGCGATTTTCATAATAGTTTTTCTCCTTTTATCGTCAAATTCACATTACAAGCTGACGGAAATACGTGATGTTGATACTCTTGTCGAGCTTGGCCATCTTGGCAATGCAGCCGTCCAGCGTATGGGCCACATCGTCCAGGCTGTGCCAGTTGGCGGCCTGCGGCTTGACCTCCTCCTCGAGCCAGGGGGCTACGTCGGTGTGGGAGCAGGCACCCTCGATGAGGTAGGCACCCTTGCGGGCGGCCTGGGTCTGCGGCTCGTAGCCGTCAACGCTGCCCATCATCGTCATGGTGAACACGCCCTTGCGGTTGCGCCCGCCCACGATGAGCCGCACGCCCACCGGCTGCACCGAGACCGTGGCGGCCTTCTCGCGCAGGATCTTGACGACCTTCTCCAGCGTCAGGTACTGGGTCTGGTACTCGTCCACCGCGTTGATGATCTGCACGGCGGCCAGCGTGTCGCCCGCAAAACCGACCACGACGTTGCGGTTGATCTTGCGGACCTTGGGCAGGTCGTTTTTGAGGATATGGGGCTTTTCGCCGGTGATGGGTTCCTCGACATAGCGGCCATCGCTGACCATGGCGCAGAAGGTATCACCGCATACTGCTAAAATCGCACTCATTGTTTTTCGTCCTTTGTTTTTTAATAGTACGTCTATTGTAGCACGAAATGCCGCGGGGTGCAAGGCACGCTTGACATGGCCGCGGCAGTGGGGTATAATAACTATAGAAAAGGCGCTGCGACAAGCGGTTGGCCCTTTCAGGTGAAAGTTAAAAGCTCAAACTAATAACCGTCACCGGCCAGGGTGGCGGTTATTGCTTTTTACAACTAAGCTCAAAGTAAAGGTCTTGCGACCGATATAGAACGTAAATGTAAAACGCATGGTCTCACCTCCTTTACGGAAGTGTGGCCAACCGCCTGCCGTTGTGTGCAGCGCCTTGCCGTCTGTTGTGAAACAGGCGGCTTTTGTATTATAGCAGAAATTTCGACGGCATGCAAGCAAAGCTGCCCGCAGGAGAACCTTCCCCCGCGGACAGCTTTTTAATTTATCGAGTCTGTAGGGGCCGGGCATGCCCGGCCCTGCCGTATAAGGCAGACGAGTGTTTGCGGAAAGCCGCGGGCCGCACATGTGCGGCCCCTACAGGGCCGTTTTTCTTTAGTTATTCTTGTAATAATTGATCAGGCAGCCGTCCGCCAGGATCCGGCGCTCGGCGTCGGTCATAGCGCCGAGGCTGACCGTAAAGCGAACTACGCCGCCGTCCGGCTTGACGGCCACGGCCTCCAGCTCGTCCGCGGCCTCCAGCAGAGCCTTGCGGACGCCGGGCAGGTAGACGTAATCGCCGTTGTCCAGCGCGCCGGGGTTCTCCACCAGGAACGGCAGCATACCCCAGTTGATGCAGTTGGAGCGGTAGCGCTTTGTGGCATACTCGCAGGCAAAGTTGGCTGCGCCGCCCAGCACGCGCTGGCAGCTGGCGGCCTGCTCACGGGCGGAGCCGTCGCCGGGCTTGTTGGCAAAAATGGCCGAGCCAATGTTGGTGTTGGCCGCGTCGGGCGCGTAGCCCAGCTTCTTCAAATCGTCGTAGACACGCGCAACCTCGGCGGGCAGTTCGCCTGCCTTGCGCTGTTCGTCCAGCGCCTTCACGGCCTTGGCGTTCGGCACGTAGGCCGGATCCTTGCGGGAGAGGGTGAACTCTGCCAGCCGCAGCGGGTTGGAGCGGAAGGACGACGTCTCTCCCGACGGGATCAGCTCGTCCGTCGTCGTGACGGGGTCAGTGATGTAGCTGACAATTTTGACCAGCAGGTCGTCGGTCAGGGCGGGCTGCTCGGGCCAGTCCTTGATGTTCGGGCCGAATTTCAGCGCGTAGTCCGGCTCCGGATGACCCCAGCCGTTGTAGACGCGCTTGTCGTAGACACCCTGCTCAAAGTGGTAGTCGGGCACGGTGTACTCCACGTCGGTCAGCTCGCTGGCGGCGGTCAGGTAGCCGCCGTTGGCCGCGGTGGCCGCAATGGAGCGGGCGTCCATCAGGGCGACGGCGCTGATCTGGCCCTCGCCGGGCTTGGAGCCCTCGCGGTTCGGGAAGTTGCGGGTCGTGTGGCGGATGGAAAACTCGCCGTTGGCCGCCGAAGCAGGGGCCGCAGAAGCACTCGCGGAAGATGCCGCCGGCGGAGACAATGTCCGCCACAGCGCCGTTTTTGACCAGCTCCAGATAGGTCGGCATACTGTCGGGGTAGACGCTGAACTTGAACTCGCCGTTGCCGCAGCTCTTGCCTTTGATGATGTCCGCCACGGCGCAGATATTTTCATACGTGCCGCCGGAGCAGCCGGCCACAACGCCCTGGTCAACGTAGATGCGGCCATCGTCGCAGATCTTGCCGACGAGGTCCATCTCGACCTTGCCGCCCAGCTGCCTGTTGGCCTGGTCCTGCGCCGCCTGCAGGATCTCTTTGGCGTTGGCCTTCAGCTCGCGGATCGGGTAGGCATAGCTGGGGTGCATCGGCAGCGCGATCATGCACTCGACGGTGGAGAGGTCCAGCTCAATGCAGCCGTCGTAGTAGGCCACGTCGGCGGGCTTCAATTCCTTATAAGCCTCGGGGCGGCCATGCTGCACAAAATATTCCTTCGTGGTATCGTCGGTCTGCCAGATGGAGGACCAGCAGGTCGTCTCGGTGGTCATGACGTCGATGCCGTTGCGGTAGTCGGCACTCAGGTTTGCCACGCCGGGGCCGACGAACTCCATGACCTTGTTCTTCACATAGCCGTTGGCGTAGGTCGCGGCAACCAGCGCCAGCGCGACGTCGTGCGGGCCGACGCCCGGAGCGGGCTTGCCGGTCAGATAGATGGCAACGACCCCGGGATAGCTCATATCGTAGGTGCGGCCCACGAGCTGCTTGGCCAGCTCGCCGCCGCCTTCGCCGACGGCCATCGTGCCGAGGGCGCCGTAGCGGGTGTGGGAGTCAGAGCCCAGGATCATCCGCCCGCAGCCAGACATCATCTCGCGGTTGTAGCTGTGGATGACGGCCATGTTCGGCGGAACATAGATGCCGCCGTATTTGTGGGCGGCGGACAGGGCAAACTGGTGGTCGTCCTCGTTGATGGTGCCGCCGACAGCGCAGAGGCTGTTGTGGCAGTTCGTCATGACGTAGGGCAGCGGGAACTCCGTCATGCCGGACGCGCGGGCCGTCTGGATGATGCCGACATAGGTGATGTCGTGGCTGGTCATCGAGTCGAACTTCATGCGCAGGTCCTGCATGGAGTCACCGGTATTATGGGCCTTCAAAATGCTGTAGGCGATGGTGCCTTTTTTGGCGTCTGCCTCGGTGACGCCCGCCGGGGCGGAAGTCTGAGGCACGCCGTTTACAAGGTATACGCCGGTGTCGTGCAGCTTCATGGGAAAACCTCCGTTTTGTATGTATCGCAAAAGCCTTCCCCCGCGGGGGAAGGTGGCGCGCAGCGCCGGATGAGGGGCAAGCCTGCCATATTTCCCGTTTACGGGTTCTTGCCGGAAGGTCTGCCCTCATCAGTCGGCTTCGCCGACAGCTTCAGTCTCCGCGCTAAGAGCCGCCTCCGGCGGTTGCGCTTCGACACGCGCCTGCGGGCGCAGCCCCGAGGGGGAAGCCTTTTAGGTCACAGTCGTGCAATAATTGCCTGGGTAAACTCCTTCGTTCCCGCGGTGCCGCCGATGTCGGCAGTGACGACCTTGCCCTCCTCGACCTGGGCCAGGATGGCGGCATTGAGCTTGGCGGCCTTGTCAGTCTCGCCAAGGTCGTTCAGCATCATGGCAAAGGCCATCAGGATGGCGCTGGGGTTGGCCTTGTCCTGCCCGGCAATGTCGGGGGCAGAGCCGTGGACGGCCTCATAGATGCGGGTGCTGTCGCCGATGTTGGCGCTGGGCGCAAAGCCCAGGCCGCCGACGAGACCGGCGCACAGGTCACTGATAATATCGCCGTAGAGGTTCGGCGCGACGAGCACGTCGAACTGCTCGGGCTTCTGCACCAGCTTCATGCACAAAGCGTCGATGATGCAGTCGTCCGCGGTGATCTCGGGGTACTCCGCGGCGACCTCGCGGAAGGTGCGCAGGAACAGGCCGTCGGTCAGCTTCATGATGTTGGCCTTGTGGACTGCCGTGACCTTTTTGCGGCCGTTTTTGCGGGCATAATCAAATGCAAAGCGGCAGATCTTCTCGCACGCGGGGCGGGTAATGAGCTTGACGCCGTTGGCGATCTCGTCGTTCAGCATATACTCGATGCCCTTGTAGAGATCCTCGGTGTTCTCGCGCACGATGACAAGGTCCACATTGTCAAAGCGGGTCGGTACGCCCGGCAGCGTGTGAACCGGGCGCAGGTTTGCATAGGTGGAAAAGCGCTGGCGCAGCTGCACATTGATGCTGCGGAAGCCCTTGCCGATGGGGGTGGCGGTGGGGCCCTTGAGTGCCCAGCCGCACGCTTCGATTGCATCCAGCGTGCCGGGGGCGATCAGCTCGCCGCTCTCGGCGGCGTACTCGGCACCGGCAGCAAACTCCTGCCATTCAATGCCGGTGTTCAGTGCGGCGGATACCTCGCGGACGCTCTCGGCAATTTCACGGCCAATGCCGTCGCCCGGAATCAGAACTGCTTTCATAAATAGTACTTTTCCCCTTTCCCTGTCTTACTCTGCATTTTCTGCGGTATACCTAACATACTACCCGGTTTAGGGCCGGTTGTCAATCCGCATTTTTACACAATAGGCACATTTTTGGCCGCCGGCTTAATTTTTTAAAGCATTTTCCTGAAAAATTTAGAAAAATTTTAAGTTTTTCTTGACGAATTTGCGGAAATGCTATAAAATCAATCTATCAGGCATATTGGTAGGGGGAAGCCAACAGTGGTATGTTCCTGTATAAGTATGCAAAGTATATAAAATTGGTCAAAGAGAGGGGTACGCATGATGTATTACCCGGACGTCCCGGCCCTGGAGCCGGATGAGCTTGAGCTGCTCTGCCACGAATATCTGGAACACAACGCCACCCTTGACCCGCATCTGGCGGATCAGATGGGCGTCAAGCGCGGCCTGCGCAATCTGGACGGCACCGGCGTGCTGGCCGGCATCACGAACGTTTCCAACGTTATCGGCTATGACAAGAAGGAGGACGGCACCATCGTGCCCATTCCGGGCCGCCTGGTCTACCGCGGCATCGACATTGACACGCTGGCCGCCGAGGCCGACGCCCATGACCGCTTCATGTTTGAGGAGGTCATCTGGCTGCTGCTGTTCGGCTCCCTGCCCACGCAGGAGCAGTACGCCAAGTTCCGCAAGCTGCTGGAGCACCACCGCGAGCTGCCCCAGGGCTTTGCCGACGACATGATCTTAAATTCGCCGTCGCCGAACCTGATGAACAAGATGGCACGAAGCGTGCTGGCCATGTACAGCTACGACGAGCACGCCGAGGACAACAGTCTGCCCAACATCCTGCGCCAGAGCATCAACCTGATCGCCGAGCTGCCCACGATGATGGTCAACGCCTACCAGATCAAGCGCCGCGTCTATGACCGGTCCAGCATGTACTTCCACCTGCCCACCGAGGGCCAGAGCACGGCGGAGCATATTTTGAGCACCTACCGCGCCGACCAGAAGTTCACCCACGAGGAAGCGCGTCTGCTCGACCTCTGCCTGCTCGTCCACGCGGACCACGGCGGCGGCAACTGCTCGACCTTCACCTGCCGCGTGCTGTCCAGCTCCGGCACGGACACTTATGCGGCCATCAGCTCGGCCATCGGTGCGCTGAAAGGCCCCAAGCACGGCGGCGCGAACCTGAAGGTCATGCACCAGCTGGATTACATTCTGGAAAATGTCGAGGACCCGTCCAACGACGACGAGGTCCGCGAGTTCCTGCGCAAGATCCTCCGCAAGGAGCGCGGCGACGGCAGCGGCCTGATCTACGGCATGGGCCACGCCGTCTACACGATGAGCGACCCCCGTGCGCAGATTTTGAAAACCCACGCCAAGAGCCTGGCCTACAAGAAGGGCTACGACGAGGAGTACGAGCTGCTGTGCAGCATTGAGCGCCTGGCCCCGCAGGTCTTTGCCGAGGAAAAGCACGGCCCGAAGAAGGTCTGCGCCAACGTGGACCTGTTCAGCGGCCTGATCTACCGTATGCTCGGCATCAGCGAGGACCTGTACACCCCGCTGTTTGCGATTGCCCGTGTGCCCGGCTGGTGTGCCCACCGCGTCGAGGAGGTCGAGTTCGCGAACCGCATCATCCGCCCCGCCTACAAGTACCTCGGCAAGCCGCAGGAGTACGTTCCGCTGGAGAAGCGATAAGATCGGTATTTTCCCGGTGCAAGTGTGCACCGGGATTTTTTTGCGCACAGTAGGGGCCGGGCATGCCCGGCCCGGGGCCTGCCCACAAACACCCGTCCGCCGTAATCGCCCCGGAGCGGTCAAGACCGCTCCCTACAAAGCAGCCGTGAGTGTCGGTTTGTAGGGGAGGGTCTTGACTCTCCCGGGTCGTTCACGGCTGCCGCAGCGTTCACGGGAGGGATGAATCCCGCCCCTACACATGACCAGCGAAGGGGCCCCAAAATTTTCTTGCTTTTCTCCGCTGTTTTTGGTATAGTATTCTCTGTTTTTTAACCACAAGGAGATACTATTTCATGTCCGAACATGCCAATAAAAGAGAAAAGCGGCTGGCGATGCTGGTCGTGGCGGCGGTGGTGCTGTTCACGGTGCTGCTCATCGTGGAGACGTTCCGCCTGCTGCTGCCCGGGCTCTGGTCCGCGTTTTCTGCCGGGGATGAGCAGGCGCTGAGCGAATACCTGGCCAGCCAGGGGCGGCTGCGCAGCTTTCTGACGCTGTGGTTCCTGGCCGTCGTGCAGGTGCTGTCGCTCGTCATTCCGGCCATGCCGGTGCAGCTGGCGGCAGGGCTGGCCTACGGCCCGTGGATGGGCTTTCTGACGAGCTTCTCGGCCTCCGCCGTCGCCAACATGAGCGTCTACCTCATTGCACGGCGGCTCGTGCCGGTCATCCGCCGCCTTGTCGCCGACACCCCCAAGGCTGCGAAGCTGCTGGACAGCGTGCGCAGCAGCAAGGACCCCTGGTTTTACACAATTCTGGCGTTCATCACGCCGGGGCTGCCCAACGGCATCATTCCCTATGCCGCCGCCAACGCGGGGATGCGCCCGAAGCAGTTTTTAGCGGCCATCTTCATCAGTCTGCCCTTCCCCACCCTGCTGACCTGCGCGGCAGGCAGCTTTATGCTGGAGGGCAACTGGCTGTTCACCGTGCTGACCGGCATTGTGCTGTTCAGCTTTGTGGGGATTCTGTTCTTCAACCGTACAAAATTCATCGCGTGGGCACATGAGGTCAAAAACAGGCATACCCAAAAGGCCGGAGCGTAAGCTCCGGCCTTTTTTCTTGCCTCCCTCTGCGAGACAGACTCCCCCGATACGGGGGAGGTGGCGCTTGCGCCAGAGGGGGAGCGGTGGCCCGTAGGGCCGGAGGGAGAGAACCTTGCCACAGCCCGAAATGTTTCGGATTGCCGCTAGGTTCTCTCCCCCACCGCCTGCGGGCGGAGCCCCCTCGCAGAGGGGGCCAAGAGGTTTTGGGGACGCGCATTTTTTCTGGTTACACAAACACCGCCTGCACCAGCACCATATACAGGGCGGTGCCCACGGCGATGCTGAGCAGCGTGTTCTTCTTCCACAGGTGCAGCCCCACCACGGCGGCCCCGGCAAGCAGCTCCGGCAGGCCGTGGGTGGGGCCGCGCAGGTCCACGCCGCGCAGGCAGTAGACGACGAGCATCGCCATGATGGCGCAGGGCAGCACCCCGGCCAGATACACCACAAATTTCGGCGTGGGCCGCCCGCCGCCGAACACCACAAACGGCAGGAAGCGGATCAGCGCTGTCACGCTCGCCACAACGGCCACAAGCAGCGCACCGTGTACATCAAACGGCATGGTCGGCCTCCTTTTTCTGCATAAAACCGCGCAGCACCGTCAAAGCTGCCGTGATGCCCACCATGGACGGGATCAGGAAATCGCTGCTGCCGAAAATCAGCAGACAGACCAGCGACACACCCAGCCCCACCAGCGCGGGGGTATGGTCGCGGCTGGCCTTCCACTGCTCGGTCATAACGACGAGGAACAGCGCGGTCATCGAAAAGTCGATGCCCGTCGTGTCAAACGGCAGCACACTGCCCAGCAGTGCGCCCGCCACGCCGCCCGCGATCCAGTAAAGCTGGTTCAGCAGCGACACCCAGAAATAGTATTTTTTCCGGTCCACGCCCTCGGGCACGCCGCCGCTGCACACGACGGAATAGGTCTCATCGG